>Ga0102953_1000312_pt1 | contig 34773 bp, 29 predicted proteins | sample SalPon2A_C_D2_MG_FD_78509 | JGI IMG/M metagenome (GOLD analysis project Ga0102953, IMG submission 78509) | Soil microbial communities from South San Francisco under conditions of wetland restoration - Salt Pond MetaG R2A_C_D2_MG | ecosystem: Environmental > Terrestrial > Soil > Wetlands | place... | reverse complement strand
CTCGCCCCAGGCGTTCCGCCACGTCCCCTTCACCGACGTGTTTCCGCCTCCGTGCAGCACGATGTCTTCTTCCTGCCCTATCAGACGGCTCGTGTAGGTCCGCAGCGCCAAATCTTCGCCCCATTCTGCCGCGTACTCTGCCACGTACTTCGCCGCTTCCGCTTCACTCCATCGACTCTTCAAAACCTTTTACCCCTTTGCCTCTTCCACCGCTTGCAGCATGTGACGCGCATTCTCCCGCGCTGCCTTGCCGTCGAATATCGCGCTTCCCGCTACCACCAAGTCCACACCCGACCGCGCTATCTCCGCAACATTGTTCTTCTTGATCCCACCATCCACGCAGAGCAAAATCTCTCTTCCGGTTGCTTCAATCATCCTCTTCACTCGCTCAATCCGCCCGAACGTTGAAGGCGCGAACTTCTGCCCGCCCCAGCCTGGATTCACCGCCAGCAGCAGCACCATCTCCAGCTCATCCAGCAGCGGCTCCAGCACGTCGAGCGGCATTCCGGGGTTCAGCGCCACGCCGCGGATAATCCCTCTTGCCACGTCGTTCGAGTTCTCCATCCCACCCAGTTCCTGCAGCACCCGGTGCGGATGCGCCGAGGTGTCGGGATGAATGGTCACGATATCCGCGCCCGCTTCCACATACTCCCGCACCTTCCCCAGCGGTTCATGAATCATCAGGTGGACGTCCTTCAGTAACGGCGTCTTGATGGCTTTGATGAGGGGCGGTCCGGCCGTCATCCACGGGCAGTAAACTCCGTCCATCACGTCGATGTGGACAAGCTTCGCGCCCACTGCTTCCAGCAGTTTCAGTTCTGCCGCAAGATTCAGCAGGTCCGCCGTCAGAATGCCTACACTGAGCGATGGTGATTCATTCAGCAACCGTTTCAGGCTATTTACTTCTGCCATCGCCTACCGTCCCGCCGCCGCTTCCACGCCCTTCTTCTCGTGCCGCAGCGTCTGGTAAAACTCATACGCGTCTTCAGGCTTCATCGATTCGTGTACCACCTTACCCACGGCCTGAATCATCGCCGCCGGAGCTTCCGACTGGAAGATATTGCGTCCCATATCTACGCCTGCTGCTCCCTGTGAAATGGCATTGTAGGCCATCTTCAGCGCGTCCAGTTCGGCAATCTTCTTGCCGCCCGCCATCACCACCGGCACCGGGCACGAAGCCGTCACTGTCTCAAAGCCGTCTGCCACGTAGTAGGTCTTCACCACCTGTGCTCCCAGTTCCGCGCAGATCCGGCAAGCCAGGCGCAGATACCTGGCATCCCGGGTCATTGCCTTCCCCACCGCCGTCACGCCCAAGGTCACAATTCCGTGCCGGTTGCCCGCATCCACCAGCCGCGTCAGGTTATGGATGGTCTGCGATTCAAACTCGCCTCCCACAAACACCTGCACTGCCATCGCCGCCACGTTCAGCCGCACGCAGTCTTCAATGTCCACCGCAATCTGCTCGTTGGAGAGTTCCTTCAGGATGCTCGGTCCGCCGCTGGCACGCAGCACCACCCCGCCGCCGAACGCCGAAGGGATCGTCGAGCGAAGCATCCCCCGAGTCAGCATCAGCGCGTTCGCGTAGGGCAGCAGCGGCACGATATTCAGGTCTACACGCTCGAGCCCCGTTGTCGGACCCTGGAAATATCCGTGGTCAATCGCCAGCATCACCGTACGCCCCGAAGCGGGATTGAAAATCCGCGCCAGGCGGTTCTGCATCCCCCAATCCAGCGCTCCCGATCCCTTTAGAAAAAATGTCTCTTGCCGGGCTTCCACTTCCGGATAAAACTGCTTTGCTTCGCCCTTGCCTTCCATGTCCGCCATCTCGTCTTCTCCTTCCTCTTTTTCAATCTCACCGCCGGCGCCGCCTTCTCCAGTCACCCCGGCCGCGCCCGGAATTCTCCATGGTAGCAGAGTCAGCAGGACGAATCACCCGGCCATAAGTCAATTGCCGCAAAAATATCTGCCCATTCAATCCCCCCTCAACAAGTGCTCTCTTTTGAGATGGCTCCAACTGGGGCAAAAAACACGCCCATTCAATCCGTTCGAACCAGGCAGGTCATGTCAATTCTGGATGAAATCCATTACGTCCTGGCACGGTGGCATCTATAAACTATCTCTGTAACTGTCCCCCAAAGAGCCAGAGAACCGCCGGCGCCTATTGATGTTCGACTTTTGGGCGGGGTAAAGACCTGGAACGTTCCTGGCCAAAAACCCTGGCTCATGGAAGGATGTCTTAAAGATTGGAAGCTAGCACATCCGCCGCAACGGGAGTAGCCGCCAGCCACTCGCCATCAACGGCCCGTGCCGAAATTCAGGCATGAATCGCCAGAACAGGGCAGGGGCCCAGCTGCAGCACCCGATGAGTAGTAGAGCCAAACAGTGCCAGGTCCAGGACGTTGCGGCCGCGCACGCCCACAACAATCAGGTCGGTGTTTTCCTCCCCAGCCAGTTTGACAATCTCCTCATACGCTTTGCCCGCACGGACAATTGTACTTATCTTGCAGCAGTCCCGAGTTCCCTGCGGGATTCTTTCTTCCATGAGATGGACCACGCGAGCATTTTCCACCTCACGTTCCTCTGAAGACGGCAAATGTTCCAGTACGTGCAGCAGAGACAGCTCACTCTTGTACTCCGTTGCCAGTGAGATCGCATAAGCCAGGGCGCGGTCTGAACACTCTGAAAAATCCGAGCAAAGCAGGATTTTGCCAAGATGGACAGGGTCTCCTTTGCTTCCGGGCGCAACAAAGTCGTGTGCCGGCCTGCGAACCGCCAGCACCGGACAGCCGGCTCTTCGCAACACTCTTTCAGTCACCGAACCCAAAGTCAGCCTCTGGAACCCGCGCCTGCCGTGAGACCCCATCACGATCATATCGATAGAAGTTTCGCGCGCAAAATCCAAAATTGACTCCGTGGTGACTCCTTCTTCTACAACCACAATCGCCTGCACGCCTCCTTCAGTATGGACCTTGACAAACTCCCGCAGTTGTTCTTCGGCATGCTCGCGCAATTCCCCATAGAATTCATTGACGGAATCGGGAACGGCATACTCCGGATAGCCAATGATCACCGGGCGCACAACGTGCAGCAGGTAGAGTTCAGCATTGTAATGGCGCGCGAGCGAAAGGCCGTAATCGTAAGCTCCCTCCGAAAAGTCAGAAAAATCTGTAGGGCAAAGGATGCGTTTGATCTGTAACATGGCTCACCTCCGGTCGAGACATCGAGTCGGTCATCTAGCATCAGGAATGGCCATTAGACTCTAGCCAACACTTCTCCACACCGCCCCGCCACTACCGGAACCGACCTGGTTTCAACCACCCTGGTGTCATCTCAGGTTGTGGGACGGACCGTCAGCACCGGGCAGTCGGCGCCCGCGACAACCGGATAGGCCACGTTGCTGATATGCTGTTTTGCCAGCGCTTCCGGACTGCGAACACCCAGCACGATAAGGTCCGCTTCGCGCTCACTTGCAATCTTCAGGATCGTCTCCGCCGGTTCGCCGCTTTCAACAAGGCAGTCCGGCTCGCACCATGGCACCGTTTCAGGAGGAAAGATTTCCTGCAGCTCGTCACGGAAGGCACGGGCCAGCAGTCGCGAGCTAGCGCGGATGGCGGCTGGAACAACGTGCAGAACCGTTAACCGCGATCCATACTCCAGAGCGAAGGAGAGCGCAAACGGCGCTGCGGCGAAAGACTCACCGGAAAGATCGGTGGGATAGAGTATCTGCCGCAAAGCGACGTCTTCACCCTGGCGCTCCAGCACGCGGGGCCCCACCGTCAGAACGGGACACTCGGCAGTCCGCCAGATTTCCTCCGCTACCGAGCCTAACAAAAAATGCCGCAGACCTCGGCGCCCATGCGTGGCCAGCACCAGCAGGTCAATCTCGTGGTCGCTGACCATTGCCTTCAGTTCTTCAGCCACTTCGCCGTGACCCAGAAGAATTTCATGGGGGATTTCCCGAAGTTCGGCGGACTCAGCTATACTTTCAAGCTGCCTGGAGCTCCCTTGCCGAAGGGTCTCGACGTACGGGGCTGCTTCCGGAGACACCATTGGATAAGGATGCGGCACCACAACGTGTGCCAGAAATAACCTGGATTCATACCGCCGCGCCAGGGCAATGGCTTGTGGCAGACTGGCTTGGGAAGCATGTGAAAAATCTGTTGTCCAGAGGATCTTTTTCAGCTTGATGGGTTTTGCCGCGATTTGCTCGTGGGTTGGGACCGCTTTGGTTTTCTCCATAGGTCCTCCTTTAAACTCACGTCTAATTAAAGGCTAGCAATCACCCATGGAGGACGCTGTGACTACGGTCACAGGCTCAAGCAGCAGGTCCGGGCTGCCAGTGCTGATAGAATTTTCTGGTGAGAGCGGTGGCCTGCCCATGGCCGAGGCGCCCTCTCAAGGTGTGGAAAAACTCGTCCGGAGTCTGCTTTCGAATCATTCCCATGAGGATCTCATGCTGTTTTTTGAACGCGGCTTCGGTGATCGTCTCGGGATCAACCAACGATGTCAGAAGACTATGCAGTTCCCGCACTTTTGAAGCGTGCGCAGGATGGCCTGCCAGGTTGTTCATTTCTCCGGGATCCTCTTCCAAATTGAACAGCAGCCGATCCCCATACCAGGAAAAATAAAGGTATTTCCAGTTTCCCTTACGGATCATGTAGGAACCGGTGCAGTTCCCTTCCGAGTTGGATTCAGCATAGACAAAGGCCGGATGAGTGGACGAATTCCCATGGATCAACGGCAACAAAGTATGCCCACGGAGGCCGGTCGGCCTGCTTATGCCCGCGAAATCGAGCAACGTCGCGATCAGGTCAACATGAGAGACCGGAGTTTCAACGCTCATCCCCCGCGGTAGACCCGACCCGGCCATGATCAGGGGCGCCCGAGCCGCACCCTCCAGCAGATTGTTCTTCAGCCACAGCCCGTGGTCGCCTACCATCTCTCCGTGGTCGGAGGTATAAACAATCAGGGTATTTTCAAGCATTCCCGATTTTTCAAGCTGGTCCAACAGTTCACCAATCATTCCGTCAAGCTCGGTAATCATCCCGTAGTAAGCGCTTCGGGCCCGCCGGATGCGCTCTTCGGGAATCGGCGTGGAGATCATCTTGAAATTTCGCAGCACCTGAAAATCGAGCGGAAGTCTTTCCAGATAGCCAGGTGGAATATTAGGCATGCGGACCTGATCAGTGGGGTACAGGTCCCAGTACTTTTGAGGCGCCCCAAAAGGCGGATGCGGCATGATGAACCCAAGATATGCAGCCCAGGGTTTGCCCACGCTTTTAGCCTCTGTTCGAAGGAAATCGAGGCCGGCCGCCAGAACGGCCTGATCGTGTTTCCCTTTCTCTTCAATCTTGCCGTCAACCTGCCTGCGTTCGTCCACTCGGTAGCACATGGGCCTTCGAAAAAGAGAGGTGATATCAGGGTGCTCGTAGTGTCCGTGCGAGGTGTGGACCTGCTTGAAACCCAGGTCCGCTTTGGGTGTCAGGTCCATCTTGCCGGTTGCCCAGCAGTAGTAGCCCGCCTGCTGCAGGTAGTTTCCCCAGGTTGGAACGCGCCCGTCAAATGGGGTACTGTTTCCGTAGGAGCCAACGTCGGAGGCAAACCGGCCCGTCATGAGGCTGGCGCGTGAAGGCGTACAAACCGGATCGACACAATAAGAGTTCCCGAAATGAACGCCCATTTGGGCCAGCCGCTTCAGGTTCGGAGTCCTCACAGGAACCACTTCTCCTGGACCACCCATCAGCAAAAGGCCGCTGTGCTGGTCCGAGCAGATGAAAACAATATTGGGCCTTTTCAAAATGGAGCCCGCGGACGAAGAGGCACCACCAAGGGTTCCGGAAGCGATCATTCCCGATAAAACCCTCTTACCAAATTTGCGTCTGGAGATTGACCCCATCCTTCCCTTCTCCCTTCATGCCATGCATGTAAGAAGTCTGCTCGAAATAACTCCAAAATCTAAACGCGACCACTGCAGCGGAAACCACGGTCTAATATCCCTCTCGTAGAACGGAAGCTCAATCCGCCGTCAACGTGAAAGAAATTTCCTGCTGATGAGGGCGGATGTATCCGTGCCCGGCTTTTAAGTGAAGCGGAACCGTAAGCCTGCCGACGGCGTGTTCCAGCGTTTTCTCGGGTGCGTTTGCATACGGATTATAAGGATAAATGGGCCACTCCAAATGGGCTTCCGGATCAACCTTAAAGGTCCATCCGCCACAACGAATCCAGCCGCCAATGTCTTCCGGCCCCAGCTCTATCGGATCCTTTCCCAGAATCATCTTCTTCCCCGCACCCGTTTCGAGGGTCTCGCCAGGCCTCAACACCAGTTGCAGATTCAGGTCCGCCTCATCCGGAGGGCGGCCCTTTCCTGTGACCTCGAACCGAAGAGTGACGGACTTGTCAGTGGGCGTGGGAACGTAAAGGTCGACAAAAAACGTATTGTAAGCGAGTGAAAGCCGGTCGACGTCCTTGCTCATTTGCAGGCGGCTGCTGACCGGCATCGCATAGGTTTTGCCGCCGAATCTCTCGAAGAACGTTGCCAGTTCCGGCTGCCGTTTGGAATTGGCGCCGGAGATAATGAGACCCAGCTTCCGGTTAAAAACACTCACATTTGCTTGCCGGTCGAGATAGTACTGGTTCCTCACTGCCGGAGGTTCAATGATGCCGGACAGACCCACCTCCCATGGGCCAGTCTTAAGGATTCCGGCAGGGATACGCAGCCGGTGAGAAAAGCTCGCCATATCCTGTGGAATCGGCGCGGTGGGTCCTGCATGGTAATAGAGGGCGTCCTGGGAAATGCGCCCCAGTTCGTCCATCGTCAAGTGCCCGGGCTTAAAGAAGCTCGTCAGGAACTCATCGTAACGACGGCCATCAGGGAAATGGGAGAAGCCAAACTGTCCCCAACCCGAAACAGACCAATAACGATTGCGATTATTGACTAGATCAACCGGGGTCCCGTCGAGATACGTGAAATATTTATGAAAATCAGTCGAGCGTCGCAATGCCTTCAGTGCTGCCGGGTCGTGGCTGTATTCCCAGTACAACGCCACCTGCGTAAGAGTGACATAGTCATAGCCGGCAGTGGGCCCCATGCGGCTGTACTCACCCCAGTAACCGTCAGGTGTCTGCTCCACGGCGGAAAAACGGTGCAGGACCTTATTGCCAAGTTCAAGCCAGTCAGACTTACCAAACACGTGGCCGGAAAGCATCAGCAGGGTGGCCCATTGCGCATAATGATTGGGGGAAGTTCCAATATAAGGCGTGTTGTACCAAGGAAAGTTAACCATTTTCTTCGCCGACTGAAAGAAGGGAGCCGCGTTCTCAAGGATCGCCTTCTTCCAGCGCGCGCTGCGCTCAGCCCCCAGTTCCGGTTGAAGCAGGCGATAGGCTTCCAGCCACATGTAGGTATCCCAGTCACTGTCCAGGCGCGGGGTAAAAATCCCCTTTTCGTTCTGGCTCGCCAGGTAGTCACCCAGCCTGATGGCCTCAGCCAGCATCTTCGGGTCGTGATAGTGAGAGTTTGCAGGGTCATGCTTGGTGTAAAGGACTGCAGGCGCGAGAATGGCATATGGGAAATGTCTCCATCCCGGATCTTTCTCCAGCGCAGGCAGGTCCGCCCCAGGCTGCTGGCTCACGTGTTCCTGTACTTGTGCAATGCCCGCAACCATCAAACGATAATATTGACCGGGCAGGCGGACAGGTTCTCCGGCAATCAGGTTCGGGCCCCACACCAAACAAATGAAGATGGTGCCTGCCATCCGGCCAGAAACTCGAAATTTGAATTTGAATATTCTCGATACGGTCTCAAAGAAGGAGCATTTCCGCTTCAGCAGGTTGTTCATCAGGATCGTCCTTTCTCACTGCTCATGCAATGCCTGCTTCAGACTTCGCATCACTATTTACTCTGCAAATATAAATCAACAATGGATCATACTTGCCAGTGCGAGAAAAGCCAGCAGGAAAAATGCCCTAACAACTATCTCAATCAGGGTTCTAATAACACACCTCTTGGGCATTCGCGGTCATCTTCCATTTCCTGCTCAAGACACCTCCGGATACCGGCCGGCAGGGACCTCCTCCGGAGTCTGGATCAGAAACGGGCGCACAAGGCCGTCATAAACAAGACCGCCTGCAATTCCACCCACGATAGGCGCCAGGATGTAAATCCACCACTCATTTCCCCTCGGTCCGGGGAAAGCAATCGCCCCATACCCCACCAGGTAACCGAAAAGCCTGGGCCCAAAGTCCCTCGCGGGATTTACGGCGTCCATCGTCAACGGAGCACCGATGCCCACAATGGCCGTCACTGTCAGGCCGATGAACACTGCGGCCAGGTTACTCTTGGGAGCTGCAGTATTGCGTGAATCGATCAGAGCAAGGATTGCAAGCAGAAGAAACATGGTCAGAACAGCCTCAACCAGAAAAGCTGTCCCGCCGGTCACTTTTGCAAAATCGGCAGGCGTCACACCCACAATACCCGGATTGGGATAGAAGCAACTGAACACCATCATCAGTTTCTGGCTTCCAGGCTGCCCTATGCTGACACCCAGCTTGTGTGCGGTCGGCGTCCAGAATCCGTACCAGCACAGGAAGAGAACCCACGCTGCCGTGAACGCCCCGAGAACCTGCGAAATAACATAGGGCACGACCTTCCGCAATGGAAACTTTCGGAAGATCGCAAAACAGGCAGTCACCGCGGGATTAATGTGAGCCCCGGAAACGCTACCAGTTATGTAGATTGCCAACAGAACAGCAATGCCCCACATTATGGCCACGCCGGTCAAGTTGTATACATTTGTAAAGACCGCCACCGCGACGGCGCCATCCCCGATGAGAATCAGGACAAAGGTGCCCACAAATTCCGCCAGGCATTCGCCCATCAGGGAGCCCTGCAATTTCTTCATGTCAGTTCCGCAACCCCGAGTGCCAACGATCTGAAGCCTGAAATGGTTCCGACCGGGAGAGCCCTAGACCCAGGGACTCTCACGCCACAACTTCAGAATCGGTGATTTCCGACCCGTTGGATTTTGCCACGGATGGGACATGAATCCAAGCGGAAGAAAATTTGAATCAGAGGAGTTTGCCGGAAGTCCGGCCAGGAGACGGGACAGGTCGGTCAGGCAGAGGTCGATCGCGGACGGAGTTCTGTGCCACGCGGCACATGATGAAGCGGGCGACTATCTGAAATGGATTGCCCTGAAAATCTCCGAGTTGGCGGGTTTCAGCGGAACCGAGGACGGAACCACGCGGATGGAGGCCTCCCATGGAACACTCGCTGGAGGCAGGCATGCATGGTCATTACAAGCCTGGTACATAAATTTCCCCCGAAAGGTGTAGGCCCCAGGCCTGGTTGCTGTGCTCACTTTCAGCACTGACCCAACGTGGATTTCACCCTCGTAGACCGAAATGGGCGAATCCATAAAATCAAACTTTACTGATTTGCCGCGAGGGTACAGAACTTTTTCCACCTTCAAGACCGGGTTTGAGTCAAACGTCACCCTTGTAGGGATCAGGTAGTCGAGCGAAGGTTTGTGGGCGTTGATGTGGTAGCCGGGCTCAATTCGGGCCAGCACCGCAACTTTTGCCGTCTGGCCCGCGTGGACTGCGTCCGTGGCCAGCACCGCTTTTGCGGAGACGACCTCAGGAGGACCGCTGGCGCAAGCCGTGCCGGCCGTCAGCAGAACCAATAATGAAACTGCAACCCATCGCATGCCTGAATTTCACCTCTATGGACCCTGGCAGAAACCCGCGCCAGCCACCTGCTCCCACACTGCAATGCAGGTACTGCGTCACTCGCAAGACTAGCTGTGGTGTGATTTCACAAACTTCTTGTAGGCGGCTCTTGCCTCTTGCAAGCTGACCTGGCAGGAGCTATCCACCTGCCTGCACTTCAGCACTGAAAAGCCGCATCCACACTGGCACTTTTCCTGCGAAAGGACCTTCTCATACTCTTTCACTTCGGCCGGACTCAGCTTTGAAACGTCGACACCGGGAACCACCGAATTCACTTCTGCCGGTGTACTGGTCTGGATTTGCTTTGCGGCGGTGTAGCCCACCGTCCTGAAGTCAGCAACTTTGCGGTTCGGGGGTGCAGCAAGCAACTCTTTGATTTCGTCTTCGAAAACGGACATGTCCGTCAAGCCTTCGTGCTTGGCGTAAATCCTGCCGTCGCGGCCGATCAAAAAGGTGGTGGGCAACCCGAAAATACCGCCATAAAGCATACCGAGTTTGTCGGATCCCATGGCGACCGGGTAATTCATGTGAAAATTACTGTAGAACTCCCGGACGGGCGCCGGACCATCGTCCATTGAAATTCCGATCACGGCCAGCCCCTGGCTCCCGTACTTATTCTGGAGCTGCACGAAGCCGGGAATCTCGATCCGGCAGGGGCCGCACCAGGTGGCCCAGAAATCCAGAAGCACGACCTTGCCCCTGTACGCCTGCAGATCAATCTTGTTGCCCGAAAGCGAAGTCACCTGGAAACCGGGTGCCTCCGGGAATTGTCCGCCGGCTTTCGCAGCTTTCGTGGTTGCGGGCGTAATCCAGTACTTGTTCACAAAAAAGAGACCCACAACAACCACAATCCCCAGGATGACGCCAACCAATACTTTGCCCTTCTTCACAACTCTCTCCCTTCCTCCAAAACTCCCTGTAGGATCCAGGCTCGCGCGCTTGCCGCCCTGAACCTGTTTCGGACCAGCATTCCTTCATTGCCCAAAATACTAATGAGCCTTTGCCTTCACATTCACCGCCACTGCTTCTGCAGTTCGCCCGGGGCCGTACCAGCGGTACGCCAGCACTGCGGCAAATCCCAACACCAGGAGCGCGATGAATTGCGAAGTAGAAAGAAGTCCATTGAAAACAAATCCACGGACCATATCACCTCGCAAGAATTCAAGTGAGAATCGCGCCACCGCGTACAGCACCATGTATAACAGGAAAATTTCTCCGTCGCGCGATTTGTGCTTGAAGCGCCATAACAGAATCCCGAAAATGCAGAGCAGCGTAAACGAAGCCACTAACTGCCATGGGAATAAGGGAATCCCAAGCGGCACTCCTGTTGTATCATGGGCGAAATGGCTGGTGAAGGTGACGGCCCAGAAAGAATGACTGGGCACTCCAAAGCCGCACCCCGCAGAAAAGCAACCCAGTCTCCCGATGCTCTGGCCCAGAACGATAGCTGGGGCAAAAACGTCAAAGACTTTCCAGAATGGCAGCTTGTACGTTCGAATGTACCAGGCAGCGAAAACTGTTGCGGCAATAAATCCCCCGTAAAACACACCGCCCGCTTCGAGCGTGGATAACGAAAATATCGCTGCCGGGTGCGCGGTATAAAAGCTCCACTGGGTCAGAATCAGGAGGACCTTGGCGCCCAGTAGTGCCGTAATGATAACCCATGTGCTGAAGTCAATCAGGCGGCCCGTGTCCAGCCCTTCGCGCCGTCCCAGCCGCACTACGGTGTAAAGGGCCACCAGCAGAGCAGTGGCCAGCAACACACCATACGTTGGTAATTGATAAGAACCTATCTTAAAAAGAATCGGATGCAATCTGTTTTCCTACCCCATTGTCATTCCTGAGGCATTGAGCAGCACATCGCGGTTTTTGTCATGCGCGATCATGGATCAATCAGCAAAGCGGCCCCAGTTTCGTCCACACTTACAGGGTAAACCGATTGAGAAAAGAAAGATAGCCCGAGAGCATCGCCAATTTGTGGGTTGCCATCAGAACGCCAATGAAGATGAGAAGGACGCCTGAAACCACCTCCACCGCCTGCATGTGCTTTCGAAAACGACCGTAAAATTTGATGAACTTCCCTACCCCAAAAGCGGTGAGAAGAAATGGGATAGCCAAACCTGCCGAATAGACCGCCAGCAGAAACATCCCCTGGAATACGGTGCCCTTGATAGCAGCCAGCGCCAGAATCCCGGTCAGGATGGGACCGATGCAGGGAGTCCATCCAAAGGCAAACGCAAACCCCAGCACAAAGGACCCTGCAATACCCCGCTTGGGGGTCAATGCGTTCATGCGAGCTTCACGATATAGGAATGGAATTTTGACCAGTCCCGTTAGGTGTAGACCAAAGATGATGATAACGACACCCGCCACAATGTCGAACACGCCCCGCTGGGAACGCAGAAAGCTGCCCACGGCCGTCGCAGAGGCCCCGAGGACAATAAAGACCACCGAGAAGCCAACGACGAATGCAACCGAGTTGCGAAGGATCAGCGATGTCACTTTTTCGGTAGCCTCTCCACGCAGCTCTTCCATCGAAAGTCCGCTCAACATGGAGATGTAGCCCGGAACCAACGGCAGAACACAGGGGGACAGGAACGACACCAGCCCGGCGATAAATGCAACTGGAATACTCAGGTTATGGGACATGATGGTTCAAACTCTCATCACTTCAGCTATCTCAAGGTTTCGATACACCAGAAACGGCCCCGATTCATTCTTTCTTCATCGTCGAACCAGGCTTGAAGCATCCGGCGCCTGCCGGTCCCGCGTCGCGAGAGGACTATGCCGCCAGACTTTCAGGGACCTGTCGGCCATTCCACGCCAACAGCCGGGACACATCGTGAGAGTGTATCATACCGAGCCCTGATGTATCCTGTGTTGATGGGGCAACAGCCGTTGCGGCCGTTGCGCTGACTTTTGACTTTGGAGCATATCTCTTGCTGCGTACGATTATTTTTGATTTTGATGGCATCATCGTCGATTCCGAGCCGATTATCATGAAACTCACTCATGAGATGGCCGCCCAGGAAGGCTGGGCCGTCTCCGAGGAAGATTATTATCGGGACTACCTGGCCCTTGACGACCGGGGCATTGTCGAACACCTTTTCAACAGCCACGGGCGGCCTGTTGACCATGCTCGCGTGGAGGAGCTGGTCAATTGGAAATCCAGGGTGTACGGGAACATCATTGAAAACGGCCTGCCTACGCTGCCTGGCGCAGTAGAATTTGTCCGCCAGGCCTCCAAAGCTTATCCCCTGGCGATTGCCAGCGGCAGCGCCCGCAGCGAAATCGAGCATCTACTCGGCAAGCTCGGGCTGCGGGACCTTTTCCGGATGATCGCCAGCGCCGATGACTGCGAGCGGTCAAAGCCCGACCCCGAAGTTTACCTGAAGGCAGTCGCAGGCATGAACACTCTTCCCGAGTTTCAGGAAAAACCACTACTGGCATCGGAATGCCTGGCCATTGAAGACGCACCCGGGGGAATTGACGCCGCCCACGCCGCCGGAATCCGGTGCATAGGCCTGGCCCACAGCCGGGCGACAGAAAACCTGGCGCACGCCGATTGGGCTTTTCATGGATTTGAGGAAGTGGATTTAAGCGCAATCGCAAAGAAATTCGCGTGAAGAAAATGGAGAAGACAGGGGGCAGAGGGCGGTCCCATTCTGCCCCCGGGATTTCCGAGTGATTCAGGTAATGGTTTTGACGTAGATCATCTTTAAACCGCCCCGGCTGACCACCCTGCCCGTCACCGTGACGTTCTGTGCCATCTTTTCGATCAGCCTGTCACGGTCGGGCTGGTGCAACTCCGATCCAACAGCCACATAAACGTCCCCCTCGGAATCCACAATGCCGATGGGATTGCCCATCTTCGCACAGGCAACGGCGCACGCCTTATGCTTCTGCCCGTGAGCCGCGTGGTCCATGTAGCACCAGAGGTCAACGACCTCCCCTTTAATCGTCTTGGTCTGGTTGTTCTGTTGCGCAAAGCCGGCAGTCCCGATCAGGAGAGTTGCCAGCAACCCCAGGATCACTCTGGCTGAGATATGCCCTTTCATCTTTCCTCCTCGCATCAAGGTTTGGAGATACTTCACCCTGCTACAGTTTTGCCCTGGTGTTGATACGCATATGATAAAGCATCCAGGGGCGCAAAAACTATCCGGCTGGCCGAATTGGAACCTGCCTTAAGGGTTCACCGCATAGATGCGAATTCCGGCTTCGTGGGCGCCACGGCGCGGGACAGCAAGATAGAAGCGATTGAGTTGGGGTACAAAGAGCGAAGTACGGGCGCCGGGCGCCGTGGGAATCGACGTTTTCAATCGGTAATGGTCGGCATCCACCTGGTCCACCACGCTGATCGCCCCCCGCCCTCCTGAAACGTAAATCCGCCGCCGCGCCTCGTCGTAATAAACGTCATCGGCATCGCCCACTACGGCCAGGTGCACAACTACCTTGCCGGAACGAGAGTCGAGCGCCAGCAGTTCAGCCGGCCTGCGGCAAACCACAAAAAGCCGGTGGTGTGCGCGGTCAAGCGCCATGGGGAAATTGTCACGGTACCTTTCCATGGGCCATCGCTCAATGACGGACCGCCGGTTCCAGTCCGCGATGGCAATTTCCTCAGCGGTGGGAACATTCACGTAAATTCTGGACCCGCCGTTTTCAACCTCAAAAGCTTCGGCGTGGCCGCGCAATTTGATCGTCCCCAGTTCCCTGCCCGTCATTGCGTTGAGCACAGCGATACCACCGCTGCCATAACCGACAAAGATCAGCCTTTTTGCCACGTCATAACGAATGTCGTCAGCGTCGGAAGAGAGCTGGACGGTTGAAAGCTGCTTGTAACTGCTGCCGTCCAGAACGCGCACCACGCCGTCGTCTCCGTTGGCAACGAAAATCTTGTTTGATTCAGGCACGTAAAACACGCCCTGAGGTTCGTGCATGCCGCCGATGCTGTGGATGTCTTTGCCGGAGGTAAGATCAAGAACCTCCACCGTATCGTTGCCCAGGGCCGAAACAAACAGACGATGGCCCTTCACATCAATGCTGAGGTGGTCGATACGGCCCCGGACGCCCGGCATGGGGATTGTTCTCACCAGCTTGAGAGGCGGCGCTTGCGCGGAAAGAGTTGGAACGAAGGTTAAACCTAATATCAACGCAATCCATGCGAAGTTTTTCATTTCGCCCCCACAAATTTCAAATGCAATGCCCGCGTGACGGATGCAGTTCCATTCTCCGCCCACTGATTCCAAATCATATCGCTTCCAGGGCCGCCACAGTGTACTCTTCTGTTTAGAACGGTCCTCAAGGCTTTGAGTGTTATGGGGAAACTCAGGATTTCGGGAGGTGAATGATGTCCATTCCACATTGGCGTGTGCAGGCGGCGATGCTGCTGGCGGCGGCGCTGGCTGGGGCCAGCCTGGGCGTGGCCCAGACCGTAACCACTTCCACATCAGCCGATCGGCAATCGCTAAGCCTTACCGTTTACAACTCCAACGTGGCGCTGATTCGTGACGTTCGCAGCGTGCGGCTGCCGGCAGGCAAGGTGGAACTGGACTTTGCCGACGTGGCCTCCGCGATTGAGCCGGAGACGGTCCGGATTGTTTCTCTGACCGTGCCCAAACAGTTGACGGTGCTGGCGCAGGATTACCGATACGACCGGCTGAGCCCGCAGAAGCTGCTGCACTACTACGTGGGAAAGCAGGTCACGCTGGTCGGACAAGCAATGGAAAACAACCATTCGAAGGAAGTACGGATGAAGGCCACACTGATTTCTGACGACGGCGGTCCCATCTGGAAGGTTGGCGACCAGATTATGACCGGCATCCCCACCTACCAGTACATCTTCCCCGCCCTGCCGCCTCATCTCTACAGAAAACCCACGCTGGTGTGGCAACTGGATAACCGCAGCACTGGCGAGAAGAAACTGGAGGCAGATTACATCACCAAATCCGTGGACTGGAATGCAGATTACACTCTCACGCTGCCTTCGCAATCAATGTTGGCGGACCTGAATTCGTGGATAACAGTAAAGAACAACAGCGGCATTGATTTTCGCAACGCTCAACTGCAACTGGTGGCCGGGCAGGTGCACCAGGAAAGGCCGGCCCCGCGACCCATGTTCCGGGCACAGGCCGTGAGCGTGGGGGGAGCAATGCTTCAGGGAATTCAACAGGAAGGGCTTTCTGAATATCACCTGTATACGATCGAGCGCCGCATCACATTGCCGAACGACAGCAGCAAGCAGATTGCCTTTGTACGGGCCAGCGGCATCAAAGTGCGCAAGACTTACGAGATCGCCGGCCAGCAATCATATTTCTACAGCCCTTACCACGGCGGAGAACCCGCAAAGGAACCCGTCCAGGCGCACCTGAAGTTCAAGAACTCCGAGGCCAACTCTCTGGGAGTGCCGTTGCCCGGAGGCACGGTCCGCGTTTACAAGGCCGATTCCAGGGGCCAGTTGGAGTTCGTGGGCGAAGACCACATCTCGCACACGCCCAAAGATGAGGAACTGAATCTCTATATCGGGAACGCCTTTGACGTGACCGCGGAACGGAAGCAAACGGATTTCCAGGGGCTCGGGCAGAACGTTTACGAGACGGCCTTCCAAGTCACCATTCGTAATCACAAAAAAGAAGACATCACCGTGAACATCGACGAGCCCGTCACCGGGACGTGGACCGTGCTGAAATCAAATTACAAGTATGAGAAAACTTCGGCCTTCTCACTGAGGTTTCGGGTGCCGGTGGCCGCGGGCGGCCAGTCCGTGCTGAATTATCGCGTGCGGGTCAAGCGCTAGCTTGCGTGAATGGCAAATACCCAGGCACCGGAGAAAAAAAAATGGGAACCGTCAATGGAAAGTCACGCGGGGTACGGGTTCGGACCGCGAAGATAGATGATGCCGGAAGCATTGCCAATCTTTCCGGGCAGTTGGGCTATCCCAGTTCTACTGCCAGCGTGCGGCAACGCCTGCGCAACATTCTGGCGGAGCCCGGCCATACCGTTTGGGTGGCGGAAAACGAAGCAGGCGCCATCGCCGGATGGATCCACGTGTTCGTAAAACAGTTACTGGAAAGCGACCGCGAAATTGAAATTGGCGGGCTGGTAGTCGACCAGAACTCCCGTCGGCAGGGAGCAGGCAAGGCGCTGGTGGAACACGCCGAGCGGTGGGCCAGGTCGAAACGCTTGAAGACCGTCTACGTGCGCTCAAACGTCATCCGCAAAGAGGCGCATATTTTTTACCAGAAGCTGGGCTACAAAATCATCAAGACACAGAGCGCTTTTCGCAAGGTACTTTGTTAATTCCCCAAGTGAACGGGACTTCAGTTCTGCCGTTTGGCTAGAGAATCAGCATGCAGTCGCCGTAACTGTAGAAGCGGTAGCGCTCCTCGATGGCATGCTGGTAGGCGCGGGAGATCAGCTCGCGGCCGGCAAATGCCGAGACCAGCATCAGCAAAGTGGATTTCGGCAGATGGAAGTTGGTGAGCAGGCCTCGAATGACTTGGAAGCGGAATCCCGGCACGATGAACAGGTCGGTCTCTCCGCGGCACGGAACAATCTTCCCCTCGTTTTGCAGCGCCACCGATTCAAGCGTCCGAACGCTGGTGGTGCCCACCGCAATCACCCGGCGTCCTTCCGCAATGGCCGCGCTGATACTCGCCGCGGCCGCGTCTGAAATCTCAAACTGCTCCGACTCCATTTTGTGGTCTTCCAAGCGCTCGGTTTGCACCGGACGAAAAGTTCCCGGCCCCACATGCAGCGTAATTTCGACGGTCTCGACTTTTCGTTCCAGCAGGGCGTCAAAAACCCGCGCGGTAAAATGAAAGCCCGCCGTGGGGGCGGCAACCGCGCCGCGTACCCTGGCATAAACCGTCTGGTATGTTTCGCGGTCGGCTGCTTCATCCGGTCGGGCAACGTAGGGCGGCAGCGGAACGTGCCCCAGGCGGTCAATGGCGCTGGCGACGGTGCCCTCTCGTGCACGCAGCAGCACCCTTCGCACACCGCGTTCGCCACGGCCCAGAACTTCCGCCTCAAGCTCGCCGTCGCCAAAAACCAACACCTCACCCGTGCGAATCTTGCGCCCGGGATGCACCAGTCCCTGCCACACATCTCCCGATTCATTCCGCGTAAGCAGGAGTTCAACCTCGGCGGTGAGGTATTCGCGCGCGGCGGGGTTGTTTTTGCCAACGGCCTGCGCGCGGGTGCCGCGCCGCCTGCCCAGCAACCGTGCCGGGAACACTCGGGTGTTGTTCACTACAAGCAGGTCGCCCTGCTCAAGGATTTCCGGAAGCGTACGGAACTGGCAATCCGCAAAGCTCTGCGCAGCGCGGTCCAGCAGCATCATGCGCGAAGCATCGCGCTCCTTCAAAGGTCGCTGGGCAATCAGTTCCCGGGGTAATTCATAATCGAATTCTTCAAGCAGCATATAGAAAACATTTTACGCTAAACGCCAGACTGCTTTCGCGCACACTGGACGGGATCGCCTGTCAGCTTATTCACGCGTGGTGTGTTAAAGTCAGGTCATGCTGCAAGCCAGTGTCACTATTTCACCGCGGGGAGTTGAGCGAGTATTCGCCGGCCATCCGTGGATTTACCGGAGCGACGTCTCCGCATCTTCGAACATTGAGCCGGGCAGCATCGTCACAGTCCAGGACCGGAGGAAGCGGCATCTCGGGCAGGCGCTTTACAGCAACAAATCGCAAATCGCCTTGCGGTTCCTCACCCGCGAAAAGCGCTCCGTCGACCGCCAGTTTCTGGCCGAGCGAATCCAGTCGGCGGCAGATTATCGCCGGCAGGTTGTCGAGGACTCAGAGGCCTTTCGCCTGGTGGCTTCTGAAGGCGATCTGCTGCCCTCGCTCATCATCGATCGCTACGGCGACTATTTCGTGGTGCAAACCCTCAGCCAGGGAACTGAAAAACTAAAATCCAGTATCACCGAAATTCTGCAGGAGCAGTTCTCGCCGCGCGGCATCGTTGAGCGGAATGACGTTGCCGTCCGTGCTCTGGAAGGGCTGGAGCCCACGAAGGGAATTCTGGCCGGAGAGGTTCCTGAAGAAGTCATCGTATCGATCAACGGGCTCCGGTTTGCCTTCAATCTGCTGGAAGGCCAGAAGACGGGCGGCTTTCTTGACCAGCGTGAAAACCAGCGGACGGCGCAGAACTATGCTTTTGGCCGGGCGCTGGACTGCTTTACCTACGCCGGAGGCTTTGCACTCAACATCTGCCGCCGATGCGACTCCGTTCTGGCCATCGATTCTTCCCAGGACGCGCTCGGCCTGGCGCAGCGCAACGCGGAGTTAAACAGCATTTCCAACATTGAGTGGAAGGAAGCCAACTGCTTTGATTTCCTGAAAGCCGCCGACCAGGCTGGCGAACGGTTTCACACCGTGGTGCTCGATCCGCCGGCCTTCGCGCGGCAGCGATCAAATCTTGCCTCCGCCCTGCGCGGCTACAAGGAACTCAACCTTCGCGGGCTTAAAATTCTGAACCCCGGCGGCTATCTCATCACCTGCAGTTGTTCCTATCATGTGACAGAAGCGGATTTTCTTGAGGCCATCGCCAGCGCAGCCGTGGATGCCCACCGCACCGTCACCGTGGTGGAGCGCCGCACCCAGGGCCGCGACCATCCCATCCTGCTGACCGTGCCTGAAACTCACTACCTGAAATGCCTCATCCTGCGCGTGTTATAACGCGTTTTGAGGGGAATTGAATTCGAGTAGAATACTATCTGTGAATCGATTTTGTGCCCTGGCGGCCATTCCGCTTTTCTTGCTGTTGTTTGGGGTCACAGGCCGCGCCCAGAACCTGAAACTGCTGATCTCGGTGGAACGGCAAAATATTGTTGCGCCCAACCCCGTGCGCGCGATGTTGCACTTCCACAACTCCGGCCAGCAGACCCTGTGGCTCTACCGGCCCGTGCAAAGCGAGTTGCCCGGCGACCGGTTGGGTTTGTTAAATCCGGTACCGACCGATCTGCCCCCCGGACAGCCTTACGGCGGGTCGAAGCTCAAAATTCGATTAGCCCCGCGAAGCGCTACAGGGGGCAGTGCAAAAGGGGCTGCGGGCAGCGGTTTCGCCATGGCGCCTGACGGTTTGCCCCATCCCAGGCTGGTGCGCCTGGCGCCGGGGGCGGATTACCAGGAAAGAGTCAGCATCCACGTTGAGCCCGCAAAAACTGGCGGAGACGGCCAGCCCGACTGGGGCGCATACAGATTCTCTGTCATATACTCCGCGGGTTATTCCAATGCCGAGGCTCTGGCTCGCGACATCAACGCTAACCTGTGGCATGGCCATGCAACCAGCAACACGGTGGAACTGAATCTGCAACCACCGGCAGCGAAGGGCTCGATTACCGGTACCGTGGTTGACTCCATCGGAAGGCCCTTCGGCCAGGCGCTGGTCACCCTGGAGGACGACAATGAAAACCCTCTTGATCAGCTTTTGACGGACAATGAAGGCCGGTTTGCATTCGCGCATCTGGCTATGGGACGTTACTGGCTGGCGGTGCGCCAGCCCGGCGCGGACCACGATACGTCCGTGTTTCGCCAGGTCGATGTCACCCAGGCGGACTCGCAAGCGACGGCTGACATCATGATGGTGCCCGTTGCCATCAACAAGCCCGACCGCATGCTGCACAAGCCCGTGCTTTTCCACATTGTCGACAGCAAGGGCCATCCGGTGGCAAAAGCAGGGATTGCGATTTTGTTTTCCGCCGAGACGATTGTGGAGAACCGGAAAGCGCGGACGGGCAATAACGGTTTCGCTGCCGTCAACCTGATTCCCGGCTCCATCTATGTAACAATCCGGACGCACGGCTGCAAAAAAGAGGAACGGCATGCTGGGGTAGCGCCCGGGCCCGGAGTGGACGGATTCAAGTACACCTACGACTGCGCCGGCAACTGATCCCGGAGGCCGCCGCTATTCGAACTTCCATGGATAATGCTCCGCAACCCGTGAAATGCAGCGTCATCATCCCCACCCGGCAGCGCTCCGCGGTGTTGCGCGAAACTCTGGAATCCCTGAACGGGCAAACTGAAAAAGACTTTGAGGTCATCGTGGTGGTGGACGGTGAGGATGCCGAAACCCACACTCTGGCGGAAACCTGCAAACCTGCGTTCCCGCTGCGCTGGATCTTTGTGCCTGAACACAAAGGGCAGGCTTCAGCGCGCAACGCCGGGGCGGCCGCGGCGGAATCGGACATCCTGATCTTCCTCGACGACGACACCCGGCCCGTTCCAGAATGGATCCATCACCATCTGAAGCATCACCGCACAAATTCCAGATCATCGGAAGTGGGCGTCCTGGGAAGAGTGATCGACCGCCCCGCATGCGCTCCGCACTCCTTTACGGAAAAGTATTTGCGCGAAATTCGCATCCCGGGCCTTGCCCATTTTGAAGACTGCCTGAAGAACCAGTCTCTTGAATTCGGAAAGGTTGCGGCCTTTGGGTTGAACACTTCCATTCCGCGCAAGACATTTCTGGCTCTTGGCGGATTCGATGAGAAGCTGAGCTCCCTTGATGAGGATACTGATTTCGGAGCCCGCTTATACAACCGGGGAGTGCTTTTCAAGCCCGAGCCCAATGCCATCGTGTATCACCACGACACAAAGGACTCCATCTCCCAGCACTACGACATCCTGCACCGTGCAGGCCAACTCGACGTCTACCGCCGGCGCGAAAAGAAGCAATTCAACGCAAGGCTCCAACTGCTGGCCCAGATGCATTGCGGAAGTCCTGCGCGGAAGCTGGCGCACCGGGCCGCCTGGCACGCACCGCGGCTTTTTCAACTGGGGGCGACAATCGCCAGGAAGGCGACGGACCTCACCGGCTCGCGGCAATGCTTCCGCCTTTGGTACCGGGCGACCGCCGCAGAATACTGGCAAGGCCTTCGGGCCGCGGGAGAGACCATCGACACGTTGCGCGAACTGTACCCTTCCCGGACGCCCGTCCTGATGCTGCACGAGGTCTCGGCTCCAACCGAGCTGAGAATGATGTCGCTGGCAATATCCCCCGAGCGGTTTACGCGATATATACAATGGCTCAAGAGGCTTGCTTACGAATCCACTTTGCCCACTGAATGGCAGCAGCGCACGGCAGGTCGCCGCGTGATTCTGACCTTCGATGACGCCTATGAGGATTTTATGGACAACGCCTTCCCTGTTCTTGACCGGCTGGGTTTTAAGGCGACCGTGTTTGTGGTAGTTGACCGCATTGGAAAAACCAACGAATGGGACGCGGCAGGTGGCTTTAAATCAAAGCGACTGCTCGCCATCGAGCAGATTCGAGAACTGCACCGCCGTGGGGTCCATTTCGGCTCGCACTCGCTGACGCATGCCCCGCTCACTGATGTATCAGACAGCGAACTCGAGCGCGAGGTGCGGGACTCGAAGCGTAAGCTGGAAGACCTGCTCGGCGCCGAGGTGCCGTGCTTCGCTTATCCGTGGGGAATGGCCGATATGCGGGTGCGCAGTGCGGTGGCACGCGCCGGCTACAAGGTGGCGTTCACCGCTCAGGCGGGCCTGAACGGGTCAGAAGATCCACTCTGCCTGAAACGAACAAATCTGGCCGAGGTTGACACGCTGCCGGAATTTGCCTTCAAGCTGGCAACGGGGAGAGACTCGCGGCAGATGACCAAGGCATTCCTCGTGAGGAAAGGATTTTACAAGGGGCCAATCCACACGTGGCGGGCGAATGATCGCAACGGGAAAAAGGGCGAAACCGAAACGGCCCGTGGTTCCGCCGGCACCGTGGGTGAACTATGAGCACAACTGGTGAGCAGAACACGAAGGCGGATGCATCAGGCGCCAGGGTGAAATTCACGGTGGTCGTCGCAACCTACAATTACGCCCAGCTGCTTTCCGATGCTTTGCGGTCGCTGGCCGCCCAGACTCTTCAGGATTTTGAATTGCTGATTGTTGACGATGGCTCAACTGACCATACTGAGGCGGTCGTCAGTGAGTACTCCTCAAGATTTGGTAATCTTGCGTACTTCAAGAAAGCGCATACCGGCCTGGCTGATACCAGGAATGTCGGCGTGCAGAAAGCCCAAGGCACACACATTGCCTTCCTGGATGCCGATGACTTCTGGTCACCAGAATATCTGGAGGTGGTTCGGGCAAAATTTGAATCCAGTCCGCAGGCAGAGCTAATGTTTTCCAACGGATTCCGTATCCTGGCCAACGGGCTGATACAGCAACCGGTCTTTCCATCGGGTCTGCCGCCCCTTTGCGGAACGGTCCAATCTGTGGGGGAGTTGTTTTCCGTGTGCAACCACTACCTGCCTTCCGGCATGGTCTTCCTGAAATCCCTCTATGAGAAGGTTGGAGTCTTTGACACCCGCTTTTCGCATGGTGACGATGTCCACTGGGTCATCAGAGCTGCGATGGATGGAGCTTTTTGCATCCGGATCGATCGAAAGCTCCTGCTGTATCGCTATCATGGAGGCAACATGACGAACAATCCCATTGCCTTTCTCCAGACGTGGCTCACCATCTACGAGGAGCGGCTGCGGGCGAGCCGCTTGGGTCCGGAATGCGAACGCTGGGCCAGGAGCTTTGCCCGGGACTACGTCCTGCGCCTGCTGGGAATCTGTTCGCCGTCGGAAGGCCGGTCACTGCTGGCACGAAGCATCGAAGCCCTCGGAGGAGATTTCATCCTTCGCTGTGCCTATCTCTCGACTTATCTGGGATCGACTTATGCGCTGCGGCCGTTGAAATGGGTAAAGCGGCTGGCGGAAAAGCGGCACGCCGCCACGCAACGTATTGATCTGACCGCGCCACCTGAAATAATCTTTCAAGGCCTGTGAAATACCGCAACGCCTCCGCGGGCAGATACGGCTGCAAGACGGTCGGCGTGCAGGCTGCGGCACTACCAGCGCAGAAGATTGAACTCACGATGAAAATAAGATTTTCAGTCGTCATTTGTACATACAACTATGCGCACCTGTTGCCCGATGCCCTGAAGTCTGTTGCCGCGCAGACGCTGCAGGACTTCGAGCTACTGATTGTTGACGACGGCTCAACCGACAATACGGAAGAAATCGCTGAGCAATTTCGCTTGCGATTTCAGGAGTTCCGTTACATTCAGAAGCCTCACACCGGCCCCGCCGATGCAAGGAACGTGGGAGTCCGTGCCGCCCAGGGCACTCACATCGCATTTCTAGACGCAGACGATTTGTGGTCGCCTGATTATCTGAGTGCAATGCAGGCGACGTTCCGCACCAACCCTCAGGCAGAACTGGCCCATTGCGAAGGAATCATCTTCAGGATTGAAAACGGAGTTGTGACTGAGAGCGCGCTGGAACGCAGCCTTCCGCCTTTATGCGGGCCGATGCGTTCTCCCCAAGACCTGTTTCAAATGGTCCAGGCTGTGGCGCCTTCCGGCATGGTGTTTTCAAGAGGACTTTACAAACGGACCGGACCTTTTGATGTGGAGTCGTTTGGATGGTTCTCCGAGGATGTCGACTGGGCGTTCCGCGCATTGCTGGCAGGAACCTTTTGCGTCTGCATAAAGCGGAGGCTATATCTTCACCGGCGCCACGCCGGCAACCTGACCAATAAGGCCAGCAACTCATTCCGTTCGTGGCTTAAAATCTATTCGCAGACGTTACGGGAAGCCCGGCGGGACCCGCAAGTGGAAGCATTGGCGCGCGGCGTTATCCTGACACGTTCGGTGCGCTTCCTGCCCACCTGCCCGGTGTCTGAAAGCAGGCCGCTGCTGAGGCAGGCCAACGAAACTCTGGGCGGAGATTCCGTGATGAGGTTCTGTTATATGGGTACCTTCCTGGGATTGGTGAGCCTGCTGAAACTTCTCAAGCAAACCGGGCGGCTCTGGCACCGCTTAACTCGAAAGAGACTGGAGATTGATCTGGATGTGTCCCTTGATTCCCTTTTTGAAGCTCTGCCTCGATAGCCCGCCATGTGCGCGACCGGTGCGGTTCCGCTTCAAGAGAAACGCAGCAGACCCGCTCCCGATATCCATTTTCCCTTGCCCGTACATGCTCACTTGATGCAATATGGCACCGTGAAACCTGAAGGTGGCCATCGTTCTTCCAAGTGGACATCCCAATTCCGGTCGACCCCAGACAAGCAAAGTCTGAAACGAGAGATGCGCGAAGGATGGGACGGCGGAGCGCGCGGGAACTGGAGGCGGATAATCTGGGCGGAGGCCTCCGATTCCGAGGATACTTTCAGGGCTTCCGGAGAGCGCGACTACAAGAAGTACGTCGGCGGGTTTCTTTCAGCGTTGGAGATTGACCCTGCAGAAATGGTGGCGCTTGAGATCGGCTGCGGCGTCGGCCGCGTGTCAGATTTCCTGGGGCACGATTTCTACAGGCTTGTGGCTGTCGACGTTTCCAGGGAAATGCTGAAGATCGCACGGCAGAGGGTCATGGCAAAAGACATCCTCTGGCTGTGCAACGACGGAATCAGCCTGGGGCCCATTGCCGATCACTCGGTGGATTTTATTTTTTCTTTTGCAGTGTTCCAGCACATCCCGGATGCTGCAAGCCTCGCCTATTATCTGGAAGAAGCTGGGCGGGTGCTCAAACCGGGCGGATGGTTTGTTTTTCAGGTGATGAACCAACCTCACGTGTCAGTTGGACCATGGACAGTCTCCCTTTTTGTTTCTTCCAGGTATCACTTCCCACGCCTCCGGATTTACAAGCGACATGTGCTGGATGCCTCCCCAATCCGAATGGGAACAATTCTCCGGAGTTGCAGGAATTCCGGACTTGAAGTTGTGCGCATCCTTCATCGCTTTACTCAAAACACGTGGGTTTGGGCTCAGAAAAAAGGCTGAGTTGCGGGCGGAAGCATGTCCTTACCAATCTTCATCGGACTCCTGATTGCTCTGGCGATAGTCGATGCACTGGGCTTTCTCTTCTGGTATGCCTGCAGTTGGCCGCGCTCGCAGGTTCTGGGTCCAGGACTGGTTCGGGGCCCGGCCGGGAGCAGGAAGATCGCCCTCACATTTGACGATGGTCCTCTGCCGCCCTACAGCCAGCAGATTCTCGATATCCTGCGGTCAAGAAGCGCGAAGGCTACATTTTTTGTCTGTGGCAAGGATGCAGAGTGTCATCCGGAAATTCTCCGCCGCATTTGTGCAGAGGGCCACACGATTGGAAACCATACATGGTCACATCCTTACCTTTACTTCATGAACCGCGCGGAGTGCGCGGAGGAGATTGACCGGACCCAGAGAGTGATACAGGAAGCCACGGGCCGAACGCCCAGGTTTTTCCGGCCACCCTATGGGGCTCGATGGTTCGGCCTCTATCCTGTATTGCGCGAGCGCGGCCTGCATCTGGTCCAATGGTCGGCAAGCGGGGATGACTGGAGGCTTGGGACTGAGGCCATCGTCTCGTCTGTTCGTGCCGGTCTGAGCCCCGGGGCGGTTATCCTGCTGCACGACGGTCGGCAGAAAGCAGGAGGCTACCTGCAAGAACTTTTGCTCCGGGGTTTTCGCGCGACCGACAACCGGGACAACCAATGTACAGAATGCCAACCTGCTGCCGACGCCTCCGAAACCGTGAAAGCCCTCCCTGGCATTATCGATGCTGCCCGGGAGATGGGATATGAGTTCGTTTCAATCGAGGACTTCCATCTTTCGCCTCCGCGTAGTGATTGTTAGAACCCGAAAAGATGCTGTGCAAGCGCGGATAACTCAGCTTGATCACACGTGCCCGTGTCCATTAGAATCTCCTAGTCTATGTGAGGATTCCATCCGGGCCGCAAACCAGCAGATCATCCGGGCCGGCACGTAGTGAAGTTGAAGCGATACCTGGCTATGGACTCTTTTAGTGAAAATCGACACTGGTTGTTGACCACGCTCATCATGGTGGGCGCTTTTGTGTATTTGTACCTGAATCTCTTCATACTGCCCGCAACTCCCATTCATTTTGTTTCTCCCGATGCCACCAACTTCCTGTTCAACGCCCAGCGGATGGAACGCGGACAGATGATCTATCGTGATTTTTTTGAACTCACATTCCCCGGGACGGAAGTTTTCTACTTCATCCTTTTTAAGATTTTCGGGAGCCGCGCCTGGATACCCAATTTGACTTTGATTGTGATTGGCTTGTTCCTGACCTACCTGATGATTTCTATTTCCAGGAAGGTCATTTCCGGCATTGCAGCCTATCTGCCGGCCTTGTTGTTCCTGGTGATCCCTTTCCGCAGCCAGCTTGACGCCACTCACCATTGGTTCAGCACGCTGTTTGTGATGGCGGCCATCGCCTTGCTTGTGGACCAGATTTCCGCCTTGCGGCTGGTGGGCGCAGCAGCCCTTTGCGGCGTGGCGATGTGGTTTACCCAGTCGAGCGGATTGCTCGCGATGGTTGGTCTGGCACTGTTCCTGCTGTGGGCAGCGGTAACGCACCAACTGAGCTGGGGAAATTTCCGCACGGCCCAGCGGTACGTCTGGTCCGCCTTTGCCATTGTGGTAGTCGTGCTTAATGTTTATTTCATTATCCGGGCCGGTTTCAGGACGTTCTTTTACGACACGTTTCTGTTTATCGTTCGGTTTTTCTCTTCCAAGGCCAGCAACTCCCTTCACACCTACATGACAGACATACCCGTTTATCACCCCTGGTACAGATTGCCGGCGCTGGCGGTCTGGGGCTCGATTTATCTATTGATACCGCTGATTTACATCCTGTTCTTCGTTCGATATTGGGACGAGAAAGAAGACCACCCGTCGGAGCCATGGGACCGTCTGGTGCTGATCGCCATCATGGGGGCGATGCTTTTCCTTGGTGTTGCGTCGTCTCCAACCTGGCTACGCCTATGCACGGTGGCTGCACCCGGAGTGATCCTCTTTGTCTGGTTCCTGAATTCTCCCGGGCGAACCCACAGGATTCGCGTCACAGCCATGTGGGTGATCGTCATTGCCATTGCTCTGGGCGAATGGCACGGCCGGATATTTGGATGGCGGCAGGAAGTGAATCTTCCCATCGGCCAGGTGGCGGTGTTCAATCGCGTTCAGTACGAGGAAATCAGGTTCCTGTTGGACCACACAAAGCCGGGCGATTATTTCTTTGGGAACTACGAGCTCAACTACCTGCTCGATTTGCGCGATCCGTCCCCCATCTCATTTTTGACGCCTTCGGCCTTTACGCGGCCCGAGCAGATTCAGCAGACCATCGAGGGCCTTGAAAAACATCCTGCGAAATACGTTTACTGGTCATCCAATCTCGACATGCTGCCCGCGGCCAGCCAGGGCCAGAGTCACCTTGGCCCCCTGCGGACCTATCTGGAGAACCATTATCAGCGGGTAAAAACCATCGAAGGCGATGACTTTGCCCGCAGCTTCTGGGAAAGATACAATCCGTCGGCTCCGATTCCCCTTCCGCCGCCGAGGCAGAACGGGTCATCCCCTGGAGGATCGAGCGGCCAGGGCAACTCCAGGGCGGCTCCCCTTGACACCCCAGCACAAGTTCCGTAGACTCGCTGCGTCCCCGCACTTCAGTTTTCTACGGGCCTTTTTCCCGATGATCCGGGCACGGGAGAAAATGGTGCATCTCGAGGACTGCGGTCAACACGCCATCAGAGAGGCATAATTGGCATTCAGTTGGATTGACCTGGTCGTTGTAATCGTTTATCTGGTGGTGGTCACGCTGCTGGGAGCGCGATTCGGCAAGCGACAAAAGACGCTTCATGACTACTTCCTGGGCGGGCGACAGCTCCCCTGGTGGGCCATTGCTCTTTCCGTCGTCTCCGCCGAGACCAGCATTCTCACCATTATCAGTACTCCGGGGATCGCCTATGCCGGCGACATGGCGTTTCTCCAGCTTGTCTTTGGATATCTGGTGGCGCGCGTCGTTGTCAGCTTCGTCCTCATCCCCAAATACTTCGCTGGCGAACTCTACACCGCCTATCAGTTAATTGAACGGAGGTTTGGCCGCGGGCTCAAGGTTTTCACAGCAGGCCTGTTTCTGAGCAGCCGAGCGCTGGCGGAGGGCGTACGCGTTTTCGCTATTTCGATTGTGATCGAGGTCATCTTCAGGACGGGCGTCCTGCCCGCCGTCTTGATCATTACCGCCCTCACGCTGTTCTATACCTTTGAGGGCGGGCTCACTGCCGTCATTTGGACAGATGTCACACAGCTCTCGATTTATATCATGGGGACCGTCATTGCTCTCGTGCTGGCCGTTCATGCCGTTCCAGGCGGATGGGCGGAAGTGGCTCACATGGCAAGCATTTCCGGACACAAGTTCACCATCTTCAACTTCCACTTTAACTGGCACCAGCCTTACCTGTTCTGGTCCGGGCTGATCGGCGGGACCTTCCTCACCAGCGCCAGCCACGGGACGGACCAGCTGATCGTGCAGCGCCTGCTGGCCGCCAAAAACAAGAGGCAGAGCCAGGGCGCGCTGCTGGCCAGCGGGTTGGTCATCCTGTTCCAGTTCGCGCTGTTCCTGGTGGTAGGCGTCGTCCTGTTCGCTTTCTACCATTTTCATCCCCCGGCCCATCCCTTCAGCCGCCCGGACAAAATTTATCCAACTTTCGTCGTCACGCAGTTGCCGGTAGGACTGGCCGGCCTGCTGACTGCAGCTATCATCGCGGCAGCCATGGCCAACCTGAGCGCGGCGTTCAATTCACTCGCCTCTAGCTCAGTGATGGATTTTTACCGGCCCTTTGTCCGTCCCGACGCAGACCAGAAGCACTATATGCGCGTTTCGCGCGGCATGACGTTGTTCTGGGGAGCGGTCCTGATCCTGATTGCAATTATCTCTCAGTATCTCCATGAAAGCGTCCTGGTGCTGGCTCTGACCATCGCTTCGGTTCCCTACGGTGCCATGCTGGGAATTTTCCTGCTGGGAGTTCTGACCAAACGGGCGACCTCGCGGGGCGCGCTCACGGGAGCCGCGCTCGGGCTGGCGGTTCTTATCCTGGTTGTGGTGGGCAAGGCCTATGGCATCGTAAATATCGCATGGACGTGGTACGTGGTAATCGGGACACTGGTAACCTTTTTTGGCGGATGGATCGCCAGCATTGACGCAGTTGGCAATATAGAAAAGCATTAGTACCTGGAAAGTTATAACTGTCGAATATCGCATCTTGACGAACGGCGATTTCTGCGATTAATCTCATCGGAACACATTAGAAAGAGGAACTTGTTGAAGCGACACCTGACACCTATACGTGTAACCGTTGCTACCATGATTTTGTCTCTTATGCCGGCAAAGTTGATGACATTAACAGCCCCCAACCAACCAAGGGAGGCGGACAAAACCGCGCCAGCACGCCCCGCGAGCGATGATCGTGAGACGCAAGGAAGCGGCCGCCTGGCTCTGAAGGCCATGTGCGGGCGGGTGATGTCTGCAAGGCCGCTTGCCATGTATTACACCACCGGGGGTACATTCGGTCTGGACTCCATCCTGGATCATGCCTCCGACATGACCATCCTGGCGCCGCAATCCTATTGGCTGGACCTGCAAGGGAACATCCAGGGGGGTATTCCGGCGCCCACGCTGGAAGCCGCCCGGCAGTCGAAGCTGCCGGTCATGGCCTTGTTGGCTAACGACAACTTCAACCGGCGCGTTGCTTCCCACCTTCTCCACGACCGCCATCTTCAAAAGCGTGTGATCAGGGACCTGGTCGGGATCGCCCGACAGGAAAATCTGCTGGGCTTTCAGCTCGATTTTGAAAACATTGATCCTGATGACATCAACCTCTATACCCGGTTCGTTCATGAAACGGCAAAGGCGCTTCACCACAATGGGCGCCTGCTGAGCGTTGCCGTGGTTCCACGCTTCGAGAACTCCGCACCCGGCCAATGGGCAGCGGCCTACGACTATCCTGGCCTGGCCCGCGCAGCGGATTTCCTGACACTGATGGCCTACGACAATTCAGGCCGCCTTGGCCAGCCCGGGCCCATAGCGGGCTACGACTGGGTAAGAAATGCGCTGGACTATGCCGTGAGCCACGTTCCACCCGACAAGCTGCTGCTGGGCATCGCCCTTTACGGTCGCGAGTGGATCAACAACGGAAGTGGGCTCCAGGCGCATACCATGCCCTACCCCAGGACACAGGCCCTGCTTCACCGCCTCTCACTCACCCCGAATTGGGATGAAAAGCAGCGTTCACCATGGTTCCAATACCGCACCAGTGGGACGGTCCGAAGCGTGTGGTATGAAAACGCCCGAAGTATTCAGGAAAAGCTCAGACTCCTGGGGCAGTACCAACTACGGGGTTTTGCCGCCTGGCAGCTGGGAATGGAAGATCCCCGCATCTGGTCAATCATTTCAGCGATGCTCGACGGCCAGACACCTTCGAGTGAAAGTCCTGAAGCAACTGGTTTTTGATTCGGAAACAGGTTTTTCATCAATTTTGTTTCCGGCGGCAAAATTAAGTAGTAACCTTCTCTTTTGCCTCACTGGCAATCTCTTTACCGGCTGGAACTTACAAGGAAAAGCTAAAAACTCTGATGACTTTTCGATTTCGACGCTTGTCCGTCTTCGCTATCGTCCTGGCAGGCGCCATCGCCTACGGCTATTTTTCAGGTGCTGGACGACAGGACCCTGTGGAAGGTCCTCCGCCGGTTCCGGTCACCCTTTCAGGCGCCTCGTCCATTCAGGGCCCGTATTTCTCCGACCGTGACCGCATTGCTGATCGCATCATCAGTGCCATCAACCACACCCGGCACACCCTGGACATCGCCGTCTATAGCTTTACGCAGCCCGACCTTGCTGCCGCCATCCAGGCTGCCCACCAGCGGGGAGTCAAAGTGCGGATTGTCACCGACGAGGGGCAGTCTTTCGGTCACCATTCTGAGATCGGCTATCTCCGGTCAGTGGGTGTACCTGTTCGCTTGAGTGAAGGATTTCGGGGGCGGCGTTCGTTAATGCACAACAAGTTCGCTGTTTTCGACGGGAGATTGGTGGAAACCGGAAGCTACAACTGGACCACAAGCGCCACCAGTTACAACTTTGAAAACGCCATCTTCATTCGCGATCTCAAAGTCTCAGCGAGATACGAAGAAGAGTTTCAACACATCTGGGCGCAGGCCCGGTGAAGTTGGCCAGGCTCCGTCCGTTTGCCCGGAACAAACAGCAGGGAGCATAATTCACTTTTTTTCCAGGGCTGGCAGGATGTACTTGGTAATCAGCATGTCGTACTCCTGGCGGGCTTGGTCTGTAATGGTGGCAGGGGCGAGCGGGCCATTGCTGGTCGCCTTCAGGTATAGATCGCCGGTCTCGCCCAAGGGACCCGGATTGATCTTTTCAAACTCAGCGTCGTCCGATTCCCCAAAGTTATAAATCTGCTTCACGTTGTAGGTCTTCAATTGGGCAGGCGTCAGTTTGCCGACGCTCCGCACATAGATTCGGAACCGTCCAAAGAAGCGAGTTTTATCATAGTCCACCCGAATCACATGTTGGAGTTCGTTCGACGGATTCTGCGGGTCTGTATAGACATTCGCAAGCAGATAATAATTCGTCAGCTTGCCTCCATAAGAGTCATTCAATAATTGATAGACCTTGTAAGTGGGATCGTTTGGGTTCACGGAATGGTGCTTCTTCCTTTTTGCCCAGCCAGACGGCACGGCAATGGCAAGCAAAATGATGGCCGCTACCATGATAACCGAGTGCTTCTTCAATTCACCCTCCCGCGTCCTGATGACAATCGATAGAGATTTGTAATGATAGCTTTAAAACAGTGGAAAAGCATACCACGGTTTCACGTGCCGTCAACACTAACTGACTCGGCCAATAATCTGCGGGAATCCGTCGTCGGACGACGCGTTGGGGGACAGGAGAGGAAAACTATGCTCGGTCGCTGGAGCGCCCCGTTTTCGCGGGTACTGGCTTCGGTGACTCGCCGTCCCCGGAGAGGGCTGCTCTCAGCATTAGACAGTAGAGAACCTACACACCAATTAATCGGGGTTTAAAAAACGCAAATACGGTACGAAGAAGTATTCGATTGCTCGTGACCGCCAGCGAATGGACGGCAACAATCGTTACGAATGAAATCAGCATCATCAGCAACGCATACTCGGCGAGATCCTGCGCTTCTTCTTCATGCCACAACCTTTTCAACAGTTCGCACATAAGGCATTCCCTTCAAAGTAGTGCGATTCAAGTGCTCCTCAATCGCTACTCTGAACGGAGCAATTCGCGTTCCAAACACCCCTGCACTGTGCAAAAGAGAAAAAGATAAGACTATCCCCTTAAGAATCTGGGCATTAGAAATTTGTCAGGCCGCCGTCAAACCGATGGCGTGCCACCTGGAGCACCCCACCCATTATACGACCTCGGTAAACATTCACTACTATTATGAAATTATTATAGATTGCAGCGTACTTATGTACTAAGTATGCAACAGTTCCACCGGCAACCAGAGACGCAGTCCACTGCACACAATGCAAATGTAGCAGGAGCCAGGACGAAGCCTTCAGAACACTCGCAACCCGGGTCAGTTGTTCCCTTGTCCCATTCCCGGTTCCTCGTAAAGCAGATACTTGGCACGCGTCTTCCGGAAATTCATCAGCGCCTGTTGCCACAGGTATTGAATACGGGTGGGATCAACATTGTCCTGAATTTCTTTCAGCACGGCTTGCGACCCGATCAGGGGGAGGGTTTTGTCCAGTTCAAACTTTTTAGGAAACAGCTGATGGAGTGCAGAGGCAAGCTCGACCCCAAGTTCCGGTGCGTCGAGCGCCTGGCGGTCCACCAGATAGATCTGAACGCCATGGCACACCTGGCCGGCGAATTTGCTGCTTTTAGGAGTGAAATCCACCGGCAGGAAGCGTACTCCCTGAATGTCGCGGGAATTCAGGTAAACCGCCAGCCACTTGCCATCGATCCACGGTGCGCCCACCAGCTCAAACGGCGTGTCGGTTCCGCGACCGACACTGACGTTGGCGCCCTCAATCATTCCGACCCCGGGATAGAGAATGGTCTCTGTCAGCGAGCGCAGGTTGGGCGAGGGATCCCTCCATTCCAGCCCCGTTTCATCGAGCCAGTCGCTCCGTTCCCAGCCCTGCATTTTGATGACGTGCAGGTCAGCTCCCAGGTGCTCTTCGCCGTTGAACATTTCAGCCAGTTCACCCATTGTCATGCCGTAGCGAACCGGCAGCGGGAAATATCCGACGAACGATTTCAAGTCCGAGTCAAGGATCGGCCCTTCAACAATGGACCCCTCGATCGGATCGGGCCGGTCCAGCACAAAGAAAGCGAGGTGATCTTTAGCCGCCGCTTCCATGCAATAACCCATGGTGGTGATGTAGGTGTAGTAACGCACCCCGACGGCCTGAATGTCGAACACCAGCGCGTCCAGCCCTTTGAGCATCTGGGCGGTGGGCCGACGCGTCTTGCCATAAAGGCTGTAAACCGGCAGGCCTGTGGCAGGGTCTGTGGTGGACGCTACGGCGCTGTCCGCCTTGGTATAGAGGCCATGCTCGGGACTGAAGATGGCTTTGAGCTGGACGTTTGGCGCATGGTCCAGCAAATCGATGGTCCGGCGTCCTTCGGAATCCACCCCCGTCGCATTGGTGATGAGGCCAACGCGCAGGCCTTTTAACGGCGCAAAGTGCTCCTTTTCGAGAACGTCAATTCCTGTTCTCACGTTGCCGTTCCGCAAACCGCTGATCCGGTAACCCCGCATTAACTCGTAATAGCCGGTCAATGACTTATGGGAATTCAGAATCTGTTGATCAGAGACCGGTCCCAGCGCGGCGGCGATGGCCGTATCAATCCTCGATCGGAGCCCGATCACGTCACCCGTTCCATTCGGATGAACGCGATTGCACAGGAAAACAACGTAGGTTCGCGTGACGGGATCAATCCAGATTGAGGGCCCCGTAAAGCCCGTGTGGCCAAACGACCCCACGGGAAAGAGTTGGCCGCGATTGGATGCAAAGGGTGAAGCGATGTCCCAGCCAAGCCCGCGCACCGCCATTTTGTCTACAGGCGTTTGTGGCGTTGTCATCTTTTCAACGGTCAGAGGGTTCAGGATGCGGACCCCGTGATAGATTCCGCCGTTCAGCAGCATCTGGCAAAAGATGGAGAGGTCGTGCGCGTCAGAAAACAGCCCCGCATGCCCCGCTACGCCG
>Ga0102953_1000310_pt1 | contig 34828 bp, 23 predicted proteins | sample SalPon2A_C_D2_MG_FD_78509 | JGI IMG/M metagenome (GOLD analysis project Ga0102953, IMG submission 78509) | Soil microbial communities from South San Francisco under conditions of wetland restoration - Salt Pond MetaG R2A_C_D2_MG | ecosystem: Environmental > Terrestrial > Soil > Wetlands | place... | reverse complement strand
TCGCCATCTCGTGGCAAGTGCTGACGCGCTACGTGCCCGGCCTTCCGGTGCCGCGCTGGACGGAGGAGGTCAGCCTCATCCTGATGGTGTGGCTGGCGATGGTGGGGAGCGCGCTGGCCGTTCGCACCGCCGAGCACCTGGCGATGGACGTGCTCCACCGGCAGGTGGCGCCCGCCCTGCGGGCGCCGCTCATCCGGCTGGTGTGGCTGCTGGCCGCCGCGTTCGGCGCCTACCTGGTCTGGTACGGCTGGGAGCTGTCGATGCGCACCATGCTGCAGACGTTCTCGGCCACCAAGCTGCCCATCGGCTGGATGTACCTGGGGATCCCGGTCGGGGGCGTCCTGATGTTCCTCTTCTCGGTGAAGAACGTCATCTTCCCGCCCGCCGCCACCTACGACGAGGCCGAGGAGCGTACGACGGGCCGCAACAGGCTGGTGCAGCTGGTCTTCGGCGTCATCCTCATCGCGCTCGTCGTCGGCGTCGTGGCGCTGTTCGGCCTCGACAGGCTCTTCGGCCCCATCGGCGCGCTGCTCGGCACGTTCGGGCTGCTGCTGGTGCTGGGCGTGCCCATCGCCTTCGGCCTGGGCATCGCCAGCCTGGTGACCGTGCTGATCATCGGAGTCCCGCCGCTGATCGTGGCGCAGCGCATGGCGAACGGCGTCAACTCCACGCCGCTGCTGGCCATCCCGTTCTTCATCATGGCCGGCCAGCTCATGGCCGAGGGCGGCATCGCCGGCCGGCTCGTCGACTTCGCGCGGGTGCTGGTCGGCCCGATCCGCGGAGGCCTGGCGATGGTCAACGTGGTGGCGTCGATGCTCTTCGGCGGGGCCTCCGGCTCGGCCGTGGGCGACGTCAGCGCCAACGGCTCGATCCTCATCCCCATGATGAAGAAGAAGGGCTACGACACCGACTTCTCGGTCGGCATCACGGTGGCCAGCTCGACGCAGGGACTGATCATCCCGCCGAGCCACAACGCCGTCATCTACTCGCTGGCGGCCGGTGGCGTGTCCATCGGCGCGCTCTTCCTGGGCGGCTACATCCCGGGCATCATGATCGGGCTGGGGTTGATGGTCGCCAGCTACATCATCGCGCTGAGGCGCGGCTACCCCTCGGAGCCGCGGCCGCCGGTCGGGGAGAGCGTCCGCATCTCGCTCGGCGCCATCCCCGCGCTGGGCGTCGGCTTCATCATCGTGGGCGGCATCGCCTTCGGCTTCTTCACCGCGACCGAGGCGGCCGCCATCGGCACCGTGACGGCCTTCCTGGTGGGCGCGTTCGTGTACCGCGAGCTCACCCCGAGGAAGCTCTGGAGCGCGCTGCTGCAATCGGTGCGCACCATCGCCATCGTCATCTTCCTGATCGCCACCGCCAGCGCCTTCGCCTGGCTCATGGCCTACCTGCGCATCCCCTCCCTGATGGCGAGCGGGCTGCTGTCGCTGACGCACAACGCCTTGCTGCTGCTGCTGTTCATCAACGTCCTGCTGCTGATCCTGGGCGCGATCATGGACATGGCGCCGCTCATCCTGATCCTCACCCCGGTGCTGCTGCCCATCGTCACCGCGCCGCCCATCAACATGAACCCCGTGCACTTCGGCATCATGCTGCTGATGAACCTCGGGCTTGGGCTCACCACCCCGCCGGTCGGCACCGCGCTGTTCGTCGGGTGCGCCATCGGCAACATCCGCATCGAGCGGGCGAGTCGCGCCATGCTCACATTGTGGCCGGCGATGGTGGTGGTGCTGCTCCTGGTCACCTACGTGCCCTGGTTCGTGAACTTCCTGCCGAACCTGCTGCACGTGATCCAGTGAAGGCGATACCCCTCCCCGTCGCGACCCTGCGAGCGGGCTGCGGAGGGCCGCCGGAGAGCGTCTCTTCCGGCGACCGGCAACTGCCGTGGACCTAGCCGCCGCGGCACGGTAGAATCGGCTCCTGGACATGGACCAGTGTCGAAGCACCTTGCGGGTGCCGCCCTACTGCGGTTGGCGCGGCTCCACGAGTACGGGTGCCGGGGCCTGGTCGTAGCCGACGGACCGTTGTGGGGGCGCCGTTGGCGCCGGGGCGCCGGAGCCGTCGCCAGGTGTCGTGTCAGCGCGGGCAGCGCCGTCGATCGGCGGCCCCGCTCGGCATCCGACAACCTCATGACGAACGGTTGGTAGCGTGAGCCCGGCACGCACACGAAGGAAAGGGGCACAAATGAAGCGACTCGTCATCTTCTTCTCGCTCGTTCTTCTTCTCGCCAGCACGGCCATGGCGCAAACGAAGATCGATTTCTTCGAGGCGTTCAGCACCGAGCGTCTCCAATGGATCAAGGACCGCGCTGCCGAGTGGAACCAGCAGAACCCCGATTACCAGATCGTGGTGACGCCCAAGGCCTCCTACCGCGACGCGCTCAACGCCGCCATCCTCGGCGCCCGCCAGGGCAACCCCCCCGCCCTGGTGCAGATCTTCGAGGTCGGCAGCCAGCAGGCCACGGACTCCGGCCTGTTCGTGCCGGTCGGCAACATCCCCGGGAGCTTCGACACCAGCGATTACATCAAGCCGGTGCTCGACTACTACACCATCGGCGGGACGGTGAACTCGATCCCGTTCAACTCCTCCAACGCGGTGATGTTCGTCAACAGCGCGCTGATGCAGAAGGCCGGGCTGAACCCCGACAACCCGCCCGAGACCTTCGGCGACGTCGTCAAGGATTGCGACGCGCTGCGCGCCGCCGGCGACAGCCAGGACAGCTGCATGACCTTCGCGCTCCACAGCTGGTTCTACGAGCAGTGGATGGCCGAGCAGAACGCGCCGCTGGCCAACAACGACAACGGCCGCAGCGGCCGCGCTACGGAAGTGAACCTGACCAGCGACGCCTCGCTCAACATCGTCAACTGGATCAAGGAGCTCAACGACAAGGGCTACTACACCTACACCGGCAAGCTCGAGGACTGGAACGGCAGCGAGGCCATCTTCAACCAGGGCCAGGCGATGTTCCACATCGACTCGACCTCCGAGGTCAACGCCATCACCAAGGCCGGCCAGGACGGCGGCTGGGGCGCGACCACGGCCGCGCTCCCCATCCCCGACGGCTCGCCGCGCGAGGGTGTGGTCATCGGCGGGGCTTCGATCTGGATCTCGAAGGGCGTGCCGCAGGACGTTCAGCAGGCAGCGCGCAACTTCGTGCTCTACATGACCAACACCGACAACATGATCAGCTGGCACAAGCTCACCGGTTACTTCCCGGTGCGCATCAGCTCGGTCAACAAGCTCGACCAGCAGGGTTGGTTCCGTGACAACCCCAACTACGCCGTGGCCTTCAAGCAGCTCCTGAACACCAAGAGCTCGACCGCGACGGCCGGCGCGCTGATGGGCCCCTTCCCGCAGATCCGCACCATCATCGAGGAAGGCATCCAGAAGGTGCTCAACGGCGCCTCGGTGGATTCCGCGATGGGTCAGGCGGAGAAGCTCGCCAACCAGGCGCTGCAGCAGTACAACAGCAACTTCCAGTAAGGCGTCTCACGCCGGCGGCGGGCCTCGCCCGCCGCCGGCGACCACTCTGACCCGACCGACACGCAGCGGCGCCGCCGGCCGCAGCCACCGCCACAGGCCCAACGCAACCACTTTCGTCGGCGCGGCGTCCGCGGGAGCCAACGATGCAAGAGGGTTCGCCCGTATTTAAGAGCAAGACGACGGCCTGGCTGCTGCTTCTGCCCACGCTCGTCGTGCTGCTGATCTTCCTGTACTATCCCGCCATCCAGTCCTTCGTCCTGAGCATGTACCGCAGCAACCTCATCCTCGGGACGCGGCGTTTCATCGGCCTGGACAACTTCCAGCAGCTCTTCAGCGGCATCCTGGCGCCGATGTACCGCCAGGTCGTGTTGCAGAGCGTGGTGTTCAGCGCCTCCGTGGTGATCCTCGGCCTCGCCATCAGCCTGGCGTTCGCCATGCTGGCGAACCAGAAGGTCACCGGCTCGCGGGTCTACCGCCTGCTGCTCATCTGGCCGTTCGCGCTCTCGCCGGCCATCGCCGGCACCATCTTCTCGTTCCTGTTCAACCCCCAGGTGGGCGAGGTCAACCACTTCCTCAACGCGCTGTTCGGTATCGCGCCGCGCTGGCTGGACAACCCCATCCTGGCGTTCAGCCTGGTGGTCACGGCTGCCATCTGGAAGGAGCTCGGCTACAACGTGGTCTTCTACCTGGCGGCGCTGCAGAACATCCCCGGCGAGTTGAGCGAGGCCGCCGCCATCGACGGCGCCAACGCCTGGCAGCGCTTCCGCTCCGTGACGTTGCCGCTGCTCTCGCCCATGACCTTCTTCCTGGTGTTCACCAACCTGGCCTACGCCTTCTTCGAGGTGTTCGGCCTCATCGACATCCTCACCAAGGGGGGACCCATCGGCCCGGCGTCGCTGCATCTCGACAACGCCGGCCTCACCACCACCATGATCTACCGCCTATATCAGGACGGCTTCGGCGGCACCGGCAGCCTCGGCTTCGCCGGGGCGCAGGGCGTCGTCCTGCTGATCCTCGTCGCCTTCATCACCGTGCTGCAGTTCCGCTACGGCGGCCGCAACGTCCACTACGGGGGGGCCTGAGGTGGCGGTTCCCGCGGCCACCCCTCCCGCGCCGGCTCGTCGCGCGCACCGGCCCCGCACGCGCTGGCTCGTCCACGTGTTGCTCATCCTGGCCTGCCTGCTGGTGACGGGCCCCATCCTCTTCGCCCTGATCAAAGCCACGCAGACGAACCAGGTGGTGTTGGGCCCGAGCCTGGTGCCGGGCCCGCAGCTGTGGCACAACATCAAGATCGCCTGGTCCAGCGCCGACCTCGGCATCTACATGCGGAACTCGCTGATCATCGCCTTCGCGGTGACCTTCGGCAAGACCCTGTTCTCGCTCATGGCGGGGATGGCGCTCGTCTACTTCCGCGTCCCGTTCAAGCCCTTCGTGTTCGGCTTCATCCTGCTGACCCTGATGATGCCGACGCAGGTGCTCATCGTCGGGCTCTTCGACCTGGTGTCGAAGCAGGCGCCGCCCACCTGGCACGCGCTCTTCTCGTGGATCGCCCACCCGCTGGCGCCCACGCCCTACGGCTTCAACTGGTCGGACTCCTACTGGGCCATCATCGTGCCCTTCCTGGCGTCCGCCACCGGGGTCTTCCTGTTCCGCCAGCACTTCATGTCGATCCCGGTCAGCCTGGCCGACGCCGCCAAGATCGACGGCGCGGGCCCGCTGCGCTTCCTGGCCAGCATCCTGGTGCCGATGAGCACCAACACCATCGGCGCGCTGGCCGTCATCCAGTTCGTCTACGTGTGGAACCAGTATCTGTGGCCGCTGGTGATCATCCGGAAGGCGGACCGGCAGGTGGTCCAGGTGGGCCTCAACCTCATCATCAGCACGGGTCAGCAGACCGATTGGGGGCTGGTGATGGCAGGCGCCATCCTGGCGCTGGTCCCGCCCTTGATCGTGTTCATGCTGCTCCAGGAGCAGTTCATGCGCGGCTTCGCGCTCTCCGCGGAGAAGTAGCCGCCCCGCGCCGAGGCGCGCTCAGCCCGCCTCGCTCGACCGGGCCCAGATGTTGACACCCGCGTCGGTGGCGTAGCGGTCGATCTCCGCCAGCTCCTCGTCGGAGAAGCCCAGCCGGTCGAGCGCGGCGACGTTCTCCTCGAGCTGGCGCACGCTGCTCGCGCCGATCAGCACGGAGGTCACGCGCGGGTCGCGCAGCACCCATGCGAGCGCCATCTGCGCGAGCGTCTGGCCGCGCTTCTCCGCGATGGCGTTGAGGCCCCGCACTTTGCGGAGGTTCTCGTCGCGCAGGAAGTCCTCGCGGAAGCTGTCGGCGTGGGTGACGCGCGCGCCCTCGGGCACGCCGGCGAGGTACTTGTCGGTGAGCAGCCCCTGGGCCAGCGGCGAGAAGGCGATGCAGCCGACCCCCTCGTCCTCCAGGGCGGGCAGGAGCTCCGGCTCGACCCAGCGGTTGAACATCGAGTACGAGGGCTGGTGGATGAGGCAGGGCACCCCCATGTCGCGGAGGATGGCGACGGCCTCGCGCGTCTTCGTCGCCGAGTAGGACGAGATGCCCACGTAGAGCGCCTTGCCCTGGTCCACGGCGCCGGCGAGCGCTCCCATGGTCTCCTCGAGAGGCGTCTCCGGGTCGAAGCGATGCGAGTAGAAGATATCGACGTAGTCGAGCCCCATGCGGTCCAGGCTCTGGTCGAGGCTGGCGAGCAGGTACTTGCGCGAGCCCCACTCCCCGTAGGGGCCGGGCCACATGAGGTAGCCGGCCTTGCTGGAGATGACGAGCTCGTCCCGGTACGGCGCGAAGTCCTCGGCCAGGATGCGCCCGAAGTTGATCTCGGCGCTGCCCGGCGGGGGGCCGTAGTTGTTGGCGAGGTCGAAGTGGGTGATGCCCAGGTCGAAGGCGCGGTGGAGGATGGCGCGCTGCGTCTCCAGCGGCCGGTCGTCGCCGAAGTTGTGCCACAGGCCGAGCGACACCTCCGGCAGCCTCAACCCGTTGACGCCGGTGCGGCGGTAGCGCATGCTCTCGTAGCGGTCGTATGCGGCTTCGTAGGCCACGGGAACCTCCTGGATGGTGGCGGGGACGTGGGTCGGGGTGGCCGTTCGGGTCCCATTGTACGGCGGGGGCGGGGTCGTGCCGGGGCGTGCGGCGGGCGCGGGGAGCGTGGCGGGCGCGGGGAGCGCCGTACCCCTTCTCCCGATCCCTTGGAAAATACTACGAGTCTTAGCCAAAGAGCGAACGTCAGGAGCCTCGCAGGCGACGTCGGGAGGCTCGTCCCTGACGGGTTGCTGGGAGCCTCCCGGCATCCGCCGTCCTGGGCAACTGCCAAGTGTCGCGGTGGCCCGGGGGTTTCAGCGACAGATATGGAGGGCGGGCCCCAGGGGCCGGCGCAACGATGGCTTCGATGTGCCCACGGCCGAAGGCTCGCCTTCGCGCCTCACGCCGGGCGGTACTCGTGTAGGAGCAGCCTGCCGTCGAGCACGGTCGTGTCCAGGAGCTCCAGCCGGGTGGTCGGCAGGGTCTCGTAGAAGGGTTCGAGGCCGGCGTCGGCGAGGATGAGGGGGAAGACGAGGATGCGCAGTCGATCGACGAGGTCCTGCCTCAGGAGGCTTCTGACGAGGTCCAGGCTCCCGATGGTGCGGATGGGCGGTCCGGCCTCGCGTTTCATGCTCGCGATGGCGCTGTCGGCGGCGCCGTCGAGCAGACGCGTGTTGGCCCAGGTCAGCGGTTCGCGGAGGGTGTTGGAGATGACCGCCTTGGGGGCGGCCCTCATGAGGCGTGACACTTCGTCCTCGCCCGAGCTGTGTGCCGCCAGAGCTCGGTAGGTGACGCGGCCCATGAGGATCTCGTAGCCCGGGTCGAAGTTGTGGCGTACCCAGGTGTCGAGCTCCGGCCCGTCGTAGCCGAAATACGCGCCGTAGCCCCTGGCTGCGGCGAAGCCGTCCAGGGACAGGAAGAGGTCTGCGGTCAGTTCCCTCATCGTCGCCTCCCCGGCGTCATGGAATCCAGTTGCGGGGCATTGTAGCGTGCCCGCTCGGGAGGGTGGACGCAGGGGGCGAAGCGACGATGGCTCGCTGGAGCGCGTCTCGTCCGGTAGGCGAAGGTCTTGCGGAGCCGGGCGTTGGGGCGCCTGGCGATCGCTGGGCTGCCTGCGCCGCCGCCCCTCCCGCGCCGCCGCCCCTCCCGCGCCGAAGAGAGCCCATCGTGGCGTGTTGCGGCGACCCCTTGGGGCCAGGACGGCGATCGCGTTCCTTGCCGGGGGACGGCCCTTCGCTCGGCGACACTTGGCGCGCGCCTATCTCGGCGGCACCACGTCGTGCGTGCCTGACGGCATTTCCCCTCTTCGGCGACGTCCCCTCCCACGCTACTGGCATGAGCTTTACCCAAGGGTTCTCGAAACCCCCTACCGGGTCCCCCGGCGGACGGCCGGCAGGCTGGCCGGGTCGTGCCCATTCCGGACCCGGAAGGGGGAGCGGGCGCCTACTGCCCGGAGGAAGCGCCTCCCAGGCCGCCCAGGCCGCCCAGCCCGCCCGCGCCGCCGGAGGCTCCGGCGCCTCCGCTCGCGCCGCTCGACTTCGGCTTGGTGAAGAAGTCGCTCGCCTTCTTGCCGATCACGTCGCCCAGGTTCGAGCCGGAGGTGCGCACGATGTACGGCGAGCCGGAGATGCGGATCGGGTAGAAGCCTTCCTTGTCCTTGGCGCCCACCGTGATGGTTGTCGTCTTGGCGGTGGTCTTCGGGGGGGTCTTGGCGGTGGCCTTGGCGGCGGTGTTGGCGGAGGTGTTGTCGGCCGCCTTGCCGACGGTCGTCAGCGTCACCACGGCCAGCGGCGTGTCGAAGCCGTAGGCGGGCTTGGCGGTCTTGCCGAGGGGCTCGTCGAGCTGCAGGTTGCTGAAGCTGGAGAGCATGCCGTTGACGGTCTGGGGATCGAAGGTCTTGCCGCTCGGCACGTCCTGCATCGTCCAGCCGGAGCCGCCCTTGGCGAAGACGAAGTCGCCGTTCTGGTTCTTCACCTCGACCCGGGTGATGTCGGACTCGGTGAGCTTGAGGGCGGTGGCGTCGACGTAGCCGGCGGCGTCGGTGCGGGCGTCGCTGGCGTGCAGGGAGTGCGTCACGTACACGCCCTTGTCGCTGGCCAGGCGCACGTGGGTGCTGCCGTAGCTCGGCTCGGACCCGATCAGCAGGGTCTCGCTCTTGCCGCCCTTGAGGGTGAGCGCGACCTTGCGCTGGTAGCTGTCGCCGGCGACCTTGAGGCGCTTGTACGCGTCCTTGGTCGTGGCCACCAGGCCGCTGCGCTGCAACGCCGTCAGCTCCTGCAGGAAGCTCTTCACGCGCGTGTCCTGCGCCGGGTAGCCGCCCTGGTCGGGCAGCACCCAGTGCGTGCCGTCGCGCTTGACGGTGACGCTGCTGCCGTCCGAGCCGGTGACCGTGAAGGCGGTGATGTCGGAAGCCTGGACGCCCTGGCCGAGCAGCGCGCCGGTCTTGGCGCTCGGCGGCCGCGCCACGGTGAGCACCACGAACGCCAGGACGGCGATCTGGACGATCGCCAGGATCCCCAGCCAGACGTTGCGCCGGGCCTGCGGCTCGGCGCCGCGGACGGTCTTGGTGTTGGCGACGCTCATCGCGAACCCTCCACAGGTCGGCCTTTGCTTCCGCTCCCCGCGTTCCCGCCGACGGAGATGATGGGCGAGCGATTGCGCTTGCGCCACTGCCACACGCCGGCGATGAGCACCAGGGCGAGCACGGCGAAGACGTAGTTGCCGACCTCCCAGCCGGTCTCCTGCCCCTGCGTGAGGTGCTCCAGCACGCGCGCGGTGGCGCCGCTGGCGCGGATGCTGAGCAGGCTGGCGTCCTCGGTGGACCAGTCGACGGCGTTCTGCAGGAGCTGCAGGTCCTCCGCCGGCAGGCTCTGGCTGAGGCGGCCGGCGAGGTCGAGGACGGTGTCGTTGGCGATCTCGCCGCTGCCGATCACGACCAGGCGGGCGTTGTCGGGCGACGACGGGATGACGCCGACGCCCGGGGCGTTCGAACCGCCCTTGGAGGACGCGCCGGAGGACTGCCCGGAACCGCTCGACGGGCTCGAGCCGCCGCTCCCCGAACCGTTGCCGTTCGCCTGCAGAGGGTCCTTCTTGTCCTTGAAGTAGCTGGTGAAGCTACCGCGGATGGCGACCGCCAGGGGGTGGCTCTTCTGGCTCTTGCCGGCCGGGAAGCCGTGGTTGGGGTAGCTCTGGAAGTCCGGCACGATGTTGGTGCTGCTCGACGTCCACGAGCCCGGGCTCGAGGAGAGCAGCACGTCGACCTTGCGCGAGCCGCTCGCGCCCTCGTCGACGCTCAGCGGGGACGCCCACGGCACGCTCACGGCCGCCAGGTTGGCGGTGACCGGCGAGGAGGCGTCCATGCCGTTGGGGCGCACGTCCACGAAGAAGGGGTAGTCGACCGCCTGCACCTCCTGGACGGCCACCCCGTTGACGCTGCGCGGCACCACCACCGGGAACTGGGTGTTCTGGCTGTCCATCACGACCGAGTCGCCGACGGTCACGCCGTAGCTCTTGAGCAGGTCGGTGAGGCCGTTGGCGACGTGCTTGAGCGCGAGGCTGCCGGAGTAGGGCTGGGTCGTCAGGGCGTAGTTGCCGCCCGCCACGACCACCGAGCCGCCCCGCATGAGGAACTGGTCCACGGCGAAGCGCTGCTTGTCGGTCATGCCCTGCGGCGACAGCACCAGCAGGGTGTCGACGTCGTTGGGGACGGTGCCGTCGGACAGGCTGACGGTCTCGACCTTGTAGTCCTTCTGGAGCTGCTGCTGCAGCGTCTGCGTCTTGTAGATCTGCTGTTGCTGCTGCTGCACGTAGGGGTTGCCGCCCGACGGAGGCGGGGTCCACAGCCCCACCACCTTCAGGAAGCCGTTGGTCGAGCGCTTGAGCGCCGCGGTGACGGCGTCCTTGACGGTCTTCTGGCTGAAGCTTCCGGAGGGCACCACCACCTGGGTCTTGCCGCCGACGGTGAGCAGCATCTGCAGGTAGTAGGTGTCGCTCGAGAGCAGGCCCGCAGGGATGGGTTGCACCCCGTACTCCTTCTGGAGCTGCTGCGGGGTGAACGGAGCGCCGGGGCTTCGCGGGTCCACCTGCTGGAAGGCGAACTTGTCGTTGGCGCCCTGCGCGATGCCGTCCGCCACCTGCTTGACGATGCCGGGAGCGTCCTTGAGGTCCTGCGGCAGCGACTGCGGGGTGGCGAGCAGCGTCAGCCTGGCGGGCTGCTTCAGGGACGCCAGCACGCTGTCCACGTCGCTGAAGCCGGCCACGTCCTTCTTGATGGCGCGGGTCAGGTTGTACTCGAGGTCGTTCAGCGTGACCGAGGGGGAGCCGCCCGACGGGTCCTGTGACACGTTGATGAGGTCGGAGAGCTTGAGCACCTGCGTCTGGTCGCCGTAACGCACCAGGATCGCGAAGTAGGCGTTCACCACCGACGCCTGGTAGCGGCTCGCCACCTGGAAGGGGTGCGGCTGGATGCCGTAGGCCTGGTTGGCGGTCTTCTCGACGCCCGGGTCGGTGGAGGGGTCGACCACCTGGGCTTTGACGCGGCCGTGGGACGCCACCTGGTACTCGTGCAGCATGTCCGCCACCTGCGGGATCAGCGGCTTGAGCAGCGGGTGGGTGTTCTGGCTCATGTAGGCGCGGATGAGCAGCGGCTGCTGCAGCGAGTCGAGCAGGTCCCGCGTGGTCGAGGAGAGGCTGTAGCGGTGGCTGGCCGTCATGTCCACGCGCAAGCTGGAGAGCGGCAGGAGCCAACCGTTCAAGAGCACCAGGTTGAGGGCGATCAGGCCCACGCCGATGAGCCGTGCGCTGCGGTACGGGCGCGTCATGGCGGAGCGGCTCCAGCGCTTGCTGTCGAGCGACAGCACGTTCAGGGTGAGGAACAGCCCGGCCAGGGTGAGGTAGAACGCCAGGTCGCGCAGGTCGAGCACGCCGCGCTCGATGCTCTGGAAGTGGGTGGTGGTCGAGAGCTCGCGCAGCACCGACGCCACGCCGCTCGGCACGAAGTCGAGCAGCGCGTTGGTGCCGATGAAGTAGAACGCCCCGCCCACCAGCAGCGTGACGATCAGCGACACGATCTGGTTGTCCGAGCGGGAGGACACGAACAGCCCGATGGCGGCGTAGGCGGCGGCCAGCAGCAACGCGGCCACGTAGCCGCCGATGACGGGCCCCCAGTCGAGGTTGCCCAGGAACGACACGGTGATGGGCAGGCTCACGGTGAGCACGAGCGCCAGCGTCACCAGCGTCATCACTGCCAGGAACTTGCCCGCCACCAGGCGCCAGGCGTCGATGGGTAGCGTCAGCAGCATCTCCAGCGTGCCGGAGCGTTGCTCCTCGCTCCACTGACGCATGGTCAGCGCCGCCACCAGGAAGACCAGCAGCAACGGCATCCAGGTGAACAGCGGGCGCACGTCGGCGATGCCGCGGGCGAAGAAGGTGGCCACCCAGAAGAACACGAAGAACGTGACCAGCAGGAAGGTGCCCATGAAGATGAGCGCCAACGGAGACCCGAAGGCGCTGGAGAGCTCCTTCTTGGCGATAGCGAACGTCTGTCGCAAATCCGTACCTCCCTAGGCCCTCGAAGGCGCCTGGGTCTGTGCGTGAGCCTGCCCGGCCCCCGCGGCGGGCGTGGGCGCGGCCTCCCGCGCCAGCTCGTTGAAGACCGTCTCCAGCGTGCGTGTCTCGCTGCGGAGCTCGCGCAGAGGCCAGTTCTCGCGCTTGGCCAGCTCGAAGACGGCCGGGCACAGGTCGCTGCCCTCGGCGCCGCGGACCACGAACGCCAGCCGGTCGCGGGCGGCGCCCTCGCGCAGCACCGAACCCGCCCCGGGGAGCGCGCCCAGGGCGTCGGCCACGCGCTTGGGGTCGGCGCCGGCATCGAGCACCACGCGGGCGGCCCCACTCCGGGCGAGCTCGGAGAGCTGCGCGTCGGCGCGGATGACCCCGCCCATGATCATCACCGCGCGGTCGCACAGCGCCTCGACCTCGGGCAGGATGTGGCTCGAGAACAGCACGGTGCTGCTCCGCGCCAGGTCACGGATGAGCTCGCGGATCTCGGCGAGCTGGGTGGGGTCGAGGCCCACCGTGGGCTCGTCGAGGATGAGCAGCTTGGGGCGGTGGAGGATGGCCTGCGCGATGCCCACGCGCTGGCGGTAGCCCTTGGAGAGCTGCTCGATGGGGCGGGTCAGCACGGGCTCGAGCCCGGTTGCGCTCACCGCGGAGCGGATGGCGCCGTGCTGTTCCGCCGGCGGGACGCGGCGCACGTCGGCCATCATCAGCAGGTACTCCTGGACGCTGAGCTCGGGGTAGAGCGGCGCGTTCTCCGGCAGGTAGCCGATGCGCTCCTGCGCCTGGCGCCGTTGGGTGAGCACGTCGTAATCGTCGATGCCGACCCGCCCGGCGTCGGGCTGCAGGTAGCCGGTGAGGATCTTCATCAGGGTGGACTTGCCCGCCCCGTTGGGGCCCAGCAGGCCCACGATCGTGCCCGGCTCGATCCGGAAGCTCACGTCGGACAGCGCTTTCACCGCCCCGTAGGACTTCGTCACGTTCTGTACGTCAACCAAGTTGAACCTCCCGCCCTTACGTGCAGCGCCTGACGCGACGCACGGGTTCCGTCGCGCGGGTTCGCTCGACCCTGTGGAGGCGCCGTCCGGCCGGGCCCCCGCCGCCGCGCGCAGCGCCGCGCGACCGCCCTCGCCGGACCGGGATTTTCACCGTCACCAACAAGGTCTACCAGATCGCACATGAAAGGTGGACCAGCGTTTCGTGAGGTTCTTGAGTGCCGCACGGGCGGCGTGCGTCCCCGAGCCGGATCCGGCGCGTGAGAGCGCGCCGGATCCGTAGAATGAGACGGTACGTTGTCGAGACGCGCTCAGGCTCCCACGCCGCGGCAGCATCCCGCTGGAGATGAGGCCCATGTCGGTGGTGCGAAACCCCTACGCCATGTCGCTGCTCCTGACCGCGCTGGCGGTCCTGGTGCTGGCGGTCGCGGCGTGGTTGCGTCGCCGCCAGGTGCGGGGCGGAGCGGCGCTGGCGGCGCTGGCGGTCGCGGCCGCCGCCTGGGCGGCGTGCGAGGCGCTGTGGCTGGGCGCGGACGGCATGCCCGGCGGCGCCCGCTGGCTGGAGGCGCAACGGGCCGCCCAGGCGCTGACGGCGCTGGGGCTCCTCGGCTACGCGCTGCGCGCGACCCGGCTGGCCGGCCGCGCCGCCTCGCCTCTGTCGTGGGCCGCCTCCGGGCTCACCGCCGTGGTGGCGGCGCTGGCGTTCGGACCGGTCGGGGGCCTGTCGCTGTGGCACGCGCTGCTGGAAGGCACGGTGCTGGGGCAGGCGGTGACGCTGGGCGTTCCCGGTCCCTGGGGCGCCGGCGCGTCCGCATTCCTCGATCTCATGGTCGCCGGGGCGCTGGCGCTGCTCACGGTGGCGCGGCTGCGTTCGAGCGGGGACTGGGCCGCGCGTCACGGCTGGATGCTGATCGGCGTGGCGATGCCGGTCGCGGCCGAGATCGTGGCTGAGATGGCGGCGGCCCTGCTGCCGGGCCGGTCCCCGGCGGGGGGTCTGTCGGTGGGCGCCTTCCTGCTCGGACCGGCGGCGCTCGCCGCGGCCCAGGGCCTGCTCGGAGGGGAGCGCGGCCTGGCGCGGGAGGGCGATGGCGGCCGTGAGGCCGAGAGCGGCGGTGCGGGAGAGCGTGAGCCGCAGCCGGCGGCCGGCGCCGCCCCGCGGGAGCTCCTCGATCACCTCGACCAGCCCGTGCTCCTGATCGGACCGGGGGGGGACGTCAGCTACGCCAATGCCGCCGCCGGGCGCATCTTCCGTCCGACCGAGGGCCTGCGCGGGGCGAGCGCGTCGGCCGTCTTCGGCGACCTGCCCGAGCTGGCCGCCGCGCTGACCCGGCGCCGGCGCGCGGTGCTGGAGGTGGAGGTGCGCCGGCGGGGCTCCTCGCGGGCGCTCGAGGCATGGCTGACGCCGCTGGTGGAGCGCAACGGCCGCTACGGGGGCACCATGGTCGCCTTCGTGGACGCAGGCGCGCGCCGCCAGGCGCAGTCCGAGGGGGAGGCCGCCAGCGCCGAGCTGCGGCGCAACGAGGCGCTGCTGGAGGCGCTCCAGGACGCGCTCCGCGGCGCGCTGCGCGGCGAGCCGCTGGGCCTGCTGCTCGACATCGTGGTGACGGGCGGCGCGCGGGTGCTGGGGGCGCCGCACGCCGCGCTCTACCTGCACGACGCCGGCGCCGACGCCCTGACGCGGCGAGCGGCGGTGGGGGGCTTCGAGGCGGCCGAGGAGCCGCCCGTCCGGCGCGACGAGGGCCTCGCCGGCCGCGTGTGGGCGAGCGGCAAGGTGCAGGCGCTCGATACCCTGCCCGAGCCGGCCGGAGGCCGGGGAGAGGCGTTCGCGGAGGACGGCGCCGGCACCGGCACCGCCATCGGCGTGCCCGTGCGCGACCGCGGGGAGGCCGTCGGGGTGCTGGTGGCCGCCCGCAAGCGCGGCGACTGGCGTGCCTTCGGAGCCGCCGAGATCGCGGTCCTGGAGCGGTTCTCCGACCTCGTGGCGGTGGCCGTGCGGGATGCGGCGGCGCGGGAGCGGGCGCGGCGCGCCGAGCAGGAGCTGGCGTGGCTCGATCGCATCGACGCGCTCATCGCCCGGGACGCGCCGGACACCGAGGTGCTGGATGCCGCCTTGCGGGCAGCGGGCGAGGCCGCCGGCTTCGACCGTGCCGTGGTGTGGCTGGCGACGGAGGACGGCGCGGAGCTGGAGGCCCGGGCGTGGCTGGGGTTCGCGCAGGGACCCGAGGGCGGCGAGCGCTGGCCGCTCAACGGCTCGGTGCCGCTGTTGGAGGAGGTGTACCGGTCGGGCCGGGAGATCGTTCTGCCGGACGGCGGGCCGCTCCCCGCCCGCTTCCGGGCGACCGGCGCCGCCGAGGGCGCGCCGCTGCTGCGCGCCGCCCGGCCGGCGGTCTTGCCGCTGCCGGGGGGCGAGCGGGTGTTGGGCGTCCTGGCAGCGGACGACATCCGTGCCGGCGTGGAGCTGCAGGCGCGGCTGGGGGCGCTCAGGCGCATCGCCGCGCGGGTGGCGCAGGCGCTGGAACGCGGCCGGCTGCGTGCCGCCACGGGCTGCCTGGAGGCGCGCGCCCAGGACGCCGAGGCGCGGCTGGAGGCCGCGTCGGCCCGTCGCGAGGCGCTGATCGAGGCGTTGCCGGCGGCGTACTTCGAGACGGACCTGAGCGGCATCGTCACGCGCTCCTCGAAGGAGCTGGCGCGCCTCACGGAGGCCGTCGAGGAAGGGCTCAAGGGGATGCGCCTCGCCGACCTCTCCGCGCCGGGCGCCGAGCAGACCGTGCCGGAGCTGATGGGGCGGGCGCTGCGCAGCGGGCGGCCGGTCCGCGCCGCCGACTGGGCGCTGCGCCGGCGCGGTGGCGGGCTGCTGCCCGTGAAGCTGTCGCTGTCGGTGCTCCGCGACGAGCAGGCCGCGGCGGCCGGTTTCTTCGGCGTGGTGGTGCCCCGGGAGGAGTAGGGCGGTGGTGGGCGGCGGGTGTCGGGCGCCTGCAGGCCGCGGCGCGGCCGCGCCGGCGGGTGGGATGCAGGAGCGCCGTCCAGGTCGGACCGCGTGCTAGTGTGAGAACATCATGACAGGGCAACGAGCGCCCTTCCACCCAGGGTCCCGGACGTCCGACGGGGCACACGGGCGGGTGGCCCTCGTGCTGGGCTCGGGCGGCGCCGCGGCCGCGGCCGGGGTGGGGGTCCACCGCGCGCTCACGCGCGCCGGCATCGGCGTGGACCTGATGGTGGGCAGCTCCAGCGGCGGCGTGGTGGCCGCCGCGCTGGCGCTGGGGTGGGCGCCGGAGACCGTCGAGGCGGTGCTGCGGAAGCTCTGGGTGCCGACCGTGGCGCGCGGTGCGCGGCTGCGGGCCGCGCTCCGGCTGGCGCTGCCGGGCCTGCGCGACGGGGCGGCGTTCGCACTGGTCGACGGGGCGCAGCTCGACGAGCGCATCCGGCGCGCCTTCGGCGACGCCACCTTCGAGGACGCGGAGGTGCCGCTCGTGATCGCCGCCACCGACCTGGCGACGGGGGAGCGCGTGGTGGTCGACTCCGGCTCCGTGGCGGGGGCGGTGCGCGCCTCCATGGCCGTCCCGCTGCTGTTCCCGCCTCTCCAGGTCGGGGGGCGGCTGCTGGTCGACGGCGCGCTCTCGGACCCGCTTCCGGTGCTCACGGCGGTCGGGCGCGGCGCGCGGGCGGTGGTGGCCGTCGCCTTCCAGAGCGAGGCCCCGGCCGCCGCGCGGTCGGCTTTGGGGACGGTGTTGCGAGCGCACGCTGCGGCCACGAACAACATGCTCCGCATGGCCTCGGCGTACCAGGAGCTGGCCGAGGCGGTGCCGTTGCTGAGGCTCGAGCCCGACGCCCGCGGCCACGCCGGCCTCTTCGACGGCGCCTCCGTGGGCGCGGCCATCGCTCTGGGCGAGGAGGCGATGCGCGCCGAGCTGGACGCGCTCGAGCGCATCATGGCGTAGCTGCGCTCGCGCGGGTGCTGCGGCGGCGGCTGGCGGGTCGGCAGCGTCCCGGTCGACCGGGCGCGGACGAGGTTGCTCGGGTGTCGGCGGGGGCGGCTCGAGGGATTGCCGAGGGTGGTGGAACGGCGCAGGGGAGTCTGCGGAGCCTAGGGAGACGCGATCGCGTTCAGGCTACGGGCGCCTCGGCCAGGCTTCACACGGCCGTGCGGCTGTCGATCAGCTGCGCCAGATGGACCTTGTCGAGCGTCTCGCGGATGGCGAGGCTGGTGCTCACCCAGGCCACGTTGAGCCGGCAGAAGCCCTTGCGTTGCTGCGTCGCGCAGCGCACCTTGGTCTGGCAGGTGTCGACCACCAGCGAGCCCGACAGGGCCTCGATGACGTCGAGCAGCGACAGGCGCTCGACATCGACGCGCAGGGTGACGCCGCCGTTGCGCCCCGGCTTGCTCTCCAGGAAGTGCGCGGCGGACAGCTTGCGCAGCACCTTGGCGAGGAAGGCCGGGGGCATCTGCAGCTCCTCGGCCATGCGCGCGGCGCTGGCGCCGGGGTTCTCCGCGGCGTAGATCAGCGCGTGGATGGCGTAGCTCTCTTCGCGTCTCAGCAGGGTTCGGAAGTCGTCCATGGCAGCTCCGGCGGCAACCCGGGCTCCTCTCATGGTAGCAGACAAACGCGGAGGAAGCACTCGGATTTGGAGCGGTTCTGACGCTACGTCGACACGGGTGGGGACCGAAACGGGGAGGTGCATATCCGTGTTTCGCCCCGGGAGGGTCGGCCGGCCCGTGCCGCCGCTGCGCTCGGCCGTGCGGGCAGGCCGACCCGGCGCTTCCGCTCAGCCGTGGGGGCCGGCTTCCCGGACCTCCTTCGGCACCCGGGACGCGAACGCGCGGAAGTTGTCGCGGAACATGCCGGCCAGCTTCTCCGCCTGCCGGTCGTAGGCGCCGGCGTCTTCCCAGGTGGCGCGCGGCATCAGCACCTCCTGCTTCACGCCGGGGACGCTCTCGGGCACGGCCAGGCCGAAGGTCGGCTCCTCGACGAAGGCCACGCGGTCCAGGCGCGAGCTCACGGCGGCGTCCACCATGGTGCGGGTGTAGCTGATGGGGATGCGGTGCCCGGTGCCGTAGGGCCCCCCGGTCCAGCCGGTGTTCACCAGCCACACCGAAGCGTTCGCCCGCCGCACCTTCTCGGCCAGCAGCTCGGCGTACTCCACCGCCGGGCGCGGCATGAAGGGCGCGCCGAAGCACACCGAGAAGGTGGCCTGCGGCTCGCTCACGCCGCGCTCGGTGCCGGCGACCTTGGCGGTGTACCCCGACAGGAAGTAGTACGTCGCCTGCTCGGGCGTGAGCCGGGAGATGGGCGGGAACACGCCGAAGGCGTCGGCCGTGAGGAACACCACGTGCGCCGGGGGGCCCGCGAAGCCCACGCGGCTCGCGGCGCCGATGTGGGTGATGGGGTAGGCCGCCCGGGTGTTCTCCGTCTTGCTGGTGTCGTCGAGGTTCACGCGGCGCGTGTCCTCGTCCAGCACCACGTTCTCCAGGATGGTGCCGAAGCGGCGGGTGGTCTGGTAGATCTCCGGCTCGGCTTCGGATGAGAGGTGCTCGATCTTGGCGTAGCAACCGCCCTCGAAGTTGAAGACGCCCTCGTCGTACCAGCCGTGCTCGTCGTCGCCGACCAGGGTCCGCTCGCTGGTGGCGGAGAGCGTGGTCTTGCCGGTGCCGGAGAGACCGAAGAACAGGGCCGTCTCGTTGTCCGGCCCGACGTTCGCCGAGCAGTGCATGGGCAGCACGCCGCGGGGCGGCAGCTCGAAGTTCATCATCGTGAACGCCGCCTTCTTCATCTCGCCGGCGTACTCGGTGGAGCCGATGATGACCAGCTTCGCGCTGAGGTCGAGCGCGATGACGGTCTCGCCGCGCGTGCCCATGGTGTCCGGGTCGGCGCGCAGGCTGGGTAGGTCGAGGATGGTGTAGACGGGCTCGAACGCCTCGTGGGCGCGCACCGTCGGGCGCACGAACAGGTTGCGGATGAAGAGGCTGTGCCAGGCGTACTCGGTGATCACCCGCACCGGCACGCGGTACCTCGGCTGGGCGCCCACGAACACGTCGGCGACGAAGAGCTCGAGCCCGCGCGTGGTCTCGAGCGCCGCCCGCTTCAACGCCCCGAAGTGCGCCGGCGCCATCGGCTGGTTGACCTCGCCCCATGCCACGGTGTCCTCCGTGGTGCCGTCCCGAACGACGAACTTGTCCTCGGGGGAGCGCCCGGTGTAGCGACCCGTGTCCACGACCAGCGGCCCGAGGTGGGCGAGCTCCGCCTCGCCGCGCTGCAGGGCGGCGGAGTACAGCTCCGGCGTGGTGAGGTTCCAGTGCACCAGCACGGCGTCCGTGATGCCGGTGGCCTCGAACGACGCCTGCTTGATGCGGTGGCCGGTGTGCTTCATGGCGAGTCCTCGCTTCGTGGTGAAGGCAACCCTGGCGCTGTCAGCTGGACGCTAGCACGCGCCCGCCAGGACGCGTGCCCCGGCGCCTCGGCGGCGCGGCGCCCGGGGTCGCGGCCCCGCGCTCGGGCGGCTCCGCTCCCGTTCCGGCCGGCCGCCGTGGGGCCGGCGACCGGGCGAGGGGCTCGCCGCGCCCGTCATGCTCCTCGCGGAGGCCGTGAGGGCGTAGCATGGTGCTGCGAGGCTCGGTCGGCCCCACCACGGCCTGCCACGGTCGCGCTCCGCCCCGCTGACGCCACGCGCGGCCCCGGAGTGGCGGCGCGCGCCCGCGGGCGTGGTCCGGCGACGCCTCCCGCCACCATGGCCAGACCCGCCCCCCAGGCCCCCCGTTCCCCCGCATCCCGCGCCGTGCGGCTCGCCGCCATGAACGCGGCCATCTTCGTCGGGGCGCTGCTGCTGGCGTGGCTCGGCTACAAGCTGCTCCACCGCCCGTACGATGCGGGCCCGGGCGTTCCCACGCCCGGGAAGATGAGCGTGGGCGAGGCGCCGGGGCCGCTGGTCTCCGGCGACTACCGGCTGCGTCTCGACGGTGTTCGCTGGGTCGACCAGGACAGCCTCCCGAAGGACCTGCAGCTCAGCTTCCGCGCGCGCCCCAGCGCCGTGGTCGACTACCTGGTGCTCGACGTGAGCGTGACCGACCTGGGCCGGGCGGAGGTGCCGCTCACCTTCACCGACGCCGGCCAGAACGTCCGGCTGCTGGTCGTCTCGAGCGATCCGGAGTCGGTCTACATCGACCCCCTCGATCCGCGCGAGGCCTCCCGCATCAGCGGGGTCGCGCCGTTCACGGCCGGGCCGCTGGCCGCCGGCGCCACCCGTCGCGGGGCTCTCGTCTACCCGGTCGAGCGCTACCGCAAGGGTCTGCGCCTGCTGTTCGTGCCCGCCTACGCGCCCGCCGCGTCGCCCCGCGACGGGCCGCAGGAGCCGGCCATCGAGATGCACTTCTCGGACTGATCGCCGGACCGGCCGGCGCCCTTGCTCAGGCGTTGGCCGCCGGGCCGCCTGGGGACATGGCGGCCGCTGCCCGCGCCAGCGCGTCGTGCGGGTCCGTGTGGACGGCGCGGGTCTCCAGGAGGGTCCGCCGCTCCCCTTCGAGCGAGCGCTCCAGGCGGCGCACGAGACGCTCCTGGCGGCGCCGGTTGACGGGTGGGACGGGCATCCCCAGGCGGGCGCGCCAGTGATGGGCGGCGAGCAGCAGCTCGTACGCCTCCTCGTCCCGGTCCTCGGCGGCCAGCAGCAGCCCCGCGCCCTCGATGCACAGCGCCTCCAAGGTGGCCGATCCCTGCGAGCGCGCCAGCGCCAGGGCCTCCGCGAAGCGCCCGCGGGCGGCGGCCAGGTCGCGCCGCCGCACCGCGGCGCGACCGAGGTCGTAGAGGACGAACGCGCTGCTGCGCCGCTCGCCGTGCGCGCGGCGGATCTTCAGGCTCCGCAGCCACAACGTCTCGGCCCCGTTCAGGTCGCGACGTTCGAACGCCAGCAGGCCCTGCCGGTGCAGGACGTTGGCGATCCCGCTGCGGTGGCCCAGCCGGGTGTAGCGTTCCAGCGCGTCGTCGGAGAGCCTCCCGGCTTCCTCGACGTCGCCCCGGTACCAGGCGGCCACGCCCAGGTTGTCGACCGCCAGCGCGCAACCCAGCGCGTCCTTGACGGCCACGCTGAGCTCGAGGCTCTCGCGGTAGCAGGCCTGCGCCTCGTCGACGTGGCCCCGATCGAGGTGCACGTTGCCGAGGCTGAGCAAGGAATTGGCGGTGCGCTCGCGGTCCGCCAGCGCGCGCGCCAGTGCCAGGCTCTCGGAGAGGAGCGCCTCGGCCTGCTCGTAGCGCCCCCGGTTCTGGGCGATGATGCCCAGGCCGCGGACGCCGTCGCACTCCCGCTCGCGGTCTCCCGCCTGCCGGAAGATGGCGAGCGCCTCCTCGATCCACGGTTCGGCCGCGTCGAGGTCGCCCTGGCGCCAGGCGAGCACCGCGGCTGCGGCCAGCGCCGGGCCGCGCAGGTCGGCGGACGCGCCACCGCCCGCGCCCAGTGCCCGCTCCAGCATCCGTCTGCCTTCCGTGAGGCTGCCCTGCCGCAACCAGAACGGCTGCAACGCCGCCGCCATGCGCAGGGCGTCCTCGGCCGGGCCGTGCTCGACGAGCCAGCCGATGGCGAGGCGCAGGTTGCCGGCGTTGCGCTGCAGCCGCGCCGCGACGGCCTCCTGGCCCTCGGACCGGAGCTCGTCGGGGGCGCAGCGCGTCAGCTCCAGGAAGGCGCGGGCGTGTCCGGCGCGCAGGACGTCCGCCTCGGGGTCGTCCCGGAGGCGCGCCAGTGCGTACTCCCGTACGGTCTCGAGCATGACCAGCTGCGTGTCGTCGCTGTCGCCGAAGCGCGTCACCAGGCTGTGGTCGCTGAGGCTCAAGAGGCCGTCGATGAGGGCGTCGCCCCTCCCCAGCACGGCCTCGACGGTGGTGAGCTCGGTGGGGCCGTCGAAGACGGCCAGCCTGGCGAAGAGCTCGCGCAGCGGCGGGGACAGCAGCGAGTAGCTCCAGGCGATGGTGGCGTCCAGCGTGCGCTGCCTCTCGGGCGCGTCACGGGGCCCGCCCGTGAGCAGCGGCAGCCGCTGGGTCATGCGCTCGCGAAGCTGCACGACGCTCAGCGCCCGCAGCCTGGCGGCGGCCAGCTCGATGGCGAGCGGGAGCCCGTCCAGTCGCTGGCAGATCGCGACCACGTCGTCCACGTTGGCGGCGTCGAGCGCGAACGCGGGGAAGGCGGCGCGGGCACGCTCGGCGAAGAGGGCGACCGCCCCGTACGCCAGGGCGCGCTCGGGTCCGACCGGCTCGTCCGCCGGCGGAAGGGTCATGGGCGGCACGGGGAAAGGCACCTCGCCGGCGAGCCGCAGGACCGCCCGCGAGGTCACGAGGACCTTCAGCTCGCGGCAGTACACCAGCAGGTCGCTCAGCCACGGCGCGGCCGGCGCCAGGCTCTCGAAGTTGTCGAGGATGAGGAGCATGCGCCGCCGAGAGAACGCCGCGCGCACCTCCCCCTCGACGGCCCCGCCGGCCTCGCGCAAGCCCAGCTCGGTCGCGACGCTCGCGGCGAGCAGGGCCGGGTCGCGCACCGAGTCCAGCGGCACGAACACGATGCCGTCCGGGAACCGGTCGTGGAGCCGCTGACCGGCTTCGAGGGCGAGCCGGCTCTTGCCGATGCCGCCGGGGCCGAGCACCGTCACCAGGCGCGCGTCCGCTCTCTGAAGAAGTTCCACCAGGCGCCCCAGCACCGCTTCCCGGCCGATGAACGAGGTGAGTGGCCGGGGCAGCGGGGCGGGCGCGATGGCATGGGACTCGAGGGGGTCCTCGGCGGTCGCGCCGCCGGCCGCGGCGACCGGGCGGGCGGGGCCGTAGGCGCCGCCGGGTGCGGGCACGGCGGGGGTGCCCGGCGCCGCGCCGGCAAGGACCACCCCCGCGAGCCGGCGCGCCTTCTCGCGCCGTTCGTGGATGAACCTCAGGATGGCGGTCGTGTTGGCAAGGATGGCTACCACGACCCCCACCGCCGTTATCACGGTGATGACGCTCACGGTCGTCTCCCCGCCGCGGGAGCCAAGCGTTGTCGGAATGTCCGCGGTTGCGGTCCAGTCTACCCGATCGGCGGCGCGCAGGGGTACTCCGGGCGCGGCCGGGCCGGACCCTCAGCGCGTCCTGGTCACCTTCTTGAGCAGCCGCGGCGCGTCCGGGTCGATCCCCCGCGAGGCCGCCAGCTTCTCGGCGAGGAGCTGCCCGGCGACCACCAGCACGAACCCCGCCGTCGCTTCGTGCAGCCCCTCGGGCAGCGTCACCGCCGCCGAGGCGCGCTCCAGCAGCGAGGGCGCGCCGCTCACCACGGTGAGATCCGCGCCGGCCTCGCGCAGGCGTGCGGCGACCTCCACGTTGCCTTCCAGGCTGGCGTCCTCGATGCCGAGGAGCAGCAGCGGGTCGCCCGGGTCGACGACGGCGATGGGTCCGTGCTGGAACTCGGCGCTGGAGTAGGCCTGGGCGTCGATGTAGGCCGTCTCCTTGAGCTTGAGCGCGGTCTCCAGGGCGGCCGCGAAGGAGAGGCCGCGACCCAGCACGTAGAGCCCGCCGGCGTGGGTGAGCCGCAGCGCCGCGCGCTCGATGGCCCCCGCGTCGGAGAAGAGGGCCTGCAGCGCCGACGGCACGGCTGCGAGCGCGTCGCGCAGGACGTCGTCGTCCGCCCACTCGGCGACGAGCCGCGCCAGCACCATCATCTGGCTGGTGAAGGTCTTGCTGGCGGCCACCGCGCGTTCCTCGCCGGCGTGCTGGGCCAGGGCGTGGTCGGCGCCGGCCGCCAGCCGGCTGCCGGCGTCGTTGGTGATCGCCAGGGTGAGGGCGCCCGCCTCCTTCAACGCTGCCATTCCCTCCACCACGTCGACGCTCTCGCCGGACTGGCTGACGCCTATGCCGAGCGCACCCCGCACCCGTGGCCGCACCCCGTAGAGCGTCAGCAGCGAGGGCGGGATGCTGGCCACCGGCAGCCCGAGCGTCATCCCCACCAGGTACGCGAAGAAGGTCACGGCGTTGTCGGACGAGCCGCGCGCCAGGGTGGCGATCAGCGGCACGTCCGCGCCCCGCAGCTCGGCTGCGAGCGCCGGCACCTGCGGGTCTTCGAGGATGCGCGCCAGGACCTCGGGCTGCTCGAGGATCTCGCGTTCGAACTGGCTCATGGGGCCTCCGTGGTGGGCCGGTGAGGTGACCGGCCGCCTTCAGTGTCCTCGATGGGCCGCTTCCAGCGCGTCCCGTACGCGGCCGCCGTGGCGTTCGAGCAGGGCTCTCGCGGTGGCGAGGTCGACGTCGGTCGCGGCCATGACGATGGCCTCGCGCACGCGCCCACCGGCACGCGTCAGCGCGCTGCTCGAGGCCTCCGGCGAAACGCCGGCGGCGTCGGCCACCATCAGGACCGCACGCTGGGTGAGCTTGTCGTTGATGGGGCGCATCCCCACCATGAGGTTGCGGTACGCGCCCCCCGAACGCACCAGCACCGCCGTCGAGAGCGCGTTCAGGGCGATCTTCTGCGCGGTGCCCGCGGCCAGCCGGGTGGACCCCGCCAGCACCTCGGGGCCGGTGTCGAGCAGCACGCCCACGTCGGGGGCGGTGAGCAGAGGCGTACCGGCGTTGTTGGCGATGCCGACGGTGAAGGCGCCGCGCTCCTTCGCCGCGCGCACGACCGTGAGGGTGTAGGGCGTGCGTCCGCTGGCGGCGACGCCCACGACGGCGTCGGCGGGCCCGACGCCGGCCCCTTCCACGTCCCGGAGGGCGGCGTCGGTGTCGTCCTCGGCGTTCTCCAGGGCGCGGCTGCCGGCGGCGCCGCCCCCGGCCAGCAGCACCACGGCGCGCTCGAAGCCGAAGGTGGGAGGGAGCTCGGCGGCGTCCTGGACGGCGATTCGGCCCGACGTGCCGGCTCCGGCGTAAACCAGGCGGCCGCCGGCGCGGAGGCGCTCCTCGACCCCCGCCGCCGCGCGCTCCAGGGATCCCGAGGCTGCGGCGACCGCCTCGGCGGCGCGGCGGCTGTTGGCGACCACGGCGTCCACGATCCGCCCGAGCGGCCATGCGTCGAGCTCGGCGTAGCCGGGGTCGACGGCCTCGGTGGAGAGGGTCCGGTCTTCGTCGCTCACGCGCGCGCCTCCCGGCGGCCGCCGGCCGCGCGCCGGAGCGGCCCCGAGCGCGGGCTCACGCGTCGCCGGCCCGCAGGTCGAGGGCCATGCGGTAGCGGTCGCCGCGGTAGGCGCTGCGGACGAACTCGAACGGCCTGCCGTCGACGCCGTAGGTGGTGCGCTCCTGATCGAGCACCGGCACGTCGCGCGCGATCTCGAGCAACGCGCACTCGTGCTTGGTGGGCAGGCGCGCGCCCACGCTCTGGTGGGCGCGCGCCGGCCGGATGCCGAACTGCTCGTGCAGGCAGCCGTACAGGCTGCCCGAGCGCTCCAGCGCCTCCAGCGAGAGACCGACGAAGCGGGGCGCCAGGTGCGCGGCCTGCACGGCCAGGGGGGCGCCGTCGGCCGAGCGGAGCCGGGTGACGCGCAGCAGCTCGGTGCCGGGCACGAGCTGCAAGGCCGCGGCCACGTCGCGGTCGGCGGGACGCCGCTCGGCCTCCAGCAGGCGCGCCCCCGGGTGCAGGCCGAGGATGCGGGCCTCGTCGGTGAAGCCGAGCACGCGGTCCAGCACCTGCTCGAGCGCGCGGCCCCGCACGTACGTCCCCGAGCCCTGGCGCTGCTGCACGAGGCCGAGCTGCTCGAGCTCCTCGAAGGCGCGGCGCACGGTCATGCGCGAGAGCCCGAGCCGCTGCGCCAGGTCCCGCTCGCTGGGCAGCGCCTGGCCCGGACGCAGGCTGCCGTCCGCGATGGCCGCCTCCAGCGCCTGCCGGAGCTGCAGGTAGGCGGGCGTCGGCAACCCCTTGTCGACGATGCCGGTGAAGCTGGCGGGCTTCGCCGGATTGCTCGATGCGGTGACGGCCATGCCACTATTGTACCAATCTGGACGGGGCCCCTATACTGGGCGTGTTCGCGAGGGTTTCCAGGTGGCCGGCCGGGCGCGTGCCTGTGGTCATGGAGGGGTCTAGGCCCCGTCGGTGGCGCAACCGGTTCAAAGCGCCGGACGCCCTCGCAGCTTCTCGGCGGGACGCCACGAAGGCGCCGCGGGAGAGGATCGGAGGAAGGTATGAAGAGGATCCGAGGCGCACGTAGGGGTGTACGGTGGCTCGCCGCGCTCGCCGTCCTGGCTCTGGTGGGAGCCGTGGCGGCGCAGTCGCTCACGTTCTGGAGCTGGCGCACCGAGGACGTCGACGCCTACGACCAGTTCATCGCCGCGTTCCATCAGGACCACCCCGCCATCGACGTCACCTTCACGCCGTACAAGAACACCGAATACAACACCATCCTGTCGACCGCGCTGCAGGGCGGCGGCGGGCCCGACATCGTGCACCTGCGGGCCTACGGCGGCATGGAGCCGCTCGCGGATGCCGGCCTGCTGGTGCCGCTGGGCGGCAAGGTGGCGGCGCTGAAGGACTTCGACCCCAACGTGCTGAAGGCGGCGACCGACCGTGCCGACGGCAAGGTCTACGGTGTGCCCTTCGCACTCCAGACCGTCCAGGTGCTCTACAACAAGGACGTCTTCGCCAAGCTCGGGCTCAGCGAGCCCAAGACCTGGCAGGAGTTCCTCGACGTGGCCCGGAAGATCAAGGCGTCGGGCATCGACGCGCTGGCCAACGGCTCGAAGGACTCCTGGACGGTGGAGACGCTCTTCGGCGGCGTGGCTCCGGCCTTCTACGGCTGCAACGCCTTCTACGACAGGATGGCGGCCGGGACCGCGACCTTCGAGGACCCCGCCTTCAAGACCTCGCTGCAGCGCATGGTCGACCTGGAGCCCTACCTCGCCAGCAACTACCAGGGCGTGGCCTACTCCGACATGCAGTCGCTGTTCGCCTACGGCCAGGCAGGCATGTTCATCGGCGGCAGCTACGAGCTCGCCACCCTGGCCCAGCTCAACCCCGACCTCAAGATCGGCTCCTTCCTCATCCCCGACGAGCAGGGGAACAGCTGTGAGACGTTCTACGTCGACGGCTCCTACGGCATCAACGCGTCCAGCCAGCACCAGGACGCCGACGTGGCGTTCATCGACTTCCTGGCCAGCAAGCGCTACGGCCAGATGTTCACCGACACCCTGAAGCAGATCTCGGCCGTGCCCGGCGTCCTGCCGACCGACCCGGCGCTCGCGACGATGGCGGACCGCATGCAGAAGGAGGGCACGCCCTACCTGATGCTCACGCTCTTCCGCTTCGGTACGCCCTCGGGCTCGACGCTGCTGCAGAACGAGATGCAGGCCGTGCTGGCGGGAAGCCAGACCGTCGACCAGGCTGCGGCCAACATCCAGCGCGGGGTGGCGAGCTGGTACACCTTCCACTGACGGAGCGGCGTACGTCGTCCACGTTCGTCGCACGGTGGGGCCGGGCTGAGTCCCGGCCCCGCCGCGCTCCCGTTCGAGGCGCCCGGCGGCCGCGCGGGGCGGCGGCCTCGCTCCGCGACAGGACGCCCGGATGACCGGCGCGCGCACCTGGCTGAGGCGCCACGGGCACCTGATCGTGTTCCTGGCGCCGGGGCTGCTGCTCTACGGCCTGTTCATGGCCTACCCGCTGCTGACGTCGCTCTCCTACAGCCTGTCGGACTGGCACGGGCTGGTGCGCGGCGGCTTCTCGGGGGTGGCCAACTTCGTCAAGGTGCTGACCCAGTGGCCCTACAACCTGCGTTTCTGGAGCGCGCTCGCCCACAACGCGCTGTTCTTCGGCGTGACCTTCGCCATCCAGTCGACGCTGGGGCTCTTCCTCGCGGCGCTGCTCAGTCGCAAGTGGCGCGGCTTCGCCATCTTCCAGGCCGTCTATTTTCTGCCGTACACGCTGTCCATGGTCGTCGTGGGCTTCCTCTGGTTGCTGCTCCTCAACCCCACCTGGGGCGCCGTCGCCCACGGCTTGAAGCTCACGGGGCTCGGGGATCTGGTGCAGCCGTGGCTGGGCCAGAGGAGCACCGCGCTCTTCGCCGTCATCCTGGTGAACGCCTGGCACTGGCTCGGTTTCCCGGTGCTGGTGTTCATGGCCGCGATCCAGGGCATCCCGCGCGAGTTCTACGAGGCCGGGCTGGTCGACGGCGCCAACGAGTGGCAGGGGTTCCGCTTCATCACCCTGCCGCTCCTGCTGCCGAGCCTCGCCATGATGTCGATCCTGACCTTCATCTGGGATTTCAACGCCTTCGAGCTGGTGTTCGTCATGCAGGGGGCGTCGGGCTCGCCGAACTACGCCACCGACCTGTTGGCCACCTTCTTCTACCGCACCGCCTTCGGCGACCCAACCACCGGCGGCGAGCCCGGGCAGATCGGCCTGGCCTCCGCCATCGGCGTGCTGATGCTGCTGATCATCGGCGTCGCCTCGGCCTTCGGGGTGCGCTTCAGCCAGAGCAGCCAGACGGAGTACTGAATGTTCGGACGCGTTCCAGACACCATCCCCGGCCGGCGTCGGCCGCCCACGGCGCGCATCGTCTCGCGCGTGCTGATCTACCTGGTGCTGGGCCTGCTGGCGCTGGTGTTCGTCTACCCCATCGCGCTGATGGTGATCGACGCGTTCAAGACCACGCCCGAGATCTTCCGCCAGCCGTTCGGCCTGCCGAGCCGGCTGGGGTTGGAGACCTTCCGCGAGGTGTGGCGGCGCGCCCACTTCGGCCTCTACCTGCGCAACAGCGTCCTGGTGACCGGCGGGTCGCTGCTGGTGCTGCTCGCCTGCGCCGCGCCGTCGGCGTACGCCATCGCCCGATACCGCTTCCCGGCGCGCGGCCTGGTGTTCCTGTTCTTCCTCGCCGGCATCATGGTGCCGATCCGGCTGGGCATCCTTCCGCTCTACCTGCTGATGAAGCACCTGAACCTGCTGGACACGCCCTTCTCGCTGATCTTCACCTACGCCGCCAGCGGCATGCCGATGTCGGTGTTCCTGCTCAGCATCTTCTTCCGGACGCTGCCCAGCGACCTCGAGGACGCAGCCCGCATCGACGGCTGCGGCGAGTACCGCATCTTCTGGAGCGTCATGCTGCCGCTGGTGAGGCCCGCCGTCGCCACCGTCACCATCGTCAACGTGGTGCCCTGGTGGAACGACTTCTTCTTCCCGCTGCTGTTCCTGCAGAGCAACACCTGGAAGACGGTGCCGCTGGGGATGCAGATCTTCTTCGGCCAGCACCTGACGAACTGGAGCCTGGTGTTCGCCGGCATGGTGATGGCGAGCCTGCCGCTGCTGGCGGTGTACCTGCTGATGTCGAGGCAGTTCATCTCCGGCCTCACCTCCGGGGCCGTGAAGGGCTGAGGGCCGGGGCGTGGGCGGTACCCCGTTCGGCATCGACCGCCTGGTGGCGGAGCCGGCCCGCTGGCTTCCCGCGGGCCGGGTGGCGTTGCTCACCAACCGGGCGGCGCTGACGTCGGCGCACGTGCCCACGCTGGACGCGCTGCGGGCCGCTCTGGGGGAGCGTCTGGCGGTGCTGCTGTCGCCGGAGCACGGCCTCAGCGGCTTCGGCGAGGACGCCACGCCCGTGCCGGACGCCCGCGACGCGCACAGCGGTCTGAGCGTGGTGAGCCTCTACGGCCCTCGACGCCGGCCCGACGCGGAGCTCCTGCGAGGGGTCGATGCGGTGGTCGTGGACCTGCCGGACGTGGGCGTGCGCAGCTACACCTACGCCGCCAGCGCGGCGCTGCTCCTCGAGGCGGCACGGCGGGAGGATGTGGAGGTGGTCGTGTGCGACCGCCCCTCGCTGCTCGGCCCGCATGTCGACGGTCCTGCGCTGGAGGGGTTCCGCCGCTCGTTCATCGCCTACCTGGACGTGCCGTTCCAGCACGGGCTCACCCTCGGCGAGCTGCTGCGTCTCCACGCCGGGCGCATGGGGGGCGCGCCGCTCACCGTGGTGACGGTGGACGGCTGGCGGCGCGGGACGCCTTCGGCGGGCGGCGGCGAGTTCGTGCCGCCCTCGCCGGGCCTGCCGGCCCCGGCCGCGGTGGCGCTCTACCCCGGTCTCGTCGCGCTCGAGGGCACCCTCCTGTCGGAGGGGCGCGGGACGCCGCTCCCTTTCCAACTGATCGGCGGACCCGGCGTCGATGGCCGGGCCCTGGCCGGGGCCGTGGCCGAGCTGGCGCTCCCGGGGGTGTGGGCGCGCCCCCTCGAGTTCCGGCCCGAGAGCGGCAAGCTCGCGGGGGCGGTGTGCGGCGGGGTGCAGCTCCACGTGAGCGATGCGGGCGCCCTCAGGCCGCTCGAGCTCGGCGCGCGCGCGTTGCGGGTGCTGCATGCCGAGGGGCAGGTGGCGTGGCGGGCGTGCGCCGCGATGCCGTGGGCCGCTTCCCCGGCGGCGGGGGAGCCATGGTTCGAGCCGGTCGAGGGGCTCCTCGTCGACGCGCTGCTCGGCGACGCCAGCTTCCGAGCGGTCGTCGAGGGGCGGCTGTCGCTGGAGGAGGCCGGCGCCGCCTGGTACGCCGCGCACCGCGCCTTCTTGGACGACGCCGAGGCGGCGCTGTCGTATCCGGGTCGGCCTACCTCGGCCGCCGAGCCGGGGGGAGCCTCGGAGCGCCGGCGTGACGGCCACGCGCCGCCGAGCCGCAGCTCCGGCGGCCGCGCAGGGCGTACGGCGGGCGGCGGGCCCGGCGCCGCGAGGCTCGGCCTGGGGGTCGACGCCGGCGGCTCGAGCACGCGCTGGCGGCTGCTGGCGCCTGGGGGCGCAGGCGTGGGGGGCCGGCTTGCGCCGCTCCCCGGTCACCTCTACACGCCGGCCGGGCGCGACGGCGCCGGCGCCCTGCTCGACGACCTGGCCGACGCGGTTACGGCCGCGCTGGCGCAGGGAAGCGTACGAGGCGCCGTCGGCGCGGCGGTGGCGGGCGTGAGCGGACTGGACCCGAACGGCGAGGGGGGCGCCTGGTTGCGGCGCGAGCTCGCGGCGCGACTCGGCCTGGGGGAGCAGGTGGTGACGGTCCTGGACGACATCGAGCTGGCGTTCCGTGGTGCGTTCCCGGCGCGGGACGGGGTGCTTGTGTATGCCGGCACCGGGGCGATCGCCGTGTGCGAAGGGCCGGGCGGCGGGCGCGTGCGCGCCGGCGGCCACGGCTACCTGCTCGACGACGAGGGCGGCGGGTTCTCCATCGGACGGGCGGCGTTGCGGGCGCTGCTGCGCGCCGCCGACGAGGCCGGCGCGGCCCCGGCCTCCACCCTGGCGCGCCGCGTCTACGCCCGGACCGGCGGCGGCGACTGGGACCGCGTGCGCGCCTACGTCTACGGCGGCGGCCGGGCCGCCGTGGCCGCGCTGGCGCCTGCGGTCGCCGCGGCAGCCGCGGAGGGCGACGGGCAGGCGGCCGGGATCCTCGGCCGGGCCGGGGAGGAGCTGGCCCGCCTGGCTCGGGTGCTCCTGGCGCGCTGCGGCGAGCCCAGGCCGGTCGCCCTGGCGGGCGGCGTCGGCACGATCGGCGGCGTGCTCGAGGCGCGCTTTCGGAGCGCCCTGCCCGCGGATGTGATCGTCCGCGTGGCGGCCGAGGAGCCGGTGGACGCCGCGGCGCGCCTGGCCCTGGTGGGCGCGGCCGCGGGCGACGAGGATGGGGGAGGGTAGGCACACCGCGCCGCCCTCCTCCGGCCGGTGTCGGCAGGAGCGTCGGTTACGCACTTTGTCCCGGGCGCACGCGGCTCTCATCCGAACGCCGCCGAAATGGTCTTAGGGTGGTATAGAACGCACAACGCCGAGGTGGATCCACGAGGCGAGAAATGGGGAACGACCATGAAGACCTTCAGGAGAGCGAGCTTCCTGCTCGTGCTGGCGCTCGCCCTGGCAGGCGTCGCCGCGGCGCAGCAGAAGGTGGTCAACACCGCCGACCTCGGCCTGCAGCCGGGTCAGCGCGGCGGGACCATCACCTTGCCGCTCAACGACGCCCCGCCCAGCTTCTTCTACTACGCCGTCATCGACACCAACATCGACCTGCTGGCGAACCAGATGTTCGACACGCTGGTGGAGTTCAACCTCGACACGTACAAGCTCGAGCCCGGCCTGGCCACCAGCTGGGACGTCAGCGCCGACGGCACCGTCTACACCTTCCACCTGCGCAAGGGCGTCACGTGGTCCGACGGCCAGCCGTTCACCGCCGCGGACGTGGTGTTCACGCTCGACCAGGTCGTGTCCAACCCGCAGGTCAAGGCCGGTGACGCGGCGCAGTTCACCTTCAACGTGGGCGGCGAGTCCAAGCACGCCACCTTCGAGGCGGTCGATCCGCAGACGGTGAAGATCACGCTGCCGGTGCCCTCGGCGGCCTTCCTGCTGAACCTGCGCTCGTTCTACATCGTGCCCAAGCACAAGCTGGAGCAGTACAGCGTCGAGGGCGGCGGCCAGCCGGCCGATCTGAACAAGGCCTGGCCGACCAACGGGCCGCTCACCGACGTGGTCGGCACCGGCCCGTACGTCCTGGCCAGTTACACGCCCGGCCAGAAGGTGGTGCTCGAGCGCAACCCGGACTACTGGAAGGTCGACCAGAACGGCACGCAGCTGCCCTACGCCGACGAGCTCGACTACCTCGTGGTCAAGGGCACGCAGGCGCAGACCGCCCAGTTCCTGGCCGGCAACCTCGACGAGCTCAACATCTCCGGCTCGCAGTTCCCCGACTTCAAGAGCCGCGAGGTGGCGGGCGCCCCGTTCAAGGTGGCGTCCAGCCCGGCGCTGTTCGGCTCGCCTCCCCACCTGGCGTTCAATTTCGATGCCAAGGACCCCGCCCTGGCGAGCGTCTTCTCGCAGGTCGCCTTCCGCCGCGCCATGGAGTACGCCGTCGACCGCCAGCGCGTCATCGACGACGTCTACAACGGCCTCGCGCAGATCCCCGGGACCCCCACGGCCCCCGCCGACGGCACGTTCTACGTCGACACCACGAGCCAGATGCACATGTTCGACCTCGAGAAGGCCAAGGCCGGCCTCGACGCACTGGGCATCAAGGACACCGACGGCAACGGCGTGCGCAACCTGCCCGACGGCGGCAAGGACCTCGAGTTCACGCTCACCTACAGCGCGGACTCCCAGACCGACACCGACATCGCCACCATCCTCCAGAACGACTTCGGCCAGGTCGGCGTGAAGGTCGATCTGCAGGGCATCCAGGGATCCTCACTGTTCAGCACCGCGCTCGGGGGAGACTTCCAGTCAATCATCGTGGCCTTCGGCAACCAGCCCGATCCGGAGCTTCGCAAGCCGATCTGGCAGCCCGGCGGCTCGCTCTACTACTGGCACCGCGCTACGCAGCCCGCCAACCCCGGCGGCCAGCCCACCTTCGACGCCATGGCGCCGTGGGAGAAGACCATCTACGACATCTTCGACCAGGGCTCCAAGCTCGCGGACCAGGCCAAGCGCGTGCAGCTCTACGGCCAGTGGCAGAGGCTCAACGCCGAGAACGACCCGGTCATCATGATCGCCAAGCCCCAGAACATCGCGGCCGTCTACGACCGCATCGGCAACTTCATCTACAGCCTGGGCGTGATCCCCGGCTACAACCCCGTCCCGCTGTACTACGTAAGCAAGTAGCCAGCTCTCCGGGCGCGCGCACGACCTGCGCGCGCCCGGTATCTTGTCACTAGCCGGACTATCCTCATGAGCCTGTCTCGCGCGACTCCGAACCGATGATCCCGTTCGCCGCCAAGCGGCTGTTGGTGATGCTGCCGACGCTGTTCCTGGTGTCGATCGCGTGCTTCGTCGTGATCACCATGCAGCCGGGTTCCTTCACCGACAAGTACCTCAGCGACCCGCGCATGGGCCCCGCCGCCGTCGCCCAGATCAAGGCGCAGCTCGGCCTCGACCGGCCCGCCTACCAGCAGTACCTGCGCTGGGTGGGCGGCATCGTCACCCGCGGCGACTTCGGCTACAGCTTCTTCGCCGGCCAGCCGGTGTCCGAGGTCGTGGGGCAGAAGCTCGTCTGGACGCTGGTGGTGGCGGGCGTGACGATGCTCTTCTCATGGCTGGTGGCGGTTCCGCTGGGGATCCTCACCGCCATCCGGCGCAACGGCCTGACCGACTTCGTCGCCAGCTTCATCGGCTACATCGGGCTGGCCGTGCCGGACTTCCTGGTGGCGCTGCTGCTGGTGGCGCTGGTGCTGAGCTTCGGGGGCACCAACGTCGGCGGCCTGTTCAGCCCGGCCTACATCGGCACGTCCTGGTCCTGGGCACGGCTCGCGGACCTACTCGACCACCTGTGGATCCCGGTGCTGGCGATCGGCACCGCCGGCACGGCGTCGATCATGCGGCAGATGCGGGCCAACCTGCTCGACGTGCTGAACGCCGACTACGTGCGCACCGCCCGCGCCAAGGGGCTCCGGGAGCGGCGGGTCATCAACCGCCACGCCGTGCGCACCGCCATCAACCCGCTCATCTCGATGGCGGGCCTGAGCCTGCCCGAGCTCATCAACGGCACCATCATCGCGTCGATCGTGCTCAACCTGCCGACCATCGGGCCGCTGCTCTACGACTCGCTGCTGGCCAAGGATCAGTACGTGGCCATGACGTTGCTCCTCCTCGCCTCCGCGCTGTTGATGGTGGGCAACCTGCTGGCCGACCTGACGCTGGCGTGGACCGATCCGCGGATCCGCTATGAATGACGCCGTCCTGGCCCCGCGCCGCCGGCGGCGTCTAGAACCCCGTTCGCTCGGTCCGCTGTCGCTCGCCTGGCGCCGGTTCCGCCGCTCCATCACCGGCCTCGTCGGCGGGGCGGTGCTGATCCTGCTCTACCTCATGGCGCTGTTCTCACCCTTCCTGGCGCCCTACGCCATCACCACCCAGCAC
>Ga0102953_1000309_pt1 | contig 34847 bp, 34 predicted proteins | sample SalPon2A_C_D2_MG_FD_78509 | JGI IMG/M metagenome (GOLD analysis project Ga0102953, IMG submission 78509) | Soil microbial communities from South San Francisco under conditions of wetland restoration - Salt Pond MetaG R2A_C_D2_MG | ecosystem: Environmental > Terrestrial > Soil > Wetlands | place... | reverse complement strand
ATGCGTCGCACAGATCTCGCCAATTGCTTCCGGAGCCCCCCAGCCGATGCCGCCGGACTCATCATTAAGGGACCACATAAAACGCCGCATGACAATCCGGGCAGACTCAAAATCAGTTCCGGCCATGGCGGTGACCACCTGCCCCAAGGCGCTCACGGCATGCCATTTGATCCGTTCATCACAACTGCAGAGACAGGAAATAAGTGGTTTTACAAGTTTTTCAGGAGGAAAGGCGGTAAGCTCTGCCAGGGCCTTTTCACAATCAGCCGTTCGCAGCAGACCAGTTACTTTTTCCTTCAAGACCCGCACACCCATAATTCTCTCCGCCTTTTAGTGCCTTAACCCATCCCAACGACAGCCAGGCCGATCTTCTTGCCTAATTCCTTACATTTGGCAAAGTCTTCATCTTTCGGTACATTTTTGACCCGGAGACCTTCATCAACCAGTGAAATTTCCATTGCCTCCATAGCAGCATTCAAATGTTTGACCGCCTCACCGCTCCAGCCGAAAGAGCCGAAAGCTGCACCTATTTTCCCCTTAGGACGCAACCCTTTCAGGTAAGTGATGAAATCAGCCATACGCGGCAGAATACCGTTATTGAGAGTAGGCGAGCCGAATACCAGAGCCCGGCAATCCAGAACCTCTGTCATAATATCGCTTCTGTGATTTACAGCCAGGTTCATCATCTTTACCGAAACTCCTTCACGGCTGATGGCACCGGCGATGGCACAGGCCATTTTTGTTGTGCTTTTCCACATAGAGTCGTAAATGACAAGGGCTTTACGTTTAGTCTCTCTTCTACTCCACCTGTCATAGGCTGCAATAATTTCACCAGGATTACCTCGCCAGATGAGCCCATGGTCCGGAGCAATCATGTCTATTTCCAGCCCTAACTCCCCGACCTGCTGCAGGAGTTTCTGAACATTTGGAGAAAAGAGATGTAAAATATTGGCATAATACTTTGCCGCATGGGTCATTACTTCACCAAGTGCCAGTTCATCAACATAGCGCTCGGTAGAGGCAATGTGCTGGCCAAATGCGTCACTTGAAATCAACAGCTTGTCTTCTGCAATGTAGGAAAACATACTGTCCGGCCAATGAAGCATTTTGGTTTCCAGAAAAGTCACTGTCTTTTTCCCTAGCGAAAGCGTATCTCCAGACTTAACTACCTGGATAGGCCAGCCTTTGGTATCAAAGTGGCTATTAAGGGCCTTCTCGCCCATCGGTGAGCAAAATATCTTTTCCGGCTGGACCTCTTTGATTATCTCGGGAAGACAGCCTGAATGATCCATCTCAACATGGTTAACAATCAGATAGTCAATTGACTTGGGATCAGTCAACTCGCGGATATGATAGAGTAAATTCTCCTTAAAGTTCGACTTCACCGTGTCAAACAGGGCAATCTTCTCATCAATTGCAAGAAACGCATTATAGGTTGTACCTTTATAGGTCGAATAACCGTGAAAGTCGCGGATGTCCCAGTCAACAGCACCGACCCAGTATATATTATCTTTAACAGCAGTTAATCCCATTGTTCCATTCCCTATAAATATGCCGGTCCAGACAGTGTTCGCCAACAGAGTCTGAACCGGCAGTTTTCATTGTTGATTTCAGTACCTAATTTTTCTGTTTACACTACTGCTTTCCCTGCACAGGCGGGGTGAAAACCCGCTGACCAAGCTCCTGGTCCAGCCCAAAAAGACTGCTGGCATCATTTTCGATCATTTTCAGTTTTTGGATAATGCCGCTGGCGGTTGCTTCTTCCTCAACCTGCTCTGAGACAAACCATTGCAGGAAAATATTGGTGGCATGATCCCGCTCGTCCTGAGCCAGGTTCACAAGATCGTTAATCAGCCCGGTAACTTTTTGCTCATGGGCCAGCACATTTTCAAAGACCGCCAAAGTGGAATCCCAGTCGGCCGGCGGGCAATCTATCGCCCCTAGAATAACCCGTCCTCCACGCTCATGAACAAAATCGTACATCTTCATGCCATGAAATATCTCTTCCTGGGTTTGATTTTTCATCCAGTTTGCCATCCCGGGAAGGCCTGCTCCTTCAAGATAGGCACTCATGGCCAAATAGAGATAAGAAGAATAAAATTCAGCATTGATCTGTTTAACAATGGCCTTTTCCATGCTTGAACTCAGCATCGGTTATGCCCTCCACAACCCGTGAAGATTACAGTATTCCCGGGCACTAACCTGATCACTCTCCACAGCAAAAAATGCCTCTGGCTTCCCACCCGGCTTCAGGTACTGCCGATAAACCTTGTCCCCGGCAATGAGTTCAATAAATTCAATATAATGCGATTCCTCCATGGGGTGCGCAACCGAACCTACTTTCACGAGATAGCCGCCATCTGCCTTTTCAATGACAGGAACATGCTTCTCCTTTGCCGCGTCAGTCGTGTTTTCTGTCAGAAGATTCATTGGCTGTCCGCAACACACCAACTCCCCGTCGCCTTCATGGAGAACTTCTACGATGTTTCCGCATAAATCACACTTATACACTTCCATCCTTTTTGCCATTTGTTTTCTCCTTTTTTTGTGATTACAATTAATTGAAACAGCCCAATTAGCTAATTGAACAACACTATACTGTTACCAATTTTCGCCAAGCAATTCAAAATGCGCCTGGGGGTGGTCACAGGCGGGACAGGTTTCCGGGGCTTCCTTTCCCTCATGCAAGTAACCGCAGTTGCGGCATCTCCAGACGACAGGGCCGTCTTTTTTAAACACTTTCCCAGAAACCATATTTGCTTCCAAGTCCTTGTAGCGTTTTTCATGCTGCTTTTCAGCAACCGCAATCGACTCAAAAATATGAGCAATATCGGCAAACCCTTCATCACGAGCAACACGCGCAAAGTCCGGATACATCGTTGTGTACTCATAATTTTCGCCGACTGCCGCAGCGTTAAGGTTGTCGATCGTTGTACCAATGACTCCAGCAGGAAACCCCGCAGTGATCTCAAGCTCTCCGCCTTCTAAGAGTTTAAACAGGCGCTTGGCATGCTCTTTTTCCTGGTTTGCCGTTTCTTCAAAAATTGCTGATATCTGAACATATCCCTCCTTTTGAGCAACCTTGGCAAAATAGGTATAGCGGTTCCTCGCCTGTGATTCGCCGGCAAAAGCCTTCAAGATGTTTTTTTCCGTTTCAGTTCCTTTAATTTTTGTCATTTCCATCTCCTTAAAAAGCAAACAATTAAATACTTAACAACCCCGACCTAGAACAATCCGCATCTACCTTTCAACTTGATCTTTGACAAATAAATGAATCAGCATATTTGAGTGTATCTCATATGCCTTGCAAAAAACCACAATTTTTATGAATATTTTGTAACTGCTCAGGTGTGCCCCCAAAATAGCAAAAAGCACCGGATTGTAACTAGTCAGGACCGGCTCATATACAAGAAAGAGGCTTGTGAGCTATACACCCGTATGTAAACAGGCCAATGGCGCAGTAGATGAATTGGTCCTGAATAGTTACAATATTTTTACTGGAAGGGGGCCGATAAGCACACACACTTTGGAATGTGGTAAAACCCCGAATAGGCTACACCATCAAAACAAAATTTTGCCGTGGGGAAAGTGAAAAACACAATCCAGTTGTGGACTGCACAAGCTACTGACAGTCAGGGCACAAGCCAATGAATTCTAGCCGGTGTTTGATTATTTGGTATCCAGTAAACGGTTTAACGGCACTTTCTAAATCTATGCCAGGTTTAAAGTCCACGTCATCAACTCGGCCACATTGCTTGCATCGCAGGTGTGAATGAGTAGTCACATTCCCATCGAAGCGTTTTTTAGTACCACCAACATCAAGTTTCTGAATGACCCCAGCTTCCGACAATGTTTCAAGATTTCTGTAGACAGTCCCTAAACTGACGTTCGGCAGCCTGGTGCGAACCATCTCGTATATCTCCTCCGCCGTTGGATGAGTTATAACAGAGCAGAGTTCCTCCATGATTACTTGACGTTGTTTGGTCATACGAAGCGATGTGTTTTGAAGCATATCAATCCTATTTTTAGTAATTATTACTATAAATACACCCTTCTTTAGTCATTTGCAAGAAAATAGTGTTTGTTTGCTCTCAGCAAGACCACCGATAAACGCTAACTGTCTACATGCGGAACCGGCCTGTCTGAAAAAGCTTCCGCTACTGCTCGTCAAGCCCAAAAGCGGTACGAACAAACTCCAATTTTTCCTTCTGACTGGGGCCCGAAGATTCATCCTTTAAAAAAAGGATCGGATTATGCAAAAGTTTATTTGTTAGAGCTGCGGCCAACGTTTCAACGGATTTAATTTGCTTTGGACTCAAGTTTTTGAGATTAGCCAGGGTTTTTTGCAACTCTGCCACCCGCAGGGCATCAGCTTTTTTGCGCAGTTCAACAATGGTCGGAGTAACCTGCATGCTCTCAAGCCACTGAACAAACTTGAGCGTTTCTTCTTCGACAATCCGTTCAGCGCTGTCAGCTTCCTTCTTTCTCTCCGACTTATTGACATCAACGACGTCTTTCAAATTGTCGATATCGTATAAATAGACATTGTCCAGGTCATTTAGTTTTGGATCAAGATCTCGAGGTACGGCAATATCAATTAAAAATAAAGGACTGTTCATCCGCCGATGCATGATGGATTTCACATCGTCACGCATCAGGACCAGACCCGTTGCCCCGGTGGAACTAATCAGGATATCAACCGTTTCAAGTTCAGAGACCAACTCGTCCAAAGAAACCGCACTTCCATTAAACCGCCTGGCAAGGGTAATAGCCCGCTCAAGGGTCCTGTTGGCAACAACAACCTCTCCAATACCCTGAGAGATCAAATGTTCTGCCGCAAGTTCCGCCATCTCTCCGGCACCAACGATCATAACTTTTTTCTTTTCCAGGGTACCGAATATTTTCTTGGCTAACTGGACTGCTGCGAAGCTTATAGAGACCGCATTACCACCTATATTTGTCTCTGTACGGGTACGCTTGGCAACGGAAAATGATTTATTGATGAACTTGTTGAGGATTGGTCCTAAACTCTTCAACTCAGCGGCATCACGATAGGCGTTTTTAAGCTGCCCGAGAATCTGGGGCTCACCAACAATCATCGAATCAAGACTGGAGGCTACTCGAAACAGATGGGCAATAGCATCAACACCCTGGTGGGTATAGCTGTATTTTTGTGCTTCAGTATCATCAAGACCGCTGCGGGCAAAAAGCAATTGTCGTACACCGACAGCAGTTTCTTCAGGGGAGTCGCTTGCACAAATGACTTCAACCCGGTTGCAGGTTCCAAGAAAACAGCACTCCCGGTTGCCCGGCAGCTCTTTCAGGGCCAGCACTGGATTCTCAGCGCCGCCGGTATGGGCAAGCTTTTCGCGGACCTCAACCGGAGCGACTTTATGATTGACTCCAATGACAAGTAATTTATTAGCCTGCATAGGAATGGAGCCCCCCCAGCAGATATGTCACGCCCCACAAAGTAAAAAGACAGGCGCCAAAACCAATGATTGACATGATGGCGGCCCTTCTCCGACGCCATCCCATGGTAAAACGGAAATGCAGCAAAGCAGCGTAAATAAACCAGGTGACCAACGACCACGTCTCTTTTGGGTCCCATTGCCAAAATGCCCCCCAGGCCTGTTTGGCCCAGATCGATCCGGTGATAATCCCCAAAGTCAGGAGCGGGAAGCCAATTGCCAGACAATGGTGATTCAAATTATCAAGCGCTTCAAGTGATGGAAGGCGACTGTAAAAAAGGCCAAAGCGCCTGGCTTTGATTTCCCGCTCCTGAAGCAGGTACATGATACCGCCACAGAAACCCAGTGCCAGAAAGGCGTTGGCCAAAAGGGCAATTGAAGCGTGGACAGGCAGCCATTTACTCCGCAGGGCTGGCGGCAGAGGGATAATTTGATGGGAGGACATTGAGGCAACCAGCATGAGCAAAGCAATTCCCAGGCTCACAAAGGTACCGAAATTCTTGACACGATAGCGCCAGCGAAAAACAAGAAAACCCCAGGTCATTGACCAGGCAAAAAATGAAACCGATTCATGCATGCTGGTAATCGGGGTATGGCCAACCACGAAATAGCGTATAATCAACTCTATCGTATGCAAAATTCCGCCGACCACAAGAGTCATCCTGGCTGCCGAGCGGACCTTTTTATTCTGATTTACAAAATAGATAACATACGTTGCAGCAGCGGCGATATAGGTTACAAAGGTTATTTCAAATATTGGTGGCATTTGCCAAAGCTCCTTCTTAATAAACTACTTATCTGAATCACTCTTCAAGGCCCGGAATCAAGCCCTGCAGACACTTCCTAAGGCACTGTTCCGGATATACAGTAGACAAACTTTATTACTTGCCGGTATCAAAGTTAAGGATACTAAAAACGGCCTGCCATGACAAGAAGATCAAGAAAGTCTTTGGCGTATCGCCTCATATGTTTCCCCTGCCACTTGCTGCCCGATACACTGGCCCACAAGATCGATAACGGCTCCGGCGTTTTTCTCTGAAATGTATCTGAGAATCTCACTTTCTAAGATAGTGCTAAATATCAGCTCATTTTCTTTTTGGGGCAGATTACGACGAATCACATCCGGTCTGATAATACCCATGATATCGTTAAGTATTGCGTACTTTTCATCAAATTCACTTTCAAGTTCAGTGCGCAGTTTTTTTGCTAAAGCCGGGCTTTTACCCCCGGTAGAAATGGCAATAGAAAGGCTACCACGCTGCACTCTGGCCGGCAAAATAAAATTACATTTTTCAGGCACATCAGCAACGTTTAGGAGAATATTCAACCGCCCGGCTTCACTAAAAACTTCCTCTTGGGCTTGTTGATTATTGGTCGCGGCAATAACTAAAAATGCCCCCTCAATCTCTTCTGGGGTATATTTTTTCTGGTGCCAGACAATTTCACCTTGAACCAGCAGGGCCGCAAGATCCACATGCAGGTCCGGGCTGACCACTGTCACAGAGGCCTCACACTCAAGCAGCCCCTGAACCTTGCGAAGCGCGACTCTTCCTCCTCCCACAACAACACATTTTTTCCCCTTGATATCAAGGCATACCGGATAGAAAATCACGTCAACAATTCTACCCGAATTTTGCCCTTCAAGGCCTCAGCAAATATGCGAGCATCGTCTGACCCACCGACAATAGAACCATAATGCATCGGGATTGCGACTTGAGGCCCTATAGCCAGGGCTGCCTCCACAGCTTCATGTGCTGTCATCACATAAGTGCCGGAAACCGGCAGCAGGGCTATGTCTGCTCTGATTTCCTGCATCTCAGGAATATAGTCCGTATCTCCGGCATGATAGATCCTCACACCATCGACGGTGACAATGAAGCCAAGCCAGCCGTTGGCCTTAGGGTGAAAATCCTTATTGGTATTATAGGCCGGCACAACCTCAACCTGGACACCCGCAACGGTTATCTTGTCTCCGGGAGAAACCTCCTCAACTTTACCGGACAGCTTCTTGGCCACTGTTTTATCAGTGACAATGGTAGTCTGCCCGGTAACAATCTTCTCCAGATCTTTAGGGGAAAAATGATCATAATGCTCATGGGAGATTAAGACAATATCCGCCGGTTCATAATCATTTTCAGACAGTTTAAAAGGATCAAAATAGATAACCTTACCCGCTGCTTTAAGACAGTATCCGTCATGACCCAACCATGTGAGAGACTGTAAAATTGTCTCAATCATCTGGCCCCTCCATTTTTAGTTATAAGCCACACCTTTGCGCACTGCGCAGGAAGCACGCCGGCAAAGTAACACAAACGTTAGCTATTATACTCATTTTTATTGGTTCTTCAATGCTGGCATTACGTTTAAAAAATGGTAGCATCTGCAAATCTATTTTGCAAAAGTTTTTACCGCCTGCTACACTTAACGAAGCCTCTTTTGTCACCGGGCTGAACGGGGCAAAACCTTCCGGAAACATAACCCTTCAGTGAATACTGAAAACAAAGTGAAAACCCAGGCTGTAACTGGTTACCCGGTGAAATTTATTATGTACAGGTGAAATCATGCTCACAGGCACAGTAACTGTCACAACTTCTGCAAAAATAGAACTTATTGACGTCACCACCCAAATCAACAAAGCCATAAAGAATTCCGGCTGCAAGGAAGGCATCTGCTATCTCTTCAATCCACACACCACCTCGGCAATAACAATCAATGAGGGCGTTGACCCCCATGTTCGGGAAGATCTGATCGCCACGCTCAAAAAAATTGTACCCAGCAACCTCAACTACAAACATCTTGAAGGTAATTCTGCTGCCCATATCATGACAACACTTGTGGGAAGTTCTGGGATTGTCTTTATCACAGACGGATCTGTCAATCTGGGAACCTGGCAGCGGATTTTTTTGTGCGAATTTGACGGCCCTCGGGAAAGAACCATGAAATGGAGAATTCTTGGAGCATAACCCCACGAACATCCCCTGAACGCTGCTATTGCATTGCCACCCCTTTTCTGAGTTCATCAAGCTCAAGCAGCCTGATAAACTGCGTAAGCTTCATTTCCTCGGCAGTCCCAGGCTTAAACTTAACACCAAGGCAATTCTTTCTCGTGCTTTCATCAATGAAGGCCCGCACACAAACACCTTTAGCCACATAAAGCAGTTCTGTCTCTTTTGGGCCGCTATCTCCCGTCCTCGCTGGAAGCTCTAAACTCATCTCAATTTCTGAGAGAACATCCTGCTCTTTGATATCAGGGAAATGGTCGTTGGCAAAACACAGCATCATCCCCCCACTACCAATATTGCATATTGCAACATCTTCCACCAGCTCGCCATTGTCCGTGGAAAATGACACTGTGTTGCCAACAGGAATCTCAACACGGAAATGGGCTCTTCTCTGCAGTCTAAAAAGTTCTGTCGGAAATTTTGTTTTTACGGTATCCTTCCCTTCTCCGATAACAGAGACAGTAATATAATTCCACACCTTGGCATCGTCCTTAAAAACAATCCGTACCTTTTTAAGACCTGGCCAGACCATTGGTTTATCAATGGTGAGCATCGTGGAATCAATAGAGACAAAAACGGTGGCCCCTGATTGATATTCACCAGACAACAAGTTTAAAAAGCGGCGCCGTTTCATGGTGCGAAGGAGTATCCGCCTAATCAGCTCTGGAGAGTTGGTTTTCTCATGGCCATTTTCCTCTGGCGTCCATATGGCGGACCCATAAATTTTTTCTTTCATAAACTCAACATCCAACTATTTCATAATGACAAACAGCAACCAGGGTATATCAGCAGGCAGTATTTGTTTTGGACTAAACAGAGACATTGACGAGGCATCCCTCAAAGCCTTATGCCAAAGGTTCAGCAGAAACAAGCTTCTTTCAACACTCATTCCGCGCCTTTCCGAGCAGGAGCTGCATGAGCTTGCCGACCACCTCTTATCACCGATGAAAAAACATTTTACGAAAGATGAGTACCATACCCTGTTCCTTGATGATCAGCAACCGGGGAGCGAATGACAGCTCTTTTTACCAAGGCCAAGCGGAAGTACCAGCCCCTATGATATGTTTTGTATATCCATCATACCTGAAACAGTGCCGTTTGTAGAGAAAATTATCACGATACCAGGGAGATAAGCTGTTGAGCATAATTCAAGACCTACCGACATTCATCAAGCTTCTGCAAAAGGAATCAGAACTCCACATTATTGATACGGAAGTCGATCCATATTTGGAAATTGCCGAAATTCACCGACGGGTTATTGAAAAAAACGGACCGGCCCTCTTGTTTACCAAGGTCAAGGACAGCACATTCCCCGTAGTCACTAATCTCTTCGGCTCCAGCCACCGTCTTGAACTGGCCTTTGGCCGGCGCCCTCAACAATTTGTACGGGGTTTGGTGGAAACTGCCGAAAGACTGGGACCACCAAGTCTAGGGCTGCTGTGGTCAAAAAGAACTATTTTAAAACAAGCCCTGAAAATCGGCACCAAAAGCCAAAAGTCTGCACCAATTTTAGAACATCATTTTCCCACTCCCGCGCTGACAAAGCTGCCGATGCTGACCTCCTGGGACACCGACGGCGGCGCCTTTGTAACCTTACCGCTGGTCTACACGGAACACCCGGCGAGTAAAGGTCATAATCTAGGCATGTACCGCATACAGCGATACGATGATGCAACGACCGGTATTCATTGGCAAATCCACAAAGGCGGGGGCTATCATTACTTTGAGGCCGAAAAGAAAAATATCCCCCTGCCGCTCACCTTATTTATCGGCGGGCCACCGGCCTTGATGATGGCCGCCATCGCCCCGCTTCCTGAGAATATACCAGAGCTTCTCCTTGCTTCTTTACTGCTTGGGGAGAAACTCCCCCTGGTCAAGAGTCCCACAGGGCATCACCCGCTGGTTGCAACGGCAGAATTTGCCGCCCAGGGCTTTGTCGCCCCGCATATCCGGAGACCGGAAGGCCCTTTCGGCGACCACTACGGGTACAACTCCCTGACCCATGACTACCCTGTCTTCCAGGTGAAGAATCTCTACTGCCGTAAAAATGCTATTTACCCCGCAACTGTTGTCGGCCGCCCCAGACAGGAAGACTATTACATTGGTGACTTTCTGCAGGACCTTTTATCGCCGTTATTTCCACTGGTCATGAGCGGCGTCAAACAGCTGAAAACATTTGGCGACACCGGATTTCACAGCCTGGCAGCTGCACGAGTAGCAAACCGATATCCTCGCGAGGCCTTTGCGTCAGGGCTGCGTATTCTGGGAGAAGGACAACTCTCCCTCAGCAAATTCCTTATCATTACTGATGGCGATATCGATGTGAATGATTTCCCCAGATTATGGGTTCATGTTCTCGAACGAATCAACTGGCAAACCGATCTTTTTATCTTTGCCAATGTTTCCCAGGACACCCTTGACTACACCGGTCCTTCGGTCAATAAAGGCTCTAAGGCCTTGATGATGGGTCTTGGCAAAGAGAGCACAAGAACGCTGCCGGAAAGTTTTCAGGCCCGTCTGCCTGATTATCTGGCAAAGCCGGTTGTCTTTTTGCCGGGCACCCTGGTGGTCCAAGGCTGTACCTATGAGAACGACAAAGAGCTCCCTCAAAAAGTTGCTGCAGAACCTTCTTTAGCTGCCTGGCCGGTTATCGTCCTGGTTGACGACTCCGGCAAGGCAACAGCCAGCCTAAAAGAATTTTTGTGGAGCCTGTTTACCCGATTTGAACCAGCAGCGGACATCCACGGCGCCCAATCAACTATCCAGCGATTTCATGTCGGTCTCGAACCACCCATAGTTTTTGACTGCCGCATGAAACCCTGGTATCCGCATATCCTAAAAGTTGACCCAGCTACCAAGACGCTGGTAGATGGTAAAATACACAAGCTGCTGCCTCCGGCACTCAGGTAGTTTTTTTGATACTTCTTTGTGATTTTTTTATTATCAGGCCGCAAATTTGCAATATGGCTATAAACGAGGCATTTCTTTCCGGACTGAATGCATACCAAAGCTATAGGCATGAAAACTATAAATGGAGTTACTTATGAAAATTCAAGGCGTCAAGGGGCAACGAATTGAGGACAGGGGAACTGTCAAAAAAGCAAAACCAGGTGAAAAATCAATTTTTTCCTCTTTACTAGAAGGACAGCTGCAGCCAGCAGAACAAACCGTCTCAGTACAACCAGCAGATTTTTCCGACAACAGCGCTCTACCGGCGCAACTACGACTTGATGGTGTTTTTATCAGCGAGAATGCCATCGATCTGCTTGAATCGTTCGAAAATTGCCTGGGAGACACAGACATTTCGTTGGCGGATCTCACGCCTATTATTGATGCCCTTGAGGCCGACACGACCTCGTTGCTTGACATAAAAGAACAGCTTTCGGCTGATGACCCTTTGGCTCAACTTATTGATTTAGTTGCAACAATCAGTATTATTGAGACAGAAAAATTTCGCCGTGGTGACTACAACTGATGAAGAACCGACTTCAAAAAATTCTGGCCAGCGCCGGTGTTTGTTCCCGAAGGAAAGCGGAAGAGTTTATCGCGGAAGGCAGAGTCGCCGTCGATGGAGAAATCGTCAGAGAAATGGGTTTCAAAATCGACCCCCAGGGCCACACGATCACAGTTGACAACAGGCCCATAAAATTTATCGCCAGAAAAGTCTATCTTCTATTAAACAAGCCAAGCGGTTACGTTACCACGCTAAGCGACCCCCAGGGGCGCCCAATTGTTACCTCGCTCACCAAAGCTGTCCGGGAACGGATTTTCCCGGTAGGACGCCTGGACTTTGACACAGAGGGGGCTTTATTACTGACCAACGATGGCGACCTGGCCCAGAAGATACTGCACCCTAAGTACGAAATACGGAAAACCTACCTTGCTATTGTTGCCGGCAAAGTTTTGCGGACGGAAATCACCGCTTTAGAAAAAGGCATCATGCTTAATGGAAAAAAAACATGGCCTGCCAAGATAGAAGTTATTGAAACCACTGCCAAATCGTCAAAATTAAAGATTATTATTCATGAAGGCAGAAAACGTCAGGTCCGCCGCATGTGCGCTGCAATTGGCCACAAGGTAACCTACCTCAAACGCCTTGCCTATGGGGGATTGCACCTTGGCGATCTTCCTCCAGGCAAGTACCGCCGACTGAACAAAACCGACCTCAAAAAACTCTTTTCCTAAAATTTCTTCTAAATTATCTTTACAAAAAATAAAATGCTTTATAACATCAATTAGTTAGCAGTTTTTTGTAAACCGATACTGTCATGGCACAAATCAAATCACCGTTTCCTACGCCAAGATTGTATCATTTTTTCGTGCAAGATTATTTCTACGGAGGGTGTGATGAATAAATCGGAGTTGATTGATGCCATCTCTCAGAAGCTCAATCTGCCATTGCGTGAAGCAAGTTCCATCACCGATACTATCTTAAATACCATGGTTGATGCAATGGCGAGTGGAGATGCTATCGAGATTCGTGGCTTCGGTAGTTTCGTTGTTAAAAATTATGACACCTATTATGGCAGAAACCCAAAAACCGGCCAAAAGATAGAGGTGCCGCCCAAAAAGCTTCCCTTTTTCAAGGTCGGCAAGGAACTTAAAGAACGGGTCAACTCTCGCACCTGATCTGATTTTTCAACTGTTTCTTCTTCCAACCTCCATTATAGCGTCTCTGAAGTCTCAGGGAGCCTAAATCCCTCCTCAACAATTTCACCGACAAGATCATAGGTGTGGGCCTCAGTAATTTTGAGGTCCACAATTTCGCCGGCAGAACACTGCCCGTCATTGATATAGACACAACCATCAATATCCGGCGCCTGAAAGCGGGTCCGCCCTTCCATCAGCAAATCCGTCTCTCTGCTCAGTCCTTCAACAAGCACCTGTTCAACGCGACCGACAAACTCCTGATTTTTGGCAAGAGAAATCTCTGCCTGAACAGCCATTAACTGCTCCATCCTCTCTTCTTTTAGTGCCTCCGAACAATGATTCGGCAACTTTGCCGCCGCACACCCCTCCTCATTGGAATAAGGGAAAATGCCAACATGATTGAGCCGATAGGTCTGCATGAAACTCTCAAGCATTTGCAAATCTTTTGAGGTCTCCCCGGGAAAACCTACAATAAATGTTGTACGTATTGCCGCTTTGGGCAGGGATTTCCGTATTCTGGAAAAAAGATCTTCGATTTTACTATACCCGTACGGTCGATTCATTAAGCGCAGAATCGAATCACTCACATGCTGTAGAGGGATGTCAAGATACGGCAGCAGCCGCTGGCTTTCCGCCATACGCTCCAGCAGGCTGTCTGTAATTCGATGGGGATAGAGATACAATGTACGTATCCACGGGATATCTGTCTCGTCAAGCAAAACACCCAAGAGAGCAGAGAGGTCCGCTTTCTGACTGCGCAGGTCAATGCCGTAGGCGGTAAGGTCCTGCCCGACAAGAGTAAGTTCCTTTACGCCCTGCTGATCCAGGTGCTGCGCCTCAGTGACAATATCGGTAAGCGCTCGACTGCGTAATTTGCCCCGTATAGAGGGGATCATACAGTAACTGCACCGATTTGAACAGCCTTCGGTAATCTTCAGATAAGCGCGATGTTTAGGTGTAGAAACAGTTCTGAGATTGGAACTGCTCATTAGAAAATCAGGCTGTCGCAGCAGCACCTCAGTTTGTTTTCGGTGGCTCAGCAGGCTTTCAATCCGAGCAGCGATATCCACAAAACCGTCGGTACCGATAAAAAGGTCAACCTCTGGCAGTTCTTCTTTTAAGCTGGCCCCATAACGCTGCACGAGACAACCGGTCACCACAAGCAATTTACCAGGGTCACTCTGTTTACACTCAATCAGCTGCAGGATTTCATCAATGGCCTCTTCGACTGCAGATTGAATGAAGCCACAGGTGTTGACCAGAATAACCTGGGCCTCTTCCGGGGTCTGGCACACCTCGAAACCAGACTGCTGCAAAGAACCTAACATCAACTCGGAGTCAACAAGATTTTTAGGACAGCCAAGGCTGACCAGATAGAGCTTTCTTCTCATAATTCACCACACAGACACTGTTCAAAAACCGCCTCACAGACAGCCTTACATTTCTGCTTAAACATTTTGCTGGAAAACCCCGAAAGCCACTGATCTCCGTTCACAACATCAGAGACAACCATGACAGCCGCGAGTTCAACCTTACGAAACCCAGCAACGGTTATTAGAGCCGTAAATTCCATGTCAACAGCCTGGATTCCGGCAGCCGCATACTCCGATATTTTTTCCCGTGTTTCGCGGTACGGCGCATCTATCGTCCAGATTTTTCCGGAAGTTGATAGAATATTTTTGCACTCAAGGGCCTCCCGCAATTGGCTCTGCAGGCCAGTCGAAACCGAAGGCTCCCCGTTAAGTGGATAATGAGCTGAAGTCCCCTCTTCACTCACTCCGGTCTCCGGCAGAAAGACATCCCCGATTGCAAGTGACTCACTCAAAGCCCCACAGGTGCCCAGAACAATAATTCTCTTGGCGCCCAAGGCTATCAATTTCTCCAGTGCCAAGACAGCCATCGGCGCACCAACGGCAGGTCCACAGACGTAAAACTCGACGTCACCGACCCGTACCTGCCAAAATTTGGCATTATACATGAACAGCTGTTTAACAGTATGCTTTTTTGTTAACCGTTCAAGCCGCTGCAACTCAGCAGGATTGGGGCATAAAATAGTTATGCCGGATATCTCCGGTTCACCCTTGCCGCGGCCAGGCGACAGTAAGCACTCTCTTTCCATAGTATACAGTCCGCAAACGCAAAAAGGCTGCCGGGAATCCCGACAGCCTTAAGCAACCATCTGTAAATTTTCGAGTTAGATCAGAGGATTTGCATACAACAGAATCAATGAAATAACCAGACCGTAAATGGTCAAAGACTCGATAAGAGCAAGACCAATGATCATGGTAACGGTGATTTTACCAGAAGCTTCCGGATTTCTTGCTGTACCAGTACATGCACCACCTACCGCAGTACCCATACCAATACCGCAGCCAAGAGCAGCAACACCAACTGACATTGCAGCCGCGATACAGACAACAGCAAGGTTAACACCACCTGCCATGCTTCCGCCGGCAGCTTCGTTAGCCATGGCAAGAGTAGCCATACCCAATACCATTACAACAGTCATAATACTTACTTTTTTCATCTTTTTTCCTCCAAAATTAATATAAGTGGCCTTCTTCTTTAAAAACTATTTCTTCAAAATCAAATTGTTATTTTGTTTTGTTTCAGCTCCAGATTCTTGCCCCAATCACCACTCGTCAGATCAATGAGCATGCTCCATGGCTGCAGAGAAGTACAGTATTGACAGCAGTACAAAAACAAGGGACTGGACAACCGAAACCAGCACGCCAAGGCACAAGATCGGCAATGGCCCGAAAAAAGCGCCGGCAAGGAGAAACAGGATGCCCAACAAAGTTTCCTTCGCCATAATGTTGCCAAATAAACGAATGGAAAGTGAGAGAATTCTTGCCAGATGACTGATCAGCTCAATAGGAAACATCAGAGGAATCAGCCATGGAATCGGCCCGAGAAAATGTTTAATATAAGCCGGACCATGAAATTTAACGCCCAGAATATGGGTCGTAACAAAAACAATCAATGTACAGCCAAGGGTAATGTTCAGATTTGAGGTCGGAGACATGAAGCCAGGCATCAGACCAATCATGTTGGCAACCAGAATATAGAGGGCAAAGGTCGCGAGCATTGGAAACATCATCCTGGCCCCTTCCTTACCCATATTCTCGGCCATGAAGCCTTCCATCCCGCCGACAACAGCTTCCCAGAAGTTCTGACCCTTACCTGGTATCATCTCGATTTTCCCCATGGTCAGTTTGGGTGTCAAAATAAGAAAAATCATGACCAGCCATGTATACGTCAAATGCGGCGATACAAGTTTTGCCATTAAGGTGTCGCCCACTAATCCGTGTGGCACCGGCAGGCCGATTGCTTCCAGCAACAGGGAGATAAAGAGTATTGGATGTTCCATGGCGCGCTACATAGCCTCCTTTATAGATAATGTGTTCTTTTTTACCAAGTCAATTGCCGTGATCAGTATCCCTACGACAACCGTCGACAAACCTGCCAACAGACCGACCACATGTACATGGTGGTATCTCACCAGCATGTACAACACTGCAGCAACTACAAACAGACGTAAGTAGTATTTGATAAAAAAACGAATTTTAGCTATCTGTACCGGCCCCTGAAAAATCTTAGTCAGGTCTTTTTTCAGGACCCAGAAACTTACATTGGCAATCAAACTACCTATCAGTACAGCTTCAGCCACTGAGTTCGAAAACAGCAACCAGGCCGCCACCGAAAAAACGGCAAGCAGAACCCAATTAATCACTTGCACTCTGCCTATTGGAAAATCCTGTTGCGGCATCAGCTATAAATCCTTACGTTTGGCCAGGAGATAGAGATTTTTAAAACCAGCCACGACACCCAAAAGAAGAAACACCAGCATCATCCATGGTTTCGTCCTACCGCCAAACACCTTAGTGTCCAGAAAATATCCAAAAGCAAACCCGATAAAAACGGAGGCCGAAAGTGTAATGCCGATTGTGGAAAAATCGGCCAACAACTTCATGTACTGATTTCGCTTTGTCGGTTTTTCCATCGCATCCCTGCCAAGATGACCTATACAACACAGCATCTGCCCCGTAATACTACCTATAACCTTCGGCCATCATTGACATAAACAGCTCCTAGGTATCATGCAGTCCGGTGAAAGTCAATTGCTTTTTCAGCTTTGAGACACTTTTCTGAATGATGATTCAGTTTTTTCCAGTGTTTTCGCCAATTCCTCTGTTGAATGGGCCTCGGAGATAAACGCACCTTCAAATTGAGACGGCGCCAGATAGATGCCCTGATCAAGCATCTCTCTGTAGAAGAATCCATAACGCTCGGCATCGGAAGTCATGGCGCTGTCAAAATCAGTAACCGGACCATCGGTAAAAAATGTCGTCATAACAGAACCAGCCCGGTTTAGGGTGGCAGGTATGGAGTATTTTGCAGCCAAGGCCTCCAGTTCGCTGGCAAACTTGGCAGCCTTCCGATCCAGTTCATCATAAAAGCCCGGCTTTGCCAGCTCTTTCAAAGTCGCAATGCCTGCAGCCATGGCCAATGGGTTGCCGGAAAGAGTCCCCGCCTGGTAGACCGGTCCGTTCGGGGCAATCATATTCATGATGTCCGAACGCCCACCATAGGCGCCGACAGGCAGACCACCGCCAATAATCTTACCCATACAGGTCAAATCGGGCATGATGTTGAATTTTTTCTGGGCGCCGCCAAGGCTCAGCCTGAACCCCGTAATAACTTCATCAAAGATCAGGACAATATTGTTAGCCTTGGTTAACTCACGTGCTTTTTCCAAAAACCCTGGGGCGGGCGGGATAACACCCATATTCGCTGCTACCGGTTCCATAATCAGGCAGGCAATAGTATCCGCTTCCTCGGTGAGTGTTTTCTCAAGAATTTCAAAATTGTTGTACGGAATAGAGATGGTATTCTTGACGATGTCTTCCGGCACACCTGGGCTTCCAGGAATACCCAGGGTGATAACTCCGGACCCGGCTTTCACCAGAAAGCTGTCGGCGTGTCCATGGTAACAGCCGTCAAATTTAACCACTACATTCTTTTTGGTATAACCGCGTGCAAGCCTGATTGCGCTCATAGTTGCTTCGGTTCCGGAGCTGACAAATCGTACTTTTTCCACGGAAGGCATGGCATCACAAACCATCTCGGCAAGCTCAACCTCAAGAGGAGTCGGGGCGCCAAAACTTGTCCCCTTTTTCATAGCTTCTGCAATAGCCTCGGTAACAACGGCAGGGGCATGGCCTAAAATCATCGGCCCCCAGGAGCAGACAAAATCAATATATTCATTACCATCAACATCGTAGACTTTAGAACCAGCTGCCCGCTCAATAAAAACAGGGTCGCAGCCCACTGATTTACATGCCCTGACAGGACTGCTAACCCCGCCTGGTATTGATTTCTGGGCTCTTTCAAAAAAGGCTTTTGATTTATCTGTATTCATGAAAATGCCTCCACTGTTATATATTGGTTGTATAAAAAATAAATTTGTTGCTCCAATTTTCACTGTACCAGCAAAAACCTGAGCAACATAGCATGATGCCGCCTTTTCGTCAAAGTTCTATTCTCATTGCAAACTTTTTTCCAACTGCCACCCTGTAAGCTTCTTTCCCAAAATCTGTTTCGACCATGGCCAAACTCTTGCTTCAACAGCAAACAACCCCTTAATTCACTTGACAATCTTTGTGCCGCCATTGTATTAAAATTGGGAACGGGTTGTCATGGGAACCATTGTGCCAAATTGAGAACGATTACGGCTTGAGCTGAACACGCCAATCTCTTTTACTTGAAACAAACAACGGGGACGCAGAATGCCAGAAGATCAAACCACGAAAAGTAACCAGTTATTGATTGGAATAGACCTTGGGACCTCCAGAACAGCCGTCATGACAAACCGCGGCTACAAAAAGATTACCCGCTCCATTGTCGGTTACCCAAAGGATATAATCGGTATAAAGTTCCTGGGCAAAGCACAGGTTTTTGGTGACGAAGCCCTGAAGAACCGCTCAGCTCTGACGTTGTATCACCCCCTTGAAGATGGAGTCATTCGCGACGCCAGTGAAAAAGATTACAATGCCGCGGTTGAGCTGCTTAAACATGTTATCAGCGAGGCGAAACAGAATGAGGACATTTCTGTTGCCGGAATTATCGGGGTGCCTTCCCGTGCCTCGATCATGAACAAAGAACTACTGCTCAAAATTGCCCATGAAGTCATGGACACAGCGCTCGTTGTTTCCGAACCCTTCATGGTCGCCTACCACATGAACAAACTTAACAACTGCATCGTAGTCGACATCGGTGCCGGCACCGTTGACATCTGCGGAGTCAAAGGCTCCATCCCAGGCCAGAAAGATCAGGTAACACTTCTCAAGGGCGGTGATTTCATAGACGAACGGCTTGAGTCCGCCATCCAGCAAAAATATTTTGATGTTCAGATTACCCGCAATCTGGTCCGGACCATCAAAGAGCAGCATTCCTTTGTGGGAGCCTCCTCCTCCGGCCCACTGAAAGTAACGTTGCGGATCGAAGGAAAGCCTTCCGAGTATGATATCACCAATGAGATGAGAGGGGTCTGTGAAAGCATCGTCCCTGAAATTGTCGAAAACATTATTAATATAATGAAAACCTATGACCCGGAAAACCAGCCTGAAGCGCTAAACAATATCTATCTTGCCGGAGGCGGTTCAAATATTAAAGGTCTCAACACCATGATAGCCTCCCGTTTAAAAGAGTACGGCGAGGTCACGGTCCGCTGTGTTGAAGATCCTGATTTTTCCGGCTGTGCCGGAGCTCTGAAACTTGCCCAGGATTTACCGCCCGAGCATTGGGACAAAATAGGCTTTTCCGGATCCCCAAACGGATGAAGCTCCCGGCACGTACGTATTAGAACCTCACACAGAGGCCCCTGTTTCTGCCAATGACAACCATACTTTATATCATACTCGGCTTTTCAATTGGCGTTGGCTGCACCCTTATTGTGCTGCAGGAGAGACTTCTGCGGGAACGCCGCCTTAGCGTCGCTGCAAACGAAGCGGAGCAGGAAAAATCGGCAAAAATGCTCAAAGAGATTGAGGACAAATGGGAACAGGAAAGTGAAACCTACAGGCAGAAACTGGCTGCCTTGCAGGAGGAAGCTGCACACAAGAACAACACCGATCTCCAGGAAGAATCTTTCCTGGCACAAGAGGCCCAGATAGCCGACCTGAGCAATGAAAACAAACAGCTCAAAGAGAGTCTGGCAGCCACCAAAACCCAGCTCACAGAACTCCAGGGAGAATCAGACTTTTACCAGGGGGAAATCCGCCGACTGGAAGAAGAACTGAAAGGCCTTCCACCAGACGACTTTATCCTCCTTTCACCCCCTGGGGGGCATCTACTCCCCGGCTCTGTCGCCCGTGCCCTTATGCGCAAAAAAGAAACCTGATCCAAAGATACTGCACGAGCTGCCTTCACAAAGATAGTCCCCAAAGGCTTGACCGGGTAATCTCTATCTGCCTCAAAACCATCTACCTGCTGTGAAATATTGACAGATTCGCAGATAGCACCCGAGAAGACCGGGCACTTTTTTCAGTACTCGCTTGACGGGTATAAACTGCGAGTTTGTCAAGTATTAATATTCCCCCATAAACTCTATTTCCAGGTTATGCAGCACCTCGTGCAGTTGGGCCTTACTGTGCTTGATCCCGATTTTTGCGCGGATTTTGTCCCGGTGAAACTCAATGCCGCGCGAAGTCAGATTCAGAAGTTCAGCGATTTGTTTGGTGCTTTTGCCCTGTTTGATCAGGTTGGCAATGTGGATTTCCTGGGGGGAAAGGCGAAAGTACTTATAGGCCAGGGTCCGCATAAACGGGGCCGCAATCTCCTCAAGGTTTGATTCAACGACATTGACGCAGACCTGTGCATCTTCATCAAGAGTGCATTTTTTCAGTTTTTCAATATATGGTTTTATCATCTCATTGACACTGAAGAGGACCTTGTCCCGCATGTCCTTCTGGTCCTGCTCGTTTTTCTTAAACAACTGCCGGAGCGCAATGGTCGTGCCTTCAAGGTCAGTGGCCTTGGCGCTGACCTCTTCCTGTGAAGCAATCAGGCGTTGTTCCGATTTCCGCAATTTTACAACAGTTTCTTCAAGGGCGGCATTGGCCTGCCGCAAGTCAACTGTCTGCGCGTTAACTTTCTCCTCAAGCTCCCTGTTGATATTCAGGATGCGTTTCTCTGCCAGCCATTTTGCACCAAGAGCGGCGCCAAACTGCTGTATCTCCCGGGTATGAAACGGTTTATGTATGTAAAGAAGCTTGTCCAACGGCTGGACCCGCAGGGTTATCTCGGCAAGATCAATGTCAGAGTAGGCCGTAACCATCACAATATTAATGAGAGAGTCAAGGGCTCTGATCTGTTCCGCGGCCCAGACCCCGTCAAGCCCAGGCGGCATTCTGACATCAAGAAAGGCCATCGCATATGGCTGATTGTCATCCATGGACTGACGAACAGCTTGAAGGGCCTCTTCTGCCTGCTGGCAGTAGGTTATGTCATAGTGAAACAGGCCGTCCGGGCTGAACGCACTGACCGTACCATACAGCTTTGACTGGAGACCCTCTATTTGGGAGTCAGAGGCACTCTGTTGTGAGAGCCTAAAAATATTTCTGTACGAATCAAGTACACCCTCTTCATCATCAACAACCAGTATCCTGATAGTTTCCATTGTTTCATTTCCCATAACTATTCAGTGCAAATCACTATGACAAAGCACCTGCAGAAGCTGCCCATTTCCACAGCACCCCCTGCCCAGGCTGATAATTTTTCTAGAGATAAAAACCTGGGATCACAGAGGCATCTGTTGGACCTTAGCCTGCTGGAGTTACAAATATCTTCTTTCCTGGATGCCTAACAATTCTACCCCAAATTATTCACGAGTCAAGCTACTTGAAGATGCAAGGATATGCATACAGTTAACACGACGAACTTTGAGCGTAGGCACCGCCATCATAATTAACTTTTATGGTTACCTGTTTTTTGATAGGATGTTCTCTACAATTTCCAATTATTTTGCAGCCAGCCCAAGAGGCCAAATTTGATACGTACCAAAGTTATACTGGTTTTCGCCACCAGCCTCACCATGATTGTCGCTCTGTTAGGAATTCATGTCTATGAAACCTCGAAAGAGTACTATCTCCACAAACGACTCGACAGCATGCAGAATGAGTACGTCCTGGCCCTGAATATCAAACATGCCGTCTGCAGCCAGGTGAAGGAGACAATGAGTGACATCCTAATTGGTTCCTCAGGGGCGCAGGAGGGGCGCTACAACAAATCAAGACAAACTGCGGCCACCACCATCAGGGACCTCATCGATAGCATTGCATCGGAACTGGGATATATTGCTGATCGTGAAATTGAGCACGAAGAAGGTGAGAGCCGCAGAGCTCAGTTGATACTTCGTCACTATGAAGAAATTGACCAGAAATTGACCCTTGTCAATAAACTTGCCGCTGAAGGAACAAACAGGCAACAGATACAAGATCTTCTTGCAGAAGTCAGTGACCGGTATGAATCATTTGTGGCCCTGATCAATAAGTGGATAAAAGGTGAAAAGGAAGAGTTGCAAAATGTCAATAAAACATTGACTGTAATGACCGAAAGAAACACTTTAATCCTGATCAGTGGGGCACTCATAAGCATTCTCTTTGCCCTGACGATGACACTTTCAATTATCATGCTCATTATTGATCCGCGCATGAAGGAACTGATCGACGGGACAAAACGCATTGCCAAGGGAGACCTGGCCACTCCCATTGCACTTGGCGGGAATGACGAATTCAGCACCTTATCCAAGGCCTTTAACCTGATGATGTCACAACTGCAAGTCTCTCAGAAAAATCTCCTGGAACAGTCATACTATTCAGGAATGGCCGAGATGGTTTCCGGTATTCTCCACAACATCAAAAACGCCTTCTCTCCATTTATCATTGATACAGAAATAATCTACCACCATATAAAAAATGTCAAACTGGATCAGCTCCAGCCCGTCCTCTCGGAGTTACGAGATGACTCCCTTGTTCCTGACCGAAAAACAAGCCTGCTTGATCTGAGCGGTCTGCTGCTCGAAAATTCAAATGAGACCCTGGCACATGTCCGAGACAAACTGGCAGCCATGCAGAACCGAGCAACGCTTATCGAGAGAATCATTGAAGAACAAAGTGCCCTGGCCAACTCACAAAGACTCATTGAGGAAGTTTCCCTGTCGGAACTTCTTCATGACGCTCTGTCGCTCATTAAACAAGAATTTCTTGACGATGTGCCTGTCGTTATTGCTGAGAATGTACAGATGGTCGGCCGCATCAAAACCCAGCGCATTGTCCTGCTCCAGGTATTCAAAAATATTATTCTCAATGCGATTGAGTCTACCCTGCGGTCTGGAAACGCGACAGGAGAGGTCCTGGTCCAGGCTACAGTTTCCGAGGACCAGGAACAGGAAGTGATTCATGTCACCATTACTGACAATGGGGAAGGGATCAGGCAGGAACTCCTGCAGGAGATTTTTAAGCGCGGTGTTTCCGGCAAGTCAAAACAATCCGGTCTGGGCCTGCACTGGTGCGCCAACAGTGTCTCTGCCCTTAAAGGCCGTTTGTACGCCGAAAGCGAAGGATTGGGCAAAGGGGCCCGCTTTCATCTCTTCCTTAACCGAAGCTAACCTTGCGTCATACCGTCGGACTGCTTTGCTCCCCAAAAATAGTATCTATTTTCTCTTTCAGCGAAGCAGCAGTAAAAGGCTTAATAATATATTGGTCAACAGTCGCCTCAATGGCTTCAACAATACGTTCTTTCTCTCCCTCTGCGGTTACCATGATAAATTTGGTACCGGCAATTTTAGGGTTAGCTCTAATATGTTTAAGAAGTTCGATCCCGGTCATGAGGGGCATATTCCAATCCGAAATTACTAAGTCAAATTTTTCCTTTAACAGGATATCAAGCGCCCGTTTCCCATTATTGGCAAAAACCATGCGTGAGTAGCCAAGTTCCATTAAAATATTGCGGATGATTTTTTGCATCGTGCCAAAGTCATCGGCAACTAAAATCTTAAGGTCAGACATGGTTTTCTCCAATTGCCTCTGGACTTCTACAAAAACACCGAAGGCAGGCCTGTTTCCAGGCCTGCCTTCGGTGTTTCTCTAACTAACGGATATTACAGTTTGACAACATTACCGGCTGCCGGCCCTTTCTGACCATCAACTAGGTCGAAACTGACCCGCTGGCCTTCATCCAGTGTTTTGTAGCCCTCTCCCTGAATCGCCGAGTGATGAACAAAAACATCATCTCCACCATCTTGTGCAATAAAACCAAAACCCTTAGACGCATTAAACCACTTTACAGTTCCTTCTGGCATCTTAAAACACTCCTTTTGTACTGGTTCCGACTAAGAAGAACCATTTAATGAAATTTTGCCGGATTACCAAGTACTGAGCCACAAAAAACCTATCAGATTTTGGTGTTCGACATAACCACTCTCTCCATTTTAATTATCTGCCATGAATGTAAAAAATGTCAAGGTTAAATCGCTGCTCTCTCATCGTTAAAAACCGTGCCGCAAACCACATGACGCATTTTTACTGTTCTTAATGGTTGATTTATCACATACTCAGCTTGTGCGGTACAGAAAGATGACCTTTATTCCCTCCATTAAGAGTGTTGCCAATTATAATTTGACAAACGTCAACCAATCATGCGAAAATCAAGCTATACAGACGCTCTAGGCTTACTCCACTTCCCTACCTAACTTCGGAAAAACGCAAAATACTCATAGGACTCTCATGAAATTGCTCCAAATATGCCTCGTTATCTGTGGCTCACTGTTTATGGCAGCATCAATTTTCGCCGCGCACAGGGCAAGAAAAGATGTGCCACAGGCTTTGGCCATGAAATGGAAGTCTCTGACCGCCTTAATGTTTTCTTTTTTAGCCGGGTACATTGTCTTTGTCTTGGTTCAAATCTATAACATTCAATTTCCTCTTGCTCTCTTTGTCAGCGTTATTTTTTTTGCGGGTGGTCTTTTTGTTTTTCTCGCTATCAATCTATCTCGCACCACCATAGCCGATATCAATGAACACATTTTAACTCTTGCTGAATTAAATAAAAATCTCGACAAGCAAGTTGCAGAACGCACCAGAGAGTTGCAAAACGCCAACATTGAACTGGACCAGATATTTAACACGATCACAGATGGACTGCGAATTATCGATAAGGATTACAACATCATTCAGGTGAATGACACCTTTAGAAATCTGTCCGGTTTTTCAGAAGATGAGATACTTGGGCGTAAATGCCATGAGGTCTTTACAGGTGGGGCCTGCAACGGTCCTGACTGCCCATTTATTCGTATTCTTCAGGGTGAAAAACACATAGAAAGCGAAGTTGAAAAAACACATAAGAACGGCACCCTGATCTCCTGTATTGTGACCGCCATACCCCACCTGAACTCAGAAGGTGAACTTCTCGGTATTATTGAAACTTTTAAAGACATTACCCTCCGAAAAAAAATGGAACAGGAGCTGATCGCCTCCCTGGAGAAATCACATACACTAACCGATGAATTAAAGGTCCAGCAAAAAGAGCTGTATGAAAAAAACCTGCAACTGGAAACCACCTTAAGTGATCTCAAGAAAGCACAGTCCCACTTGCTGCAACAGGAAAAAATGGCCTCTGTCGGACAGCTGGCCGCAGGCATCGCCCATGAGATAAACAACCCTATGGGATTTATCTCAAGTAACTTAAGAACACTGGAAAAATATACGGAAAAATTTGTCCAGGTTATTGATGCTCAGTCACAAGAACTAAAAAACGTCAACGCTGAACATCAGGCTGAAGAACTGAAAAAACAGTTACAGCTCGATTTTGTGATTGAAGACACCAGAGATTTGATAACAGAAACACTTGATGGAGCCAAAAGGGTTTCCGATATCGTCCAAAACCTGAAGACCTTTTCTCGGATGGATGAAGCCCAATATAAAGCAGCAGACATCAATGAAATCCTCGAAAGTACAATTAAGGTCATTTGGAATGAGCTCAAATATAAAGCTCAGGTGATCAAAGATTATGGGGAATTGACATCCACCCAATGTTACCCGCAGGAGCTGAGCCAGGTATTTATGAATATCCTGATGAATGCCGCCCATGCTATACAAGAAACTGGGGAAATAACGGTAAAGACATGGCAGGAGTCAGACACTCTCTATGTAACAGTTTCAGACACTGGACAAGGTATTCCTGCTGAAAATATCGCCCACTTGTTTGAACCGTTTTTTACCACTAAGGACGTTGGCAAAGGCACTGGCTTAGGCCTAAGCATCACCCACGACATTATCCAAAAGCACCATGGAGAAATCAGTGTCGCAAGTGAAGTTGGAAAAGGCACCACATTCTCCCTGAAACTCCCTATTGCCGCATCAGAGAACGGGTGAAAAACTGCTCCGGTTAAACCCTTGTAAAATTGAACATTTCTGCCAGGTTCTTTGATCCGACAACAGAAGGCGTGCTACCTCAAAAACCATAAAGACAAAAAAGGCGCAGAGTGAACGGCACAATACCCACCTATCTACAAACAGCAACAAAACCAGGCGCCCCGCCAAATCGCAAAACGCAGAAAACCGAAGAAACCACCAGAGACCAGGAGAAGAAGCTCCAGCCCTCAAAATGATACGTTTATGGTGGCAAGAGTAGTAAATTAGTGCTAAAAGACTGATCTTTCCTCTTTTTAGCAACATTTTCCGGCTCAGGAATTTATTCTGTCAGCCATTTTTTTTGGGTGCAGAGATTTACGGCCATCACAGGTCCTCCGACTTTACGGAGCGACAAAGGAATGTATGGATTTTAAAACCTTTAATTTTCACCCTTCAATTGCGGCCGGCATCACAGCGGCCGGTTATCAAACCCCAACTCCAATTCAGCGAAAGGCCATTCCGGCAGTTTTAAACGGTCAGGATATTATGGGGCTGGCCCAGACCGGAACCGGGAAAACCGCCGCCTTTGTCCTGCCAATTTTGGAACGCTTAACAGGAGGGGGCCGAGGTTTTGTGCGCGCTCTTATTGTTGCTCCCACTCGGGAACTGGCAGAGCAAATTAACGAAAATATAGGCACGTTAGGAAAAAAGACCGGCATCCGAAGCATGTCAATTTATGGCGGGGTCAACATCAACCCGCAGATCGGCAGATTAGCCCGTGGTATAGAGATTATCGTCGCCTGTCCCGGACGATTGCTCGATCACCTTAACCAAAAAACCGTCTCTCTGTCCCGTCTTGAAGTTCTGGTACTCGATGAGGCCGACCACATGTTCGATATGGGGTTTTTCCCGGATATAAAACGGATTATTAAACAGGTTCCTGAAAAACGCCAGACCCTCCTTTTTTCAGCCACCATGCCCAAGGAGATCCTCCACCTGGCCCGGGAAGTTCTGGCAAATCCGGTTACAGTCAAAATCGGCGTTACGGCTCCCGCCGAAACAGTCAGTCATGCAGTTTACCCAGTGGCGCATCACCTGAAAACACCATTGTTGCTTGAACTGCTCAAGCACACAGCCACCGAATCGGTATTGATCTTTACCCGCACCAAACATCGAGCCAAGCGGATCGGCGAACAGTTGATCAAAAAAGGGATAAAAGCCGCCTCAATTCAGGGAAATCTATCGCAAAACAAACGACAAGAAGCCCTGAATGGTTTTCGTGACGGAACCTATCAGGTTCTGGTTGCCACTGATATTGCTGCCAGAGGAATTGATGTCTCGCGAGTCTCCCATGTGATTAACTATGATATTCCGAGCACACCTGACGCCTACATCCATCGGATCGGCAGAACCGGCCGGGCAACCCGTACAGGCGATGCTTTTACCCTGGTCACGGATGAGGATGTCAACATGGTCCGCGCCATCGAAAAAGTTCTCGGCTCTTCAATTAAAAGCAGGGGTATAGATGGCTTCGACTACGATGTTCCTGCCCCGAAAAAAAATCGAGAGTTCACCCGGCCTCCCCGCTCAAAGACGCCACGGCGCAAACCGCAACAGAAGCAAAAAGCAGCGGGCAGTAAAACACCGGCGGCCTCAAACAAGCCTGCAACTTCTAAATCTGGAAAACCAAAAGGCCGCCCGCCACGCAGGAAAACAAGCGCTGGATCGAAAAAGCAAGACGGCGGCACCTTTGGCTTTAAGCGTTCCTGACCGGCAGGTCCTTTTACCGGCAGAAAGAATACAGTTTGGCTATCTCTTCGGGCCAGCGGTCGCTGTCGATGGTTTCCAATACCATCGGTATATTGTCGAAACGCTGGTCCCCTATTATTTTTTTAAAACATTGCCAGCCCAGATACCCTTCACCAAGTGCATTATGCCGATCAAGCTTCTGGCCAAGTTTTGATTTGGAGTCATTGAGATGGACGCCTTTGAGCATCTCAAGGCCTATAATTTTCTCAAACTGCAGCATGACATTTTCATAGTCATCTCTGATGTCATAGCTGGCGGCATACATGTGGCAGGTATCGAGACAGACCCCCACCCTTTCCTTGCCCCCAACTCTCTCAATAATAGCGGCCAGCTGTTCAAAGCTGTAGCCGATGTTCGAACCCTGGCCTGCGGTGCCTTCAAGCACAAAGATGACATTCCGGGTGCTGGCAATCGCCTGCTGTATACCCTCTGCAATCAGATCCATACATCTGCTTTCAGAAATCTCCCGCAGATGGCTGCCGGGATGAAAATTTAACAGGCCGAGACCAAGTTGCTCAACTCTTTGAGCTTCGTCAATAAATGCCGCAAGTGATTTTTCTCTTTTTTCAGAATCAGGATTGCCGAGGTTGATAAGATACCCATCGTGGGGCAGCACGTGTTTTTGGTCGAAACCAAGCTGAGCAAGGTTTTCCTTGAAAAGACGAATACTTTCCCCCGACAGTGGCTTAGCCTCCCACTGTCGCTGGTTTTTTGTGAACATGGCAAAGGCCCTGGCGCCAATTTTTTTGGCGTTAAGTGGAGCATTTTCTACTCCACCTGCGATGCTGACATGTGCGCCGATATATTTCATATTGAACCCTTTGTGGAATTTTTTAGACCGATCAGAAAAGTATATGTTATCAGTAAGTACTGAGTATAGCTTTTTCTGAATCTCTCTGAAACACTAGAGGGCCTATAGTTGAAAACTATAGGCCCGATCAACTGAGCAACACCCCTTTGGCATAGTATCTGCTAATATATTTTCTAATCTAACATTGATATGGATTTTTAACGCCTGGAGAGCATTGGTATTATATGCAGAATTTGCAATTTCCAGTTACGCCTATTGCTGCGCAAAGCGTCACAAAGCCCTCTGATTCAGGAGGTTCTAAAAACGATACCGGCTTTGGCGACGTTTTAAAAATGCAGGAAGTTGACACCCTTCTTCAAGGATCATCGGATTATCAGACATGGTTGAAGATACGTCAAAATAATGCCGCTCTGGCCACTAAAATTGCGAATATGGCACTTGAACATTATGCCCTTTCCCAAAAGGCCCGCCATGGCAAAACAATTGACCAGCATTATTACAACACATTAACACTGGGCCTGGCTGAGCATGGACTTCAATTCCCTCAAGTAGAAAAACAGTCCGCTGGCCGCCAAGTTGAACAGGATCAGGCTCCCGCCCCTGTCTCACCCCAAATAGTGGCTGAACAAGCGACCAATATAGTTCCTGAAAGCATCATTAATGATGATAATCTGCTGATCCTGGAGATGAAACTGGACAAGTTTCTTCTCCACAGAGGTATGATCGGTTACGGGAATGATGGCAACTATCTTTTGCCATTAGGGGCTGTTGCGGAGGCTCTTGATCTGGTCATTGATGTTGCCCCGAAGGAAGGGACGGCATCGGGCTGGTATATCTCAGAGGACAGAGCGTTCCGCTTGGATGTTGGGAACTACGGAGTGGAAATCGACGGGATGCCAAGGGATCTCAACCCTGGTGAAGTTGAACTTGGAACAGATGACATTTATGTAAACAGCAAAACCCTCGGGAAGTGGTTTCCAGCCGATTTCAAGGTCGACTTTTCTGAACTTACCGTCCAGGTTGACCCCAGAGAGAAATTCCCCGTGCAGGAAAAGCTGGCCCGTGAAGAACTTCGAGACCGCCTGGAAAGACGGTCTCCCAAAAGCAAGCCGCAGCTCCCTCTAGCCACCTCAAACTACAGGCTGTTCTCTCTGCCGGTGGTCGATGTCAGCAGCAGCAATGTCCTTGAGACCAATCACTCCAAGTCAGATTTCCGGTCCACGAACACTATCAGGGCCATCGGAGATCTGGGCTATATGTCATCGGACCTTTTCATTTCCGGGGATGATCGGGACCCTCTGGACAATGTTACCTGGAAACTTGAACGAAATGATCCGAAAGCCGGCCTGCTAGGGCCCCTGCGCGCTACCTCCCTTGCAATAGGCGATATTACAACCGCCAGAATGCCGTTTATTCAGACAAAGGTGGAACGCGGCATTGGCATCCACAACAAGGATCTTGCCCGGGAATCGGAATATGACACAACTCGGTTCGAAGGTAATATGTCCCCTGGCTGGGACCTGGAGATTTATCGCAACAACTCGCTGATAGCCGCCACTACCGTCAACCAGGATGGCCATTATTCGATTGAAAACGTGGCTGTTTATTTTGGTCAAAATAAGTTTCAAATCATCGCCTATGGCCCCCAGGGTCAAAAAAAGATTGAAGAGAAAATTATCAATGTCGGCTCAAACATGCTGCAGCACGGCAGGAGCCGCTATGACCTCTCATTCACCGAACGCGACAGAAATACTATTGAAACCAGCCCTGACACCCGTGTCGCGGTGACCAAAGGAGACACCCGATTAGTCGGCACCTATGAGTACGGCATTAACGACTGGCTGACGGCTTCCGCCGGCGGCGCAAGCATTAAGCTTGATGGGTCGCCTCACAACTACCTCAGTGCCGGTTTCCAGGGAACATACGCCGGCTCCTTCGGAAAAGCCGATATTGTTCAGGATGATAACAGCGGCACTGCCGCCCAGTTTCTCGTTCAATCTTCCGTTGGCCCATTCTATTTACGGGCAAAACAGGAATTTCTAGACAACTTTATCGAACCCGACAGTTATGATGAAAGCGACCGGGCGGTCTCCCGCTCTGATCTCTCACTGTCAGGGATCTCCGGCAAACTGGGGCCGCTGCCAGCAATGCCTTTTACTCTGTCGTTGCAGCACACGGGGAAAGAGAACTCCAATGAAACTTCTTTTTCAGGCCGACTCTCAACCATGTTCAACGGCACCCATATCTCTAACACAATCACAGCCAGGCATGATACGCGAAACATTGATCCGGACGAAACGGACGGCAGCGTCTACCTGTCAAGAAAATTCGGTCCTCTCTATCTCCGTGCCAACGCTCAGTATGAGCTTGAACCTGTGAATCGGATGAAGAACTATACCCTGAACGGTTCCATTCCCATCTCCTCAACCCTGAACGCTCAGATGAGCCTCTTCCACAGTGTAGAGGAGTTCGGTGAAACAGAGGGGAGTCTCTCGCTGAACTGGGACGCCGGCAGGATGCTGATCTCGCCCAAGCTCTCCTATGACAGTGAAAATAATCTCTCGGCATTTTTAAATCTTAATTTCTCTCTGGGCCAAAACCGACAGACCGAGGCCGTTGATATATCTTCGCAAAAACGCGCCAACTTCGGTTCCATCGCGGCCCTGGTTTACCATGACAAAAACAATAACCAGGTCTTCGACGGTAACGATGAACGGATTAAGGGTGTAGAGGTAAAGGCAGTTCAGGCCATGAGGACAGGAGAGACCGACAAGGAGGGCATCGCACTCCTTTCCAATCTGCCCAATTTCAAGAGAAGCGATGTCGTGATCAATCAGGACAGCCTGGAGGACCCCTTCTGGGTGCCCAGCCAGCATGGAGTTTCGATAGCACCTCACCCCGGGGAGACAAAGACTCTCGAGTTTCCGGTAGTAACTACCGGCGAAATCGATGGAACCTTGTTTGAACGTAAAGAAGATGGCTCGTTGACGCCCCTGCGCAACCGTGAAATTGTCCTCTATGACGAAAGCGGCCATGAAATAGATCGCATCAAATCCGAATATGACGGTTTTTATCTGTTTGAAAAGGTCCTGCCCGGTGACTATGAGGTAGAGCTGGCCCGGGAAGACTCCGGACAGAGCCAGTCAGCCGCCGGCAGCATCGGCCATGCATTAATAGGGTCCGATGGGACCGTGATCAACGGTTTGGATTTTGTCATCCAGGGGGCGACAATCCTTGCGGCCAGCGACCGTGATGACACCTCTCCCGAAATCATCGCAGCAGCCGCCCCAAGACACTACGATCGGGGACATATCTTTGTACGGAGGCGTGACGGCAGAAGAGAGATGGTACAGGATGATCATGACGAAAGGCCGCGGATTAGAATGGTTACCCCAGGAGTAAAACCGTCGCCTCCTCACCCCGTCCCGCCGGGAAAACACTCAGGGGGAAAAGGGGCCAGGCTGGTTTCCCGGATTGCCCTACCGCAGGGGTTCCAGAAACTGCAAGCAGAGGTTGTGGCAGCGGGTACAACAACAGAACGTTTGCCAAATGTGATTAAAGCAGAGAGACAGCAAATAACTGACAATGCCATCTCTACCGGAACCAGATCCACTGCACCAGAAATCCTTCTCCCGAAGCGACTGAATCAAATTAATCGAAAACCAGAGGCGAAAACCGACCGTTTCCGGGTGAAACTGGTCTCTAAATCCCTGACTGATTCCCGACAATACGCCTCTACCAATCCGACACCCCGGCCCCGCATCCGTCTGGTCTCCAAGCCGTTGACTGAAACCAGCCGAAAGATGCCTGCCCAACCTCCTCCGGTTACGCCAGAAAAGCAAGCGCCTGCAGGGTACGGCGTACAGCTGGCCTCCTTTCGCTCGCTGGAGCGGGCCGCATCAGCACTCAATTCTCTGGAGAGGTCGACCAGAAATATCCTACCCGCAAAATCACTGGCTATTGTCCCAGTGGACGTGGGGCCGCAAAAGGGCACCTGGTACAGAATTGTATCGACCGGCCTGTCTTCACGCGACCAGGCAGGGAAATTGTCTGCCGCCCTCAAGAGAGCGCACATTGACAATCTTCCTGTGAAAAGCGGTGCAGGTTCCAAACGCCAGATTCATCTGGCCTCATATCGAAGCGCTGGCGGAGCCGAAGCTGGCCTGCAAAAAATCAAAAAAGAACATAACGACCTGTTTTCCGGCCTGGAAATGGCGATAAAAAGAGTTGACCTGGGTCCGGATAAAGGGATCTGGTTCAGAGTCATCGCCGGTGGCCTGGCCAGCAGAGAAGAGGCAGAGAACCTGGGCAAACAGCTTTCAACACGCCAGCAATACAATCAGATTTTGAGCCGATAACTTCTCCTCTGGTGTTTTTACATGTGCTTGCCAATAAAGATGAAAATCGCGTTTAGACGAATAATTTGGCAAAAAAAAATATTTTTATGATATCATTTATACGTGCCGATACACTTTTGAAGTGAATGATCTTTATTTTTAAGACTGAGAATCCACATGCTAAACCCATTTTCTGGCGTTTGACAGGAGCGTTGATTCGCTGGTAATTTGAGCACATATGCACACGGAGGTGTAAAATGAGAGTACAGAAATTTACTTGCGGAATTGGTGTTTTATTCTTTTTAATTGGTCTTGTATGGGGGACATCGGCCTTCGCAGGAGCTCTCTCCATGACAGCCACGGCAGTAATCACCACATCCACTACAGAAACAGTGACAACTGATTTGGACTTCGGCTCTATAGATCTGGATCCGGCCGGTGACACCATAACCATTGACGCCAGTGGTGGTTCCGCTACCCCGGCAGCAGGTGCTGCCTCAGTTGTCACCGGTGGGACCAGCGGCTTAATCACCATTGTTTCCCAGGTGGTTATGCATGTTGATGTGACCTACCCCGCGGCCGATGTGACCCTTACCAGTGGCGCAAACACATTGACACTGACCAGTGCCAACATCATTGCGAACTCCCAATACGATGATGGCGGCGCCGGAGCCGACACCTTAGGCGGAGGCACCCCGCTGTCGATCAATGTCGGCGGAGTAATCGTAATTCCTGCCGGACAGGCTAACGGTACTTATACCGGCACCATAAATGTGACCGTTAATTATTCATAAAATCCCATCAGAGAGGGTCCCGAGAAGCCACTCGGGAGGAAAGACATAGCCAGAAGATGGCCTCAAACCGATTTTTTGTGTTGCTTCAGCGCCTGTTAATTGCCCTTCTTGGACTTTTCATATCTATTGAGATGGCCTTCGCCGCCGAAGTCAGCTCAATTCAGGAAATATCATTCGGCGGGATAGACCTGCACCCCGCCGGAGACACAATCACCATCGCTGCCAATGGAGGCCCTGCTGCTCCTACAGCGATACGGTCCATTGTCGTTGGCGGCGGGAGCGGCAAAATTACTATCACCTCCCCCATGGTTGAACATGTGGACATCATCTATCCGCCGGCAGCGCCTCTGTTCCACGGCGCTGACTTCATTGTTTTAGACGGAATCGACGTAAATTCTCAATATAACGCCGGCGGGGCAGATACATTAGGAGGCGGACTTCCCCTGGAAATAAGTGTTGGAGGTAAAATAACCGTCCCGGCAGGTACAACCTCTGGATCATACAGCGGTAATCTGACCATACTCTTAAACTTCTCTTAAACATTACCCATCATGACTCTCT
>Ga0102953_1000308_pt1 | contig 34858 bp, 34 predicted proteins | sample SalPon2A_C_D2_MG_FD_78509 | JGI IMG/M metagenome (GOLD analysis project Ga0102953, IMG submission 78509) | Soil microbial communities from South San Francisco under conditions of wetland restoration - Salt Pond MetaG R2A_C_D2_MG | ecosystem: Environmental > Terrestrial > Soil > Wetlands | place... | reverse complement strand
TATGAAATGTCACACCTTTAACGGCTTGCATGGCCGGACGCTGCCGGTCGCCACCGGGATCAAACTTGTCAATCATGAGATGGTGGTCATCGCGGTTGCCGGCGACGGCGATTGTTATGGTGAGGGCGGCAATCATCTGCTTCATGCCATACGGCGCAATGTTAATCTTAAACTTTTTGTGCATGACAACCAGATATACGGCCTGACCAAGGGCCAGGCCTCTCCAACCAGCAGGGAGGGTGTTGTCTCTAAAACACAGCCATTTGGTAATATTTCCGCGCAACTGAACCCACTTGCCCTGGCCATTTCATTAGATTGCAGTTTTGTGGCCAGGGGGTTTGCCGGCGCCTCAGGGTTGCCTTTTCTCAAAGAGATCATGAAAGAGGCAATCAGTCATAAAGGGTTTGCCCTGGTGGATATTATGCAAAATTGTGTGACTTTCAACCGGGAGAACACCTTTCACTGGTACAAAGACAGAGCCTATCAGCTGCCGGATGATTATGATCCAACAGACCGCATTGCTGCTTTTGAGAAGTCCTTGGAGTGGGGTGATACAATCCCTACGGGCGTTATTTACCGCAATGAAAGACCAACAGCGGAAGAACACTTGCCGGTCATTAAGGATACTCCACTTTTCAGGCAAACGTTTTCCCTGGCGGATGCCCAAAAGGAGATTTTAGCTTTTTGCTGAAAATTGCTTCGGGATTGCAGTGACGCGGCTGTTTTTTTACATTGTTATTCTCATCACCAAAAGCAGCACCGAATGGTGCTGCTTTTGGAAGTTGACAGATCTGCTTCATCAACCGCCGAAGTCATAATCGTAGCTTACACCGCGTCCCTCTTTGAAGGCATACTCCGGGTCCTTAATCCCAAACCCTGCTTCTGCTTCGCCTGGATTGGAGAGTTCGCCGATTTGGCAAGAGCATTTGATTTCGCAGAGCCGATCCTGCATTTCGGTCAGAAGAATATGCAGGCCATTGATCTGCTCTGTCAGTTTGTATTTGTCAATTGAAGCGACACGGTCAAACTCCCCAGAAACGTGGCGTAGCCGATCACTCCATGTTGTTAACTCAGTATCCATGTCGTTACAAAATTTTCGAATATCCATAACAATCTCCTTTACTTTTTCCATAATGCATTTTTAGGAATTATAAACAAACCTCCTCGATAATATCAGAGACTTTTATCGGACGGGATATGTTTGTAAGTGCTGCTGATTTTACTCTCCAAACCAACAACTTCGCCGCTGGCACAAGTGCTGTGTGATGTACAGGCCGCAGAAAGTTCATACGCCAATTTATCAACCTCAGGTTCTAAGGTTCTGCACCATTCACCTCTGCACACACGACTTGTTTCTTCAGCATTATTAATATCGCTATTCAGTTTCTCTATAATTGTCATAACATTCACCTCCTTCTAATCTCGGTGCTCCTTATAGTGTAACTATAATTACGAAGGGACAAGAAATCAGGGGTTGATTTTGGACAGCGGAAAAACTTTTGCTCGTCTACGCTGGCCGAATTGATATTACGAGTATTATATTATGGTTGGTATTGAAGCGGGAAGTGTGCCAGAAGAATAAACTGGCGGAACATGGTGAACAGTTGCGTCAACGGCTGGGAAAAATTGAGATCTTCGAGGGCCTATTTCCCTGAGGCCCTCTATATGATTGGGCTTCAGGGAAATAATACACATTATTGATGTCATCTAACCTTTTAAAAAGGGACATCATCACCCATCATTGGCTCCGGCATTGGCGGTTCTTCAGAATAGGATCCACTCTGGTCGGAACCGGCTCCGCGCGGGCTTAACATTTTCATTTCACGGGCAACAATTTCGGTTGTGTAGCGCTTGTTGCCATCCCGGTCATCCCATTGCCTGGTCTGGATCCGACCTTCAATATATACCTTGGAACCTTTGGAAAGATATTCTCCGCAAATTTCACCCAGGCGTCCAAAAGCTACAACCCTGTGCCATTCAGTTCTCTCCTCCTTCTTGTCGTCTTTTACCCAGCTTTCGGTTGTTGCAACATTAAAATTAGCCACAGCAGCGCCGCTCTGTGTATAACGGACCTCGGGGTCCGCCCCTAAATTACCGATGAGTATGGCCTTGTTAATCATTCATTTTCTCCTGACTTGGTGTATGTTTGTCTTGAAAAGCAAAGCTCTTTAATAAATAATTTTAGGACAAAATGAAATGTATAATTAGCCAACCTGAAAAATAATTCTGAATGGCTAAGTTTGATTAAATAGCAATAGGTAGGCAGCACAGTAGTTGCTTGTTGTTATTTCCCCGGAGCTGTTTTCTAACTGTGCTATGATCTTTTCTGGTTTTTTCGTCTTCCCGGAAAAGCAACATACCTTGCTAATACTATAAAAACGCAGTAGCCTGCAATCAGGTTATTATGCCGAAATGTTCCTGCCGAAACTCCCTTCAATTTCTCCCTCTTCAACATATCTTTTTTTGATCTGTTAGAAAGAATTCCGAATTTGTTCAGTGGTTTTAAGGCCATTTCGTAAGAAGCTATTTTTTAAATCAACACCATTTAATGTGGTGAAGGAAAACAACTAATGTCCATTGAAACAAATAAAACAGCAGGAGATGATGTCGATTCCCGGTGCTTGAAGTGCAAGGCCGTTACAAACCATACGATTATCGCCATGTCTGAAGAGACTATTGCCAAGGTCCAATGCAATACTTGCGGAGCCAGGCATAACTACCGGGCGCCTGTGGCGACAAAGAAGAAGTCATCCGCCACTGTCCGGAGGCAGAGAGACACTGGGAAGGTGACTGAGAGCAGTCCAAGGTCATCGAAAGCCAAGGTAAAAGTATCTCCCAAGAAGAGGGTCTCCCGGGGGGCAGTGAATTTTGATGCTCTGATTATCGATAAAGATATCAGCACTGCAATTCCTTATGATCTTGATGCCCACCTGGCTGTGGATGATCTGATAAAACACCCAACGTTTGGACTTGGGGTGGTCATGGAAATCATCCGGCCCAATAAGGTGCAGGTAGCCTTTCGGGAGCATGGCGCTAAACTTTTGCTGTGCAGCCAAGTGTAGCGTTTATCCTGAGCTGACATAAAAACCATTATTGATTCGAAACGATGTCGATAGTTTCAAGCGGTGCCCTTCAACACTCCTCTTCCGGCAGGAAATATTTGAGGACTTGACACCAGTGGCTCGATACCAAGTCGCATTCAAATTCTAACTTCGCCGCTATTGGCTGCGTCATTAGCCCCTCGACGTACAAGCATGCACGACTCCGGGTCTCTTCCTTGCCGCCTTGTTACCTCTTTTAATGCAACTTGGTATGACGCTTCAGCCAGCCGCTTTTCGGAAATTTTCTTTAATAAACACAAGGCATTGATCAAGGTTGTCTTGTGTCTGCAATCTGGCCGCAAAATGATGACCGAATTTCAAATTTTTAGCGAAATACCAGCTGAATTCTTTAATTCTGCCAATAGCCTTCTCTTTTGGGAAAAATTGCAGGATTCTGCAGCAGGCATCATCGTAGACGGTTTCCAGGAAGTCGGTTGTAAGGATTGGCGGACGCTCTGTGATTTCTGAAAAAATCCATGGTTTCTGCACGGCAGCTCTTCCGATCATTACACCGTCACAACCTGTCTGGGCGAACATCTTGAGACAGTCTTCTCTGTTTTGCACATCACCATTGCCGATGACAGGCATGGTCACCATTGTTTTTAAGTGACCGATATACTCCCAGCGAGCACGTCTTTTCAGCTTTTCGGTGGTGAGCCTTGGATGCAGGGTCACTGCGTCTACACCGCAGTGACTGAACGCCGCGGCAATGTCACGCAGGAAGATAAGATCCGGCTTTTTGCCTAGACGAATTTTTACCGTAAAGGGGCCGGGGGTGGCAGCACGAATCGCTGAAAGCATTTCTTCAACAAGGGAAAGGTCAGATAAGAGATAGGCGCCGGATTTGCGTTTTCGTGAGATGCTTGGAGCTGGGCAGGCCAGGTTCAAGTCAATAATTTCTGCTGAATAGGAGGTGAGATGTTGTGCACCAATTACGGCTTCTTCAGCTGTCGGGGCTACGATCTGGTAGGCAAGTGGAGACTCGAGTGACGATTTTTTCAACCAGAGGGAGTCTTTTTTTATATCCTGGGGCAGGTGTCGGGCACTGAGCATTTCACTAAAAAAAAGGCCGGGTTTGGCAAAACTTGCAACTAATTGGCGAAAAGGACTGTGGCTTAAACCTGCCATTGGAGCCAGCACAAGAGGTGGGTCAATAGTAATATTGGCGATATTAAATGGCTTGAGGTTATAACTATTCATCATCCCTCACCTACTGTGTCATTGGCTTGTTTACATACGGGTGTGTCGCTCGCAGGCCTCTTCCGTGTATATGAGGTGATGATAAACAGTTACAATTTGGTGGTTTTAGATGTTTTCTGAGCATTACAAGGAATAGTGGCTTGAGGTTTTTCATGAAATTGACTATTTCAAAGCGTTACATGAGTAAAAGATAACAACAAACAAAGGTAGCCGAATGGAACTTGAAAGTAAATTGATCCCGATTTTACGTGAAGGAATTGAAATTGTAAAAATGATCTTCTTTAAACAACTCCAATTGTATCTTGTAAAGAAATTTCCTGATCGTGAAAAGAGCTTTATTAATAAACTGGCAGGGGCGGTCATCAACCAATATTTTGGCATTGTACACCAGGACGAAAAATTTGTGCGGTTTGCCGCAGACAATAAGAAGATCGTTGATATGGTATTGAAGGAGGTGCCTCAGGCCATTGAGACGATGAGGATTCCTCTGACGGATGCCCTGCGGATGATGGTGCTCTGCGATTATCAGGAGGGGGTTGATAGTTCCCACCTCCTGGGAAGCGCCAGGGACTATGGGATTTTGTTGGTTGCTCGTGAGATGTCTATGCCCAATAAATTTGTTGAACTTACCCGAAAAATAGGTGAATCCTTTGGCCTGCTTACTCCGCCAGTCCCAGCCGACTAACGACCAATTTCATGATATTTCTTGTTAAGAAGTCTCCTGTAGAACTTCCTGGGCCAACAGTTTTGTTTCTTGCACTTCGCAAGGGGGACATGTTTTATCTGCAAGGAAACAATTTATAGTGTAGCGCTTTTTGAACGATTGCAGCTGTTTCCATAAATCATCATGGATGACTGGCAGGCCTTCTCTGGTCAGCCAGTCATGTTGCCCCCACTGGTCAATCCATCGCCTGAGCCCGTCGCGCAAATACCCGGAAAAGGTATAAACGTTGACGGGCAGGGCATAACGAATGGCGGCTAAACCGGCCAGGGTTCCATGAATGTGCATTCGGTTCGGGGTGGTTTGTTCAACTGTGCCGCTCAAGACTTTTCGCTTTTCGCGGTAGCGTAAAATAACGGCCCAGCCGCCTTTTTTGCTCTGTGTCGAGTAAGAAACAGAGGTGTATAAATGGATAGAATCATCGTCCGTCAGGGGGAGAGATTCTCGTGGGACGGCTTTTCTGGCAAGCTCGTCGGCCTTGTTGTTGAAGGTATTATTCGCATGCCCCTTGACCCAGTTCCATTTTATTTTGTGTTTTTTAGCCGCCCGGATAAGTTCTTTCCATAAATCCTTATTCTGGACGTCACTGCCAGCCATAGTCTGCCAGTTGGATTTCAGCCACTTTTCGAACCAAAGTGTGATTCCCTGTTGAAGGTATTTTGAGTCGGAAAAAATAGAAACAGCGCACGTATCCGGCAGATGTTTCAGTGATTCAATGGCAGCGCTGAGTTCCATGCGGTTGTTGGTAGTATGTTGCGCGCTGCCGGAAATTTCCTGGGCAGTTTCATCCGGGCCGATAATTACGGCGCCCCAGCCGCCGGGACCAGGATTAGGAGAACAGGCGCCATCGGTATATATCATATATTCTTGCTGGGGGGGCGTGGGCTTATTTGTTGATTTGTGCATGGTAGAGAAAAATTTGTATACCCTCATAGGGTGAACAATTTTTATTGTAGTCCTCCAACGGTCGGAGGATAGGTAGTTAGCGTATGAATATCAATGAAAATATACAGAGTCGCCTTAATTTATTTAGCCACCATTATAAAACAAAGTACGGCAATCCGATAGGGAAGATTGCTTTGAGTGCTGGAGTTGAGTGCCCAAATCGGCAAACCGGGGGCTGTATATTTTGTTCGCCGGCAAGTTTCACCCCTTTTTACCTTCAAGAGGGAGATTCTGTCGGAGCCCAGTTGGCCAAAGGAAAAAAGTATTTGCATGCCCGCAAATTCAGGCAGTATTTCGGCTACTTCCAGCAGGAGACAACCACAGCTGCCCCTGAAACTCAATTAATTGCCAGTTGTAGCCTGGTGCTTTCGGATCCGGACTGCATTGGTTTAATTATAAGTACCAGACCGGATTATATTGAGTCATCTTTTCTGCAAGCGTTACGCGACCTTATCTCATGCTCAGGAGAAAAAGAGGTTATCTTTGAACTGGGCCTGCAAACAGCACATGACAAAACCTTGCGGTTCTTGAATCGAAACCATACCTTTAAGGACTTTGTCTGTGCAGCTGGAAAGATTAAACAATTTAGAGGATTTGGGCTTGGGGTGCATTTGATCCTTGGTTTGCCCGGAGAATCCGATGATGATATGCGTGAGACGGTAAGTCTGGTCAGCCGGTCAGGTCTTGATGCTATCAAGTTTCATCATCTGCAGGTCATCAGCGGGACAAGACTGCATCAGATGTATGCCAACAACCCATTTAAGGTGTACTCGGCAAGGGAGTATATGGAAATTCTGGCCGATCTTATTTCTTTTGTGCCGCAAACTGTGGTGCTTCACCGGTTGTGGAGTTCAAGTGACCGGGAAATTCTTGTTGCTCCTGATTGGGGTGGATTTGGTGCACATCAGCTTAACCAGCTGCTGTTAGGCCTCCTTGAGAAAGGTGATCGCTATCAAGGAAAGGCGTTAATGCAGTCACCGGTTAATGGGCGGGTGAAGAGTGTTCAAGGACCAGAAGTATGAGTGTCCCACAGATGCCAACGCCGGCGCGGATTCTTGTTTCGATTATTTTTTCAGAGACAGGGCCAGGTAGCCGCAGTAATTTTATTGAAAATGTCATTAAGAGCTTAACAAGGAAATTGGGCCAGACGGATTTCGTAAGTGAAGTCAGTCAGTTTACCCAGACCAGATATTATGAGCAGGAGATGGGGGGCGGGCTGCAGCGTGTTTTTGTCAGCTTTAAGAAATTAGTCCCGCGAGAGCAACTTGCCTGGATTAAACTGTTCACCAACAGGCTTGAAATAGAATTTGCGAGACCGGATGGGAGTAGATGTTGTAATATTGATCCGGGGCTGCTGACAGTAGAAAATTTCATTCTGGCAACTGGTAAGAATTTTACCCATCGGATTTATTTGAAAGACGGGATTTTTTCGGAGGTGACTTTGTTGTTCCAAAATGGGAAGTTCCGTACACTGCCATGGACCTATAGGGATTATGCCGCGGAACCCGTTGTTGAGATGCTGACGGCGATGCGCAAAAACTTAATGAAAGAACTCAAAGTTCTGGGGTTGTTGTAAACAGAAAACCCCTTTTGTGCCGATGCCCGCAGATAGTGAGTTGCTTGCCCAACTTTTTAACGAAGCCTCTTTGATTCCTGCCTTACTCTAGAGGCGTATGTTTTTAGTGCGTACTTCCGTAAACCTGTTCATTTTTCCGGAAAACACAGGGTGGGGTTACACGGGTGGTTTGTCATTATTTACTAGTAGTTATGTGTGTAACCTTTTGTTGTTAAAAGCGTTGTTTGATTGTATTCTCTGGAGGTATGGAAGTTGCAAAGTATTTGTTAGCTAGTGTCTTATTTTCGATGCCAGATCAATTAAAAAAGGTCAAAACATGGTGCAAACGGCTACAGAAAGAAGAAAGCACAGAAGGCATGCTATGAATGAAGATGCCATGGCAATCTTTCCTAAAGCATTTGGGCTGGTCACTGATATTAGCGAAGGCGGAATGGCCCTAAATGTTATGGATTTCCAGGGATCTCTGTCTGATGATGAAGAAATTACCTATTATTGTAAATCTACGAATACAACAATCATTGGACTGCCCATAAAATTTGTGCGCAAGGACATTGTTAAATTTTCCCAATTTGGCGGCTTGATAACGCAAAAGATTGGCATCAGATTTAATAACCCAAGCATCATGCAACAAAAACAGATACAAGATCATATTTCCAGGCTGTCCCCGGTAGAGGCCGACTGATTTCGATCAGAAAGCAAAGTCATCTCGAGAACAGGATTTCTGTACTGAAACTCCTCTGATCCTCTAGAATTCATCCCCGCTAACGCGTTCAACTTTATTTTATTGGTGCCCCCGGCATGATTTGAACATGCGACACCAGGATTAGGAATCCTGTGCTCTATCCCCTGAGCTACGGGGGCGTATCCTTCGATATGCCTGAGTAGTAGGGCTTTATATCATTTTTGCCTGCAAAGTGCAATCTGGGATTTTTACCGGATCATACCGATTCCTATCTATTCTTTGAGCATGCCAGGACCAGGACTTTCTTCGCATCTTTGTCCTTATATTGGCGCTGTCAATCCCGGAAAGTTTACAATCTGAAGTGGAAAATTGATGTTCTTGCCATTATTCTCAAGAGGTGTTCAGATAAAAGTAATTTTGGCGAGAGGTACAGTGGGCAATCATCGAGTTGATTTCCAAGGTAGGACAGCCGTTAAAATACAGGGGACGAACTCTGATTCCGGTGTGATTAAAAAAGAGCAATGAATACTATGGACAGTTTATTGGATTACGGACAGCAACATCTTTTTGTGCTGGGGCTCTTTTCGGTCGTCATGTTTGTCGGCTCCCTGATAGTCATTCCCATTATTGTGGCGCATCTTCCAGAGGATTATTTCGTTTGCCGTAGGCAGGTTTCAACAAAGCGCTCTTTGCCCAGGCAATTTTTGTGGCTGCTTTATCTGGCGCTTAAAAACGGAATAGGGCTTCTTTTCCTTGCGGCAGGGGGCGCGATGCTTTTTTTGCCGGGCCAGGGGCTTATCACCATTGTTATCAGTCTTTCACTTCTCGATTTTCCGGGGAAGCACACTCTGCAGGATTATTTGACCAAGATCGGTTCTGTACAGAAAACGATGAATTGGATACGGAGAAAATATGGGCGGCCATGCTTGAAGTTTCAGCAATGAAAAAAATTCTGCTTTTTCTTTGCAAACGAATATGACCATTTTTCCCAAAAAAATTAGCGAAATCCCCTAAATTTAAAAAGATTTGTCATATGGTTAGCGATATTAATTTCAGAATATTTCTGAAAAAGCCGGTTGTTACAACTGGTTATGATTTTTTATGCAATATTGGCACGGACTATGCTAAATTATTTGGTCAGCGGAAGGGTCTAACACTACATAAAAAAAATTAAATAGAGAGGCTCTCTTCCCATAAAAGGCAGGTCCATTAAATTGGATCTGCCTTTCGTCTTTCCATGGGCTAATTCAGCCGTGCCGCTTGATTCATGAATCTTTCTTACTTTCTTTTTTTCTAGCCAAGCATTCCCTTGTCGAATATCATCATTACAAGTCTTTTCTTAGACATATATTTTTCGTACTCGTTGACTTGCGTATTGCCACCACATTACATTTATGAATGAGGGTGTAGCAGAGGACTTGTTGGCATTGTTGACGGATTGCTAGAGCACACCAGTCTGAAAATGCTGGCAATCGCAGTGATGGATGAAGGGTATTTTTTAATAGCGGAGAGTTAAAATGTTTAAAAATGATTGGCGGGTTCAGTGGGGAGTGGTCTTTTTGCTGCTGGCGTTTGTTTTTAATATCATGCATTATATTGTCTTCAAGGATGCAGATTATATAGGTAAATTTGTTATTGCCCAGTTAGGTTTTCTGCCGGTTTCAGTCTTCTTAGTAACGGTTGTCCTAAATCAGCTCTTGGCAAAGCGTGAAAAGCAGGCCCTGCTCAATAAAATGAATATGGTCATCGGCGCCTTTTACAGTGAGGTGGGCAGTGCTCTGCTGACTTTTGTTAATCTGGATATCGAACAACAGAAAAATTTTCGGATTGCTCCTAACTGGCGGATTAAGGACTTTCTGGGCGCAGAAAAGCTTGCTTCCCAAGACAGTTTTCAGGCAAGCTGTAAAAAGGAGAGGTTACCGGAGCTTAAAGATTTTCTTGTTGAAAAACGAGGATTTCTTCTGACCCTGTTGGCAAATCCGAATTTGCTTGAGCATGATTCTTTTACTGAACTGCTCTGGGCTGTGCTCCATTTAACGGAGGAGCTGGCATGTCGCGTAGAGATCAGCGATTTGCCTGATAGTGATGTTGAGCATTTATTAGGGGATGTGCGCAGGGCCTTAAGGGCAGTTCTTGTAGAGTGGTTAAACTATATGCGGCATTTACAACAGGACTATCCGTACCTGTTTTCACTTGCGGTGCGCATGTGCCCTCTTGACCCGGATTGCCAGCCGGAGGTTAGGTCATGATCAAAGGAGTGTGCTAAAGAGGTGTTACAATGAAACTTGCAGAGGCAACTGTTATGCAGGGCCTGGACCGACGGGCCATTGAGAATGGTGTCCCAGGGATTGTCCTGATGGAAAATGCCGGTAAGGGGACGGTTGACCTGATTGCCAGGCAGTTTGGTAACTTAGCAGGAAAGACGGTTTCTATTATCGCCGGGCCGGGAAACAATGGTGGGGACGGATTTGTCATTGCCCGGCACCTGCTGCAGTTGGGCGCCAGGCCTTTAGTTTTCTGCCTGGTCGTTCTGGAGGTAATAAAAGGGGACGCCCTGAGCAACTTCAATGCGGTAAAAAACCTGCAAATAGAGTGTGTCCATCTTGAGGAAGACAGTGATTTGGACAAATACCAAGGGATTTGGGCCCACTCTGCAGTGATTGTTGATGCGATTTTGGGCACAGGACTCAAACGTGAAGTAAGTGGCCTGTTTGCCAGGGTAATTGACTCGCTGAACAACTCAGGCCGGCCAATAGTGGCGGTGGATATCCCGTCTGGTCTCGACAGTGATTCCGGCAAACCCCTTGGCGTCTGCATCAATGCGACCCTCACAGCTACTTACGGACTGGCTAAACCGGGGCATGTTACCTATCCTGGAGTTGAACACACAGGAATATTAAAGGTCGTGGATATAGGTATTCCTCAGCAGATCATTGATGAGGCCGCAATCGCACTTGACCTTCTGCAGAAGAATGAAATGGCCGGGATTGTGCCCCGGCGGCAGCCGACAAGCCATAAAGGGAGTTTTGGACACCTGCTGCTGCTGGCCGGATCACAGGGAAAAACCGGCGCTGCAATTCTTGCTGCCCGGGCCGCTTTACGCTCAGGGGCGGGATTGGTTACTCTTGGAGTGCCTCAGAAATTAAATGATATTTTTGAGAAGAGTCTTGTTGAGGCGATGACGATTCCCCTGGCTTCCGAGTATTTTCTGGGGCAGGAAGATCTGCACGCAATAGAAAGTGCCCTGCTTGGTAAAAATTCACTTGTGGTTGGCCCCGGTATAGGGATGGATCCTGAGACACGTGCCTTAATCGCAAGATTATACACCGATGTTGGTCTGCCCATGGTCATCGATGCTGACGGCTTAAACTGTATAGCGCAGGAAAGGTTGGAATTGCGTCATGATTCACCGCGTATTTTAACGCCTCACCCTGGAGAAATGGCACGATTGACCGGGATTTCAACGAAAGAGATCCAGGAAGACAGAAGAGCGATTGCAAGCTCATTTGCTGCCAAGCATGACGTTATTATTGTTCTCAAAGGTGCAGCAACCATAGTTGCCGCACCAGACGGCAGGGTGGCGATCAATCCTACAGGAAATTCCACGATGGCCGCAGGGGGGATGGGCGATGTGCTTTCCGGCTTGGTTGGCGCTTTGATTGCCCAGGGGCTCAGTGCCTGGGACGCCTCCTGTCTGGGTGTCTATGTCCATGGTCTGGCCGCGGACCGAATTGTTTCAGCCCATGATTTGCCATTCGGGATATTGGCGACAGAAGTGGCAGATGAAATTCCTCTGGCATTTAGAGAATTATTAAAAGGAGAGTGATATGCTGACAGCAAAAGATATTATGACAAACGAAGTGATTACGGCGCCGTCCGACCTTTCTGTTGAAAAACTGGCCGTTCTTCTGTGGGAGAATAAAATCGGCGGGGCACCTGTTGTTGATACAGCGGGCGATTTGATTGGTGTGGTTACCGAAAACGATTTGATTGATCAGGCCAAAAATATTCACATTCCGACCGTGATATCCATTCTTGATTCTTTTGTCTTTCTGGAAAGCCCGCAGAAAATGGATAAAGAAATTGAAAAGATGACAGGCCGGGTGGTTGGTGATATCTGCTCAAAAGAGATGATTACTGTTGAGGAAGATACACCGTTTAATGAAGTAGCAACAATTATTTCGGAAAAAAAGGTCCATACGCTGCCGGTCCTTGCCAATGGGAAAATGATTGGTGTCATCGGCAAAAGCGATCTGATTCGGGCTATCAGCCAGGGGCAGGCGCTGTAAACGGCTTACTCATGGTTACCTGAGTGATGCCGCGGACTGAATTTGCTATGAAGATAGCGTCTGCTTTCAGAAGGTCCTCCCGAAAGAGGATCTTCTCCTGAATCAAATCGGCATACTTTTCTAGCAGGTGCGCCCTGAAAGTTCCTGGAAGCAGGCCGCATTTGACGGGCGAAGTAGAGTAGATGCCGCCCTTTCGGATAAGGATAGAACTGATGCTTCCTTCAGTAATCTCACCGTGTTCATTTTCAAAAATCACCTCCAGACAGCCGTCTTTTAGTGCCTCAGCCCGTTCATGTTCATAGTGCTGCCGGTTTGTCGTCTTGTGGTAGAGAAAAGGAGACTGGCGCACAACTTGCTGGCCGCTGATAACGATGTATGGCAGCGTGACTTTAGCTGAAGCTGCCGGTGGAGGAAACACTAAATTGGGCGGCTGAGTGCACTCACTGCTGGTAACTTCGATGGTGCCATCCCGAAACAGGAGTAGGCGGATTCGCCGGGGGGCATCATTCCCGCTGGCAGGACGATGCTTGTTGAGGCTTTCAGTGATCAGCTTTTTGTCAAAGGGGAAGGCAAAATAGTCAGTGGATTTTTTAAGCCGGTCAAGATGTCTGTCAAGCAGGTAGAAGCCTCCCTCAGGCGTCCAGAGGAGGGTCTCAATGAGCTGAAAATCGGGGCTGGGGGAGGTGAGGAATTTTGCCTTTAACAGGCATTCCTGCCACTCGGCTTCTGGCTCAGAATCATGTACAATTCCGGAACCTATTCCCATCTCGGACTGGTCCCCATTGAGAACAAGAGTTCGGATCGGAACATTAAATGTCATTGTATCTGGGCCTATGAAACCGAGGCTACCAGTGTAGATTCCCCGAGCGGACGTTTCAAGCTCATTGATAATTTCCATTGTCCGGATTTTTGGAGCACCTGTGACCGATCCGCAGGGGAAAAATGCCCTGAATATTTCTGCTAATGGTGTATGGGGCGGCAATGTGCCGGTAATTGTGGAGGTCATCTGGTGCAGGGTTGCGTAGGTTTCTACGTCAAACATGGACGCCATTTGCACGCTGCCCTTTTCACTTAAGCGGCCAAGGTCATTGCGCAACAGATCAACAATCATAACATTTTCGCTGCGGTTCTTCAGGTCATTTTGAAGACAATGGATTTGTTGTTGGTCCTCTTCCCAGGTCAATCCTCGGGATATGGTCCCTTTCATAGGTTTGACAACGCAGGTTGCGGCGTTTTTGCGGAAAAAAAGTTCCGGTGAGAAAGAAAGAGCTGTCACACCCGCCAGTTTGATAAAGGCGCTGTAGCTAACCGGTTGATTTGAGCGGAGAGTTTTGTAAAGTTCTGTTGCGCTGCCGGCAAAGTTAAAGAGAAGCTTCAGGGTGTAGTTGACCTGGTACGTGTCGCCAGCCTCGATATAGTATTTGATACTCTCAAGGTTTTTCAGGTACTCATCTCTGGTTATGCTCGGCCTGACATTGTCAATGATAAAAGGGGCCGGTGGCTCGGAGGAGTTCTCAGTTGTCGGAAGAGTTTCAGAAAAAGTTCCGGTGTGATGATTAAATATAATTGGCGGTGGGAAGATGCCCAGTGTCGCCAGGGGGCGATTGCTCAGCGTCTCGAGATATTGATGAAGCACTGGCTCCAGGGCATAGCCAAATTCATAGGCAAACCAGCCGGCGACATAAAAGCCGTTGTCAATGGTGCTCTGGATCTGTCTGAAAAACTCGGTAACTGACTGATTTTTATTGAAAGTGATGATCTCGATCGGGTCATGAAAAATATAGGAGCAAAAGTTGTCGTCATCTGTTTTGCTCGTTTCCAAAAACACACAATTGCTTTTAGATTCGAGAAAAGCGAGGATTGCATCCAGGGATTGTTGGTTCAGAGGAGGGGGCGCCATTGTGAGTTCTACATACCGTTTGACTTTGGGAAATGCAATATTTTTTGTATGGAAAGAAAATCCTGGCTTGCCAGAAATAGGGCAATATTCTAAAATGGATGCACGTACTTAAGAAGAACGAGACAGTGCGGTAATTTTCTTAAATTTAACTATCCGGTTTCACTGGGTAGGAATATACAATAGGGGAGCAATAATGTTAATAAAAGATTGGATGGCAAAAGAAGTATTGACCGTTGATGAAAATACTTCTCTTATGCGCGCGACACGGGTCATGAAAGAAAACAATATCAGAAAACTTCCTGTGGTCTCACACGGAAAGCTTCTTGGCATTATTACTGACAGAGATGTAAAAGATGCATCTCCCTCCAAGACGACATCATTGGATGTGCATGAGCTCTATTATCTCTTGTCTGAAATGAAGGTCAAAGATGTGATGACTAAAGACCCCATTACAATGACCGGAACAGACTCTTTGGAAAAAGCAGCGTTAATTATGCTGGAAAACAAAATTTCAGGGATCCCGGTCCTGGATGAGTATGGTCATATAAAAGGTTTGCTGAGTGAAACTGACGTTATGCTTGGTTTTATCCATGCGACGGGGATTAAAGATGGGGCAATGCAGTACGTTTTCGACCTGGTTGATGCCCCGGGTTCTGTCACTGAAGTTGTAAAGGTTATACGTGAAAACGAGGCCCGGGTTATCAGTATCCTTACCTCCTATGAAGATGCGGGAGAGGGGATGAAGCAGGTGGCCATTCGCGTTACTCTGCCACCAACAGTAAATCCTGAGAAGCTGACGAAAGAGTTGTCCGATAAATTTACGGTTGTTTTTCAGGCCAAAGACGATCTTGACAAGCTGCCGCGAAAGCAATAGCCGCATCTTCCATCTGCGGCGATGAGATTAGGGGAGAGGGTGGATCTGCCAATGTGCTTTTCATCTTTCTCCCTTCTTTTTTTGTCCCGTTCTTTACTCCAGCCCCCTTTCATTCCACCGTTTTAAATTACCTTTTGCAAAGGCTTCCCACAAAGCATCCTGAGTGTTCATATATTCGAAATCGCCAGTTTCCTTGTCTATCGGAATAAACGTAATGCCAGCCGGGGCTTGAAAGTCCTGGTTGTTCTGCCCTTGATGGGCCTCTTTCATAAACTCCAGCCAAATTGGAGCAGCAGCTTGACCGCCTGTTTCACCTTTGCCCAGGGGAATGTGCCGGTCGTGGCCGACCCAGACGCCGGTTGCAATTAATGGGGTATAGCCAATAAACCAGGCATCCATATTCTGGTCGGTTGTGCCTGTTTTCCCGGCAGAAAAGGGGATGCCCCTGGCTTTTCTGCCGGTGCCTTCTTCTATGACGGATTTGAGCAGATAGGTGATTTGAAAGGCGGACTCTTCTGTAATGACCCGTTTGGGTTTAGGAGTGTTTGTTTCGAGTATTGTGCCATCCCGGTCAATGATTTTTTTTATGAAGATAGGTAGGGTATAAGTGCCGCCGCTGGCAAAAACGCTGTACGCATTGGTCAGTTCAAGAAGAGAGACCTCCGATGAACCCAGAGCCAGGGATAGGTTAGGTTTCAGAGGGGAGTGTATCCCCAGGGATTTTGCCATGGCAATCGTCTCGGGAATGCCGGTTTGCTGAAGAAGTTTTATGGAAACGACATTGCGGGAGTGGACAAGACCATTGCGAAGAGTGGTTGGGCCATAAAATTTACCGCTGAAATTCTGAGGTTCCCAGGTACGGCCTTCAGTTGTAAAGGCAATGGGGGCGTCATTGATTATTGAGTTTGGCAGAAAACCTTTGCTCAGGGCAGTTACATAGACTATCGGCTTGAATGCAGAGCCAGGTTGGCGTCGGGATTGGGTTGTACGATTAAACTGGCTGACTGCAAAGTTTACTCCACCAACCATGGCCCGAATGTAGCCAGTCTTTACATCAAGGCAAATCAAGGCCGCCTCCGGGGAGTCATTCTTGTTGTTCCCCTGCCGCGTCTTCCAATCGGCAACACCGCGTTTCACTTTGTCTGCTGCGGACCGTTGCAGTTGCAGGTCTACAGTCGTGTATATTTTGAGCCCCCCCTGTTGTAATTTTTTATCGCCGTATTTGTTTTGGACATAATTTTTTACATACTGGACAAAATATTCAGTTTCTTCGGGCAGGCCACCCTGTGGGGCCAGGAGCAATGGGTCTTTATACGCCCGGCGTGCTGCCGTGGGGCTGATATAACCGTCTTCCGCCATTCGGTTAAGTACATAGGCCTGGCGGCGTTTGGCCCGGTTATAGTGCTTGAATGGGGAATAACGGCTGGGGGCTTGTGGAAGCCCGGCGAGGACCGCAATTTCCGACAGTTCCAGTTCGCCCAACTCCTTACCGAAATAGGTTTTTGCCGCTGCGCCTATACCGAAGGTCCCTTCTCCCAGGTAGATTTCGTTCAGGTAGATCTGCAGAATCTCATTTTTTGATAATGCTTTGTCTATGCGGTAGGCGAGGATCGCCTCTTTTATTTTTCTGGTATAGGTCTTCTCTGGAGTCAGCAACAGAGAGCGTGCGACCTGCTGAGTGATTGTGCTGCCGCCCTGAGCACGGTGTCCTGAAGTTATGTTTTTTATGAGGGCTCGGACAATAGACCAGCCATCAACCCCAGGGTGTTCAAAAAAACGGGCATCTTCAGCGGCGACAAATGCCTTGGCAACAAGTTTGGGCACCTGATCCAAGCCAATTAAGTCGCGGTTTTCCGAATAAGACCGGCCAATGAGAACATCTGCGTTGGAATAGATCAATGTTGTAGCCGGTGGCTGGTAACTTGCTATTGAACGAATGCCGGGGATATCGAGGCTGATTAACCCGTAAATGATAAGGCTGATAAGTGAAGTAAGGGTGAAACTGACAGCTAAGAAAAAAAAGATAAGATGAATGTGTGACCAGTGCCACAGAGGTTTTGTCGGGGCCGGTCTGCGAGCTTTCTTTCCTGTTTTAGTGTGTTTTTTTGAAAAAAGCATGTTTGATGGTCTCGCAGTTAACCTGCTTTGACAGGAAACGAAAATCTGCTCGACATCCCCGAGACACTATGTAAGTAGGCAATATTACATGGTGGCGTTAGGACTATTGAGGCTTTCGAAGTCTTGCGCTTATCTGCGAGTTTATCATGTTAGAGCGGCAAAAAAAAAAGGCCGCTCTAATAGAGCGGCCTTTTGAACTTATTGAACGTTCAGGTGTTAACGCTCGTCAAAAAAACGATGCGATTACTTTAAACCTTTAACGTGGCAACCAGAACATTTTGTCGGTGCACCTTTGTCTTTATTTGCTTTATGACACTCTTTACAGTTGGCATGACCGACTTCTTTGAAGCTGTCCAGTTTATTGTTGCCAATGGAGGAGTTATGACAGGACTCACATGGTTTTTCTTCACCGGCAACATAAGGACCTTGTTTGCCGTCCGCACCTTTTGTGTGATGGCACTCTTCACACTTGAACATATCCTGATGTTTTTTGTGAGGGAATTGTGCAGGTTTTTTAGCCTTTGCTGTTTTTAAAACCATCTCTGCAGGACCTGTATTGGCGGATGCTGAAGTGGCCAAGGCAAAACAAACGGTCATTGAAGCAGCTAGGGCAAGAGTCATCAGTTTTTTAAACATTGTTTTTTCTCCTTCTTTGTTTAGTAGTGGTGCCGTTTTTACACGACGAGTGAATAGTAATTCATCAACTAAAGTGCTTTTTTATTCTTTCAAAATACATTTGTCAAGTCTAAGTGCTACTTCCTAAAAATTATTTGTTCTGGTATTGGCAGGAGGTAGAGAGTGCCGATGGTTGCCTGGGATGGGGAATTCACTTTGCGGCATCATACTCTGTTTCATGGACGAAAGAGGTGGTTGTTCGGGACAGTTTACGAAATTACAAACTACAGCTTTTTGTGACAGGTGTGGCACAGAGGAGATCCCTTTGGGCGACGCAGGAGAAATTCGGTATTGTATTCAGAATCCCAAAACTCGGCATGGTATGAATGACAGGTAATACAGGTAACTCTTCCCTTTCCGTCAAGGGGCATATCTGATGGAGTTGTCATGGTTGGCTGGACTTCTATGGGGTGGAAAAACCCTTCGGTTTTGGATTGGGCGCTGCATGGAAATTGTTTGTGACATTTTCGGCAAATAGTGCCGGCCGAGTCGGTAAACGAAAGCTTAATGTGTTCAAATGGCAGGGCGGCATGGCAATCAAGGCATTTTGTCTGGCTGGTGTCGTCGTGGATAGCTAGGGCAGGGGGAGCTGACAGCAAGACAGATATGAGCGCCAGAAAAAGTATAAAACGTTTCATCGTGTGAACGAGCCTAGGTTTTTGTCTAAAGCGTCAACGGCCTGTTTCAGTTCTGTTGCTGAAGTATTGCTCTTTTCGGCCAAAGTGATAATGGCGTCGGTTTTTTGACCGATTGTTCTAAAGCGTTTGTTGAGTTCGGCAGACATGTACTTTAGGTCTTGGGCAAACTCCTTAAATTCATCATTTTCACGTAAAGAAATATCAGATCGTAGATCACCGCACTCAAGATGATGGATGTCACTTGTTAATTTTTTCAGTGGGCCATGAATTTTTATAAAAAGATTGCGGGCGCTGATAGTAAAGACAATCAGCACAAAGATAATGACAAAAATATTTGTATAAAACATCTCATCCCAGAGCAGACCGCCGGGGGAGGTTTTAGGCATATGCATTGAGTAGAGAATAGAGTCTATTTTTTTGTACGAAAGAAAATTAAAGGCTATCAGTGCAGCGATTCCGCCAAGAAGTGAGATGACAACAAAGCGAAATATAAAAATATCCTGGACGCTGTTTTTTATGTAATAGGTCTTTCTCTTAAATTTTTGTTGCATTGCTGAAATCCTCTCTGGAAATTGTACCTCGTCTTGCTGCGGCATCGTTGTTCAAACAAACACGAGCTAGAGCTTCAGGGGGAACAAAATGCCTTTAATGCCCCGGGCTTTTTCTGCAATGGCATTGAACTGTTCCGTCTCAGACGCATCTGTGAGCAGTGTTTGCATGGCCTCGCATTGCTGAGCGGCAAGATCAATCCTTTGTTTGTACGCGTCTCTCATCGCGTTGAGGGCTGTTGCCATAGGTTGAATGGCGTCACTTTCACGCAGCCTTGCCGGTTGGGCCAAATTCCCGGAAGCTATTTCCTGGGTGGTGCGTTTTAAGCTCACAAGCGGGCCGACGACACGGTGAGAGTATAGGACAGTAATGAAAATAACACCTGCAACAATAAGTAAGGTCAAGGAGACATAGGTGATGATTGATTTTATCAACATCTCCTGCTTTAGCTGGGACAATCGGGTAAACGTTTCCTGATATGACGGACCGAGCGGTTGTTGGCTTGTGTAGTAAAGAATAATGCCGGTAAGAATAAGACCACCAGTAAATAACAGACCGCATTTAACAATAAGGCTGGTGATGTAAGCTCTTGAGATAACTTGAATTGATGCTGGACCTCGCACAATTATTCCCCTATATTGGACCCTTTTACTTTACGCGCATCCACTATGTTCTCTGAAAGTGATATGACAACTGAGCTGTAAAGGGCCGTGTCTGGCTCAGTTTGGTGAAAAATTAATCTGCCCCCGACCGGAGTTTGTCTCTGCCCAATTGCATGGTTAAAAGGGTAATTGATTTTCCGGTACTGGAATCAATATTATATGAAGTTTTTGGGGGCAGAAGCAAGGCAATTTTACGGCAGGTGAGGCATAATTTATACGATTTCAACGCAATTATTACGCCTTCGAATTGTTGTACTCAATTATTTGAATAGCAAACGCTTTGGACTTACTAGGCTACGCAGGTATTCTGAGACTGTTTGCCTGGATATCACCTGTGCGGGTGAGCAAAATAATAGCCAGATACGTGGCAACAGGGTATAGTGACAGATTATGATAAAACGAAGAAGAGCTAGGAAAATTCATGTCGGGACTGTAGGGGTTGGCGGCGATTCCGATATTGCCGTGCAATCCATGACCAACACTGATACTCGTGATATTACCGGGACAGTTGCGCAGATCCAGAGGCTTGAAAAGGCAGGTTGTGAGATTATCAGGGTCGCTGTCCTGGATACAGAGGCGGCCAAGTGTATAAAAACAATTAATGATCAGATTGCAATTCCGCTGATTGCTGATATCCATTTTGATTACCGTCTGGCATTAGCCAGTATGGAGAACGGCACCCATGGCATCAGGATTAATCCCGGTAATATTGGCGGTTCTCTAAAGTTGCAGAAGGTGGTTGATGCGGCCAAAGCTCACCAGGTGTCAATTCGTGTCGGTGTGAATTCAGGATCGGTAGAGAAGGACATTCTGAGAAAATATGGTCGGCCCACAGCAGAGGCGTTGGTCGAAAGCGCTTTGCGTAATGTCAGGCTCCTGGAAAAGTTTGGCTTTAATGAAATGAAGATTTCTATTAAATCCTCGGATGCGATGTTGACTGTCGCGGCCTATCGGCTGCTCGCCAAACAGTGCGATTATCCTTTTCATCTGGGTGTGACGGAAGCGGGTGGCTTGATTGCCGGCACGGTCAAGTCCAGTGTGGCGTTGGGGATTTTGCTTTCTGAAGGAATTGGCGATACCTTCAGGATTTCTCTGACCCGCGATCCTGTTGATGAAATTCGTGTTGCCTATGAACTGCTTCGTTCGCTGCATATCAGGCACCGCGGACCGGAGCTCATTTCCTGCCCTACCTGCGGTCGTTGCCAGGTGGATTTGTTCGGCCTTGCGGAACGGGTAGAGAAACATATCCAGACTATGAAAAGCAACCTGAAAATTGCCGTCATGGGTTGCGTTGTCAATGGGCCTGGAGAGGCAAAGGAGGCAGATCTTGGTCTGGCCGGAGGTAATGGTGTGGGAATAATTTTCAAGAAAGGGAAGCTGTTTAAAAAGGTGCCGGAAAACAAGCTATTTGATGTTTTTGTCGAAGAGTTGAACGAAATGGATAGGGGCAATTAGCACAGAGGCTGTGCTTTCATAAACAAAAGGAAATTATATGCGTTTTTCGAAGTTACTTATTCCAACTTTAAAAGAAACTCCGGCTGAGGCCGAAGTCGTCAGCCACCAGTTGCTCTTGCGAGCCGGATTTATCCGTAAATTGACCAGTGGCGTCTATTCGTATTTGCCTATGGGGTTGGCGGCAATTAGAAAAGTTGAACAGATTATCCGCGAAGAGATGAATGCGGCTGGTGCTCAAGAGCTGCTGATGCCCATGGTGCAGCCTACGGATTTATGGGAGGAGTCGGGACGTTTGCAGAAATATGGCCCGGAGCTGCTCCGTTTTTCAGACCGCCATGAGAGGCAGTCATGCCTGGGGCCGACCCATGAAGAGGTTATTACCGATATTGTCAGAAAAAATATCCATTCCTCCCGTGATGTGCCGATCAACCTCTACCAGATCCAAACCAAGTTCAGGGATGAAATCCGACCACGGTTTGGTTTGATGCGTGGCCGCGAATTCATCATGAAAGATGCCTACAGTTTTGATGCAACTGATGAGGCGGCTCAGGAGGCCTACGAAAAAATGAATTATGCCTACCACCGAATTTTTGACCGCTGCGGTTTGCGGTTCAGAGCAGTGGAGGCAGACACCGGGACTATCGGCGGCAGTTTCTCCCATGAATTTATGGTGCTGGCGGACACCGGGGAAGATACACTGGTGATTTGCCGGAAATGTTCCTATGCCGCTAATATGGAAAAAGCACAGTGTAAGCCCCTTCCTTTTGATGGCGATAGCCTTGAAAAATCGATGGAGAAAATTGAGACCCCCGGCAAGCGCAAGGTGGTGGCGGTTTGTGAATTTCTGGAAATTGGGCCGAAAAACCTGGTCAAGACGCTGGTCTTTATGGCCGACGGCAAGCCGGTTGCCGTTTTACTGCGGGGTGATCATGAGGTTGAAACTGTAAAACTAAAAAATCTACTTGGTGTTAATGAGGTGGAAATGGCCTCGGATCAGGAATGTTTTGACGCGACTGGTGTTCCAAGTGGTTACTTGGGACCAGTTGGCATAAACATCCCTGTTGTGGCAGATGCAACGGTTCTGGAGATGAAAAATTTTGCTGTTGGCGCCAATGAAAAAAATTATCATTATCTCAATGCAAATATCGGCCGCGATTTTACCGTAGAAAAAACAGCTGATCTCCGGAAGGTCACAGATGAGGATCGGTGTCCGCTTTGCGGTGCCGGACTGGAGCTGACCAGGGGGATTGAGGTTGGTCATATATTTAAGCTCGGGACGGCGTATAGTGACGCCCTGGATGCAACCTTTCTGGACAGCGAAGGTGAGAAAAAATCCTTTGTAATGGGATGTTATGGTATCGGAGTCAGCCGGGTAGTGGCGGCCGCCATTGAACAAAACCATGATAAAGATGGCATTATCTTTCCAATGCCAATTGCCCCAGCCCAGGTTATTGTGCTGAATCTTGGACTTAATGACGGTGTCATTACAGATGCTGCGGAAACATTGTACTCGGACCTGCAGAAGTGCTCTGTAGAGGTCATTCTTGATGATCGTGACATGCGTCCCGGGGCCAAATTCAAAGATGCTGACCTTATCGGTATTCCTATACGAATTACTGTGGGTAAAAAATTTGCCGAAAATGGCCTTGTGGAGTTGCACCAACGTGCCAATGGTCGAACAGAGGAAGTTCCACTGGCCGATGTTGTTGCTACCGTTCAGGAAATAATTAAAAATGGATGCCAGTTGTAGAGAGTGTCTTTTTTAGCCAGTCACCCTTTGCCATTGACTTTTAAGCTTTATGAGCAGCTTACCAGAACTTATAGAAATTGCTGGGCAATACATGCCAAAGGAGAGTTGCGCGCTTATTGAAAAGGCGTATGAATTTGCTCTTAAGGTGTATGCCGACAACCCGGATCGAATGTCCGGTAAACCCTATATCTCTCACCCGCTCTCTGTTGCGGTTATCCTTGCTTCGCTGGGTCTTGATCTCTCTTCGGTTATTGCTGGCCTTCTGCATAAAGCCCTGCGAGCCAAACCGCCTAAAACCACAAAAGAGGAAATTTCCAAGATTTTTGGGACTGATGTCGGGGAAATTGTCAGTGGTGCTACAAAAATTGACACTATCCAATTTAACAGCCAGCTTGACTATAAGGCTGAGAATGTCAAAAAGATGTTTTTGGCCATGTCAACCGATATCCGGGTCTTGTTGGTAAAACTGGCTGATCACCTGCATGATATGCAGACCCTTGAATTTGTTGGTCAGGAGAGACAAAAGGAACTGGCGCAGGACACAATGGATTTGTATGCGCCCCTGGCAAGCAGACTTGGGATTGACAGAATCAAACGCGAACTTGAAGACCTTGGTTTCCAATATCTGCACCCGAAGAAATATGAAGAGCTGATCTCGAAAATTGAATTGTCTCTGCAGGAACGTGATGCTTTTGTTGAAAAGATTAAATCTATTTTAGATAAAAGCTTGAAGGAAAACGGGCTGAAGGGGTATCAAATCCTGGGTCGGCCAAAACATTTATACAGTATCTACCGAAAGCTTATTGTTCAGAATATCTCCATTGACAAGGTTTATGATAAGGTTGCTTTTCGAGTAATTGTAAATTCGATTGGTGAGTGTTATGAGGTCATGGGTATTGTTCACGCCTTGTGGCAGCCGATTGCCAGCCGGTTTAAAGATTTTATCAGCGTCCCTAAGTCAAACCTGTATCAATCACTTCACACCTCTGTTATCGGCCCTAATGGGGACTTTATGGAGATCCAGATCCGCACATTCGAGATGGATGAAATTGCCAACGAAGGTATTGCCGCCCATTGGGCCTATAAAGAGGGGTCCGACATCTCCCAAAAAGATGCCAAGCTCTTTGGGTGGCTTAAGCAACTTGTACACAATCTCCAGGAGGTTGACGACTCAAGGGAATTTCTTGATGCTGTTAAGACTGAACTGGATTACTCAGCAGTATATGCACTTACGCCGAATGGAGACGTGAAGGAACTGCCGGTTGGCAGTACCCCGCTTGATTTTGCCTACAGTATTCATACAGAGGTTGGTAATCGCTGTACCGGGGCTAAAATTGATGGGAGAATTGTCCCGCTTAAATATACAATACAGAATGGCGATGTGATTGAAATTATTACTTCGCCGAATCAGCACCCAAACCAGGGATGGCTCTCTTTGGTGAAGACCAGCAGGGCCAAAAGCAGAGTGCGGCACTGGCTCAAGCAGGAGGAGCAGAAGGGATTCCTTGAAACAGGCCGCGAGATTTGCGAGCGTGATCTGCGCCGTGCAAACTTAAGCCTGAAACGTCTTGCCAAAGCGCCTAATTTTAAGGGGGTTTTAAAAAGGTTTTATTGTAACAGTCTGGATGAATTGTTTCGCCGGGTTGCCAGTGGCAAGCTGAATACAAAAGAACTCATTGAAGCCTTTGAGCCTGCTGAGATTAAGGAAGAACGAGCCAGGCTTCAGGCTGAGCGTGAAGAGGCGGAGCGATTAGAGATGCAGGTCAAAAGGCCTGCTAGAAAGCGCCGAAAGAGCAACCGTAGTATTGTTAAAATAGATGGCATTGATGACATGTTGGTCAAGATAAGCAATTGTTGCATGCCGATGCCTGGTGACAGCATTGTTGGTTTTATTACTGCAGGTCGTGGCGTCTCTGTGCATAAAACTGACTGCCCCAATTTTTTGGCTTCAGATCCGACCCGCCATATTGCAGTGCAATGGGCAACGCAGGAAAAAATCGATGGGCATAAAGTTAAGGTTCAGGTTCTTGCTGTAGACAGTAAAGGGCTGCTTGTTGCAGTCTGTAACAGCATTAACTCTGAGGAGGGGGACATTTTTGATGTGGAGGCGCATGTCTCTAAAGCGCGCCAGGCACGATTGGATTTTGTGCTTGGTGTGAACAGCAGGGAACATTTAGATACAATTCTACAGAAAATTCGCCAGACAGATGGTGTTTTGGAAGCGCAAAGAAGGTAGGGACAAAAAGGCAACACGAGGTAAGTAAAAAGGTTAAGGGAGGGAAACCGTTAACCTTTTACTCCAAGGTATCCAATCGCTAGTTTGTTTTTACAGCAGGTTTTACAACAGCACCAGAACGGAGGCAGCGTGTGCATACACACATGTGTGTTGCATTGCCGCCAGCTGTGGCGACGCGGACTCTCTGCAGATTCGGCAGCCAGCGGCGCCGTGTTTTGTTGTGTGCGTGGCTTACGTTATTTCCCGTTGCGGGTTTCTTCCCGCATATTTCACACATTTTTGACATGATATGCTCCTTTTTGGGTAAATCATTTTGAGAATCTGCCTTTATACTTTTTCATTTAAAAAAATTCAATGTATTTTTTAAATACGGACGGACACTGATCTTATATATTTGATGTTTTGTCAACAACCAGGGTAAATTATCCGGCTGAGGAAATGGCGTTATTTAAGAGGTTAATCGTTTTTTCAGGGGCGTCTATGTGGTATAACAAAGCGCAGAGATAGAAGAAAATCGTTTGAGAGAGCAATCAAAACTCTAAGGAGTTGTTTGTATGAAAGGAATAATCTTGGCCGGAGGTTCCGGGACGCGGCTGTACCCGTTGACACGATCAGTGAGTAAACAGCTGATGCCCGTTTATGACAAGCCTATGATCTACTATCCGCTTGCCATTTTGATGCTGGCTGGTATTCGTGAAGTGCTCATCATTACAACACCTGATGATATCAAGCAGTTTAAGCGTTTGCTTGGAGATGGTTCGCAGTGGGGACTTTTTCTTGAGTATGCTGTTCAGCCCGAGCCGGCAGGTCTGGCTCAGGCCTTCATAATTGGTGAGAAGTTTATTGGTGACAGTTCGGTGAGCCTCATTCTTGGCGATAATATTTTCTATGGTCATGGGTTTTCTGAAACGCTCCAGGAAAAAGCGAAGCTGACAAAGGGGGCCACTGTTTTCGGTTATTATGTTAAGGACCCGAAGCGCTACGGTGTTGTGAGTTTCGATGAACATGGCAGGGCAACATCTATTGAGGAGAAACCTGAGAAGCCGAAGTCGAATTATGCTGTAACCGGTTTGTATTTTTACGATAATGATGTTGTGGAAATTGCCAAACGGATAAAACCTTCCTCCCGTGGTGAGCTGGAGATTACGGATGTAAACAATGTCTACCTGAAAAGAGGGGACTTGAATGTTGTAAGGCTTGGACGGGGAAGTGCCTGGCTTGATACAGGCACTCACGCTTCACTGCTTGATGCTGGCAATTTTATCAAAGTTGTTGAAGATCGTCAGGGGTTAAAGCTCGCCTGTGTTGAAGAGATTGCCTACAGAATGAAGTATATTTCTGTGGCCCAGCTGAAGGAGCTTGCAGAACCATTAAAGAGAAACGGGTATGGTCAATACCTGTTTCAGATAATTGCTGAAGAGGAAAACAATGAGGTTTGAACCAACCACAATCCCCGATGTTATGCTGGTCAGACCAAAGGTTTTTGGTGATCACCGCGGCTTTTTCATGGAAACCTGGCATGCGAAGGTATTTGCCGAGGCCGGCATAGACGTCCCCTTTGTTCAGGATAACCACAGCAAGTCTTCTCAGGGGATACTCCGCGGTCTGCATTACCAGTTCAGGCACCCCCAAGGAAAACTGGTCCGGGTGATTAGCGGCGAAGTGTATGATGTTGCGGTTGATATCAGAAAAGGCTCGCCAACCTACGGTAAGTGGGTTGGTGAGGTTCTTTCTGCCGACAATAAAACCATGCTCTGGATACCGGCAGGGTTTGCGCATGGCTTTTATGTTATGAGTGACTCAGCCGAGTTTGTTTATAAATGTACAGACTTTTATGCGCCGGAAGATGAGCGGTCGATTCGCTGGGATGACCCTGCTCTGGAGATTGCCTGGCCCCTGATCAATGGCTGGCAGCCCATCCTCTCCGAAAAAGATGCTCATGCCCCTTTTTTGAAGGATGTCGAGGCCATCGCGGTATGAAAGTTCTGATAACAGGAGCCCATGGCCAACTTGGCTGGGAGCTGCAGCGGAACATCCCTGATGGTATTGATTCTGTGGCGCTGAGTTCATCAGAGCTGGATATCACCAACGGTCAACAGGTCGATGAAACTGTAGGCCGGCTTGCACCCCAGGTGATTATTAATGCGGCGGCGTATACCGCCGTGGATAAGGCCGAAGAAGAGCAGCAGAAGGCCTTTGCTGTGAATGCCCAGGGCGCAGCAAATCTCGCAGCAGCGGCAAAAAAAAATGGGGCGCGGTTAGTTCATATTTCCACTGATTTTGTTTTTGACGGCCGGAAATCATCGCCCTACCTGCCTAACGACCCGACAAATCCAACGGGTGTCTATGGTACAAGTAAGCTTGCCGGGGAACAAAAAATTATTGAGATTAGCGGCCTGAAACAGTGTGCTTTGGTGCGCACCGCCTGGGTTTATTCCTCCCATGGCCACAACTTTGTTAAAACAATGTTGCGCTTGATGGCAGAACGGGACAGACTTGGCGTTGTCGATGATCAAGTGGGAACGCCAACCTGGGCAAAAGGACTTGCTGAAGCGGTGTGGCAGTTAGCGGTAACGGATCTGGACGGCATATTCCACTGGACTGATGCCGGAATTGCCTCCTGGTACGATTTTGCTGTCGCCATTCAGGAAGAAGCCCTATCACTGGGCTTGTTGAAAAAAAAATGTACGATCGTGCCAATTGGTACGGCAGACTATCCACTGCCGGCGAAAAGACCGCCCTTCAGTGTGTTGGATAAGGCTGTCACCTGGTCGAAATTAGGTTTTTCCGGGCAGCATTGGCGCCAGTCGCTTCGTAATATGTTAAAGGAACTACATCATGAGTAAACTTCTGGTCACTGGCGGTGCCGGGTTTATTGGCGCAAATTTTGTCCACTACTGGCTAAGAAACTATCAGCAGGACACAGTCGTTGTGCTGGATGCTTTGACTTACGCCGGAAACCTTGCCAGCTTGGAGCCTGCCCAGGGCAATAAACAGTTTCGTTTTGTGCACGGCAATATCCTCAATACCACTCTTGTTGAACAGCTGCTCAAGGAAGATAAGATTGATACCATTGTCCATTTTGCCGCAGAATCCCATGTTGATCGTTCTATTCACGGCCCGGACGCTTTTATCGAGACAAATGTGGTAGGTACCCACAGCATGCTCAAGGCTGCTAAGACGGTCTGGCTCGATCAGGGGTCAGGGCAACCCCACCGTTTTCATCATGTTTCGACGGATGAGGTCTATGGCTCTCTGGAGGCAGATGAACCAGCGTTTACAGAAACAACCCCCTATGCTCCAAACTCGCCATATTCTGCCAGCAAAGCGGCGTCTGATCATCTGGTGCGCTCCTATTATCATACCTATGGGCTGCAGGTGAGTACCAGCAACTGCTCTAATAATTATGGGCCATATCAATTCCCGGAGAAACTGATTCCCCTGGTGGTCTTGAATATCCTGGGCGGCAAATCTTTGCCTGTTTATGGTGATGGGCTGAATATCCGGGACTGGCTCTATGTCGATGATCATTGTCGGGGCATTGATCTTGTCATAAAAAAAGGTAAAGTTGATGGGGTCTATAATATTGGCGGCAATAATGAGTGGACCAATATTGCCATTGTTAAACTTGTCTGCAGCCTGATAGATGCTGCTTTCGAAAAGAATGAGCAGCTTGGCCAAAGGTTTTCCGAAGCTCCTCAGGCTGGAGGCCGACCGGCAGAGTCACTCATCACTTACGTGAAGGACCGGCTGGGGCATGACAGGCGGTATGCGATTGACCCAGCCAAGTGCAATAAGGAACTTGGCTATAGGCCTGAAGAGTCATTTGAAACAGGCATACAGAAAACAATCGACTGGATTCTTGCCAATGAGACCTGGTGGCGTGCTGTTATTGACGGCAGTTACAAGGAATGGATTCACAAGCACTATCAATAAAATAACCGGTTTATCTGGCAGGGCCGTCAATAGGCAGTGTCAGTGTAAACGTTGTTCCTTTTGGAGAATTTTTGGTGACTTCGATGCTCCCCTGGTGTCTCTTCATGATGCCGTAGCTGACCGAAAGGCCCAACCCCGTGCCTTCAACAGCTGGCTTGGTCGAAAAGAACGGTTCGAATATGTAGACTAAATTCTCATCTTTTATCCCCTTGCCGGTGTCCTCAATATGCAGCAAGATGTTCTTATCCTGTACCTCAGTTGTTAAGTAAATTGTGCCGCCGCCGTCGCCAATAGATTCTTGGGCATTGTTGAGACAGTTGAGGATGACCTGTTTGATCTGGTCCTGAACTGCGTTTAAGACGGGAAGGTTGCGCTTAAAGCGTTTTCTTACCGTTATACGGTTTTCCTTAAAATTCTTTTTACAGAAGACGAGCATATCGTTTACTGCCTGGTGGAGGTCCATCGGGGCAATGGTTCCTGTGGTCGGCCGGTTGAAGTTTTGCAGGTTGCTGATCAGATCTTTTACCCGGAGACATTCCTGAATGGCAAGGTCCAGGAGTTCTGAGTCAGTTGGGTCGAGATTGCTTGTCAATTTCAACCCTTTAAGAAAATTTCTGATACCGATAATAGGGTTGCCAAACTCATGGGCAATGGAGGCGGCCAGCTTGCCGGTCGCACTCAGTTTTTCAGCATGTAAAAGCTGTTCATAGGTTTTTTTGAGCTGAAGAGTGCGTTCTTCCACTTTTTTCTCAAGGATCTGCTGGTATTTCAGGATTTCTTTTTCCATGGTTTTTCTTGCAGTAATGTCCTGCAACGTCTCGACGGCTCCAATAATTTCTCCCGCCCGGTTGCGCAGGGGGGCGGCGGTGAAGAACAGCCATTTTTCGTTGCCGGCAAGTTCAAAGAAATCCTCAACTTCATAGGAATCATCAAGCAGCGATGAATGCCAGTATTTATCCGTATACAGTTGAGATATGCGTTGTTCCGGAGCTTGATCAAGGATCAGGTCTGCCATGGTCGGGCGCTTATGATTGTAGAAAGCCTTCCACTGATTTGAAGTTCCGACAGCTTCTGCCCCAGAAATGCCGGTTAATTTTTCGAGGGCTTTGTTCCAGTGGGTGATATGATGATTCTGGTCGATAACAAAGGTCGGAATAGAATTGCCATGGATAATCTGCGCCAGCCTTTCTTTGCTCTCAAACAGGTTCTCTTCAGCTTGTTTGCGGTCTGCAATCTCTTTGGCAAGGAGCACGTTTGCTTCTATATGGTTTGTTTCGATAATGAGCTGCTCTTCAAGTGAGTTTAATGCCTGGTTCAACTTGCTCTGCTGGTTACAGGATTCGGTTATGTCATGAAAAACAAGAGACCAGCCTTGAGATGTTCCATTGGCAACTGGTGCAAAAGACAGCTCGTAGATGGTTTCAGTTTTAGCAGAACCATGGTGAAATGTGGATTTGGCAGAGTGGCCGGCAAGGGCAGATTCGGCGCGGTTGATCCAGTTGTCACGGATGTCGGCTGGAATATATGTGAAAAAATGATGGTTAATACTGAGTGGCCTGGCGCATAGTGCTTGATATAACTTTCGAAAGGGGGCATTTGCATAGACAACTGTATGGTCTGGACGACAGACGATTGCAGGTTCCGGACGGAGATCAAAAAAATGAGCAAATGGGATGATGGTTTTCATGCAGGTATGGTAGCGGTTTACGTCGGGTGCTACAAGTAAAAAAAACAGTGTCATGGTTACCGATACGGTGCCTGTCTGGGACGGCAGGATAATGGGTTCCCCTGAAAACATTTTTGCGGTGATAGATCAGTGCACTTTTTCATACGATGCATTAAGATAGTGCCGATCTTTTATGGGCACTCAAACTATTGAAAAAGTCCCTGCTGACAATGTTTATAAAAGCGAAGATATATTTGCCCGAAAAACGGATCTTGACGAGCGGAAAGCGGTTGTTATCAAATACGCAGAAATAGAGAAAAAATCATATGAAAATTTTTGTGACGTTAATTGGTTTAGTTTTTGTCCTTGAAGGGTTGCCTTATGTTGCCTGCCCAGAGTCCATGCAGGATTGGCTGCGGCGGTTAAGTCACATGTCTCCAGGGGTATTACGGGTTCTGGGTGCTGTCGCTATGCTCATCGGGACCCTGCTTTGTTATGTCACCCAGCGAACCAACTTATTTGGCTAGACGCTGTCCGAGAGTTTTTCCCCACTCCGGCTAATCCTTATTTTCTATTCACTTGAAACCTTGAATTCTCATGACAATGGAAGCGGATTTTCATATCAATACCTACGATTTTGTCTTGCCGGAGGAGCAGATAGCCCAGCATCCCGCTCCACAAAGAGATGAGTCCCGGCTTTTGTGGGTTGACGGGCAGGCAAGGGAGATCAATCATCGGCGGTTTTCTTCAATTATAGACTTGATCAATCCGGAAGATATTATTGTGCTCAACGATACCAAGGTTTTCCCTGCTCGGCTAAAAGGCAGAAAGGAAACCGGTGGACAGGTGGAACTATTGTTGCTGCATTACCCGCCTTTTTCTTCCTCTCCCCAAAAAGACAGGGCTGGCGGATTCGGTTGTTGTGTCGCTGGTGTTAAAGGGTTGGTGAAAAGCTCAAAGAGGCCTAAGCGTGGGAGCCGCTTATTGTTCGGTAATAATCTTGAGGCAGTTGTTGAGGAAATTGTTGAAGATGGTTCGGTCAGCGTCATTCTGCGATGGAATGGCGATCTTGATAAAAATCTTGCAAAGTACGGCATTATGCCGTTGCCACCCTATATTCGTCGAAACGACAGAACAAATGCAGAAGAAGACAGTGCCCGCTATCAGACTGTGTACGCCAGAGAAAACGGTGCTATTGCCGCCCCGACCGCAGGGCTCCATTTTACAGAGAGTCTATTGGAGAAAATTAAGGCAAAAGGCGCCAGGGTGGCGGCGGTCACCTTGCATGTCGGTTATGGTACATTTGCCCCGGTGAGGGTGACTGACATCAGAGAGCATGCTATTCATTCGGAATGGGTGACGATTACTCCAATGGTGGCGCAGGCCATTGCCCAGACCAGGGAAAGAGGTGGAAAAGTCTGGTCGGTCGGTACAACCACAACCAGGGCGTTGGAGTTTGCCGCCGATGGCAGGGGAGTGGTCAGACCGTTGTCCGGTGAGTGCAGCATTTACATCTACGAGGGCTATGACTATAAAGTTGTCGATACATTGGTTACTAATTTTCATTTGCCAAAATCCTCACTGCTTTTCATGGTTTGTGCTTTTGCCGGAAGAGATCTGGTAATGCAGGCCTATCGGGAAGCCTTGCGGAAAGGATATCGTTTTTATAGTTATGGCGATGCAATGGTGCTGACCGGGCACAGGCGGGGAAATACATAGTGGGGAGAGTTCGCTTTCCGCATATCAATAAAAAAGGAGAGGGGGAACCTCTCCTTTTTTATTGTGCAGTCTTTAGATGTTAGCTCAGGCGCTGCATGATGCTCCATCACTTTTAGGGCAGGCCGGTGCTGAATCAGGCTTATTTGGCTCACTTTTCGCAGGGCAGCACCCCCCTTTAGAGCAGGCGCTTTTAGCGTCACTATAGCCGTCAGAGTACCAACCGCCACCTTTCAGGTGAAAGGCACTTTTGGAGATTATTTTCTTCAGCTGTCCAGGACACGATGGGCAGGCTGTCTTTGGGGGGTCTGATATGCTTTGTGTAACTTCAATAATGTTATGGCATTCTTCACACTCATATTCGTAAATCGGCATTGTTCTGTTCCTCTTGGGTTGTTCTATGGCTCTCAGCGCAAGGGCTGTATGATAAAGTAGTAACTGTTGGTTAACCAACATCTATAATGCTGTAACAGGTGTATGTCAATAAGTTGCCCAAATAATCAATATACCTACTCCACTATTATTCAAAAATTGCTTTTGCCATCACAGCTCTGGTGGTTACTGGAACTAAGGTGGCCATGGGGTGAGTAATTACTCTCCTTTAATGGATCAACTATGTATAAAAGCACTTAACGCCATGACAGCAACATGGCTTAATATAACTCTTTTCTATTAAAGAAGGAAATTGAGAGAAAAAGAACCAACAGGCAATAAATCGAAACATTAATAATAGGGTGGATGGGGCCAATGGTTTGAAATTCATCCCCTTTAATCAACGAACCGGCATAATATTGCAACATTCCCACCTTTGGATAATACAATCTCCAGGTTGAGACAGACAGATCTGCTCCGCTGGCGTTAGTAACCATCTCCTTGATTGCGTTGTTACTAAATAACCGTTGTCCGCCATCTGAGACAAACCCCACCGAGATAACGGCTAATGTGCCCATTGCGGCAATAAAATCAGGGAGTAGCATGGTCAGCAAAAAAACCAGAGATACAGCAATGAGGAGGTTGCAGGAACTGACCAGAGAAGCTGTCAGGTATCCAGGGATTATTGTCCGTGTCTGGATAAGAGCTATTGTAAAAATAGTACAATGCAAAACCAGCATGAAGCAGCTGCAAATTCCCCATATCCCGGCAACTCTGCCCAGAACGTATTGCGCCCTTGAAACTGGTTTTGAAAGGAAAAGCGTAATTGATCCGTCCTCAAGGTCCCTTGTGAAAATTTTCATACTCAGAAGAACGGCCATCACAATCATGCCAATGGAAACAATATGAAAAATTATAATTGACGCATAAAGCGCTATGGCACTCCGGTCAATTTGTTGGGAATTGACTGTATAGTCAGCATTGTAACATCCACGTACAGTAAGGGTAAACATGATGGCAACCGCCAGAAGAAGATAGAAACTTTTACGTTTCAATTGGTCCTTGGCTGTGAAAACAGCGATGTTATAGATTGTGTTCATAACCGGCACCAACAGATTTAACAAAAACATCTTCCAGGGTTTCATTTCCCTGAACAATTTCGTTAAGTTCTCCACTAATCATGACTTTCCCCCAATTAATTATTGCAACAGTCCGGCAGACCTTCTCGACTTCTGAAAGGAGATGAGAATTAAGCATAATCGTTACCCCACTCTGATGCATTGTTTCAATAATACTCCGTATTTCACGCATGCCGATGGGGTCGAGTCCAGATGCAGGCTCATCAAGAATGAGGACTTTGGGGCTATTCATTATTGCACCGGCAAGACCGATACGCTGCCTCATTCCCTTGGAATACTCTGCTGCTTTTTTCTTTGCATCATTATGCATTCCGCAAATGTAAAGAACGCGATCAATCTCTCTGGTAATTTCAGAAGAGCCTGTAAGGCCTGCACACATCGCGCTGCGCTGCAGATATTCAAGTCCTGTGAGATATGGGGGAATTTTATGCTGCTCGGCCAAATATCCTACGCCATTTCTAGCGGCTGGATGAGCTGCCGGTATGTCGTCAATGGAGACTCGACCTTCGTCTTGGAAAGAAAAACCAAGTAACATTCTGACAATGGTGGTTTTCCCAGCACCATTAGGACCTAAGAGGGCAAAGATATCTCCTTTGTTTATCCGCAAAGAGACATTGTCAACAACGGTCTTTGAGCCAAATTTTTTTGTAACAGAATT
>Ga0102953_1000306_pt1 | contig 35031 bp, 38 predicted proteins | sample SalPon2A_C_D2_MG_FD_78509 | JGI IMG/M metagenome (GOLD analysis project Ga0102953, IMG submission 78509) | Soil microbial communities from South San Francisco under conditions of wetland restoration - Salt Pond MetaG R2A_C_D2_MG | ecosystem: Environmental > Terrestrial > Soil > Wetlands | place... | reverse complement strand
TTTTAGCTGCCGGCTTTCTGGCTGCGGGTTTCTTCTTGGCTACAGCCCTTTTAGCTGCCGGCTTTCTGGCTGCGGGTTTCTTCTTGGCTACAACCTTTTTAGCTGCCGGCTTTCTGGCTGCGGGTTTCTTCTTGGCTACAGCCCTTTTAGCTGCCGGCTTTCTGGCTGCGGGTTTCTTCTTGGCTACAACCTTTTTAGCTGCCGGCTTTCTGGCGGCAGGCTTTTTAGCCGCAGTCGCCTTCTTTGCTGCTCGTTTAGCTTTTTTTGCTACTACCATCTCAACCTCCTTGGAAGTGAAAGTTAAAAAAGTACAACATGAACACGACTACACCCCCAGCCGCCCCGCCCTGCGGTTCAACCGAAGTCATTGTCCCAGCAGTAACGCACCGTGCCGGTCCGAACTGCTGGTTACACATTAATCCCAAGAAAGCGCGCCGCCACTCTGGTATTCGGTTACGCGCGTCTCGAAGAAATTCTTTTCTTTCTTGAGGTCGATCATTTCCGCCATCCATGGGAACGGATTATTCGCTCCCGGATACAATATATCCAGACCTATTTGTTGGCAACGACGATTGGCGATAAAACGCAAATATTCCTTGAACATCCCGGCGTTCAGCCCCAAGATGCCGCGCGGCATGGTGTCCTCTGCATAGCGATATTCGAGTTCCACACCTTTTTGCATCAGATCCCTGATTTCTTCGCGGAATTCCGGCGTCCACAAATGCGGATTTTCCAACTTGATCTGGTTGATTACGTCGACACCGAAATTCAGGTGCATGGATTCGTCACGCATGATGTACTGGTACTGCTCGGCTGCGCCAGTCATCTTGTTCTGGCGTCCCAATGCCAGAATCTGCACAAATCCGACATAGAAGAACAGCCCCTCCATAATGCAAGCAAACACGATCAGACTCTTCAGCAGTTTCTGGTCGTTTTCCTGCGTGCCGGTCCTGAATTCCGGATTGGTCAACGTATCAATGAACGGGATCAGGAATTCGTCCTTGGCGCGGATGCAGTCGACCTCATGATAAGCATTGAATACCTCGCCCTCGTCCAGCCCCAAGCTTTCCACGATGTACTGGTAAGCATGGGTGTGAATGGCTTCCTCGAACGCCTGGCGCAGCAGGAACTGGCGGCATTCGGGATTGGTGATGTGGCGATAGGTGCCGAGCACGATGTTGTTGGCGGCAAGGCTGTCGGCTGTGGTGAAGAAGCCGAGATTACGCTTGACCAGGCGGCGCTCGTCCTCAGTCAGCCCGTTGCCTTTCCACAGCGCGATGTCGGCAGACATGTTCACTTCCTGCGGCATCCAGTGGTTGGCACAGGCAGACAGATATTTCTCCCAGGCCCATTTATACTTGAAGGGCACTAGCTGGTTCACATCGGCGCTGCAATTGATGATGCGCTTGTCTTCCACGCGGATGCGGCCGGTGCCAGCTGAGGCGATGGTGTAACCGCGGTCCTCGTCCGTTTTCCCCGTGTCGATTGCAGCACCTGCTGGAGCAATGCGCACATCAGCCGTGGCCACTCCAGGCATTACCTCATCTTCAAATGTCAGCATAGTTTTCTCCCTGTCCTCCGGGCCCGACCATACAAGCCCCTTTATTCGTCATCATTACCCAATGCAATCCCCGGCCAGATAAAGCCTGCCTGCTGACAGGCCTCACAAAAAACATTGTGACTGCGGCCGCCCGCCATGCGTGCTTCATATGCGCGTAGCGCATGTGAACCTGCGCCGCAATCAGGGCATCTGCATGTCATTGACATGCCTCACACTCAGGATTGTCAATCGAACAGAATTTCGTTTCCTCTCCGCCCTCGGCACCGCCGTTCGGCACCGCATTCAGCGAACCTGTGCGTGAAGTCGACTTCTCAGCCGAAGTCGCACCCAATGTGCGCAGGTAATAGGTCGTCTTCAAGCCGCGCAGCCAGGCAAGCTTGTATGTTTCGTCGAGTTTGCGTCCGGATACGCCGGACATGTAGATATTCAGCGATTGCGCCTGGTCAATCCACTTCTGGCGACGTGCCGCAGCCTCAATCAGCCATTGCGGCTCGATCTCGAATGCAGTGGCATACAGCTTGCGCAAATCCTCGGGAATGCGGTCGACCTTGGCCAGGCTGCCATCGAAGTATTTCAGATCGGCAATCATCACCTCGTCCCACAACCCCAGTTGCTTCAAGTCATTGACCAGATGATCGTTGATTACCGTGAACTCGCCCGACAGATTGGATTTAACGAAAATATTCTGGTAAGTCGGCTCGATACTTGCCGCCACGCCGACGATATTGGAAATGGTCGCAGTTGGCGCAATGGCAATGCAATTTGAGTTGCGCATACCATGTTGCGCAATGCGCGCACGCAGCGCATCCCAGTCCATGAAGGAAGATGCATCGATTTCCACATAGCCACCGCGCGACTGGCGCAACAGTTCCAGCGTATCCTGCGGCAGAACGCCCTTGTCCCAAAGGCTGCCGCGATAACTGGAATAGCAACCGCGCTCCTCGGCCAGTTCTGTCGAGACCCAGTAGGCGTAGTAGCACACCGCCTCCATCGAGCGGTCGGCAAATTCCACCGCTTCCTCGCTGGCATAGGAAATGCGCAATTCGTGCAGCGCATCCTGAAAGCCCATGATGCCCATGCCGACCGGACGGTGGCGCAGGTTGGCATCGCGCGCTTTTTTCACCGCGTAATAGTTTATGTCGATCACGTTGTCCAGCATGCGCATGGCAGTGCGGATGGTGCGCTGCAACTTGTCGTGATCAAGCTGGCCGAACTTTTCGTGTCCCTGCGGATACAGATGTGCGGCCAGGTTGACCGATCCGAGGTTACATACGGCAATCTCGGAATCCGAGGTGTTCAGCGTGATCTCGGTGCACAGATTGGAACTATGCACCACGCCCTCGTGCTGTTGCGGCGAGCGCACATTGCATGGATCCTTGAACGTAAGCCAGGGATGGCCGGTTTCGAACAGCATGGTCAGCATCTTGCGCCACAGCGTCTGCGCGGGGATCTTTCTGAACAGCCTGATTTCTCCACTCTCTACCTTGGCCTCGTAGGCAAGGTAGGCCTGCTCGAATTCCGCGCCAAATTTTTCATGCAGGTCCGGACAGGTAGACGGCGAGAACAGCGTCCACTCGCCACCTTCCATGACACGTTTCATGAACAGGTCGGGAACCCAGTTGGCCGTATTCATGTCGTGCGTGCGACGGCGGTCGTCACCGGTGTTCTTGCGCAGCTCGAGGAATTCCTCGATATCCAAGTGCCAGGTTTCCAGGTAGGCACACACCGCACCCTTGCGCTTGCCGCCCTGATTGACGGCCACAGCAGTATCGTTCACCACTTTCAGGAACGGCACCACGCCCTGCGACTTGCCATTGGTGCCCTTGATATGACTACCGAGCGCACGCACATTGGTCCAGTCATTGCCAAGGCCGCCAGCAAATTTCGACAATAAGGCATTTTCCTTCAGTGCCTCGTAAATCCCGTCCAGATCGTCCGATACCGTGGTGAGGTAGCACGAAGACAACTGCGAACGACGCGTTCCGGAATTGAACAGCGTCGGCGTGGAACTCATGAAATCGAAACCGGACAGCAGCCGATAAAATTCGATGGCCCGCGCCTCGCGGTCGATCTCGTTGAGCGCCAGCCCCATGGCCACCCGCATGAAAAATGCCTGCGGCAATTCAATACGCACATTATCAACATGCAGGAAATAACGGTCATACAGCGTTTGCAGGCCCAGATAGTTGAATTGCAGATCGCGCTTGGCATCCAGCTCACCGGCCAGACGCTGCAAGTCAAACTGCCCCAGATCCTCGTCCAGCAATTCCGCCTCAATGCCGCGCTTGATGAACGCAGGAAAATATTCGGCATAGCGCGTTGCCATATCGGCATGGCTGACTTCTTCGCCAAGCACCTCACAACGTATATTGTTCAATAACAGACGCGCCGTTACAAAACCATATGCCGGCTCCTGTTCGATCAGCGAACGCGCCGACAGAATGACGCATTTGCGCACTTCCTCGATCGGTACGCCATCATACAAATCCTTGAGTGTAAGCTGCAGAATTCGCTCCGCCCCAACACCATCGCCCAAGCCTGCGCATGAAGACCGTATCAATTCCAGCAGGCCGGCAACATTTAGCGGATGCAGTTCGCCCTTGTCCAGCACATTTAGCGCATGCGCTGGTTCCTGCGCTTCTTTTTTGGCCTTGGAACGCTCGCGGGTACGCTCTTCGCGATACAGTACATAGGAACGCGCCACATCATGCGCGCCGGAGCGCATCAAGGACAATTCGACCTGATCCTGGATATCCTCAATATGCAGCGTGCCACCATGCGGCTGGCGGCGCAGCAGTGCCGCGACAACATTGCCGGTCAGATGTTCGACCTGTTCACGCACCCTCGCTGAAGCCGCACCCTGCCCGCCGTTGACGGCGATAAACGCCTTGGTCATGGCAATAGAAATTTTTGCCGGTTCGAACGGCACCACCGAGCCGTTGCGGCGAATCACCTTGTATTGGTCAAACGGTGTACTGGAAGGGGAAGAGGAAATATCCGGAATATCGTGGACAGACGCTGAAGAAGAATAGACACCATCAGTAGCAAGCAACATGCACCTCCCTTTAGCCTCTCGGGCTGAGTCAGCCCAGGAATTCAAAACCACTATATATAGTGTTATTTTGCTTTATTTTTGCTAATTCTAGTACATCGCGGAATTTATGCAAGCAAAATTTTGCGGAGGCGATCCAGGCTCGACCCGCCTCGCGACGAGTGGCGTTATCTGAGCATTGCAAGGTAGTGCGGCCAGTCGAAATGGGGGCCGGGATCTGTCTTGCGTTCTGGCGCAATATCGGAGTGACCGACTATTTCACGGATCGGATATGCGCGCTGTAGCCTGCGCGTCAGCTTGGCAAGAGATACATATTGCATTGGCGTAAACGCTTCAGCGTCGATGCCCTCAAGTTCAATCCCAATGGAAAAGTCATTGCAGCGCTCGCGCCCGCGCCACCGGGAAATGCCGGCATGCCAGGCGCGCATGGAACAGGGCACGAACTGGATGATTTCGCCATTGCGGCGAATAAAAAAGTGCGCAGAAACCTTTAAGTCCTCAAGTTGTGCGTAATAAGGGTGCGTCTTGACATCCAGCGAGTTGGCGAATAACTGAATCACTGCATCGCCGCCAAACTCGCCTGGCGGCAAACTGATATTGTGAACCACAAGCAAGTCGACCCTGGTTGCGGGAGGGCGTGCATCATAATTCGGAGAAAAATGGCGCCTGACGCCGCTCAGCCAACCCTCGGCGTCAAGCTTCACGCCTTGCCTTCCTCTTTGCCGGTAATGCCCAGGCGTTCCATGCGGTAACGCAACGCGCGAAAGGTTACGCCAAGCAGGCGAGCTGCTGCAGTGCGATTGAAGCCCGTCATATGCAGCGCCTCCAGGATGGCCTCGCGCTCAACTCGATCAAGGTAGTCAGGCAACGGGAATTTGGCTCCCTCCGGCGCATTCGACGAATCGCCACCGAACTCTACCGGCAACAGATGCAGGTCGGACGGCCTGATCACCCCTCCCTCGCACAACGCCAGCGCGCGCTCGATCAGGTTTTCCAGCTCCCGGACATTGCCCGGAAAATCGTATTGCCGCAAAGCCTGCAGCGCCTCGGGCGAAAACTCTATTGCAACATCTCCGCGCATGCGCAACAGCAATTGCTGCGCAATATCGGCAATATCATCGCCCATATCGCGGAGTGCGGGCATCTGCAAGGCAATCACGTTCAGACGATAGTACAGATCCTGCCGGAACTCGCCTTGCCGTACCAGTTCTTCCAAGGCCCGATGAGTGGCGCTGATGATGCGCACATCGACCGACTCTTCCTGGGTATCCCCTACCTTGCGCACCTTTTTTTCCTGAATGGCACGCAGCAGTTTGACCTGCATGGGGAGCGGCAGGTCCGCCACTTCATCGAGGAACAGGGTGCCGCCGCTCGCGGCCTGAAAGAAGCCATCACGGTCTTTGTCGGCCCCGGTAAAGGCTCCCTTGCGATGCCCGAAAAATTCGCTTTCCATCAGGTTTTCGGGGATTGCCCCGCAGTTCACCGCAACGAACGGCTGCTCGCGCCGCGCGCTTTTCTCCACAATTGATCGCGCGGCCAGTTCCTTGCCGCTGCCGGATTCACCGCTGATATGCACCGGCGCCTGGCTGCGCGCCACCCTTTCGATCAGGGTACGCACTTTTTTCATTGCCGGGGACCGGCCCTGCAGCACCCAGGCTCCACCGTCATCGCCAGCCTGTATCGCCGGTTGCGGCAACTTGAGGGCCGCTTTTACCAAAGCGCGCAACTGTTCCAGCGCAACCGGCTTGGAAAGATAGTCGAAAGCACCGGCCTTCAGTACGGAAATGGCGTTTTCCATGTTGCCGTGCGCGGTGATTACCGCCACCGGCACCTCGGCATGCTGCTCGGCAATGTGGTGCACCACCTCCAGTCCTTCACCGTCCGGCAAGCGCATATCGGTCAGGCATAGATCATATTTGTTGCCCGTCAACTGCCCCAGCGCCTCCTGCACATTGCTCGCGCGATCCACTTCCAGCCCCATGCGTACCAGCGCCAGTTCCAGCAGCTCGAGAATATCCGGCTCATCGTCCACCACCAATACCCGCGGCACATGAGTACCGGCATTGAATTGCCGATCAGCGTTCATCCTTTCCTCCAAGTTCAATACGGAAACACGCTCCACCAGGCGTACGGCGTATATATTCCAGCACCGCGCCATTGGCCGAACACAATTCTCGCGCAATGTACAACCCCAAGCCGGTGCCGCTGGCTTCCGTGGTAAAAAACGGCTCAAACAACTGTTGCTCGGCATCGGCTGTAATGCCCGGACCATCATCGGCAATTTCCAGGGCCAGGCCGCCGGTCGACAATGTGCGCAACCGGATGCTGCCCGCCTGCTTGCTGCAGTAACGCAAGGCATTGCCGCACAAGTTCCATAATACTTGATTGAAATGCCCGCGATCGAACCTGACTTCACTATCCGGGGCAACCTCTATCTTGAATATGCCTGGTACCACATGCTGCGCCTGACATATCTCGTCGACAAATTTCGGCAACATATCTGCCAGTCGCAGTGACTCGGCTTGCGCGCGGTCGCGCCGATTCAACTGCATGACGTCCTGCACAATTCGATTCAGGCGCGCCGTATTATCCAGAATAATGCGCACCAGCCGCTCGTGGGCTGGCTCCTGCTGTACTTCTTCATGCAACAATTCGGTAGCATAGCTGATGGCAGACAGTGGATTGCGCACCTCGTGGGCAATATTGGCGGTTAGCCGCCCCAAGGCAGCCAGTTTAATCTGTTGCGCCTGCGCCTGTATGCGCCGCATATCTTCAAGGAACACCAGCACGCCCCAGAGCCATTCGCGCCGCACCGGCAAAAAACGTACGCGCACCTGATAGCCGGTATCCGGCAATTTCACTATCTCGGCCTTGCGCTGCTGATCTTGTCGCCATGCGGCAAACAACCCCGCCAGCAGCGGCGCGCACTGCTCCAGCTTGACTTCGCCGGCCTGCGGAAATTGATACCCGAGCAGGCGTTCCGCACTCGGATTGAACTGCCGCACCACCCCCCCTTCGTCCACAACCAGAACGCCATCCAGCATCCCCTGAATCACCAACCGGTTGGCCTCCGCCATATTGGCCAGATCCACGCCACGCTGCGCAGCCAGCTTCTCGCTGGCAATTGCGTATTTCGCCAAGGTGTGCGCCACCCATGCCACGGCAAAATACGCCACACACAATAGGCCGGCATGTAGATATAGCGACGCCTCGGATTCTCCTTCCAGCACCGAGTAGGAATGTTCCAGAAGAACCGCAATACTGGCCAGGGCCGCGAAAAACAAGGTAATTCGGCCGCGGCTGATCAGACCCGCTGCAGCCAGCGACACCAGCAGCAATATTCCCAGACTGCTTTGTATGCCACCACTAGCATGTGACAGTAACGTCACACATACGATATCCACCCCCATCTGCAGGGATAACTGCACCGAGAATTGCGGCTTGCGCATCCTGATTGCCAGCTGCGATACCAAGGCAAGTATCACGTAGATAAAACTGGTGTCATAGAACAATGCCAGGTTGCGTGCACCCAGCGACAGGGAGCTGCCAAACATACCCGATAGAAACACGAACATGCCGCCCAGAATTAGGCGATACAGGTTGAAAAAGTAAATAGACTTCCAGAGCGCCTCTTGCCTGGGAGGCGTATAGGCCTGCAAGCGAAAACGCTGCCAGAAAGAGGAGGGCAAACTGTTCCGCATCATCCCCGGCGGGTCACCTCAATAAATGCACGGTGATGTGCCTCACTGCAAAAATACCTGCTATCCGCCAACACCCCTTCTTTCTTGGGCAAATATACTCCGCAATGAGCACAACGCACGGTATCTTCAGCGCCATTGCCACCTTTGTCTTCCGGTGGCTGGCGACGACAGGAAACGACAAACCAGTAAACGACCGCAGCTATCGCCGCCAATACCAGAATGCGGCTCACAGCCCACCCTCCTTTTTCAGAAAAATCATGGAAATTACTTTTAATTCATACAGAAGCATGCTTGCCAAGCCCCTTTGGCCATTTCCTCGTACTTTAACATATGAGTATGCGGCCATCTTTGCCTCGCCATACCCCCCAGCCCGGTGTAATCAACAACAAACACAAATGCATCCCAAACCAGTTTGACCGCGACAGTGCCACCACTCCGTACCCCAATGCCGTGACAGTTGCGCAACTACCGACATTTGGCTAAACTTGAGAAGCTGTTGGGGGTGCTAATCAGGTAACTTGCAGTTTTATAAGCAAATACACACAAGAAGGAGAGGGCATTATGTATCACACAATGGATTTGTTGGTTCCTTTGGTCATTTTCGTGGCTGGCATTATCGTTTCATGGTCTGGCAGCAGCTTTGGTATTCAGAGAGTAGTCGAGGCACAAAAAACTGCTGGCGAAACTATGGCCCGCACAGCAACTTACGAATCGCCGCTGAGATCGGAAAGCGATTCCATCCACGGCGGCGCGTAACTTAAAGTTGTCGCTGCATTCAGAAAGCACGGCCACGCAGGCCGTGCTTTTATTGTTCCAGTTGCCTCCCATTCTTTCGTAATGAGCTCAGAAAGCAAACATTCCCATCTAGTCAAGTTTCTGCTGGTTTCCGCCGTTTCCTTTTTTATCGGTGCCATCCACGGCATGCTGCAAGTACTGCCCCCCATACGTGCATGGCTGGATTCAATCGGCAGCCCTTATGGCGGACCGGGACACATGATCGACCCGTTGGCACATGCACACATGAACCTGGTGGGCGGCGTAGTCACCTTGGCCATGGGCACTTCCTATTATCTGTTACCCATATTCAGCGGCAAACAGATCTACTCCCTCAAACTGGTCAATCATTCACTGTGGTGGACAACGATCGGGCAGTTTTATTTTTATATCACCCAGATCGTGTTTGGCATTATGGAAGGCAATGCACTGCTTAACGATCCGCAGATCATGCCGCAGATTCATCATTACTACGGGCCGATCGTGGCCGGTTCCGGCATTGTCATGGCAGCCGGATTTTGCATCTTTCTGACCAATATTGTCCTGACCGTAGCCGGCAAACCGGGTAGCGCCTAATTACGTACCTCAAGCGGGAATCGCAGGATACTTTCCGCATCCTTGGTTTTGAGTTGCACTTGCAATACAGATCTCTCGCCGGGAGCAAGCGCCACGGCCCTGCGATACACTCCCAGTCCTCCGTCTTCAATTGCCTGTACCCAGCGATCCTGATCACTACTGCGCAGCGACACCACTAAACCATTGCCCGGTCTTCCGCGCTCATCCGTCACTACTACCAGTATTTCGTCCATTCCGGTTTCGGGCGGACTCGGTCTGGTTTCGACTTGCACAACCAGCTTCTGCCATTTCTGAACCGGAATATCGGCATCAGCACCTTCCCCGCATGCGCTTAACATGAGCAGCAAGACCGGCCACAAGTATTTGATCTTTATTTTCATTTATTGCCCATCGTCCGGTTGGTTCTGCTCCTTGTCAGAGTCCAGCTTGCCGCCGCTCGTCGACCCGTAAAGCTGTACCATGAAATAAACCAGAGCGGCCGCTGCGGCTATATAGAATAGTGCGGCAACGAAACCCCAGTTGAACCAGTCGGGGTGCACACCCGGACGATTGCCCCAGAAAGGGAAACTGAGTCCTATCGCTACCAACAGCACGGTAACAATTACCCCGACAAACCAGTATGGGACACCTTTTTGCGACTCGGGTATTTTTTCTACCAGCTCCCAGTCCTCAAGCCCGCGCTTCGCCATACGTTCCTCGTCGGAAGCATAACCGAAATGATCGTCGGGCCGTTCGCCCCAGTTCGATTCGACTCCCTGCAAAGGCACTGGTTCCTTCTCGTCATCAGTAGCCATCGTTATTACTCCTGCTCGGAAAAATGCTGGATGCGGAAATGCCCCATCCAACCATCTGCGGACGAAACATCCACCACTATTGAATACATGCCTCGCGGCAGGCTTTTTGCCACTGCCAGTGTAAGCGAGCCGCGAGCCGCCGGCAGCAATTTAAGGTTATCCGCATTCAAATGGTAGCCATTAGGCGGCAGCCCCTTGATATGCACGCTAAATGCCGCCGGACGGTATAGCTTGTTAGCAACGGCAATGCGGTAATTCTGAATGGTATGCTGATGCTGCGCCTCCGAACGATAGACGGCCACATGGTACGGCTGGTAGGTCCACGCTCCCCAGGCAATCATTACTGCGCCCAGCAACCAGAAGACTGATGCCCATTTGGTACGACCCAGCAGTGAAGTTGCCGCCGTGCGAAACTTGCCTGTCTCCTTGGATTCGCGCGCGCCCATTTCAAATTGCAGCAAGCCGGGCGCCTCTTTCTTTGCATGCAAACGGTTGCAGGCATCGACACATTCGCCGCAATTGATACAGCTGTCGTAGACCTCCGTTTTGCGCGGATCTAGTTCGATAAAGCAGGCAGTGACACAATAGTTGCATTTGGCACACTCATCGGCACGACTGGCGTCATACTTGATATGCAGCGTCTGCTTGGTCTTGAACGAATGCTGCCAGACCCGGTAAATACATGAAAAACGGCACCAGAAATGCCGGATCACGGCGATGTCCAGAAAGATGACCAGCACACTAACCGTATAAATCCAGTATAGCGACCTCGCCAGTTGCGCCTCGGGCTGCATGGTCATAAAGGCCCACACCAGCTTGGGCGGGTAGAAATAAAACAGCGGGATCAATGCAAACAACATAGCCGTCCCCAGCAGGATCAGCCCCAGTACCAGCCAGTTAATCGCCCGGTTTTTTGCCACCGCCACCTTGGGAGCCGCCCCGTTCAGACTGACTTCCGCCCGCTTGCCCAGCAGCTTCCGCGTCAAATTATTGGCCCATTCCGACAGCGTGTTTTGTGGACAGGCCCAACCGCAAAAAATGGTTCCTGCGGCCGAATACAGCATTACCAGGCTACTGGCGAACAGCACCCAGAACCCGGCCACGAGAAAAAAATCCGAGAACCATATTTGCCGGTCTATGACTACAAAAGCGCCTGCTTCCGGATCAATACGAAACAGGCCGCTCGCAGGAATCAGGATCGCCAGCGCAATAATCAGCAATTGCGACACCCTGCGCTTCCAATGAAAATCGCCGGCCTTGCCGCGACTACCGACCACCTTGACCGGTATGCTGGAAATAGCTTTCTGATCAATTCCGCTAGACATAATGCTCAACTCGATATTCTTGGGCCGCCGAAGCGAAGGAACCGGATCTCAATGTGTTGCCGGGAACTCACCATAATAAACTAATTTTCCGCCGCGCGCGCCTCGCGATCAAGCGGGCTCAATTCCAGCAGGCGCGCCAGGGTTACAGAGGCCCGCGCATCTCCGCTACTGCGTTGGAGCTTCCATAAGGCACGCAGCGCCTCAACATGCCGCGGATTAACGCGCAGAATACGCCGCAAGGCCTGCTCTTCGCTCAGCCCATGCGCGCGTGCCTGCGCCAGGGACGAAAACATGCTGTCCGCCAAGGCATACTGTACCCAGCGATCATGGGGGTTTGCCCGATATGCCAAGCTTATCAAGCGATCGGCCTGCAGAGCCCTTCCCTGCATATCGGCCAGCCAGCTGCGTACCATCAGTTCTGTGGCGGCATATGCCCGCTCGAAATTCTCCCTGTCTGCATTGCGCACGCCCAGCAGTGTTACTGCGGTTTGCATGTCAGGTCGAATTCGCAATAACGTTCGCAAGGACGCAATCACATCCAGACCGCCAGCATAACGCGCACGTGGCAACCGGAACTCAATTACCGGCGACCATTCATCCTGTATCGGCCCGCTACTATCAGGAATCGGCCCCCAATATCGCCCCAACCAGGTCCAACCCCCTTCTCCTGCAGTTGCGGCATCCTGCTGGGCTACTGTCATACGGTGCAGATCTTGCCGCACACCAACCGCACCGGAAAATTTCTGCTTGGGCCCGACCAGGGCAAGGTGCATGCCGTCAAGAAACAATTGTGCGTCCGGGAATGCTTTGCGAAAGGTTCGCAGCACAACCCGCAAGGAGCCGATATCAAACTGATTCAGCGCCAGCCATTGAACAAATATTCCGTTATTATTCAACCTGTTACGCACACGCCGAAACTGTTGCAAGGATAGCAGAGAACTCATTCCGGCCAGGTCGGGATGAAATACGTCACCGATGATAACGTCATATTTATTGTGCGATGCGCTTAGAAAATGCTTGGCATCATCGCGCCACACCTTGGCATGCTGCATGACATGATGGTTGACCGGCGAAAACCAGCGGTCGGCTGCAGTAATTGCACCCTGCGACAACTCGACGGCTGTACGTTGCAAATCCGGGAACGGCAGGGAGCCGGCGACAGAAATACCCGTACCCAGCCCCAGAAACAATACAGAACGCGGATTTCCGTTCAGCAATAAAGGCAGTCTTGCCTGATTGGACTGCACGAATACTGCGGTTGGATCGCTTGATGCATCCATGCGCTGCAAATCGGTCAACAACAGGCGCTGTCCATCTGGACGCTCAACAACATGGGTTATCGAAACCGCATCCTCGTACAGGTACAGGTTTTTGCTCCCCGACTCCGCCTGCGGCAACAGCGTGCTGACAGACGGCAATTGCCATACCGGCCACGCTGCAATCATGGCAACAGGCAAGGTCACCCACACCACGCGCCGGTGCGACCAACTCAAGCCCATTATTAGAAACAACAAGGCTGCCACCACAATGGTGGCGGTGCTGCCCCACATCGGAATCAACAATATGCCGGCCAAGGTCGCCCCGGCTGCGGCACCCAGCGAATTGGCGCCATACAGCCACATGCCGCCGCCCTGAAAGCGAAGATTCAGCAGTGGCAGCCATGCGCCCAGCACCAGCGTTACCGGCAACGTCAGCAAGGCAAGCATTAGCCCTTGCGTCGCCAGCGCACTGAGCAATGAATCAAATTCCGCTCGCTCTACCCACCCCGATAGTGTCGGCAGCAGCCATAGACTGAGTAGTGCAAAGCCGCACGCGACTATCGGGAGTGCCATGAACCATTTCTCCCTGTGTCGACGCGGAGCCAGCATACTGCCGGCCCCAATACCGAGCAGATACGCTGCAAGAATTACGGCCAACACATATTCGGTACGCAGCATGATCATGCCGAACAAGCGCGTCCAGCCTATTTCCAGTATCAGGCTCGCGGCGCCAATACCTGCATAAGCCAGTAAAGCCCTCCAGGGCGGGCGATTACTTACTTCTCCTGTTGACGAACCCAGATCTATTGCAGATCGCCGTACAGCAATTACCCCAAAGGACACCGCCACCAGAATTCCAATACCGGCCGCTACTCTGACGGCCCCGCTCCATCCCAGGGTCGGCAACAGCCATAATGGAAGCAGTGCGCCACAGGCCGCACCCAGTGTATTCAGTCCATATATACTTCCCAGCCGCTCGGAATGATTACCGATGGCCGCCAATATCAACGGAAACCCGGCCCCCATGGCAAATGCTGGCAGCATCAATAAACACAACGCTATGCTTGCCAACAGCCCATACCACTGGAACAGGGTAAGTTGCGCTGCCGCATGTTCGATACCGGTGGAAGTCATCTGCAGCAGCAGTGGCAATATCAGCGCGTAAACTGCAATACCGCCTTCAAGCAACGCCAGCAGCAAAAGCGGCCTGCGGATATGCCGTACTCTGCGCGCGGCCGTCAGGCTACCTGCTCCCAGACCAATCATGAATGCCACAACTGTTACGACTACCGCAAATACACTGACCCCGAATTGCAGGGACAGCATACGCACCCACAGCACCTCGTACGCCACGCTCGTCAGGCCTGATAGACCGTATAACGCTACCAACAGCCAATATCCGGCTTGCTGGCTTTTATGGATTACCGACAGAGCTTGCATTTCGTTTGTGCGCATCACCCAGACTTACGCCTGGCTTTGCGACTGGACGCAACCAAATTGATGCGATGAGGCTGGAACAGACAGGTCAAGCCGCTGTCGCCAGAAACTAGAAAGGAAAAAACCAGACCACGCTGACTACTGCATGCACCAGAGCAAGCGTTATGGTCAATCCGGCACAAATCATGTGGGCTGCAAACAATTGCTGCTTGCCATATACCCCCATGGCGATTCCGAGTCCGCCGGTAATCAGTATCATGATAATCAGCGGCGTCCCCAGCAGAAATATGATGACGTGCTTTTTATGGTTTGTCAGTGCATCCTGGTTCACACGCTGCATTTGCTGCTGGCCAAATGCCTGAATTATCTGCGCACCGCTGTTATTCTGGGACATATCCTCCGCACGCGCCACCGGAGCGACGAATGCCAGCAGGAAACACATCCAAACAGCCACACAGGCCGCGATCAGCCTGCTCATGCTGTTTGCTTTGATTGCCGCCAGATTCATTCCCCGCCATCCTCCTGCCCTGACGGCGGAACGGAAGACTGCTGCTGTTCATCCTCGCTCGGCTTGCGCCCGATAAAGCGCCACACCAATATTCCCATCAGCAAAAACGGAGCCAGAATTCCCGCCAGCAGAAAAAGGAAAATCGTATACGGGGTTTCGACCGTAACGTGCAAATATCGGTAGCTATCCACCGCCGCATAGCTGTTATTCGCCCACAACAGCATCATTCCTAAAATCGCAGCGCAGCCTGCAAAATATTTTCGACTAATCACTTCTTGTCCTTGCCATGATGTTTGACGTCCTCCGCGCAACGGAAGCCGATAAAATCCGAGGCCATGTTAGGCAGCTCGTAATTTCGATGGTACAGCGCTGTCGAAAATGGATCGCTCTTCCACGATCCCCCGCGCAATACCTTGTAATTAATGTCGACAGGGACCAGATCTACCACCTTCATGGCCCGATCCTTTGCGCTTGTCGCCCGGGCCACTTTTCCTTTAAACATTTCCGGTGAGGCGTCGGTGCCGGGGTAGGGAGCAAAATCGCTTGCCACCCATTCATAAACGTTGCCCGACAAATCCATCACGCCATATGGGCTTGCCCCCTTGGGGTAGGCATCCACATTTGTGCTTGAACCAACGTTGTAATAGGTATTCAGGCGGGCAGGATCCATTTTGTTGCCCCACGGCCAGATGCGACCGTCAGTCGACCTTCCGGCCTTTTCATATTCCGCTTCTGTCGGCAGGTGCTTCCCGGCCCATTTTGCATAGGCTTTGGCATCGTACCAATCCACCAGAGTAACCGGGCGCAATTCTTCGCCCCGGGGAATTTTGCCTTTTTTCCAGTCAGACGGAGGGCGATGTCCAGTAGCTGCGACAAACCTTGCATACTGGGCATTGGTCACGGGATATTTGTCTATCCTGTACGCCGGAAGCGTGACGGTATGCTGTGGATGATTCTGCGCATCCGAACGCTGACTATTGGTTCCCATAATAAAACTGCCCGCCGGTATCAAGATGGTCTTATCAAGCTTGGTCCATTTGGCCTTTGGCAGCAACTTTTGCACTTCGGCTACGGTGTAACCCTTGCCGCGGTTTATTCCATTTTCATTCTCATAGTGCAGCATGATGTCTTCACCTGCTGCACGTACACGCTTCTTTTCATCTTTTAGATTATATGAAGCCAGCTTGCGCATATCCTCCATTCGGCCCGTGCCGATATCTACAACATGGAGGGTGCCGCCTACAAACGCCAGAACCACACAGGTTATCAATGTAGCCGTCAGATATTTTTTTCGTTGTGCCCGGTCACTCGCACTAACTTTATCCTGCCGAAACTTCGCCATCTCTATTCTTCGTTTGCCTCGCTGGATGATTCTTTGTAGACCATTTGGCGCGGTCGCCTTCCATAAGTTCCTTTCACCCAGATTTCGCCCATCACACCACCAAAAGCGGAAGCTTCAATCACTAGGATCACAAAGAACCCCCACCAGCCCATAGGCAGTAGCGACATCCCGTGCGGGATGCTTCCATGCGAGATCTCATAGTAGCTTAAGGCCCGGACAATTAATGGCGGGAAATAACACAACCATTTGCCGCCGAGTCCGAAAATCACTGCGACCACAACCCCTACCACGAATGGCAGGGCAAACATATCCAGAATCCACAGGAAATTGAATGTCTGGATTCCGTAAAACAACTCGATCTTGATGCCCAGCAGTCGATCGCCGAAATAGTTGATGGCGCAACCCACCAGGATTGCCATCAATCCCTTGATAAGTCTTGTATTATTTCGCACCTGCGGAACTGTCATGGTAGGTTTTGCCTGTCAGCTTTTCGTACTCGGCCTTGCGCGTCGCCTTCAGGTACCAGTCCTTCACTTTCAGGCTGGCCATATATTTTGCAAGAATATGGCGCTCCTGTGCCGGCAAATTCCGGTATGAAGGCATGCGGTACTCTTTTTTGAGGCGCGAGGGCACAATCGACTGAGGATCTGCAGCGGAAAAGTATCGATAGAACCAGTCTTCGCTGCGCAAGGATCCAATCCCATCAAGAATCGGGGCTGGCACATTCTGCATTATGTTGCGCACCGCCCACAAGGAATGGCAGTCACTGCAGTTGTTCTGGCGGTAGATCTCCGTCGCCTTAAGCGATAGCTCTTTTGAGGCCGTGGTGTAATAAGGAATACCCTTATCTTTTACCTTGTTTGTCTCTATGCTCCAGAAATTGCGCCCCATCAGGACCAGCACAATCGCAGCAATGACTCCCAGGATGGCCTTCTCGCCACCTCTTAATTTCTGCCACTGTCCCAACTAGCCATGCCTTTCGATTTCTTGCATTTTCAGTCTGCGCTCGCGGCTCTTTTCCTGCTCCGCCAACACTTCACGGCTTTTGGCATAATCTTCAGGCGACATTTTGTCCTTGTCACCCTCGGAAAACACCAGATACTTTATGTCTTCATCAAACTGTTCATTTTTTGCGGCCCATACCATCATGTATGCGCAGGCAGCAATAATGCCGGCACCCGCAACCAGCCACAAATAAATTGACCAGCCATCGCCCAAGGAATTCAAATATTGACTAATCGCACCCATCATTTCCTCCGAAATCAAATTACCTAGAAAAGATACCCGGTCAGTAATTGTACTGCACCCATGGCAACTGCAACCAGCGTACCCAAAATAATTGCTACGACCATAGCCTTTTCGCCCGTCTTCAACTTGGCGCCACCTTTGCCAAAGGCAATCACGTATATGATGCTGCCAAAGACAAATACGCCTATGAGCATGAATATGAAAACCCCAATACTGAATTGCTGGCTGCGCATGCCTTCAATGCTTAAATCCAGCTTGGGTGAAATATCAGCGAGACTGGTGGTCATGAATGCATTATTCGCCAGCGCCATTTGACTCAGGAACATATTGATATTGATGCCATTCATTAGAAAAAGTTCTTCCGCAAAAAAAAGCATGCCGCACTTGGCGGCGCGGCATGCCTTGACCTACTTGTAAAACTAATCAGAAACCTGAAATGCGTTACTGATTCTTGGCTCTGATTTGCGGACTCCGCTTGTCATACTTGTCCACGAAGAAGCTATAGAACCACGGCGCAACAAATGCAATTGCAATTGTTATTGCTACTGCGTAAGGACCATAATCAAGATCAATCATTCGATTTCTCCTAAAAATTATTTATGTTCGTGACCATGCGTTGGCTGCCATGTAGAGGGCGGCAGTCGCTTGATAACAATGGTTACAAACACGAAGAAATAAATCACGTAGAAAATATCAATCGTGTAGCCCTTATCCCACCAAGGCTGCTGGCGAATAATGCTACCGTCAGCGCGATCATTACCCTCGAAATTTGCCAGAACCACATCCGGACCCACGACTTCATAATCGTGCATGTCAACCCCTTGAGCCATCAGGGCATTCATTTCCGGCTTGATCATACGCAGATCGTCCATGGTTAACGGGTGACGCTCAAGCAATGCCTCATTCTGGGCATAATCCGGCTGCGTTTTAATGATAGCTTCCAGCTTGGCCATTGCTTCTTCATCATTTGCAGCAGCCTTAACGGCAGGATTGTCCATCGCCTTGACGTAATCCATATAAAGCGCAGCTGTCGGACGCTGACCCCATAACGGGAAAGTAATGGCAAAAGCAGTCATTACAGTCAACAACAGAAGCCAGACGATAGGCACCGGAACACGATTATTGTCCTCGGTAATACCACCCAGATCTTCCCCTTCCCACAACTCCTGGTCTTTTACGTTTTTTGCCTTGTCACTTAATGTGCTCAGCGGCTGATCAAATTCCCAAGTCATTGTATCGTCTCCCCCTATTATTTAAGACTCAATACCCAGTCGATCAGGGCGCGAGCTTCGCTGTCCTTCGCAGGCACGGGAACCTCAGGCGGATAATCACGCTTGCCTTCGTGGTACTCGTTATATTCCTGACGCCATTTGGCATAATCGATCGGCTTGCCATTTGCATCCTTGTCGCCCCACATGTAGTCAAAGCGCGGCATGATGGAATGCGGCTGCACCAGACGTGGATTGAAGAAATGCAGCATCATCCACTCTCTCGACGAGTTGCGTGACCCTACATGCAACAGGTCAGGTGCCTTACGGTCGGAACCGAATGCTGTCGGCGACTCACCATTAAAGTCGCCCAGCATCGGAGGTGCACCAAACACCTGCCAGTCCTGGGTTTCTTCAGGCAGCAAGGTATGGCACCACCAGCATCCCTCGCGCACGAACAGTGTCTTACCTTCGCCATCGTGACTGATGTCGGAATCCTGAGCTTTGCTCATCACCATATCCGGTGTCCAGCCCATGGTTGCCGTCGCATCTTCGATATACGGAACATTACCCTCATGGCTAATCAGGTAAACCGTGGGAGCACCGCTCTTTGCTTCGCCGATACGCCCTTTGGTTTTGCTCAGCTTCTCAACCGGGCCACCGAGGTTGTCCGGGTGATCAACGCCGTTGGGCCAAGGCGTGCCTTTTTTATACACGTAGGCATAAACCGGCTGCGCCAAAGGCTGGCCGGTTTTGGGATCGACCTTAACCAGCACCTTGAGCGGCTTGTTCTGGCCCAGCATCAACGGATCATAAATATTCCAACCCGTCTCCCAGCCCGCCGACAGCTGCTTGTCCAGCGCCATATCCGTAGATACGGCAGACCTGAAGTCAAAGCTGGGCAGGAACAAGGTGATGCACATCGAGCCACCCAGTGCGACGCCAAACATCTTCGCACCTATTTTATATTCTCTGAAATTTACTCCAAGACTCATAATTTTTCTCCCTTGTCGACGCTGTTAATTAGCGCTCGTAGGCCAATTCATGCGGCATACGACCAGCCGGAACAACCGTTCCTGCGCGTGCAGTCATCCACATGTTGTAGAGCCAGACGACGTTCGATATGAACACCAAAGTACCGCCAATCCAGCGCGCGATCATGTATGGGTGCTCGGCAATCACAACGTCAATGTACGGCACCTCATAGATCTTGCCAGCACCCTGAATCAAACCCGCAATCGTCATGGAGATCCAGTAGATACTGAAGCCAATCAGCAACATCCAGAAATGCATGTTGCCAAGCGCCAGGGAGTACAACTTACGCTTCATCAGAGACTGCAAGCCGAGATATACGGCAGCCCCTTCCAGGAAGGTGGAGAAGCCCAGCAAAGCAAGGTGAGCGTGAGCAACAATCCAGCCGGTACCATGAATGTACCAGTTAATTGCACGAGTTTGCTGGAAACCGCCCTGCATGTTCAGGGGGATGGCCAGCAACACGCCGGTAATGGTAAAGCGAACTTCCAGATTCTCAACGAACATATTCCACTTGCCCTGCATGGTCAGCAGCAGATTCGACACGAAGGCAATAGCCGGCACCAGAATCAGCACGCCTTCAACCGAAGCAAAGGACTTGAGCCATTCAGGCAGCGGAGCGGACATCAGATGGTGTGCCGCAGGAGTGGAATAGAACACAACCACAGACCAGAAGTGCAGGTGACCGATACGGTGCGAATACAGCGGATTGCCCGTTACCTTGGGAATGGTGTAGTAAGCAATTGCTGCCGCAACCGGCGTAATCCACAGCCCCAGCACGTTATGCGCAAACCACCAGGTCAGGTAGGCCTCGGTCAGGCCGGTCAGGTGGAACCATTCCGGCAGGTTACCCGTCAGGAACACAATAATCACCATGAAAGTACCAGCCGCGAAGAACCAGTTTGTAGTGTAGATACCCTGGGTGCGGCGTGTCACGATGGTCATCCAGACGTTAATGGCCAGCGGAAGTGCTATGAAAGCAGCAATATACAGATCGATTGGCCAAATAAAGTCAGAATACTCGCGACCGGAAGTCAAGCCCATCCACAACAGGAACAAGCCCAGAGACAGGCCAACATTCCACAGGAAGGCATTCCAGAGCCCCAGCTTCTCGGACCACAACCTGGTATTACCCAACGCTGGAGTGATATACATCATGGCCATGCCAAACGCCATCGAAATCCAGCCAAAAATCACCGCATGCACGTGCACTTGGCGCATGTGGCCAAAAGCAAAGAACTCGCTGCCCGTCACAAAGTCAGGAAACGCGAGTTTTGCGGCATTAAAAGAACCCAGCCCGGTTCCGATTACGAACCAGACAATAGAGGAAAACCCGAAATAGACCGCTGCCGATCCAGCCGGGATATCCTCATTCTTGGCAAACAAATACTTTAGCATTCTGAAATCTCCTCTTTAAGTCCCTGAACAAGCCTAGTGACTATGCATATCCATGACACAGGGAATTATTTTTTCTTCTTTGGCGTTAAGATGTACCACGAAAGTAACATACTAGAAAAAGCCAATAAAATCCCAAGCAAACCGGCTATCGTCGCCATAACTCCTCCCTTAGATTATCCAAAACAAAATTATGCGGCCGAGCCTTCTATTGAGTCATGCATCTTCAGGCCGATCAACAGAATGCCAACATAAGCAACTCCAAACAGGATCATGCATATATCGACGAAGCCGGTAAAGGTAGACGGATCATAGGCGGTCGAATACCACCCGCCCCAGTGATCGAATTTCCCACGCCCCAGCATGCACATCATTGCCGCGCCGAACACGCTGCCGTTACCCATACCGGTAACCATCCCTGCAATGATTGTCAGCCAGAAGGCTCGTGATGGTATTGACTTCTGCATTATCTCCCCCTCCGTTTATATCCAAATGGAAACAGACCCTGTTACTAAATATATCTACGCTTAATTAAAAACTGTTAAGCAACAACGACTTTATTCATCCATCCCAAACAAGCTATTTTCATCGCTGGAGCGAAACTCGCGACATCATATTGCTCTGCATAGATCGTTGTCAAGAATTAAATTCTTATTAGTTATAGTCGACTTTTTTAGCTTACTTTATAGCCTCCGCAATCCTCCGCGCCTTGCATTTATATGAAGCACCTTTGCCCAAAAACGATATAATTTAAAACCATTATTTATCAATTTTCCCGGTTTGTTACACATCCGCCATAACAATTCCTCGTAAAATATACACTTACCAATTGGATATGAGACTTGAAACCATGCTGTCGCGCGTCCCCAGTCATTACTGGGGCAATGGAGGGCTCCTTGTCTGGGGCGCCCTCTGTCTTTTGTTCATGCGCCATGATTTGTATGCCTTAAGTGAGGACGCCGCAAAATCGATCCTGCTCACTTGGTCAATCGCCGATCAAGTTGCCAGTTCTGTTGTCACGTTTGGCACACCCGATTTGCGTGTCCTGCTTTTCCTGCCAACCGGATATCTCTGGACGGGGAATGTATTTGCCGCAAAGGTACTGACCATCCTGCTACTGGCCGCAGGCGCCCGCACACTGTACTCTCTAGAAAAGGAATCTTTCGGGGCCGAGAGCGCCCTGTTGGCCACCGGCTTGTTGTTGATTGCACCACTCACCCTGTCCCAGCTTGATTCCCTTTCGACAGGTCCTTACCTGCTTATTGCCTTCGCGCTAGGCGCCTGGGTTGACAAGGCATATCGCACCGCACCGAAATCTTTCAATGGCTGGTATTTTGCGCAGCTTCTGATTTGCGCCTTCAGCGTCAGCCTGCATCCCGCGGGGCTGGCCTACCCGCTTGCTCTGCTCTGGTCATGGCGCAGCGAACCGCTCGATAGCAAGCAACAAAAATACTTTCTCATAGGCATCAGCTTTACTGCGCTGCTCACGCTAATTATCCGCATGGGCTGGGCCGGCCAGTCATGGCTGCACAACCCTCTCTACAGCTTGGGCGCCATATTGATTCCCGATACGCCGTTATCTGACCACAGATCGACCTCGACCTTGCTGGCGGGCATCCTGGTGCTGGTCATACTTGCCATCACGGTATTCAAACAATTTACAGCTCTCAGAACACATCTGGTCGGCCGAATCCTGCTGACAGCGCTCGCACTTGGCGTATTGGTCGGTGACCACGCATGGAGCCTGATTGCCTTGGCGGTCATTTTGTATTTCGGATTTCCTATTCTGCTGCGCGCCAAGTCCCCGCAATCGAACGGCGGATTCATAAAGCAGCGCGGCTGGGCGCTATTCCTGGTTTTCATTATTTCGACCGTATTCATGCAAGCCGACAAAATCCATCGCTCCATAAACCACGAAGGAGTTTTGTCGGCACAAGACCAGCTGATCAAAACACTGGCCGCCGAAGCCGAAAAGAACCGCCAGGCCAATGACGCTGCAGAAAGCAAGGGTGAACAAATCGAGCGCTTTCGTGTGGCAAGCCAATGGCCCAGCCGCACCATGATCGCCTGTAAATGTGACACTCTCCCCCTTCCGCCAGCCGCCAAAGACCCCTCGGCCCAACTTAAAATGCTGCACGGAATCTCTTATGTATTACTGGATCCGAAGAAGACCGAAAATCTGGCTCTGGCCAGAAACCTTTCCTTGCTGGGCAATCTGGCGGAAACGATATCCCTGCAGCAGGGGGGGGTGCTATTACATGTAAAGAATGGGATTTCTGTCACGCAGCAGCAGAGCGGACACAATTAAGCACGTCAACTTAGTCTCTGAAGACTTTGAGAATCGATTGATAATCCTGCTCGCAGGGAAACTGGCCCTTGTGGAATACAAATTGAGCGCGCTGGCCAGTCTTGTCTATTCCAACCAGGCCAAATGAACGACCGGCGTAATCCGGGTAAAACTTCAGGCCGCTTACCAATTCCAGCTCTTTGCCGTCGCGCATGGTCAGACTCACCGAGTCTCGGTTCTTCACCGTTAATGCGATGGGGGCCGATGGCAATACCATCAGGCGTGTTTTCAGGATTCGATTGGCTCCGGCAAGGAAAAAGAAGCTTCCCAGGAAGAGAAGCAAATATGCCAGATTGACGTCCCCGCCAAACCAGAACTTGGCGGCCATTGACAACAGGGCGGTCACTGTAGGAACGTATAACAACAGGTCCCAATACATCCCCTTGGTATCCCGGACCAGGTTAACGCTTTTTTTCCCCATAAAACCTAGCCGGCTGCAGCATTTGAAGGCACCAGCACTTTCTTGATCTGCCTATCAAGTTCACTATATAGAACGCTTCCTGCAAGCTGATAACGAACAATGCCTTTCTTATCTATAACAAAGGTCCATGGATCGCCCATAACCTGATATGCCCGGTACGCCTGCGGATTTTCGTATTGATCCATATGCAGAAAGAGAACTTCCGACTGGTATTTGTTCAGCAGCGCTTTCACAACCTGCAATTGCCCATCGCATACCGTGCAATGGGCCGGAGTAGCAAACTCAAGGACGATTGGCTTGCCCATCTTCAATGCCTTGTCCAGTGAATATTTATACATACGCGCATCAGGCTGACGATAGGTGGTAACTTTACTCATATCCCCGCCAACATCTGCCAGAGTCCTTGTGGGCAGCCCAGGGGCTGCCTCTCCGACCCTCAGACCGCCGACCAACTTGTCGTCGCAGCCATAAATGCTTAGCGCAATCCCGAAAACCAGCAGCCAGCGCACGCCAACATTCATATTCGCTCCTCCCAACCCGCACAGGTGCGAAAGAGGTTATATCCCCAAATGATGTTGGCAGACAATACCAATGTGCCAAATATCCCCACCGCAGCCATCAAATGATTCACTACCTGCACCACCGCATCACTTATATCGTAGCCGCCTATAGCCCCCGCAAGGCAGAAAAATACCACCATCCCCAGCAAGCCAAAATTATGCGTCCAGAAATGCACCTTGACCAGGCGCATGCTGTATATGGGACGACGGACCAATCTGGGGATGACGAAATAAAGAGCGCCAAATATGGCCATTTCTACCCAGCCCAGCAAATTGATATGCCCGTGCGCCAATAAAATCAGGCGGCCATGGGGTGCCGTATCCACAAAATGCCGGAAGGCCGGGATTCCCCCCATTAATGCCCCCCAGGAAAAACCGATGATGCTGTAAATAATACACATGTAGACAAACCATAACGTGTATTTTGTGTATTCCTTATCTACGGCCCAGGGCTCATTTTGTGCTTGCATTACTTTGCGCCTCTTTGCTGTTTGCTTTGTCTTCCTTGCGAACGTCCGTAAATTCCGATTTCCAACTGCCCGGAGCCCACACTTTGATCATTTCATCAATAAACCCAGATTTTCCCTTCGGAGGTAGAGGCGCATCTGCCGACCCACGGTCGGCCTTCAGCTCAGACAAGAAAACTGCGAGCGCGTGCAAATCGGCCTCCGGCAGTTTCGCCACATACGCCGCCTCTTTCGGTGCCGGACCATGATCTAGCGTGACCGCCTCGTAGGTCGCTTCTGGATTCTTCAGGAAATTATATAAATACTGAAAACTTCTTTTAGAGCCGACCCCATCCAGGTCCAACCCCATATTGGTACCATTGCGTACAGCTTTATGGCATGAGGTGCACTGCTGTTTGCGAAAAATTACCGACCCTTTCAAGCCTTCAGCAGTAAAGTCAAAATGGTCATTAACCTGATAAAGCGGTTTGTCCGAATGCGCCCGCATTACCTCCAGCATCACATAACTGCCGACCGCAAAGAGAAATATCAGCGCCACCACTCCGAACAATATTTTTTCGCCCAGCTTCATACTACCTTTTGCCATGCAAAAATACCCTCCAGCACTTGCTGTTTTTTGCCTTCCAGAAACCACGAGCCCCGCGCCACTGTCGGCGCGGGGCTCGCTATTAAACTACGTTATTGCTAGCCCACCAACAGCTTACTTCTGCTCCGGAACCTGAGGAGCACCCATCGAAGTTTGAGGCGCTGTTGCCAGGAAAGTTGCAACATTAATAATGTCGTCATCCGTCAGATTCTTGGCCACGGCGCGCATCATAGCTTCCGGATCGTTGGTTCTTGCGTAGTGGCCATTAGCCAAATCCTGCGCATTCGCACGCCAGTTATGCAACTGGCTAACCAGATAAGTGTACTTTTGCTGACCGATCATCGGGAACATCGGGTAAGCGCCGCGTCCGTTATACTGGTGACAAGACTGGCAGGCAGGAACAGCACCAGCCGAGTGATCTTTCGCCATCACGCCATAGGTGACAAGAACTTTTCCTTCATATGCCTTGCCGACTTTCTGGCCCATACCTTTCAGAGCCTGCAGGTCGGACAACTCAGGCTTGGCAGTAATGGAGCTGAGGTATGCCGCCACATCGCGGTGATCCTGCTCGGACAATGCCTTGGCAAATCCATTCATGGCAGCACCCAGGCCAGTCGGAACACGCTTGTCGGAAGCAAAATCAGCCAACTGCTTGACAATATACGCTTGACCCTGATTGGCCAAGCGGGGAGTGCCCATCATGTCATTGCCCTGCCCATTGTCCCCATGACAGGACATGCAAGGTGCGGCCGCGCCCTTGCCTTGGGTAAAAATTGTTTTACCAGCAGCAGCGTTCCCCCCTTCAGCGGCAAAACTTGCAGTAGCCACTACCACAGCAGCAGCACCAAAAAGCCATGACAACAACATGCTTATAGACTTGCGCATTTCCCTCACCCCCATTTTGTTCTTAAAAATTTAAGACCCCTAAAACTGTTCATAAATCATCGAGGACGGCCCAAGTAGCCCACATCATCAGCGCGCCGAACTGCGCCGCATTATGGAACCAGCACCGCCAGCCGCCTTAAGAATTCTTCTTGACCAACGCCACAGCCAGACCGAAAAAGAAAACAAAAACAATTAGGTACATCACAACAACTTGCGTTGTAGTCGTGTCTGCTTCAAACATAATTAATACCTCCTCCGTATTTAACTTCTTGATTAAAAAGCTAAAAGCTTGTGGTGTTGTTACATCTGGCAAATTCTAACATCACTATTCTTTGCCACGCAATATTTTTTTACTGGTCTGAATTGGTCAAGCTTTAAGGCCTTTCAGACCCCTCGCGAAGAGCTCATACCCTTAATAAACTCCTCGCATAATCGCCAGAGCATCAAACGCTCTTTGGTCGGGGTGAGAGGATTCGAACCTCCGACTCCTGCGTCCCGAACGCAGTACTCTACCAGGCTGAGCTACACCCCGAAAACTTAAAATTGCCGCAAAGCGGCAAATTCTGCCAATTGTAGCAGAGATTCCCTGTAATTCGTATCCGGCATATCCACCAAGGCCGAACAGGCTGCCTCTGCCTCGCGGCGCGCCTGCTCGCGCGTATAATCAAGCGCCCCGGTCTCCCGCACAACCTGCAATACCTCGGCAAAGCACGCAATGTCGCCCTCTTCGATAGCATGCCTGATCACGCCAGCCTGCTCGGCACTGCCGTGCTGCATGGCAAAAATCAGCGGCAAAGTCGGCTTGCCTTCGGCCAGGTCGTCCCCCAGGTTTTTACCGGTCTCCTGCTCATCACCGGAATAATCCAGCACGTCATCAACCAACTGAAAGGCTGTACCCAGATGCATGCCGTATTTTGCTGCCGCTACTTCCGCCGCCTCGCCTGCGCCCGCCAGAATCGCGCCCAGACGCATTGCCGCCTCGAACAGCTTGGCCGTCTTGCAGTGAATGACGTGCAGATAGTTTGCCACATCCACATTCGCATCATGACAATTGAGCAACTGCAATACCTCGCCTTCGGCAATGATATTGGTCGCATCGGCCAATGTCCGCATTACGCGCATGTCATTCACTGCCACCATCATCTGGAAGGCGCGCGAATATAAAAAATCACCTACCAGTACACTGGCCGCATTGCCGAACATCGCACTTGCCGTGCTTCGCCCGCGGCGCAATTCGGATTCGTCCACCACATCGTCATGCAGCAGCGTAGCGGTGTGGATGAATTCAACCACGGCCGCAAGATTGTAATGATACTCACCGGAATAGCCGTACGCCCTGGCCGACAGCACCACCAGCGCAGGGCGCAGGCGTTTGCCGCCACTATTGATAATGTATTCGCCTACCTGGTTGACCAGCGCCACTTCGGAGTACAGGCGCGTGCGAATCACTCCATCCACGATGGACATATCAGGCGCAAGCAGTTGTTTTATGGATTCGAACGACACGGCATTTCCCGGAAAGGCGGCGATTTTACGGATGGATACGATGCGAATCAAATAAAATTTGGGTAGCATTGTCGCATAAAGTTTTCTACGCTCACGCTCCCGCCATGACGAATAACAAGATTTTCCAATATATCGCCTGGGCCGCCGTCGCCCTGTTAGGTGCCGCCACCGTTGGCGGCATTGCGCTGAACCGCGGCGAACCAGTCAACGCACTGTGGTTTGTCACCGCCGCGCTATGTGTCTACGCGATTGCCTACCGCTTCTATGCGGCATGGATCACCAGCAAGGTTCTGCTCGTCGATCCGACCCGCGCCACGCCTGCGGAGCGGCTCAACAACGGCCACGATTTCGTTCCCACCAACCGCTGGGTCGTGTTCGGCCACCACTTCGCCGCCATCGCCGGCCCGGGTCCGCTGGTCGGCCCGACACTGGCCGCTCAGTTCGGCTATCTGCCGGGCACGCTGTGGATACTGGTCGGCGCCGTGCTCGGCGGCTGCGTGCAGGACATGGTCACGCTGTTCTTCTCGACCCGGCGCAACGGACGCAGCCTGGGCCAGATGGCGCGCGACGAACTCGGCGCGGTCGGCGGCATCGCCGCGCTGATCGCCACCATGCTGATCATGATCATCCTGATCGCGGTGCTCGGCCTGGTCGTGGTCAATGCGATGAAACACAGTCCATGGGCCACTTCCACCATTGCCGCCACCATCCCGGTCGCAATGTTCATCGGCCTGTATATGCGCAACATCCGGCCCGGTCGCGTGCTGGAAGGCTCGTTGCTCGGCGTAACCCTGCTGCTGCTATCCGTGGCGTTCGGCGGCTGGGTGGACCACCAGCCTGTATTGCATGCATGGTTCGACCATCCCGCCCTGCCGCTGGCCTGGGCGATCATCATCTACGGCTTTGCCGCCGCCATTTTGCCCGTGTGGCTGCTGCTGGCGCCGCGTGATTACCTGTCCACCTACATGAAGCTCGGTACGGTGGTTCTGCTCGCCATCGCCATCGTATGGCTGCAGCCGACGGTGAAAATGCCTGCACTGACCCAGTTTACCGATGGCACCGGCCCGATTTTCGGCGGCAAACTGTTCCCCTTCGCCTTCATCGTGATCGCCTGCGGCGCGATCTCCGGCTTCCATTCACTGATTTCGTCCGGCACTACGCCGAAACTACTCAGCAATGAGCGCGACATTCGCATGATCGGCTACGGCGGCATGGCACTGGAATCGTTCGTTGCAATCATGGCGGTGATCGCCGCCACCGTGCTCGACCCCGGCGTGTTTTTTGCGATCAACTCACCCGCCGGCGTGGTCGGTGCATCCGCCGCCGATGCAGTGGCGAAAATCTCCTCCTGGGGCTTCCCGGTCACGGCGGAACAAATGCATAACCTGGCACAGCAGATGGGCGAAGCCACGCTGTTTGCACGCACCGGCGGCGCGCCGTCGCTGGCGGTCGGCATGGCCAGCATTTTCGGCAGCGCATTCGGCTCGAACATGCTCGCCCTGTGGTATCACTTCGTGATCATGTTCGAAGCCGTGTTCATCCTCACCACGCTGGACGCCGGCACCCGCGTTGGTCGCTTCATGCTGCAGGACATCCTTGGCAACGTCTGGCCGAAGCTTGGCGAAACCTCGTGGCTCCCGTCGGTGCTGCTGACCAGCGGCATCATCGTTGCAGCTTGGGGCTACTTCTTATATATCGGCGTGATCGACCCCACCGGCGGCATCAACATTCTGTGGCCGCTGTTCGGCATCTCCAACCAGATCCTGGCGGCAATTGCGCTGTCGGTCGCCACCGGTATCCTGGTCAAGTCCGGCAATCTGAAAAACGCCTGGATCACCGGCCTGCCGCTAACCTGGCTGGTAATCATCACCAGCAGCGCGGTATGGGAAAAACTCACCAGCGACGACGTGCGTGTAGGCTTTTTTGCCGCAGCCCATAACCTTTCAGACAAATTGGCCGCCGGCACCTTGCCACCAGCTAAAGCCTCCGTCGCCCCAGCACTGATTTTCAACCTGCAACTCGATGCTGCGTTGGCGCTGTTCTTCGCCGCACTGTTATGGCTGATCGTGCTCGACATGCTGCGCATCTGCATTCGTCACCTCAAAGGCAAGCCGGTGCCGCCGCTGTCCGAGGCGCCGCACCAGCTTACGCAACTGGAGGAGGCCGCATGGGCGCGCGATTAGGCAAACTATTGCGGCAGAGCTGGCGCTTTGTGCGCCAACTGTCCGGCGACGATGCCTACGAGCGTTATCTGGCACACCATGTCGCCTGCCATGCGGAAACACCGCCGTTGTCACGCAAGGAATACTTCCAGCGCCAGCAGCAGCAGAAATGGAGCAGCATCAAACGTTGCTGCTGAGGCTTGCGCAAAAATCCCGTTTCATGGATAATCCGCGCCCTTAATCCGTACGCGTACTTAAGCCGCGTCAAACCAAAGCAAGGAACCAGAGACATGAAAGCCGACATCCATCCGCAATACGACGAAATAACCGTCACCTGCAGCTGTGGCAATACGTTCAAGACCAAGTCCACCATGAGCAAGCCGCTGCACGTTGAAGTCTGCTCGGAGTGCCATCCGTTCTACACCGGCACCCAGAAAATCGTGGATACTGCCGGCCGTATCGAGAAATTCAACCAGAAATACGGCAAGAAAGGCGGCAAGGCCGCAGCCTGATGGAATTTTGTCTCAGGCATTGATCGAAAGGCAGCGTATACGCTGCCTTTTTTGTTTATGTCGAGTTATATTGCGAATGCCATGAAGATCCGCCCGATGAAAATCCTGCTTGCCGGTCTGTGCCTGCTATCGCTCGCCGGCTGCGCCCAGAATCCGGTCACCGGCCAACAGGACTTTGTAATGATGACCGAAGCCCAGGAAGTCGCGATCGGCCGTCGCGACGATGCCGTGGTGCGCAAGCAATACCACGTTTATCCGGACAAAGCTCTGCAGGATTACATCAACCAGGTAGGGCAACGGCTGGCCAAAGACAGTGACCGCCCCAATCTGCAATACCATTTCACCGTGCTTGATTCGCCGGAGGTCAATGCTTTTGCACTGCCCGGCGGCTATGTCTATATCACGCGCGGTATCCTGGCCTATCTGAACTCCGAAGCCGAACTGGCTGCCGTGCTCGGCCACGAAATCGGTCACGTTGCCGCACGTCACGGAGTGCGCCAGCAGAGCGCAGCCGAAGCCGCCAATATCGGGCTTTCCGTTGCTTCGATTTTCGTGCCCGAGATCAACACCAACGTCGGATACAACCTGTCCAACCTGCTGGGCGGCGCACTGCTTTCCGGCTACGGCCGCGAACACGAACTGGAGGCCGACCGTCTCGGCGCAAAATACATGGCGCGTGCCGACTACGACCCGCAAGCCATGATCAAGGTGCTCAGCCTGCTGAAAGAACAGGAAGAGTTCGACGCTGTGGTTGCCAAACAGGAAGGCCGTCAGCCCAACCATTACCACGGCCTGTTCGCCAGCCACCCGGACAACGACACGCGCCTGAAGCAGGTGGTGGGCGAGGCCGGCCATCTGGTCGTTGACCACCCCTACGAGGGACACAAAGCCTATCTCGAACAAATTGTCGGCCTGGTATTTAACGACAGTGACGAACAGGGCGTGATACGCAACAACAAGTTCATGCATGCCAAACTCGGCCTGGCACTGACATTCCCGCGTGGCTGGCATGTGCAGAACCGACCTGACCAGCTGCTCGCCATCAGCCCGCAGGGCAAAGCAGCAATCCAACTCAAGGCCGATAACAAGCCGGCGGGCACACCTTTCGATTATGTCCGCCGCATGACGGGTGCGCGTAGCGGCATAGACACCCGCAACATCAATCATCTCCCCGCCGCCGTTGCCAGCCTGTCCGGTTCGATAACCGGGATAATCTATCTGCATGGCAAAGCCTATATCATCCAAGGACACGCCAAATCGCACGCGGCTCTCGACTCGTACCGTAATGAAATACTGTTTTGTATCAGAAGCTTCCATGCACTAAGCATGATCGAACGCAAACAGGCCAAGCCACTGAAAATCACCCTGATCACAGCACGGCCGGGCGATACCTATGCCAAGCTCGCCGAATATTCCCCGTTGGGCAAGAACGCGGATGGTTATCTGCGCCTGATCAACGGCGCCTACCCCAAGGGTGAGCCGGCACCGGGGCAACTGGTCAAGATCGTGGAATAAATACTTCGCATGCTGGACTTTGCCTCAAACAAGGAACATGTAATCACCCCGGCCAAGGCCTGGATGCTTGTCCTGCTGTGTGCGGTCTGGGTCGGCGCCGGCCTGGTCGGACACGATCCATGGAAACCGGACGAGGCATACAGCTTCGGCCTGGTCTATCACATCCTGCAAAGCGGGGACTGGCTGGTGCCCACTATTGCCGGCGAACCCTATATGGACAAGCCGCCGCTGTTTTACTGGACGGCGGCAATATTCGCCAAACTGTTTTCGCCGTGGCTGGCGCCGCATGACGGCGCCCGCCTGGCCAGCGGCTTCTATACCGCGCTCACCCTGCTGTTTACCGGACTTGCCGGGCGCGAATTGTTCGGCAAGGGGCGCGGTTGGAATACTGCCGTCATTCTGATCGGCTGTCTCGGCATTCTGGTGCGCGCGCATCAGTTGATTACCGATCTTGCCCTGCTCGCCGGTTGCGCCATGATGCTGTACGGCTATGCGCTGGCAATACGCTTCCGGCACCGCGCCGGAATCCTGATTGGTACCGGGTTGGGCATCGGCTTTATGGCCAAGGGCTTCATCGCCCCCATGCTGTTCCTGTTGATCAGTACCGGACTGCTGACCTTCCGTTACTGGCGCACACGCTACTTTCTCTCCATGCTCGGTATTGCCGCACTGTGCGCCCTGCCCTGGCTCGCCATCTGGCCCTGGCTGCTGCACCAACACTCGCCGCAACTGTTTACCAAGTGGGCATGGCAGGACAATATTGGCCACTGGCTGCATTACGCACAGCATTATTTCGGCCGCGACGCCTGGTACTACATCAACTCACTGCCGTGGCTGGCTTGGCCGGCATGGCCATTGGCGCTGTGGGCGGTTTGGCGCGCACGCGACAAGCTGCGTTATGACGCCGAGTACCAACTGCTACTGGTCAGTTTTACCGTCATGCTGATTACGCTCAGTTTCGTACCCAACATCAAGGAAGTGTATGCGCTGCCAATGCTGTTGCCGCTGGCACTGCTTGCCACTGCGGCATTGCCCAGCCTGCGCCGCGGCGCAGCCAATGCGCTGGACTGGTTCGGCATCATGACCTTCGGCCTGATCGGCATTCTCATGTGGTGGGGTTGGGCCGGCCTGCTGCTCGACAATCACGCCAAGATCACGCGCTGGCTGAAGGACTACCAACCCGGTTTCCAGCCCGCCTTCCATGAGATGCCGTTCTGGATCGCCGTTGCCGCCAGCGTACTGTGGGTAGTGCTGATATGGCGCGTTGGACGCTCCATGCGCCGCGCGGTAATCAACTGGGCCTTTGGCGTCACCCTGATCTGGATATTGGCCATGACGCTATGGCTGCCCTGGCTGAATAACGGCAAGAGCTACCGCGGCATGGTGACGCAACTCAAGACCGCTCTGCCTGCCCATTACAATTGCATCGAACGCATCGGCCTGGGCAACAGCCAGCGTGCCATGCTGCATTACTTCGGCCACATCACCACCCGGCATGATGTGCACCGCATCTGTAATCTTGTCCTGGTACAGGGTATGCCCAACATCGAACTGCTGGAAGCCGACAAGAAATGGCAAAGAATCTGGGAGGGCGGTCGCCCGGGCGACCAGGATGAGTTGTTCAGGCTGTACCGCCGGGTTGGCGGCCGACTCGGCAAATAAACCGTCAGGCGGCTAGCGCACTGCGGACATGGTGTTGCTCAAGGAAAACTCACCTGTCCATTCCCCCTGCCTGTAATCAATCGTGAGCCTTTTCGGAACGAAAGCTTCCGGCTTGACCACGGGAAAATCCTCCAGCGGCGGGGCGCCCTCGACATCGCTCATGCGGCAGACCCGGGTCATCACCGGCCGGAACCCGACTTTCAGCTGCGAGCCTGCCAGGACAAAATCTCCTGCCTGCGCTGCACGCCCAAAGCGAACCGCCTTGCGAATCAGGCAACTGAAATAAAGCTCCATCTCGACCAGCAGGGGCTCAGACAGGCCTTGCAACTCCCGGTCAGCAGAAGCAGTCCATTCAACCTGGACGGGCTTGCCGAGAATTTCGATCGTCGTCCGCATATATCATTCTCCCACAGATGAGCGCGGAAAATCCTAGCGCAGCTTGGGCGTCTCGCACACCACGTCCGCATTCTGCGCCCGATGGCGCAGTGCGTGGTCGATCAGCACCAGTGCCAGCATCGCTTCGCCAATAGGTGTAGCACGGATGCCGACACATGGGTCGTGGCGGCCTTCGGTGGAAACGTCCACCGGCGCGCCCGATTTGTCGACGGAATGGCGCGACAAACGGATACTGGAAGTAGGCTTGACGGCGTAATGCGCGACGATGTCCTGGCCGCTGGAAATGCCCCCGAGGATGCCGCCCGCATTGTTCGAGGCAAAACCGTCGGGCGTCAATTCGTCGCCATGTTCGCTGCCGCGCTGGGTAACGCAGTTGAATCCCGCGCCGATCTCCACGCCCTTCACCGCATTAATGCTCATCAGCGCATGTGCGATGTCGGCGTCGAGACGGCCGAATATCGGTTCGCCCCAGCCCACCGGCACGTTGTGCGCCACCACGGTCAGTCTCGCGCCGATGGAATCGCCGGATTTGCGCAGCGCATCCATGTAATCCTCGAGCTTGCCCACGTAGCTCGCATCGGCCACGAAGAAACTGTTGCCTTCCGCCGTCACCTCACCCCAGTTCTTGAACGGGATCTCGATCTCGCCAAGCTGCGCGAGGTAGCCGCGTATCTCCACGCCATAGGCCTGATGCAGCCATTTTTTCGCAATCGCGCCGGCCGCCACTCGCGCGGCAGTCTCGCGCGCCGAGGAACGACCACCACCACGGTAATCGCGGATGCCGTATTTCTGCCAGTAGG
>Ga0102953_1000305_pt1 | contig 35283 bp, 33 predicted proteins | sample SalPon2A_C_D2_MG_FD_78509 | JGI IMG/M metagenome (GOLD analysis project Ga0102953, IMG submission 78509) | Soil microbial communities from South San Francisco under conditions of wetland restoration - Salt Pond MetaG R2A_C_D2_MG | ecosystem: Environmental > Terrestrial > Soil > Wetlands | place... | reverse complement strand
GGCGATGCGGTCGGCGCCGACGACGCCGGCGTAGCCGACGTCGATCGCGCCCGAGTCGGCCATGTTGAGCCCGACGCGGAAGCCCATGAGAAAGAGCGCGGCGACCAATAGCCAGGCGGCCGGCCAGACCGGGCGCAGCCCGTCGCCGCGTCCCCGCAGCCCGATCCACAGGGAACGGGCGAGCAGGTAGAGCAGCGCCGGGTAGACCAGCGGCACCGACACTCCGATCTCGGCGCGGTTGAAGAAGTAGTTGGAAACGCCGAAGCTCAGCAGCACCAACAGATCGAGCGTCGCCACCCGCCACGGCTTGCGCCAGTCGACCAGACCGAGCAGGAACAGCGCGCAGAGCGGCAGGAACACGTACGGGGCGTTGAGCTTGTGGCCGAAGGCGCCGCTGTACCCGCGCGCCATCTTCCACAGCACCTGATGCCCGGTCCACGACTCGGTCACCTGGCCGGTCTTGGGGTCGACCAGGACCAGCGCCACCTCCTTTCCGGCGGCGAAGTACGCGATCTCCCAGTGCCCTTCGACCTTGGAGACGCTGTGGCTGAGCGTGCCGTTCTCTCGCTGCTCCTTGGCGACGTTGGAGTCGCGGCTCGCGATCGTCGCTGCCCGTTCGCGATTCACCGCAGCCTCAGCGGGCGCGGCCAACAGCAGCATCGCCAGAGGAAGGAGCAGCCAGGCCTTCACTCAACTCCGAAGTGCTCGAGCACCACGGGCGCCACATCGCGCAGCGCCCAGCGGCCTCGGTCGCCCGCGTCGTCTGGACCGCAGCCGACGAAGAGCAGCGGCCCGAGGGAATCGCCGGCGTGCAATGAGCCGTGGCTGCCGCCGCCCGCATGGCTCACGCCGCCCCAGTCCACGGCCTCGTAGCCGGGCGTCAGCGAGACGATGAAGTCGCCGGCGTGCGGAGCGGTCACGGCGGAGAAGACCCGCAAGAGGGCATCGGGGTACTCGTCGCTGCGAAAGACGCCGGACTCGACCGAGGCCCCCAGCACGCCGAGGCTCCCGACGACGTCCCAGCGCTCTCCGCGCAGATCGGACAGCTCGTTCCCGGGCCGGAAGCGCAGGGCCTCGCCTTCCCGTTCGATCACCCCGTCGTCTCCGTCGCGCCGGCAGACGAGCTCGATTCCCTCGATCTCTCCCAGGCGCCGCCTGACCTCGTCCGGGGCCGCCCGCTCCCCCTCCCCGGGCAGCAGATAGACATGGGCCGCTCGGCCCGTCGGGCTCACCGCGAGCTGCGCCAGCTCCGGCCTGTCCTCCGAGGGCGCCAGCACGGACCACTCGCGGCCGAGCACATCGGCGAGCGGCAGGCCGCGCTCGACCGGCGTCTGCGCGTGGTCGGCCAGCAGGATCACGGCGTGGTCGGCGAGGAACTCGTCGAGGCCGCCGCTCGCCTCGACGAGCTTGGCGAAGCAGTGGTCGGCCTTGGCGATCGACTCGACGCTCGCCTCGGGGCCGAAGCGGTGCGAGTAGTTGTCATTGTCGGGCAGCGAGAGGAGCAGGAAGTCGTAGGCGTCGAGTCGATCGAGCTCGGCTGCGCAGCAGGCCGAGTAGCCGTCGCGCGAGCCGGGGATCGAGGTCGATTTGCAGGGCACCTCGCGGCTCGCGTAGAGGTCGCCGTAGAAGAGCTCCGCCGGCCCCCAGGTGTGGTGGCGGAACTTCAGCCGCGTCGTCTCCACCGCCCGCCGCATCAGGCCGTCGAGCGAGACCTCGTGGCGGTGGCGACCGCGGTAGATCAGGAACGGCGTGCAGGCGGTCCGCACCCCGGCGTCGTCGAGCCGCTCGAACAGGGTGTCGACCGCGGGGTTGAGGTGGGCGAGGTTCATGTTGTAGACGAGGTCGTAGAGGGCGCGGAAGACGCCGACGGCCCGCGTCGCCTCCAGCGATGAGCCGTACTCGACGTAGCGCTGCTCCAGCTTGTGAAACCAGTTCATGCCGCTGATCCAGTGGTCGTCGGCGGCGACCCCGGTGACCATCTCGGCGCAGGCGACCGGCGTCACCGAGGGGAAGCTCGAGACGCAGTCGGGGATCAGCAGCCCGCGCTCAAGCAGAGCGCCGAAGGTCGGCGCGCGGTCTTCCGCCACGGCCCGTTCGAGCATGTCGGTGCGCAGCGAGTCGACGTAGGTGAGGACGAGCTTCACTAACGCAGCACGCGCAGCCCGGCGTGCTTGCGCTGCGCGCGGCGGTGGCGGGAGACGCCGAGCCAGACGAGCGCGACGATCACCAGCAGGGTGAGGACCGGCAACAGCAGCGCCGCGGCAACCACGACCAGCGCGGCGAGCGAGACGATGAAGCCGAGCGCCCCTCCCCCGCTCCCTTCGCGGCGGCTGGCGCCGCTGACGACGTCGCTGATCACCAGGCAGCCGAGCACCGCGCCGAGCGCGCAGAAGATCGCGCCGATCAGGCTGCCCAGGTCGGCCGCGCCGGCGAGCAGGAAGCCGATGACCAGGCCGATCACGGCGGCGAGCAGGGTCATCCGCCCGCGGGCCGAGCCGCGCGTGCCGGTGGTGCCGGCGAGCATGCCGATCGCGATGCCGATGCCGAGCTCGAGCCCGGTGCCTTCGAGGAAGCTCACGGGGAAAACCTACACTCCAGGGATGGAAGAGACGCCGCACCGGCGCCGCGCCCACACCCGCAGTCGGGACCTCGAGCGCTACGCCGGGCTGTTCGCCGCCCGCACCAGCGTGATGCGGTCCTCGGCGATGCGCGACCTGATGGCGGTCACGGCGCGGCCCGAGGTGATCTCGCTGGCCGGCGGCCTGCCCGACACCTCGACCTTCCCGGCGGGGACCTTCGCCGCCCAGATGACCAGGATCGCGCAGGAGTCGACGGCGGAGGCGCTGCAGTACGGGCCGACCGAGGGCTTCGCCGAGACGGTCGACTGCATCCTCGAGGTGATGGGCGCCGAGGGCATGCTGCCCGACCCCGACGATGTGATCGTCACCACCGGCGGCCAGCAGGCGATCGACCTGGTCTGCAAGACGCTGGTCGATCCCGGCGATGTGGTGATCTGCGAGGCGCCGACCTACCCGGGCGCCGTGCCGGTCTTCTGCAGCTACCAGGCGGAGACGATCCAGGTCGAGTGCGACGGCGACGGGATGAAGATCGACGAACTCGAAGCGGTGCTGGAGCGGCTCGGCACCGAGGGCCGGCGGCCGAAATTCGTCTACTCGGTGCCGACCTTCCAGAATCCGGCCGGGGTGACGATGTCGCTGGAGCGGCGGCGACGCCTGGTCGAGCTGGCGCGCCTCAACGAGCTGCTCGTCGTCGAGGACAACCCGTACGGCCTGTTGCGCTTCGGCGGTGAGCCGCTGCCGCCGCTCTACCAGCTCGACGGTGGCGACTTCGTGATCTACATCGGCACGCTCTCCAAGATCCTCTCCCCCGGCATCCGCCTCGGCTGGGCCGTGGCGCCGCCGCCGGTGATGGAGAAGATCGTGCTCGGCAAGCAGGCCTCCGACCTCTGCACCTCGACCCTGACCCAGCACTTCGTGCGCGAGTACTTCAGCGAAGGCCGCTGGCGCGAGTACATCGCCGACCTGGTCGAGCTCTACCGCGGCCGGCGCGACGTCATGGTCGAGGCGCTGCGCGAGCACTTCCCGGCGCAGGCGAGCTGGACCGAACCGCAGGGCGGCCTGTTCATCTGGGCGACCCTGCCCGAGTACATCGACACCAGCGACCTGCTGGCCAAGGCGCTGCGCGAGGACGTCGCCTTCGTCCCCGGCCAGGCCGCTTTCGTCGACGAAAGCCGCGGACGCAACTCGATGCGGCTCAACTTCTCCGGCGTCGGCGACGAGGAGATCCGCGAGGGTGTGCGCCGGATCGGCAAGGCGATCGCCGAGCAGGTGGAGCTGTACGGGGCGTTGACAGGTGAGCAGGGGACCGGGTCGAAACCCGCCGAGCCGGATGAGGGCGCCGTATTGCCTTTCCGTAAACGGGAGTCGGCGTGAGGGTCGCGGTGCTGAAGGGTGGGCGCTCGCTGGAGCGCGGCGTCTCGCTGCGCTCGGGCGCGCGGGTCGAGGACGCGCTCGAGCGGCTCGGCCACGAGCCGCTGCCGATCGACGCGGGCGGCGACCTGGTCAAGCGGCTCGTGGCGGAGCGAGCCGACGTCGTCTTCGTCGCCATGCACGGCCCGGGCGGCGAGGACGGCACGGTGCAGGAGCTGCTCGAGATCCTCGGCCTGCCCTTCACCGGCCCCGGCGTCGCGGCCTGCGCCCGCTGCATCGACAAGGTCCTCGCCAAGCACGAGCTGCGCGGCGCCGGCGTGCCGACGCCAGACTGGTTCGCCTTCAACGAGACGGCATTCCGGGAGCTCGGCGCGGCGGACGCGCTCGGCGAGCTCGAGCAGCGGCTCGGCTTCCCGCTCGTGGTCAAGCCGAGCCGCGGCGGCTCGGCGCTCGGGGTCAAGTTCGCCGCCAGCTGGTTCGAGGTACCCGAGGCGCTGGTATCCGCCTTCAGCTACGACGAGCGGGTCCTGCTGGAGCGCTTCGTCGAGGGGCGAGAGCTGGCGGTCAGCGTGCTCGGCGGGGAAGCGCTGCCGATCGTCGAGGCGATCCCCGGCGACGGCGACCGCTACGACTTCGAGGCCCGCTACGAGATCGGCCGCACCGAGTTCACCTGTCCGGCCGAGCTCGGCGAGGCCGACGCGGCGGCGGTGCGGGAGGCGGCGCTGGGCGCCTACGAGGCGCTCGGCTGCTCGGGCTTCTCGCGAGTCGACCTGATCCTCGGGCAGGACGGCCCGCAGGTGCTCGAGGTCAACGCGATCCCCGGCCTCACCGACACCAGCCTGCTCCCCCAGGCCGCCGAGGCGGCCGGCATGTCGTTCGAGGAACTCGTGGAGAAGATTCTCGAACTGGCGCTGAATCCCGCCGCTACCTAGAGCTTCAGGAAGCTCCCTCGGCAAAATCGTCGGGAGTTACCTCGTCGAGGAACTCTTTGAATTTGTCGACGACCTCCTCGGTGTCCTCGACCTCGTGCTCGAACTCGATCGCCGACTCCTCGATCACCTCCTCGGCCGCGAAGATCGGCGCCGAGACGCGGACCGCCAGGGCCAGTGCGTCGGAGGGGCGCGAGTCGATCTCCAGCTCCGCGCCGTTGATCGAGACGGTGATCGAGGCGTAGAACGTGTTGTCGCGCAGTTCGGTGACGGAGACCCGCTCGCATTTGGCGTTGAACTGGTCGAGCATGTCGGAGAGCAGGTCGTGGGTCATCGGCCGCGGCGTCGAAGCCCCCTGCAGCTTCATCAGGATCGCCGCCGCCTCCGGGTGGCCGATCCAGATCGGCAGGAACTGGTTGCCGTCAACCGTCTTCAACAAGACAATCGGCTGCTTGCCGACCATGTCGAAGCTGACCCCGTAGATCTGCATCTGCTGCAAAATTCCGCTCCGAGCCGAGGTGGACCGCTAATTATAGGTACGGCTAAGCACCGCTCCGCCATCTGGCTACCCGTCGAGTCGAGTCGTTGCCCCGCAGCGTCGCGGCAGTGGGCGATCCTGGATTCAAGCCAGGGACCTCGTCCTCATCAGAGACTAGCGACACCGAGCGGCAAATGGCCTCGGGTCAGGCAGCGGTGGAACGCTCGGCGGAACCCCCGCAGCCAGGCGCTTCATGGTCAATCCGATTTGTAGACCCTTGGGTTCCGCGCTCCGGATCAGCTCGGCAGATAGGCCGCAGTGGCTCATAGCTGACCTTGCACCTCGCTAGCCACCGCCACCTTGTGTCCTCGAACGTCACCTCGTCGAACCGGCTACCGAGCAAGCCCGTTCGAGGAAGGTGCGCCTCTCTTCCTTAATTGCTTCCCGAATCGCACCGAGCTGCTCCTCTCGGTCCTTCTCCTCCTCGGCTGGATCATCGGCGGCTTCGAGCAACTCTGCGATTTTGCTCCAGAATGCCCAGTAGCTCCTAGCTACTGGGTGGTCTCGGCCAATGCGAATAGCAAGACGCTGGGCCTGGTCCATCACTAAGACAACCTGCCCGCGCAGTGCGTTTAGATGCTCCTGGCCGTCGGCAGAATCGACTTCGCAATCGCGAATATCACCGGATACATGCCCCGCCGTCTCCATCGTCGAAGCGACAGTCTGAGCGGCGGAATCAAGCATCTCCCGCAGTTCGCCAAGGTCCTTGTCCTCGCGTTCCTTATGGAAACGCTGCTTCTGATTGAAATACGCAGCGAAAGGAGCAGAAAGACCCACCGCACCAGTAACTGCCACGCTCACAATTGCAACTGTCGTAGAGTCGGCCATTGCTCCACGATTCTATCCACGGCCTGCCTCACTCAGCCCTCCGGCTCAAATCCTCGGATCTTTCAGGCCTTCCTATCCTGCTCGTCTGCCTGGCCTCGGGCTTCCTCGGCACTCCGCGTCGACTGCCATTCCCTCCCGGCAACCACCGCCACTCCCGGCTCTCAGCGCAGTACGCCTCGCTCGCAGTTTCGGTCGCGGCCGGGGTGCCAGCCAGGCCAGCGCGCCATTTGCGATTCGGTGAAAGTCACGGATAGTCGTAATGGCGACAGGTGTTGTCGTCCTCGATCTCCACAACGTGATTGACCATCAGAGCGGCCGGTTCTTTGCCGCCTTCCCCAGCCTCCTGCTCGATGCTATCGATGGCAGTTGCCATCCATGCCCGCTCTTGGCTTTTCGCTGCGAGCGGCATCACGACGAGTCCCGGATGCAGGGCCGCGTCTTCCGCCAGCTTCAAGAAGTCATCGGCGTTGTTGGTGACGAGCACTCGATCCTCGTCCATGCACAGCTGGGCGACTTCGCGGTCACTCGCGCTCAGCATTCCCCGGTCGCGGCTACAAGTGGCGTCGTATCCAGCCTGGTGGCAGTCCTGAACCAAGGCTGGCGACAGATCCTCGTCGACGAAGAACCGCACTACGCATCCCGCCAAGGCCGCGCGGGGCGTCCTCGGCGGGGATGCGACTGCGCGTAGATCGAGGCAGTCTGAAATGCCTTGCGAGAGATGTGAGGATAGTCGTCAAGCAGATCGTCAATCGAGTCTCCGCCCTTCACCCGCTCCGCAACCGCGCGAACGGGAAGTCGCGTACCGGCGATCACCGGCTCCCCCTGCCTGATGTCTGGATTGGATTCGATGAAGCGCAGCCGATCCTCGCGGTAGCCCATCATCTGGTCGACCAGCGTGCGGAATTCAGGGTCGAGACGAATCACAACCACATCGCTCAGCGATAGCTCCGATGCCTTCCCCGGTCGGTAGGGCTGCGCCTCGTGCAGCCAGCGGCGGATTGTGCGCTTGGTCTGCGATTTGAGCGGGAACCCGGCCTTTCCGATCACCGCCAGCGCCATCACATCGTCAGCGTCAAGAAGCGTCCCGGCCCTCAGTCGGCGGGCCTTGACGACGTTCTCCTCAATCGCTTTGTCAACCGTTTTCAGCGGGACGTCAGCGAGCACAGCCGCCTCGCGGCGCGAGAACAACTTCGCGGCACTCCGGGTTCGAGCCGGGGCCTTTGGCGTGGCCTTTTTGGCGGTGCCTTTCTTAGCGTTCTTGCGTACGGTGGGCATAATCAATCCCCTTTACGGGACAATTTAACAGCACCCTTCGGCTGTAGCCTGATCTAGGTGCAGTTGGGCGAGGCCCGGAACCCGGCCTCTTCCTGGGAGATACCGGGTTCCTGCGCGCCCGGCGCAGGTGCTCGTCAAGGATGGCGCTACAGCGACACGCTCGCACTACCGCTTCCGGGTGGTGTGTGGCCTCCGAACCCCTTCAATTAGCCCTTTTCGGAGGCTTGCCTGTTCAGTGGGCGATCCTGGATTCGAACCAGGGACCTCGTCCTTATCAGAGACGCGCTCTAACCAACTGAGCTAATCGCCCGAGCTGCGGCCGATGATAGCGGCCAGCGCCAGAGCCTCGTCGAGGTCGGCGAGGCGGATCTCGACCGCTACCTCCGCCCCGCGCGGGCGCACTTTGACCTCGTGGCCGAGTGCCGTCTCGAGCTTGTCGGCGGCCTCGCGCATCGCCGCGGCCTCCTCGGCGCTGAGCCTCGTGCCCGCTCGCTTGGCGGTTCTTGGCTGGCTGGCCAGCTTAACCCTGTTCTCGGTTTCGCGCACCGACCAGCCGCCGCGCGCGGCGTCGCGGGCGAGGCGGCGTCGCGCGTCGTTGCCGGGGACGCCGAGCAGGGCGCGCCCGTGGCCCTCGCTGAGCTCGCCCGACTCGAGCAGCTCGAGCGTCTCGTCGGGGAGGTCGAGCAGGCGGATCAGGTTGGAGACGGCGGGGCGGCTGCGGCCGATGCGGCGGGCGAGATCCTCTTTGGAGAGGCCGAGGTCCTCGACCAGGGCGGCGCAGGCACGGGCCTCCTCGACCGGGTTGAGGTCCTCGCGGACCATGTTCTCGATCAGCGCCACCTGCAGCCGCTCGGCCTGCTCGGAGTCGCGGACGACCGCCGGCACCTTCTCCAGGCCGGCCTGCTGCGCGGCGCGCCAACGGCGCTCGCCGGCGATCAGCTCGTAGCTGCCGTCATGCAGAGGGCGGACGAGCAGCGGCTGCACGACGCCGCTGCTCTCGATCGAGGCGGCGAGGCCGGCGAGCGCGTCCGCGTCGAACTGCGTGCGCGGCTGCTTCGGGTTCGGCTTGATCAGCGCGACCGGCAGCTCGCGCAGGTCGCCGACGTCGCCGGCCGGCGCGCTCTCGGGCAGGATCGCGGCCAGCCCGCGGCCCATGCCGCGCTTGGCTTTGCCCTTTTTCGCTGCGCTAGCCACGGCTGGTGAGCTCCCTGGCCAGCGCCTGGTAGGCATCGGCGCCGCGCGAGGAGGGGGCATGCTCGGTGACGGGAATCCCGTAGCTCGGCGCCTCGGCGACCCTGACGCTGCGCGGTATGACGGTGTCGAAGACCATTTCGGGGAAATGCTCGCGCAGCTCCCGCTCGACGTCCTGGGCGAGGCGCGTGCGCTCGTCGTGCATGGTGATCAACAGACCCGACACGTTCAGCGCCGGGTTGAGCTCGCGCCGGATCATCCCCAGCGTGTCGAGGAACTGGATCAGGCCCTCCAGGGCCAGGTACTCGGCCTGCACGGGCACGATCACCCGGTCCGCGGCGACGAGAGCGTTGACGCTGACCGGGCCGAGCGACGGCGGGCAGTCGAGCATCGTGAAGGCGAAGCGCTCGCGCACCGGGCCGAGCCGTTCGCGCAGCCGCGTCTCCGAGCCCTCCATCCGCGGCAGCTCGACCGCGGCGCCGGCGAGGTCGCGGTTCGCGGCGACGACCCAGAGGTTGTCGGGCCCGGCCGGCCGCGCCGCCTCGGCAACCGAGACGTCGCCGATCAGGCAGTCGTAGGACGACGGGTGTACGTCGCGGTCGCCGCCCAGCGCGACCGTCGCGTTGCACTGGGGGTCTAGGTCGACCAGCAGGGTTTGCGAGCCAGCGGCGGCTACACAGGCGGTCAGGTTCACTGCGGTGGTCGTCTTGCCGACGCCGCCCTTTTGGTTCGCCACTGCGTAGACAAGGCCCATGGACGGGGGAGGTTATTCGGCCGTAGGGGTGAGAGGTCGGATATCGCCTCGGAAAATGCCTAACTTCGCTCGCTGCGCTCGCTCGTGATGATGCTGCCCGCTTCGCGGGCCCCGCATAGCCCGCCGGGGCGCCGCTTCGCGAGGCATTTCCGAGGCGATATCCGACCCCATCAAGGGACGATCAACCCTTGGGGCGCTTTTTGGCCATGCCAGGGCGGCGCGGAAGATCGGCTGGCGTCGGGCCTAGCTTGCGCAGGATGTGGAGGTGGCGGTGCTTGCTGCCGGCTCGGTCGCCTACGTCGAGGATCAGCTCGGGGCGCATGGCCAGCTTCTCAGAGGCTCGCTCAAGTTGTTGCTCCTCATCGATGTCGCGTTTGCCCTTCCAGGCGACGAGGACGCCGTTTTCGCGGAGGAGCGGGGCCGCGAGCTCGGCAAGGGTCGAGAGGCGACCTACGGCTCGGGCGGTGACGACGCCGTAGGTCTCGCGGGCCTCGCGGGCGGCCAGCTCCTCGGAGCGAGCGTTTAGGACGGTGGCGTTGGGGATCTCGGCGGCTTCTATCGCTCGCTGGATGAAGTCGCACTTGCGGCCCACGGACTCGATCAGGTCGACATGAGCTTCGGGCAGGGCGACAGCCAGGACGAGCCCCGGAAACCCAGCCCCAGAGCCGATATCCGCGATCCGTTTGGCCGTGCGCAGCTCCTCCACCTCGAGCCCCGTGAGGCTGTCGGCGACATGGACGCGCCACGCGCGATCTGGCTCGGTCACAGAGCTGACCGACGCCCGCTCTTCCTCCAAAAGCTCCAAAACCTGCGCGATCGTCGCCCGCTGCGGCCGACTCAAGGAGGGTCCGGGGAGGCCCGGAACGTCTTGTACTTTTTCGTCGTCAGCCATGGGCGTCAGCTGTGAACCGCAGCTTCGAAAAAGTTAAGTGGAGGGCCTCCCCGGACCCTCCCTCCTACTCCCCCACGAGCGGCGCGACGACGACGCAGCGGCGCGGCTCGTCGCCTTCGCTGAAGGTCTCGATGCCTGAGCGCTCTTTGAGGTGTTCGTGGACGACACGCCGTTCCTGAGCGCTCATCGGGTCCAGCTCGACGCTGACGTTGCGGTCGAGCGCCTGCTCGGCGGCACGGTCGGCCCGCGCCGTCAGCACCTCCTTGCGCCGCTCGCGGTAGCCGGCGGCGTCGAGGATCACCCGCTTGCGATCACGCAGGCCCCGGAACGCGGCCTGGAAGCAGAGCAACTGCAGCGCGTCGATCGTCTGCCCCCGCTTGCCGATCAGCAGCCCGAAGTCCTCGTCGCCGACGACCTCAGCCTCGATCCGTTCGTCGTCCTCCCGAATCTCAACCTGCCCTTCAAGGTCGAGTTCGTCGAGAACCCCCTCGATCAGCTCCCGAACCCGCTCGGCAGGCGCCTCTGGCCACGCAGCATCTCCACTCACACCCCGCAGCCTATTCGAGCTTGCGCGCTCCGTGGGCCTCGGGTGGTGCCGGCTGCGATCCCTACCTGCGGCGCTTCTTCTTCTTGGGAGGCGGTGGGGGCGGCTTCGCTGCTGCTGCTTGAGCCGGCGTGGGCACCTGCGGCGCCGGGATGAAGCGCTTCAGCGCGTACTGCTGGCCGATCGTCCAGAAGTTGGTCGTGATCCAGTAGAGGACGAGGCCGGCCGGGAAGCTGATGATGAAGGGGACGAAGATGAAGGGGAGGACGAGCATCATCGTCCGCTGGCTTTTATCGGCGGTAACCGCCATCACCATGCCGGAAACCAGCTGCGTGCCGACGTAGAGGACCAGCAGGGCGATCAGTTCGGGGCCGGTCGCCTTGGCGGTCAGGTCGTGGATGAAGAGGAAGGACGCTTCGCTGCCACAGTGCCCCGCTTCGCAGCCGATATCGGCCGGGAGCTCGTTGCGCAGCACGTGGAAGAGGGTGATGAAGACCGGCAGCTGCGCGACCAGCGGGATGCAGGAGGCGAAGGGGTTGACTTTGTTCTCTTTGTAGAACGCCATCATCTCCTGCTGCATGCGCTGCTGGTCGTTCTTGTACTTCTCTTTGATCTCTTTCAGCTGCGGCTGCAGCGCCTGCAGCGCCCGCATCCCCTTCAGCGATTTGTAGGTGAGCGGGATCAGGATCGCCCGCGTGCAGATCGTCAGGGCGATGATCGACATGCCCCAGCTGAGGCCGGCGCTGTCGTGGAAGAACTTGAGGGCGCCATTGGCGATGTCGACCAGCGGCTGCAGGATGTCGGCGACGGGGATCACGTATGCGCCCCGTGGTGACGGTGGTACTCGCTCGGGTCGACCGGCCCGACCCGCAGCGTGAAGCGGTCGGGAACCGGGTCGAATCCGCCGTGGCTGAAGGGGTTGCAGCGCAGGATCCGCCAGGCGGCGAGGAGGACGCCGCGTAGGCCGAAGCGACGGATGGACTGCGTCGCGTAGGCCGAGCAGGTCGGCTCGTAGCGGCAGCGACGCGGCAGCGACGGCGAGACCCAGCGCTGGTAGGCGGCGATCGGCGCCAGCAGGACGCGTTTCACGTGGAACGCTCCCCTGGAGAGGTGTGCGCGAGCGCCTCTTCGAGGCTCGCACGAACCCCGCCCAGCCCCTCGCGCTCGATCAGGCCGCTGATTTCAGGCCGCGCGACGGCGACGAAGTCGTGGCCCTCCGGCAGGCGCTCGGAGAGCTCCCAGAACGCTTCGCGCAGCGTCCGCTTCACCTTGTTGCGATCGACGGCGCCGCCGACCTTGCGGCTCACCGAGACGCCGAGACGGACATCAGCGGTGTCCTCGTTCTTGCGGGGGAAGCTGTAGAGCACTAGATAGCGGGTGGCGTGCGAGGCGCCGTCGCGGTAGACGCGGTCAAACTCGCCGCTGCGCGAGAGGCGGCGTCGCTTCGGCATCCCTACGGAGTCAGCCGCTTCCGGCCTTTGCTGCGCCGACGCTTGAGGATCGCGCGTCCGCCGCGCGTCCGCATTCGCGCCCGGAATCCGTGCGTCTTTGCCCGCTTCCGCTTCTTCGGCTGGTAGGTGCGCTTCATTGGCCGTCGCAGTATACGTACGTGCCGACGCCATCGGTCCTCGACCCCGGAATCATTTCTGCGGCATTTGCGGCACCCCTGGGATCGAGCCCTACGGCCGCCGCTATCGTCGCTCGGCGGTGCCCGCGGACTCGCCTGGACAGAACCTCGACAAGCTCTGGGACGAGGTGCGCGCTCATCTCCGCAAGGCCGTGCCCCCCTCGACCTTCGAGATCTGGCTCGACCCGCTGCGTCCGGTCGGCGCACAGGGCGCGACCCTCTACCTGACCGCGCCGGAGGGGATCCAGACCTGGGTGGACCGGCGCTACCAGCCGCTGCTCCGCGAAGCGCTCGAGGCCGCCCGCGCCCCGTTCGGTGAGATCGCCTTCGCCTCCGCGGGCGCCGACGCGAGCGTCGCGTCGCGGACCACGCCGGCGGTCGAGCTGAACCCCAACTACACCTTCGAGCGCTTCGTCATCGGCGAGGGCAACCGGCTCGCCCATGCTGCCGCCCTGACCGTCGCCGAGACGCCGTCGGAGGCCTACAACCCGTTGTTCCTGCACGGCCCGCCCGGCCTCGGCAAGACCCACCTGCTCGGCGCGATCGCCAACTACCTGCGGGCCAACGCCCCCGGCCTCAGCGTCCGCTACACGACCGCCGAGGGCTTCACCAACGAGTTCGTCGGCGCCCTGCGCTCGAGCGGCGCCGAGGAGTTCAAGAACCGCTACCGCGACCTCGATGTCCTGCTGGTCGACGACGTCCAGTTCCTGCAGGGCAAGCAGCACACCGAAGAGGAGTTCTTCCACACCTTCAACGCTCTGTATGAGGGCGGCAGCCAGCTCGTCCTCTCCGCCGACCGCCTGCCCAGCGAGCTCTCGACGCTCGAGACGCGCCTGCGCGACCGTTTCGAGTGGGGCCTCGCGATCCCGGTCGAAGCACCCGACCTCGCCACCCGCCTCACGGTTCTGCAGCGGCTGGCCCGCGAGGCCGGCCTGGACACCGACGACCATGGCGCCCTGGGTGAGCTCGCCCAGCGCATCGACGCCAACGTACGCCGCCTGCACGGGGCCCTGACCAAGGTCATCGCCCACGCCTCGCTGACCGCGAAGCCGCTCAGCGCCGAGCTGATCGCCGAGCTGATCCCCCACCGGGCGCAGCAGAGCGAGCCGAGCGCCGTCGAGCAGATCCAGCAGCGCGTCTCTGCCGCGTTCGGCCTCTCCCGCGCCGAACTCGTCGGCGGCAGCCGCGCCGCCACCCCGCTGCGCGCGCGCCAGGTCGCGATCCTCCTGACCCGCGAGGCGACCGACCTCTCGCTGCCGCAGATCGGGCGTCTCTACGGCGGACGCGACCATTCGACTGTCCTCAACTCCCTGCGCCGAGTCGAAACGAGCCTCAGCGAGGACAGCGAGCTCGCCCGCCAGGTCGCAGAGTTGCGCGCCGCTATCCACAGCCCCTCCCGCGAACCGTCGTGACCTCCGCCGCCGCTGCAAGAATCAACGTTTTCCCCAAGCCCCTCCACAGGCTCGGAACCGCGTAGCCATGCAGAAATCCGCCGGCTCTGACAGTTTCCACAGGAACTAACCCAACTCAAGAGGACATCAGTCATTTGAAGCTGACCATCAAACGAACCGAGCTCGTCGCCAAGCTCTCGATCGTCTCCCGCGCGGTCTCGACCCGCGCCGCCACCCAGGCCCTGTCGGGGATCCTCCTCAGCGCGTCGGAGAACGGCGTCGCGCTGACCGCCACCGACGGCGAGATGGGCCTGCGCACCGAGATGGAGGCTGGGGTCGACGGCGCCGGGACCGCCCTGCTGCCGGGTCGTCTGCTCGCCGAGCTCGCCCGCTCGCTTGGCGACGAGAGCGTCGAGATCGAGTTGCGCGACTCCGAGCGCGACGTCGAGCTCCGCAGCGGCGGCTCGAGCTTCCATCTGCGCACGCTGCCGGCCGAGGACTTCCCCCACCTGCCCGAGGAGGGCGAGGAGCCGCTGAAGATTCCCGCCGCCGCCCTGGCCGAGACGGTCGAGCTCGTCGCCCGCGCGGCCTCGCGGGATGACATGCGGCCCGTGCTCACCGGTGTGCTCGTCAGCGCTTCCGCTCAGGAGATGACGATGGTCGCCACCGACTCCTACCGCCTGGCGGTCAAGCGGACCGAGCTGGAGAGCCCGATCGGCGGCGAGCTCGAGGCGAATATTCCGGCCAAGGCGCTGCGCGAGCTCGGCCGGCTGGTCGGCGCCGGCGAGGTCGAGGAGGTCGCGGTCAGCCTGCTCTCCAATCAGGCGCTGTTCAGGGCAGGGGCGATCCTCCTCAACACGAGGCTGATCGACGGGCAGTTCCCCAACTTTCGACAACTCCTGCCGGAGTCCTACGAGCACGATGTGCGCCTGCCGCGGACGGAATTCCTCGACGTCGTGCGCCGGGTCAGCCAGCTGGCGCAGCGCAACGCGCCGCTGCGCCTGGCCTTCTCACAGGGCGAGCTCAAGGTCTCCGCTTCGACGCCGGATGTCGGCGACGCGGAGGAGACGATGCCGGCGGCCTTCGACGGCGAGCCGCTGGAGATCGGCTTCAACCCCGAGTTCCTGCGCGACGGGATCGAAAGCGTCGCGGGCGACGAGGTCGTGCTGCGGCTGATCTCGCCGCTGCGGCCGGGCCTGTTGCAGCCGGTCGACAACGAAGACTTCCGCTACCTCGTGATGCCGATCCGGCTCAACGTCTAGCGGTTCCGGTGCTGGTCGCCGCCGTCGAAGCGAGGCCGCTGCGCAGTCTCGACGGGGCGCGGGTCGAGCTCGACGAGGGTGTCGTCAGCCTGATCGGCCCAAACGGCGCCGGCAAGACGAACCTGCTCGAGGCGCTCTACTTCGCGCTCACCGGCCGCTCCTTTCGCACCTCCGACCGGCGCGAGCTGATTCCGTTCGGCGGCCAGTTCGCCCGGGCGGAGGCTGTCGTCCGCGACGAAGACGGCATCGAGCATCGACTGCTGGCCTCGGTCAGCCGCGGAGAAGGGCGCCGCCACCTGCTCGACGGCAATCCGGCCGAGCCGGCGGAGGTGGCCCGCCGGCGTCCGCCGGTTGCGGTCTTCTCGCCCGACCGGCTGGCGCTGATCAAGGGGCCGCCAGGCGAGCGCCGCGCCCACCTCGACCGCTACGTCGCCGCTCGCTGGCCGTCGCGCGCGCCGCTGCGCCAGCGCTACGGTCAGGCGCTCGCGCAGCGCAACGCTCTGCTGGCACGCATCGGCGGCGGCCAGGGCGGCGGGGACCTGGGTGTTTGGGATCAAGGGCTGGCGGAGGCCGCCGCCGCGCTCGTGGCGGCTCGGGACGACGCGGTCGCCGAGCTGGCGGCGCCCTTCGCCGCCGCCGCCGAGGACCTCGGGCTGCCGGGGGACGCCTCGCTCGAGTACGCGCCGCGCGCCGCGGGCTCAGCGGAGCAGATTCGCGCCGGCCTGGCGGAGCGCCGCGAGGCCGATCTGCGGCTCGGCCGCACCTCCTGGGGACCCCACCTGGACGAGCTGAAGATCCAGCTCGCCGACAAGTCCTTGCGGCGTTACGGGTCGCAGGGGCAGCAGCGAACGGCCCTGCTCGCTTTGCTGTTCGCCGAGCGGGAGGCGCTGATGGCGGCTCGCCGCGTCGCTCCGCTGCTGCTGCTCGATGATGTGATGAGCGAGCTCGACCCGCAGCGACGCGAGCGCCTGATCGAGCGCCTTGGCGGCGGCGGGCAGGTCCTGATCACCGCCGCGGCCGACGAGTCGGTCCCAGCGCTCGCGCGCGCCCGGGTGGTCCGCATGCCGCTCGAGGTCGTCAGATCGGCTGCCGCGTGAGCCGCCGCCCGGCTCCCCGTCGCGCGTCAGGCGCCTTCCGCACGGCGCTCGACCGGGCGGCGCCGCGGACCGGCCTCGCGGCGGTGCAGTCGGTCTGGGCGGAGGTCGTCGGCGAGCAGCTCGCGGCTGCCGCCCGACCGGTCGCCGAACGCGGTGGAGAGGTCACCGTCGCCTGCGCCGACGCCGTCTGGGCCGAGGAGCTCGACCTGATGCAGGCGCGTCTGCTCGAGGGCCTGCGGGCGCGCCTCGGGGAGACCGCGCCGAAGACTCTGCGCTTCCGTGTGCAGGACGACTGAAAGCCGTCACATTTTACGCTGATTTGCAGGGGTTTTTTTATCCGCGGGCGGGGATTCCGGGGGGCCGAACTGGTATCCTTATGTCAACTCGATCGATTGCCCCGACCGTGGCGCCGACAGCGCCAGGCGGCCGGGGTTTTCTTTGACATGCGGAAGGGACCAGTTGGCTGACGAGAAGAAGAGCGCCGGGTCGAACAAGGCGAAAGACGGAGCCTCCTACGGGGCCCAGGACATCACCGTCCTGGAGGGCCTCGAAGCCGTTCGCAAGCGACCCGGGATGTACATCGGCTCGACCGGGCCGCGCGGCCTTCACCACCTCGTCTACGAGGTCGTCGACAACTCGGTCGACGAGGCGTTGGCCGGGCATTGCGACCACGTGCGCGTCGTCCTCCATCCGGACGACAGCTGCACCGTGGAGGACGACGGCCGCGGTATCCCGGTGGGGACGATGGAGAAGGAGGGCCGCCCGGCGGCCGAGGTCGTCCTCACCGTCCTCCACGCCGGCGGCAAGTTCGGCGATGGCGGCGGCTACAAGGTCTCCGGTGGTCTGCACGGCGTCGGTGTCTCCGTCGTCAACGCCCTCTCCGAGCGCCTGCACCTCGAAATCCAAACCGACGGCCATGTCTGGACGCAGGACTACGAGCGCGGCAAGCCACAGGCCGACCTCGCCAAGGGCGCGGCCAGCAAAGACCACGGTACGACGATCACCTTCCAGCCCGACCCCGAGGTCTTCGAAGAGGTCGATTTCGACTTCCAGACCCTGGCCGAGCGGCTGCGCGAGACGGCCTTCCTCACCCGCGGCCTGAAGATCGAGCTGGTCGACGAGCGCGGCCAGACCAACAGCGTCACCTTCCAGTACGACGGCGGGATCGAGGACTTCGTCCGGCACCTGAACGAGAACAAGGACACGCTGCACAAGAAGACGATCTTCTTCGAGGGCGACGAGGAGGAGGGCCAGGTCGAGGTGGCGATGCAGTGGAACAACTCCTACCAGGAGTCGATCTTCAGCTTCGCCAACAACATCAACACCCACGAGGGCGGCTCGCACCTCTCCGGCTTCCGCGCGGCGCTGACGCGGACGCTCAACGCGTATGCCCGCAGCAAAGGCATTCTCAAAGAGAAGGACGGCAACCTCGGCGGCGAGGATGTGCGCGAGGGACTGACCGCGGTGATCTCGGTCAAGCTGCACGACCCGCAGTTCGAGGGGCAGACGAAGACCAAACTCGGCAACCCGCCGATCCGCGGCCTGGTCGAGGAGACGGTCAACCGCAAGCTGGCCGAGTTCCTCGAGGAGAACCCGGGCGACGCGCGGCGCATCATCACCAAGGCGATCGACGCCTCGCGCGCCCGCGACGCGGCGCGCAAGGCGCGCGACCTGACGCGGCGCAAGTCGGCGCTGGAGAACTCGACCTTGCCGGGCAAGCTCGCCGACTGCACGGTCAAGGACCCGCGTGACGCGGAGCTGTTCGTGGTCGAGGGCGACTCCGCCGGCGGCTCGGCCAAGCAGGCCCGCGACCGCTCGACCCAGGCGGTGCTGCCGCTGCGCGGCAAGATCATCAACGTCGAGAAGAGCCGCATCGACAAGGTGCTCGCCAACAACGAGGTGCAGGCGCTGATCACGGCGATCGGCACCGGAGTTCACGAGGAGTTCAACCTCGAGGACGCCAGGTACCACAAAATCGTCATGGCGACGGACGCCGACGTCGACGGCGCGCACATCCGCACCCTGGTGCTCACCTTCCTCTACCGACAGATGCCGGAGCTGATCGACGCCGGCTATGTCTACATCGCCAAACCGCCGCTCTACCGGGTCAAGCAGGGCAACCAGGAGACCTACCTGGAGCGCGAGCCGGAACTCGAGGAGCTGCTGCTGCGCGACAAGCTCGAGGAGATCGAGGTCGCCGACGTCAACGGCAAGACGGCGAAGTTGAGCAAGAGCCGCTGGCAGAGCTACGTGCGCCGGGCGAAAGAGTACGAGGGGTGGGGCTCCTCGCTACAGGCCGAGTTCGGCCACGAGACCGTGCGCTTCCTCGAGGAGTCGAGCCTGCTCGACGAAGAGGCCGCGACGCTCGCCTCGGCGCGCAAGGTGCTCGGCGGCAAGCAGGACGAGAGCGAGCCGTATGAGACGGAGCTGGTCGAGGACTCCGACGAAGGTCTGGTGGTCAAGGCGCTCGAACGCAAGAGCGGCCTGGCGCGCACCCACCGACTGCCGCGGGAGCTCTTCGAGCATCACGACTACCGCAAATTCACCGAGGTCCACGCCGCGCTGCTGAAGCAGGTCGGCCGGCCGCCGTTCGAGGTGCGCTACGCCGGCCGGACGAAAGAGGCGCGCTCATTCCAGGCGCTGCGGCCGGCGGTGCTCGAGCTGGCCCGTCACGGGGTGCAGCTGACGCGCTTCAAGGGCCTGGGCGAGATGAACGCCGACCAGCTGCGCGAGACGACGATGGACCCGGCGACCCGCACGCTGGCCCGGGTGACGCTCGACGACGCGACCGCCGCCGACCAGATCTTCTCGATGCTGATGGGCGACCAGGTAGGGCCGCGGCGCGACTTCATCGAGAGCAATGCGAAGGATGTGAAATTCCTCGATGTGTGAGAGAGGCGGTCGCTAGATGGCATTGGAGGCCCTGACGGGCAGGATCGAGGAGCGCGAGCTCGAGAAGGAGATGCGCTCGTCCTACCTCGATTACGCGATGAGCGTGATCGTCGGCCGGGCGCTGCCGGATGTGCGCGACGGGCTCAAGCCGGTCCACCGGCGCGTGCTCTACGCGATGCACGACATCGGCCTGCAGCCGACCCGCGCCTACCGCAAGTGCGCCTTCATCGTCGGCGAGGTGATGGGCAAGTACCACCCGCACGGCGACTCGGCGATCTACGACACGCTCGTCCGCATGGCGCAGGAGTTCTCGCTGCGCTACACGCTGGTCGACGGCCAGGGCAACTTCGGCTCGATCGACGACGACCCGGCAGCCGCTATGAGGTATTGCGTCGCCGGCGACACGCGGGTGGCCACGACGCACGGCACGGTGCGCATCGACTCGCTGGCAGCCGGCATGGAGCCGAATTCCGACAACGACGTCGACCTCGAAGTGCTCGATCGTCTTGGGCGACCCGTCCACGCGTCGAAGCTCTTCCATTCGGGCGAGCACCCGACCCTACGCCTGCGTACCGCTCAGGGCCATGAGCTAACCGGCACCCAGAACCACCCGGTTCTCTGCCTGGTCGACATGGAGGGCGTTCCCCTACTGCTCTGGAAGCTCCTCGAGGAGATCAAGCCCGGCGATCGCGTGCTTCAACTCCGCTCGCAGCTCGAACCCCTGCCGCAGCAGGATCCGACTGAACTCGTCGGTGGCTATCTGAAATCCGAGGGCGAGCCAGGACTGAAGTGGGGGGACCGCGACAGAGCTGGTGGCCCGGCGATCATGGAGCGGATCGAGTCGGCCGAGGTCCGCAAGGTTGTCGAGCCACTGGTCACGGGTGATTACTTTTACGCGGAGGTCGAGTCGGTTCAGGATGCCGGCGTCCAGGATGTGTACTCGGTCAGGGTCGACAGCAAAGACCACTCCTTCCTGACCAACGGCTTCGTCAGCCACAACACCGAGGCGCGGTTGGGGCGGCTCGCGACGGAGATGCTGCGCGACATCGACGCGGACACGGTCGACTTCGCCGCCAACTACGACGAATCGACGCAGGAGCCGGCGATCCTGCCTTCGCGTTTTCCGAACCTGCTGGTCAACGGCTCCTCGGGGATCGCGGTGGGGATGGCGACCAACATCCCGCCGCACAACCTGCGCGAGGTCTCGGCCGCGGTCGCGGCCTACATCGACGATCCGGCCATCGACCTGGCCGGTCTGATGGAGCACATCAAGGGCCCCGACTTCCCCGGCGGCGGGATCATGAGCCTGGAGGGGATCCGCGACGCCTACGCGTCCGGCCGCGGCACGGTCAAGGTCCGCGCCCGCGCCCATGTCGAGCCGCTGAAGGGCGGCAAGGACGCGATCGTCGTCACCGAGCTGCCGTTCACGGTCAAGAAGGGCGGCGACAACGGCCTGATCACGAAGATCGCCGATCTCGTCCGCGACAAGAAACTCGAGGGGATCTCCGACCTGCGCGACGAGTCCGACCGCTCCGGCATGCGGCTGGTGATCGAGCTCAAGCGCGGTGGCCAGCCGGCGAAGGTCGTGCTCAACAACCTCTACAAGAAAACCGCGATGCAGACCAGCTTCGGGATCAACATGGTCGCGCTGGTCGACGGGGTCCCGCGCACGCTGAGCCTGCTCGAGCTGGTCAAGTACTACGTCGAGCACCAGCGCGAGGTCGTCACCCGGCGCACCCAGTACGAACTGCGCCGCGCCGAGGCCCGCGCCCACATCCTCGAGGGCCTGCTGATCGCGCTCGACAACCTCGACGCGGTGATCAAACTGATCCGCGGCTCGAAAGACCCCGACGCGGCGCGCGAAGGGCTGATCTCGCAGTTCGAGCTCTCGCGCGAGCAGGCGCAGGCGATCCTCGACATGCGCCTGCAGCGGCTGACCGCGCTGGAGTCCGACAAAGTCCGCGCCGAGCACGCCGACCTGCTCGAGCGGATCGGCGAGCTGCGCACGATCCTCGGCGACGAGGCCCGGGTGCTCGGCCTGGTCAAGGAGGAGCTGAACGAGATCGTCGGCTCCTACGGCGACGAGCGGCGGACCGAAATCGCCCACTTCGAGGGCGATGTCGGAATCGAGGACATGATCGCCGACCAGCAGATGGTGGTCTCGCTGACCGCCTCCGGCTACGTCAAGCGGCTGCCGCTCGCCACCTACCGCCAGCAGCGCCGCGGCGGCGTCGGGGTGATGGGGATGAACCTCAAAGAGGACGACTACATCGCCCACCTGCACATCTGCTCGACCCACGACTACCTGCTCTTCTTCACCAACCGGGGGAAGGTCTACCGGCTCAAGGTCTACGAGCTGCCCGAGGGCGCACGCACGGCGAAAGGCAGCTCGCTCAACAACCTGCTGCCGCTGCGCGAAGGGGAGCGGGTGATGGCGGTGATCCCGACCCGCGACTTCAAAGAGAACAAGTACCTCGCCTTCGCCACGGCGAAGGGGCAGATCAAGAAAACCGAGTTCCTCGACTACAACACGCCGATCCGCGCCGACGGGATCATCGCGATCAAGATCCGCGAGGGCGACGAGCTGGTCGGGGTGCGACTGACGTCGGGTGACGACGATCTGCTGATGGTCTCGAAGTCGGGCCACGCGGTGCGCTTCTCCGAGAGCGCCGCGCGGTCGATGGGCCGGGTCGCCTCCGGCGTCAAGGGCATGAACGTCGCCGGCAAGATCGACGGCGAGGAGAACCGCGTGTTGGCGATGGACGTCGCCCGTGACGACACCGAGCTCTTCGTCGTCACCGACAACGGCTACGGCAAGCGCACCTCGATCGCCGACTACCCGGTCAAGGGGCGCGGCGGCAAAGGCGTGCTGACGATGAAGCTGACCGAGAAGAAGGGCGGGCTCGCCGGGGCGATGGTGGTCCGCGAGCACCAGGACCTGCTCTTCATCTCCCACCTGGGCATGGTGCAGCGGACCGAAGCCGGCGGCATCTCGCTGATGGGCCGCGCGACCCAGGGCGTCCGCGTGATGAACATGCGCGAGGACGACCGCGTCAGCGCCGTCGCCCTGGTCGTCGAGTCGGAGGAGGCGGCGCCGGCCGAGGACGCCCCGCAGCAGGACGAGCTAGGCGGCGACGGGTAAGTACTGCTGCCAGGCGGGCGGGATGTTCGGGCTCGCCACCTGGATGAAGATGCTCGGCCCGGGCGCCTTTGGCGTCTTCTTCGGGTGCATCTCGATCTCGCGCGGCAGGCGGTTGCCCTTGCGTCGGTTGCAGCTGGCGCAGGCGGCGACGATGTTCTCCCAGACCGACTTGCCGCCGCGGCTGCGGGGGATCACGTGGTCGACGGTCAGCCCGGATTTGGTCGAGCCGCAGTACTGGCAGGTCCAGGAGTCGCGGGCGAGCACGGCGCGCCTGGTGATCTTGCGCCGGTGCGCCTCGCGCGGCACCTTCACGTAGCTGACCAGGCGGATCACATCGGGTCGCTCCATCGTCATGTGCTCGGAGTGGATCGCCCCCGCCCGGCGCTCCAGCAGCTCGGCCTTCTCCTTCAAGAGCAGCACAGCGGCGCGTCTCAACGTGCAAACGTTGATCGGCTCATACGTCGCGTTCAGTACGAGCACACGTGCCATCTTGCTCGGGAATTCTACGCAGGCCGCTCAACCGATCGGGTAGGAGCCGAGGATCCTCACGTTCTCGGCCTTTGCCCGCAGCGCCTCCAGCGCCTCCGCGACGGGCTCGTCGGCGACGCCGCCTTCGAGGTCGCAGAAGAACATGTAGCGGCCGAGGCCGCGGCGCAGGGGCCGCGACTCGATCCGGCTGAGGTTGACTTCGCGGCTGGAGAACTCGCGCAGCGCGTCGACCAGGGCGCCCGGGTGATCGGCGCCGAGCTCGGAGAAGACCAGCGAGGTCCGGTGCGGCCCGCCGGCGCTCGCCGCCGTTCCGGCCGGCGCGATCCAGACGAAGCGGGTGACGTTGTCCTGCTCGTCCTCGATCCCCTCGCGCAGCAGGACGCAGCCGTAGAGCTCGGCCGCCGCGCGCGCCCCGATCGCCGCCCAGGGGCGCACCGACTCGCCGACCATCCGCACCGCCTCCGCCGTGCTGCTGACGCTGCGCCGTTCGACCGCCGGCAGGTTCTCGCGCAGGAAGCCGGCGCACTGGGCGAGCGGCTGGGGGTGGGATAGGACCGCCGCGACATCTCCGAGCTCGACGCCCTCGCGGGCGATCAGGTGGGCATGGACGCGGAAGTCGTGCTCGCCGACGATCGCCACATCCTCGGTCTCGAAGGCGAGCGTGTCGAGCGTGCTGCGCACCGACCCCTCGATCGAGTTCTCGAACGGCACAAACGCCCGCTCGCTCTCACCCCGCTCCACCGCAACGATCGCATCGTGCACAGTGGGCATCCGCACCATCTCCATCTTCCCCTCAGCTTCACCCCCGGGCAAGGAAGCCTCTCGCAACGCATCTTCCGTGAAGGTCCCCGCTGGTCCGAGAAAGGTGACCTTCATGAGAGAGGCCCTGCCCCCCTCATTCGAAGACGACGGTGTACGAGGCTTCGTTGTTTTCCGCGATTTCCTCGCCCGGCACCGGTTCCGCTTCGACTTCAAGCGTCGCTTCGCCCTTCGGCGCCGGCGTCAGCGGGATCGTCACGGATTCTTCGCCGCCCGCTTCGATGCTGCTGATCTCGCCGGTCAGCGTGTTGCCGTTCACGGTCACCGAGACCGTGATCCCGTTCTCGGTCGAATCGCCCTGGTTCTGCACCCGCACTTCGACTTCCGGCGTTTCTTCGGCGCTGACGTTCGTCGCTTCTTCGCTCGACAGTTCGGTGCCGTTGATGCTGGTGCCGAGCAGGCCCAGGCCGTGTACGCCGGGCGTCGCCGTGCCGCCGCTCGAGCCGCTGACCGAGCCGAGCGCCGAGCCGACCGCGTTTTCGCCCAGCCACTTGGTCCCGTCGGGGACGAATTCGCTCTTCGGCACATCGTCCCCCTCGATCCCGTTGTCGGCGAGCACCCCGTCGATTTCAGGCCGGGCGACTTCGGCGTAGACGACGTCGCTCGCCGCCAGCACGCCCATCTGCCTGGTGATCGCTTCGGTCGCCTTCTTCGAGCCGACGTCGCCCAGCGCGGTGCTCATCTTTTCGGCGATTTCGGTCATCGCCGCGGCGCGCAGCTCGTAGGTCAGCTCGAGCGAGCGCTGCGCGCTGCTCATATCTCCCGGGGTGTCGAGCGAGTCGATCCGCGAGACGTAGTTGTCCATCGCGCTGCGGTCGGCGTTGACCTCGGCGACGAACTCGGTGACCGAGAGCTTGCCGGGGTCCGAGAGCTTGCCGAAGAAGCGCTTGCTCGTCTGCTGGGTCTCCTGGACGATCTGGGTGACGTTGCCGGCGTAGTCGCTGAGCGCGCGGTGCTTGCGCGCGTTGAGGCAGCCGCGCACACCGAGCACGATCAGGATCAGGACGAGCAGGCCGGCGCCGAGCGCCAGTCCGCGCCTGAGCAGGATCTGCTGCCGTTCGGGACGGCGTGGCGGGCGCCCGCGGCGCCCCGGCCCTGATGCGAGGGAATCCTCCAAGAAGCAGGGAGTATGTCGCAGGAAGGAGCGGAATCGCGGCGAACTCGGAGGAGTCTTGGTCGGTTCCCTCGTGCTCAACCGCTTTTTGATCGAGCGCCGCATCGGCAGCGGCGGCTTCGGCGTCGTCTATGAGGCCTGGGACGGGCGGCTCGAGCGCGCCGTCGCGGTCAAGGCGATCGAGTCGCGCGGCGAGGCCGGTCGGCGGGTGCTGCGCGAGGCGCAGGCGGCGGCGCGGCTCAACCACCCGGGCATCGTCACGCTGTATGAGATGGGCGAGGAGGACGGCAACGCGCTGCTCGTCACCGAGCTGGTCGAGGGCTCGACCCTCGCCGACCTGGCCGGCGAAGGGGCGCTCAGCGACCGCGAGATCGGCGAGATCGGCGCCGACCTCTGCGAGGCGCTCGACCACGCCCACTCGCGCGGCGTCGTGCATCGCGACATCAAGCCGCACAACGTCGTCGTCGCCCCAGACGGGGAGTTCCGCGCCAAGCTGATGGACTTCGGCATCGCCCGGCTCGCCGACGGCGCCTCGCTGACCGCCCCCGGCGACGTCGTCGGCACCCTCGCCTACATGGCCCCCGAGCAGGCCGAGGGCCGCGCCGCCGGGCCCGAGGCCGACGTCTACTCGCTCGCCCTGACGCTGTACGAGTGCTGGGGCGGCGAGAACCCGAACCGGCGCGCCACCCCGGCGGCGACCGCGCGGGCGATCGGCGCCCGCGCCCGCCCGCTGCGCCGCCTGCGTCCCGACCTGCCGCGCGAGCTCGGCGAGACGATCGACGCGGCGCTCAGCCGCCGCCCCGGTCACCGCCCCGGCCTCGAAGAGCTCGGCGCCTCGATCGAGGACTCGCTCGACCTGCTCCCCGACAACCTCCCCGAAGCCCGCACCGCGGCAGGCCTGCGCGCCGGCGCCCTCGCCGCCGCCGCGATGCTCGGCGCCTGGCTCGCCCTGGGCCACGGGGTCGTGCTCCCCTAACGCGATCTCTAGGATTTTCCGATCGGCGTCCTGCGCAACCTCGAGAGTCGGATCGAAGGCCTGGTCGAGGGGGTATTCAGCCGCGCCTTCAGCTCCGAGGTGCAGCCGGTCGAACTGGCGCGCAAGCTGGCCAAGGAGATGGACGCGCACAAGACCGCCGGGATCGCCCGCGTCTACGTGCCGAACGAGTACACGGTCTTCCTCTCGGCCAAGGACCGCTCGCGGCTGGAGGGCTACGAGCGCTCGCTCGAGCAGGAGCTGTCGGGCTACCTGCTGGAGCACGCGCGGCGGCGCGGCTACGACCTGCTGACCCGGCCGACCGTCGCCTTCGAGACCGACGAGCGGCTGCGGCTCGGCGAGTTCGGGATCCAGCCGCGCATGGTGAAGCCGCCGGCGCACGAGGGCGAGGCGCCGAGCCAGGGCGAGGAGGGCCACACGATGGTCTACTCGGCCGTGCGCGAGTCGCCGGCGCAACCGGAGGAGCGACCCTCGCACCGCGCCGAAGTGACCAGCCGCGCGATCGTCACCGTCGACGACCGCCGTTACGTGCTCGACGGCGAGCGCTCGACGATCGGCCGCGCGCGCGACGCCGACTGCGTCCTGCGCGACCCCAACGTCTCCCGCCACCACGCCGAGCTGCGCCGCTCTTCACGCGGCGAGTGGACGATCGCCGACCTCGGCTCGACCAACGGGATCAAGGTCAACGGCCGCCGCGTCGGCTCGACCCGGCTCAAGTCCGGCGACCAGGTCACGGTGGGCACGACGACCTTCCGTTTCGACGTCGAGCAGTAGCGCCTCAGTTGGCTCTAGGGTGCCGGGGGTGGACTACGAACCGATCTCCGTTGCGCTGAAGTTCGGCTTCCTCGCCGTCCTCTACCTGTTCCTGCTCTGGATCGCGCGCAGCGCGCTGAAGGACCTGCGGCGCACGGTCTCCCCGGCGCCCGACGCGACCGGCTTCCATCCCGTGCCGGCCTACGAAGGCGCCCCGGCGAGCGGCGGCGACGCCTGGCTGGTGGCGCTGCGCGGCGGCGGCCTGCGCGAGGGCGAGCGCTTCGACCTCTTCGGCGGGCTCTCGATCGGCCGCTCGCAGGAGGCCGACCTGCCGATCGAGGACCGCTACGCCTCCGGCCTGCACGTGAGGGTCTTCTCGCGCGATGGGCACGCCTACGTCGAAGACATGAGCTCGACCAACGGCACGCTGCTCAACGACGCCGAGCTGCACGGCGAAGCGGAGCTGATCGACGGTGACACGATCCGCATCGGCGACACCGAGTTCAGGTTCGAGGCGGGAGGAGTCTAGGCTTGCTGCGGATCGACGACCAGGCCTTTCGCACCGACACCGGTCGCCAGCGCAGCGAGAACGAGGACTCGCTCTTCGTCCGTGCGCCGATCTTCGTCGTCGCCGACGGGATGGGCGGCGCGCAGGCGGGTGAGGTCGCCTCGAAGACGGCTGCCGAGGCCTTCGACCGCGACCTGCCCGAGGCGCCGGCGGAGGGCTTCCTGCGCGAGACGATCGAGGAGGCGAACCGGCGCATCCACGAGCTCGCTCGCGCCGATCCCTCGCGGGCCGGGATGGGGACGACGATCACCGCGGCGATCGTCGACGCGCGCGCCGAAGAGGTCGGCATCGGCCATGTCGGCGACAGCCGCGCCTACCGGCTGCGGCGCGGCAGGCTCGAGCGGCTGACCCGCGACCACTCGCTGGTCGAGGAGATGCGGCGCAAAGGGCAGATCACCGACGCCCAGGCGGAGGACCACCCGCAGCGCTCGATCATCACCCGGGCGCTCGGCCCCGAGCCCGAAGTCGAGGTCGACCTGCAGACCGTGCCCGCCTCCCCCGGCGACGTCTTCCTGCTCTGCTCGGACGGGCTGACGACGATGGTCAAGGAGGAGCGGATCGCCGCCGTGCTCGCGGCGGCCGGCTCGATGCGCGAGGCCGTGCGCACGCTGGTCGACGAGGCCAACGGCGCCGGCGGGCGCGACAACATCACCGCGCTCGCCTTCCGCCTCGCCGATGCCTCGGCGCCGCTCGGCGAGCGCGCCGAGGACGCGACCCTGGTCGGCGCCGCGGCCGAGGAGGCGGGGCTGACCGCGACCGAGGTGCGGCGCCGGGCCGCCGCGGAGGCGGCGCGCGGACGGCGCGAGCAGCAGGCCGCCAAGCGTCCACGCCGCGGCCTGCGCACGGCGGCCAAGCTGCTCGCCGTGGTCGCGATCCTCGCGGCGATCGCCTTCGGCGCCTGGTACGGCAATCGCCAGGCCTGGTTCCTCGGCACCGACGACAGCGGACGCGTCGCCCTCTACCGCGGCCTGCCCTACGAACTGCCCTTCGGCATCGAGCTCTACGAAGAGCGCTACGCCAGCCCGGTACAGACCGCGGCGCTGAACCGCAAGCGCCGCGACGCGGTCCTCGGCCACGATGTGCGCTCGCAGGCCGACGCCGCCTCACTGCTCGAAGACATCGAACGCAGCCAGGGGATTCCTTGAACGCGCTGCGGTCTCCCGCGCGCAACCGTGAGCTGCTGGCGCTGATCCCGGTCGCGCTGCTGCTCAGCGCCGGCTTCGCCGCGGTCTTCGCGCAGGAGAACGCGCGGCTCGGCAACCTCAGCCTCGTCTACGGCGCCTACTTCCTCGCCGTCTGCCTGGCGACCCACGCCTACCTGCGGATGCGGCTGCCCGACGCCGACCCCTACCTCTTCCCGCTGGTCGCCCTCCTGACCGCCTTCGGCCTGGTGATGGTCTACCGGATCGACGAGAGCCTCGCCCGCGACCAGGCCAACTGGTTCGTGCTCGGCCTCGTCCTCTTCGCGCTGACGATCCACTTCCTGCGCGACTACGACGTACTCGAGCGCTACCGCTACACGATCGCCGGCGCCGGCCTGCTGCTGCTGCTGGCGCCGCGCCTGCCCGGGATCGGCCAGCAGGTCAACGGCGCCTACCTCGGAGTGAAGCTCGGCCCGCTCGCCTTCCAGCCGGCCGAGTTCTCGAAGATCTGCCTCGTCGTCTTCCTCGCCAGCTACCTGCGCGAGCATCGCGAGGTGCTGATCGTCGGCGCGCGGCGCGTGCTCGGCGTCACCCTGCCGCCGCTCAAGCACCTCGGGCCGCTGCTGGTCGTCTGGGGGGCGTCGATGCTGATGCTCGTCTTCATCCGCGACCTCGGCAGCTCGCTGATGTTCTTCGCCGCCTTCCTCGCGCTGCTCTACGTGGCGACCGGGCGCTTCTCCTTCGTCGTCATCGGCATGGCGCTGTTCCTGCTCGGCGCCTGGTTCTTCGCCTCGACCGTTCCCCATGTCCACGACCGGGTCGAGATCTGGCTCAACCCCTACAACGAACCGGCGGGCAACGGGTACCAGATCCTGCAGTCGATCTTCGCCCAGGCCGACGGCGGCCTGTTCGGCAAGGGGTTCGGCCAGGCGCTGATCGACTTCCCCGGCACGCACAGGGCGCTGCTGCCGGCTGCGCAGACCGACACGATCTACTCGCTGATCGTCAACGAGCTCGGCCTCTTCGGCGCCTGCGGGGTGATCCTCACCTACCTGCTGGTCTCGGCGCGCGGCTTCAAGATCGCCCTGCTCGCCGACGACGGCTTCTCGAAGCTGCTCGCGACGGGCCTCACGGCGGTCTTCGCGATCCAGGCCTTCGTGATCGTCGGCGGCGTCACCCGGGTGATCCCGCTGACCGGCGTCACCCTGCCCTTCATCAGCTACGGCGGCAGCTCGATCGTCGCCAACTTCGTCCTCCTGGCGCTGCTGCTGCTGATCTCCGACCGCGCCCGACGCGAGGCGGCCAGGTGAACCGGCAGATCGTCAAGCTCTTCGGCCTGATCGTCGTGCTGTTCGCGGTGCTGATCGGCTTTACGTCCTACTGGGCCGTTTTCGACGCGAAGGCGCTGAAGGGCAAGGAAGCCAACGCGCGCCCGCTGCTCGAGCAGCAGCAGATCAGGCGCGGTCGCATCCTCGCCGCTGACGGAACGGTGCTGGCAAAGTCGGTCGCCAAGGGGCACGGCGCCGGCCGGCGCTACAGCCGCCGTTACCCGCAGGGCTCGCTCTACGGCCACCCGATCGGCTACAGCTTCGTCCGCCAGGGCGACAGCGAGTTCGAGAAATTCCACAACGACGAACTGGTCGGCAGCGAATCGGAATTCGGCTCGATCCTCGAGCAGCTCTCCGGGCGCAGCCAGGAAGGCGACGACATCGTCACCAACATCGACCCCGCGGCGCAGCAGGTCGCGATGTCCTCGCTGCAGGAACAGGGCTTCGGCGCAGTGGTCGCGATCGAGCCCGCCAGCGGCCGGGTCGAGGTGCTGGCGTCCAACCCGCCGTATGACCCGAACCGTGTCCCCTACGAACTTGAAAAGTTCAACCTCAACACCCTCGAAAGGCCGCTGTTCGACCGAGCGACCCAGGGCACCTACCCGCCCGGTTCGACCTTCAAGGTGGTGACCGCGGCGGCCGGCCTCGACTCGGGCCTGATCACGCCGCAGACCGCCTTCGCCGCGCCCTCGCCGCTGGAAGTCGAAGCGCAGCCGCTGGAAAACGACTTCAACGAAAGCTTCCCGCCGATCTCGCTCGACACGGCGCTGACCAGCTCGGTCAACACCTGGTTCGCCCAGCTCGGGCAGAAACTCGGCGAGAGCACGCTGTTCGAATACATGGACCGCTTCGGTTTCAACTCGACCCCGGCGATCGATCTGCCGAGCGATCAGGTCTACAAGAGCGGCGTCTACGACGAAGAAGAACTGCTCGGCCCCGGCGACCCGGTCGACATCGCGCGCGTTGCGATGGGCCAGGAGCGGCTGGCGGTGACGCCGTTGCAGATGGCCGAGGTCGCCGCCGCGGTGGCCAACGGCGGCAAGCTGATGAAGCCGCAGATCTGGAGCCGCGTGATCGACCCCGACGGGCGCGTGACGAAGCGGCTCGACCCCTCCGAGTACAGCCGGCCGATCGACGGCCAGACGGCGGAAGAGCTGACGACGGCGATGCAAGGCGTGGTCAGCGAAGGCACCGGCACCAACGCGGCGATTCCGGGCGTCCAGGTGGCGGGCAAGACGGGCACGGCGGAAACGCCGGGCAACGAATCGTGCGGCGGCGGCGAAGCGGAGAACCAGGCCTGGTTCATCGGCTTCGCTCCGGCGGAAGACCCGCAGGTCGCGATCGCGGCGACGGTCGAGTGCACCGAACGGTTCGGCAACGACGCGGCGGCGCCGATCTTCAAGGCCGTGGCGGAATCCATCCTCGCAAGCGAAGGGAGTTGAGCGTGTCGGCTGAAGTCGGCGAAGGTAGCGTCATCGACGGGAGGTACCGGCTGCTGCGCCGGATCGGCTCGGGCGGCATGGCCGATGTCTGGCTGGCCGAGGACCCCGACCTGCAGCGGCGCGTCGCGCTCAAGGTCCTGCACCGGCGCTTCGCCCAGGACCGCGAGTTCGTCGAGCGCTTCGAACGCGAGGCCGAGGCGGCGGCGGGGCTCTCGCACCCCAACGTGGTCGCCGTCTTCGACCGCGGCGACGTCGAAGGCACCCACTACATCGCGATGCAGCTGCTCGAGGGGCGGACCTTGAAGGAGCTGATCGACCAGGGGCTGACCCCGGAGCAGTCGGTCAGCCTGATCCGCCAAGTGCTGGAGGGCGCCGGCTACGCGCACCGGCACGGCGTCGTCCACCGCGACCTGAAGCCGCAGAACGTGATCGTCGATGACGACGGCCTGGCGACGGTGACTGACTTCGGCATCGCCCGCGCCGGCGCCTCGGAGATCACCCAGGCGGGCTCGGTGATGGGGACGCCGCACTACCTCTCGCCCGAGCAGGCGCAGGGCCAGGCGGTGACCGCGGTCTCCGACCTCTACTCGATCGGCGTGGTGCTCTACGAGGCGTTGGCCGGGCGGGTGCCGTTCGAGGCCGAGTCGGCGGTGGCGATCGCGATGAAACAGGTCTCGCACACGCCGCAGCGTCCGAGCTCGATCAACCCCGCGGTCACACCGGCGCTCGACGCCGTCGTCATGCGGGCGCTGGAAAAGGACCCCGGACAGCGCTTCCAGAGCGCCGAGGCGTTCATCGCGGCGCTCGACGCGGCGGCGCGCGAACCGGGCGGCGGTGGGGGCACGGCGTCCTTCGCGCCGCTGCCGCCGCCGGTCGTCGGCCCCGGCGAGGCGCTTGCGGCCGAGCCCGACGAGGAGGAGGAGCGACGCAGGCGGCGCCGCAGGATCTGGTGGACGCTGGCGGCGATCGCCGTGCTGATCGGGGCGTTGGTCGGCTGGGGCCTCTCACGAGACACGACGACCGAAGTGCCGAGCGTGACCGGCGAAATGCGGAGCGCGGCGACCGAACGGCTCGAACGGAACGGGTTCTCCGTCGCCAAGCCCGTCTACGTGCGCCGCGAAGTTGCCGCCAACACCGTGCTCGAGCAGGACCCGCCGGCCGGCGGGGCGTCGCTCGACTGCGCCTTCCTCAGCTGGTTCTGCTCGAAGCCGAAGGTGGCGCTGACCGTCAGCGCCGGGCCGGGCAGCGGCAGGGTGCCGGGCGGCCTCTCCGGCGTGCCGGTCGAAGAAGCCGTGGAACGGGTCGAAGATGCGGGCTTCGAGCCGAAGGTCGAACGGGTCAACTCCGAAGCGGTGGAAGAAGGCTCGGTGATTCGCACCGAACCCTCCGGCGGCAGCACGGCGACCCGCGGCTCGACCGTCCTGCTCGTCGTCTCCAAGGGGCAGAAGCTGAGCAAGGTGCCGGTGCTCGTCGGCACGCAGCGCTCGGTCGCCGTGCAGCAGATCCGCGGCCACGGATTCAGCCCCAGCGTCGAAGAAGAAGAAAGCGCCAAGCCCGCGGGCGAGGTGATCCGCCAGTCGCCGAGCGCCGGCACGAAGCTGGCGGGCGGCTCGACCGTCGGCATCGTCGTCTCGGCCGGCGTCGAAGAAGCGAAGGTGCCGAACGTGATCGGCTCCGAACGGCGCGAAGCGGTGGAAGCGCTGCGCGAAGCGGGGCTCGAACCGAGCGTGCGCGAAGAAGAAACCGAAGTGACGCAGCAGATCGGCCGCGTGCTCGACCAGTTCCCGCCGCCGGGCTCGAAGGTCGAATCGGGCTCGCAGGTGACGATCACGGTCGGCAAGCGGGCGACGGAAGGCGAATCGACCGGATGAGGGTCGCGGTGCTCAGCGGCGGTCGCTCCTCCGAGCACGACGTCTCGCTGCGCTCCGGCGAGGCGGTGGCGCGCGGGCTGGGGGACGCCGGCCACGAGCCGCTGGCGGTGACGATCGCGCGGGACGGCGGCTGGAGCTACGACGGCGCGCCGGTCGAGCTCTCGCCGGCCGGCGGGCTGCTCGGCGCCGACGCGGCGTTTCCCGCCCTGCACGGTCCCTTCGGCGAGGACGGCAGCGTGCAGGGCGTGCTCGAGTGGCTCGACCTACCCTACGTCGGCTCCGATGTGCTCGCCTCGGCGATCTGCATGGACAAGCTGACGCTGAAGCGGCTGTTCGCCGAGGCCGGCCTGCCGCAGGTCGAGTTCGTCGGCGCCGGCGAGCCCGGCTGGCGCGAGCGCTGCGCGGAGCTCGGCCTGCCGCTCTGGGTGAAGCCCTCGCGGCTCGGCTCGAGCGTCGGCATCAGCAGGGTCGAGAGCCTCGGCGAGGAGCTCGACCGGGCGGTCGAGCTGGCGCTGCGCCACGACCCGCGGGTGATCGTCGAGGCCTCGGCGCACGGCCGCGAGGTCGAGTGCTCGCTGCTCGGCAACGAGGCGGTCGAGGCCTCCCAGCCCGGCGAGGTCGTCGCGCACGGCGACTGGTACGACTACGAGACCAAGTACAGCGACGGGGGCATGGAGTTGATCGTCCCCGCCCCGCTGGACCCCGAGCAGACGACCCTCCTGCGCGAGCTGGCGATCGAGTCCTTCCGCCTCGGCGGCTGCGCCGGCCTCGCCCGCTGCGACTTCTTCGTCGAGCCCGACGGCCAGATCCTCGTCAACGAGCTGAACACCATGCCCGGCTTCACCGAGACAAGCGTCTACGCCAAGCTATGGGAGTCCACCGACCTCCCCTACCCAGCCCTATGCGACCGCCTGGTCAACCTGGCGATAGAGCGCCACGCCAAAGCCCGGTCGTACGAGTATTAGCCGACGAGCTTCGCAATAAGGAAGACCCGCCGAAGCGGGTCTTTCGGCGATTGGTCAGATCGCGGGGCACGTTCGAGGTACAAGCTGATCGTAGCGTTCGGAGCAGCGATTCTCGTTGGAACCGGTCGAGACGCTGAGCCCGCGGATCTTGCCGAGCACACCGCCGGATCCCCTTGATCTCGCCTGATGTGACCCACTTTGCGGGCGTCTCCGACCGATTTTCGACGCGCTCGCAATCATGCGAAACCGAGTGCGTGACCTGGCGGCCGCCCTTGATGCCGTCAAGCGCGGCTAGTGTGGATTCGTCTTTTGGGCCTTGCGAGCCGCCTTGAGCAGGTGCTCGGGCGCCTTGAGTCGTTCCAGCCGCTTGATGGCCTCCACCGACACGATCGCGGGCCCCGATCCCTCCTGAGACTGCTGAGTCACTTCGGGTTTCTGCGTTGCCATGAAGATCTACCCCTCTCTCTATGAACTCAATGCAGTTTCGCAGGTGCCGATGACGCCAAGAAAGCCCTCGTCCTCGGTGGCCCGCACAAGAGCGCCGTAGTGCCCGTCCCCAAGGATGTCTATGGCGAGAATTCCCTTGATGTCATGGTCCTGGCCTTCCCGGCTATACAGCGGACGGGCGTAGACGGCCTTATAGCCAGGAGTTCTCTGGACCTCGCTCCAGCTGAGGCCAAGCCGGTCGTCTATCGGCAGGGCCTCGAATGCTTCTCTGGTGTTGGCCCTGGCTCTTATCTCCTCCAGGTTCTTCGTCAGATGCGTCTTCAGGCGCCAGGCCTCCCCGACGACGCCCTTTCCCTTGGTCCACGGAATCCCAGAGCGCGCCCGGTCTCCGATCAGCAGAAAACTGCCGGCCCGTCGAAGCTGACGTTTGACCAGGGGAACCTGCCAAATGTGAACCCCTACCTCGGCGAGTGGGAGCGAGGGGCACTTTTCATCCACGAACGCTGCGACGTTCCGGCACGCGTCTTCCAGCTTCCGGTTCCGCCTCCTGCGCCTTCCCTGGATCGCCAGGCAAACCTGCCCCGTTACCCAAGCAGCGACGGCCGCGATCTGGATTGGCGGGAGAGCGTGACCGGCTGACCACGTGCTGGCCTTTGGGAAGCCGGCGGAATGCGCTACCGCGAGCACTGCCGCCGCGGCACCGAAGGCGAGCGTGAGTATGTCGAGGTAACTGGCGACCCATGCCAGCGACCTCGCCGCTTTCTCCCGGACCCTTGACATTAAGCCAAGGAGCCTACCGTCCTGGAAGTACGCCTGACTACTATTAATGTGGGTGCGTAACTGACCGGCCTCGACACCCGCGCCTTGGCCGAGGAGCGGGAGCGACGTGCTGATCCCCCAACGCTCCTGCTTTGCGCGATGGACAGCGCCATGCGCCGCCGAACTGGGACCACTTTGGCCACCAGATGTCCCGCCAAGCTAGCGAGTGCCGCAACCCTTGAGCTCAGGCACTGCCCGTTTATCCTGGTGTGAATTGCGT
>Ga0102953_1000304_pt1 | contig 35434 bp, 33 predicted proteins | sample SalPon2A_C_D2_MG_FD_78509 | JGI IMG/M metagenome (GOLD analysis project Ga0102953, IMG submission 78509) | Soil microbial communities from South San Francisco under conditions of wetland restoration - Salt Pond MetaG R2A_C_D2_MG | ecosystem: Environmental > Terrestrial > Soil > Wetlands | place... | reverse complement strand
GTCCTCCATGTCGTCTTCGAACGAGATGCCGAAGAGCTGGTAGCCACGCATGCTCCGCCCGATGGGGGCGAGGTGCGCCATGATCTCCATGGCCGCGAGCGCGACGCTCTCCGCCGTGTAGGCGACCTGGACGTCGGCGGAGTTCCAGCGGTTGGCGTGCGGCCGAGGCCGGAAGGGGTCCGCGCTTTCAGCCAGCGCTTCGCGGTGCACCAGGCGGTACGCCGTGATCAAATGACATCCCCATACAGAATCGATGTCACCAGGGAGTTGACCTTGTCGCGGCCATAGGAGGTGTGGAAGAGCTCGATGGGCGTCTTGCCGTCAAGGCCGGGGTTGGGCTCCTTGAACCACAACGCCGTGCCTTCGCGATCGAGGACTCGGCTGACGCGGGACCATGTATAGGTCAGAGCCTGGATACGGTCGAGCATGTCAGCGTCGATAGCGTCGTTTCGGCTGACGCGACTCTCGCTCACGCCGAGGACCTCAGCCGCCCTGCGCTTGGGCATGTCAAGCAGCCACCCAGTCACTCGCACAGCTTCGCGCGCCGATGCCTTGGCCGGCATGCTCTCATCACCGACCAGGAGGGCGTCGAGCCGCTTCGTAGACACCCCCGCGAGGGCCTTTAGGAGTATGTCCCGCGCTTCTGCTCCCGTGCCAGTTGCCAGGCGCTTCTCAAGCCGCGCCAGGTCGACCCGCGTGCCCTTCTTGCTGCGTCCGGTGCTAGTCTCTTGGGTCTTCTCTGCGACCTGAGCGGGCATCAGGAACCTCCTGATGGGAGTCTACATGATTCCGCAAGTATCTGGCGTTGCGCGCGCAAGGGAAGGTGGCGAACGCCGTCCGATCCTCCCGACTTCATGGGTCCACCCACGGTTCGGCCCCGCAGAAGGGTCCCTCGGGGCCCCGCAGCAACTCGATCTCGATGATGCCGCGCATGAGTCTGCCCGTCGGAAACCTCCGGCCCCAGGGGTACGCTCTCCGCCCTGGCTACTACCTCAGGGGCGAGGAGGCCGCCGCCATAGGAACGGTGGAGGAGAGGGGGCCGGCGGCCCGATGAGTGCGGTTGCCGCGCGGTCCGCGCCTCCCGATGGTGCACGATGGCGCTCGTTGTCGGTGGCGTCCCCACTGCGACGCTCGCTGAGCGCGTCCCGTCCCGCTCGTCCCCGCTGGCCCCTCGCCCCGATCAGGCCCGCGTCAACCTCTCACGCAGCACCTCGGGATCGACGGCGGTCCCGGTGAAGATCTCGAACGCGTCGACTCCCTGGTAGAAGTACAGCTCGTAGCCGGTGAGCACCTCGAGGCCGTTCGCTCGCGCCTGGTTGAGGAAGGGCGTGTGGACCGGTGTGTAGACCGCATCGAAGGCCCAGCGCTGGCCATGGAACAGGGAATCCGGAAAGGCGTTCCCGGGGTACTGGTACATACCGAGCGGGGTGCAGTTGATGAGCCCGTCTACGCCTGCTAGTCCGTCCAGTTCCGACCTGGGGTGAGCCGTGCAGTCCAGGTTCACGGCCCGGAGCTCGGATGCCAGGCCCTCCGCTTTCTCCGTGTCGATGTCGACGATCCGAAGGCACACGTCGGGGTCGAGCGTCGCGAGGCCGAATGCGACTGCCCGTCCGACGCCTCCGGCGCCGAGCATCAGGACGCTTCCGGGCGACGCCGCACCGAACCGGTTCCGAAAGGCCTTCATGAAGCCGGAGTAGTCCGTGTTGTGGCCGGTGAAGTCGCTGAAGCGGATGGTGTTGACGGCTCCGATGCTCCTGGTGCCGGCATCCGGGATGTCGACCATCGCCGCCGCCCGTTCCTTGAAGGGGTGCGTGACATTCACGCCGCGGAGTCCCCGGGCCGCCAGCTCCTCGATCTCGTGTTCGAACGATACGGTCTCGTCCTCACCGAGGTCGAACAGGCAATAGCTGAGATCCAGGCCGCAGATCGAGGCGGCCACTTCGTGCAGCCGCGGTGCTTGCGAGCGTGCGATACCGCGGCCGACGAGTCCGAGCTCGATGGCTGCCATCAGTAGCCGAACTGGTTCGGCAGCCAGGTGACGAGCGCCGGGATGTATGTGATCACGAACAAGACGGCCACCTCTACTAGGAACAACGGGATGATGCGCCTGGTCAAGCGGAGGATCCCTACGTTGGCGATGGAGTCGGCCACGAAGAGGCACAAGCCCATCGGCGGGGTGATGAGTCCGATCATCAGGTTGGCGATGACGACGATGGCGAAATGCGTGGGGTCGATGCCGTAGGTGGTGGCGATCGGGGCCAGGATGGGCACGAGCACCAGCATCGCCGAGGTCCCTTCCAGTACGAGGCCCACCAGGAGGAGGAAGACGTTCACCATCAAGAGGAAGATGTACTTGTTGGGCGTCTCGTGGAGAACGAAGGTCGCGATGTTCTGCGGGATCTGGGCGTAGGTCAGGAGCCAGTTGGCGAGCGACACCGTGGCGATGATGACCAGGATGACGGCGGAGTCGCGCATGGAACGGATGAAGACGCCGGGGATGTCCACCAGCTTGAGGCTGCGGAGGATGAACAGGCCGGCGATGAGGGCGTAGAAGACGGCGAAGGCTGCGGCCTCGGTCGGGGTGACGATGCCGAGAACGATCGAGCCGACGATGAAGACGGGCATCGCCAGTGGAATGATCGCATTGAGGAAGGCCTTGAGGCGTTCCCGGATCGGGAGGGCCTCCCTGGCTTGGCCGTACTTCGGCGCGAACACGAACAGATAGATCGAGAGACCGACAGCGAGGAGGAGACCGGGTACGGCGCCCCCGAGGAACATGGCCGGCACGGATGCGACGGGATAGATGAGCGCGTAGATGATCACCGGGATGCTCGGTGGCACCACCGGACCGATGACGGATGCGGCGGCGACGAGGGCGGCGGCGACATCGGGTGGATAGCCGGAGGCCTTCATGCTCGGGATGAACACGCGCCCAAGCGCTGACGTGTCGGCGACCGCCGATCCGGAGATGCCCGCGAAGATGAACGACGCCCAGATGTTGACCTGCGCCAGCCCGGACTTGAACTGCCCTACCAGGGCGTTGGCGAAGTTGACGATGCTTCCGGTGATGCCGCTGGAGTTCATGAGCTCGCCGGCCAGGATGAACAGCGGGATGGCCAGGAGCGTGAAGGAGTCGAGCCCGGAGAACGTCTGCTGCGCGACCAGCGAGAAGGGGAAGCTCGAGTGGGCGATGAGCCACGAGGTGACGGCGAGGATCGCGACCGCGATCGGCACCCCGATCGCGAGAAGGGCGACCAGGAACGAGACGATGATCATGGTTCGCCGGCCTCGGGCGCAGGCCCGCGCAACCGCGACGGCAGCTCACCCACGCAGATGATGGCCTTCGCGGACGCCACGACGATGAGGCCCGCTCCCAGCACGATCATGGCGGACTGCATGTAGGCCGTCGTGAGGTTGAGGCCTGTGATCACGATCCGGCCGCGGCTGTGAACGAACTCGAAGGCCGAGATGGTGAAGGCGATCCCGACCGCGATGGTCAACAGGTGAGATACGAGCTCGAGCACGGCGTTGACGCGCGGGCTGAGGAACTCGGTCACGATGTTGAAGCGAACGTTGAGCCCCTGCGTGTAGGCAGCGAGGACGCCGAACGCCGTTCCGTAGATCATGCCGTACGTCGACACGCTCCCGCCCCAAACGAACGAGCTATGGAAGAGATAGCGGCTGATGCTGTTGGTCAGCACGACGGCGAACACCACTCCGAGCGACAGCCCCGCGAGCGCAAGGAAGAGGTGCTGCACGCCGTCATGAAGGGTTCGCAAGATCCGAGTCATACGCAGTGGGCTCTCCGATGCGGTGACGTTCTGCGGTGGAGGACGTGCTGCAGGGTGGACCCGAACCCTGGGTCCACCCTGCACGGCGGCGTCTAGTTGCTGCTCTCTGCGGTCTTCACCGCGGACTGGAGGTCCGTGATCCAAGAGGCATCGATCTTCTGCTCCAGCAGCTGGACGATGGCCGGCTGGGCGTCATTCTTGAACATGTCCATCTGGGCCTTGGTCGGCTTGTAGATCTCCATGCCGGCCGCTTGCAGCTTGGGCAAGTCCTGCGCCGAGTCGAACTGCTGGATGGCGCGCCCGACGGTTCCGGCCACGACGGCGGCCGTCTGGACGAGCGACTGATCCTCCGCAGAGAGGCTCTCGAACAGCTTGTTGCTGATAACGATGAAGTCGGTGGCGTAGACGTGGCGATCGAGCGTCATGTACTTCTGCTCCTGGTAGAGCTTGTTGTTGTAGATGACGCCTACGGGGTTCTCTTCGCCGTCCACCACGCCGGTCGCCAGCGCCGTCGGAAGCTGGGCCCAGGCCAGGGGGGTCGCTTCGCCGCCCAGCGACTGAACCAGCTTCACGAACAGGGGCGTGTCTTGCACACGGATCTTGAGCCCCTTGAGGTCGGCCGGCGTCTGGATGGGGTGCTTCGAGTTCGTGAAGTTGCGGAACCCGGTCTCACCGTAAGCGAGCGTGCGGAGGCCGGTCTCCTGCAGACATTGCGCTGCGAGCTTCTTGCCGTACGGGCCGTCGAGCACTTGCCAGGCGACCGGGGCGGAAGGGAACATGTAGGGGATGCCCAGCACCGCGGCCTCGGGGCACACCTGCTCCATGGCGCCGGAGACCATGGCCATGCTGAGCGTGCCGTCCTGCACCGATTGGACCAGCTGCGTTTCGCCGCCGAGCTGACCGTTTGGGTAGAGCTTGACGGTGATCCGGCCACCGGACTCACCCTCGATGATGTTCTTGAAAGCGAGCGCGGCAGCCCCCTTCTTCGAGGTCTGCCAGTCCGCCGGGTCGACATGCGCGAACGTGAGCGTGATGTTCTGCGCCAGCGCCGTGGTCAGCGCCAGGGCGGCGACGAGGATGGTAAGCAGCTTGATTCTGAGCATCTGTCTCCTTCATTCGAGGCGGCTTCTCCTGCCTCACAGGGCTTGGTCCGGATCGCGGAAGCTGAGGTCACCCCCCTCCGACGGCTGAGGGCCTGAAGGGATCGCGGTCGTGCGAGAAGTCGGATCGGCGCGTTCGACGCGCCCATCCGGAATGCCGCCCAGCCGGCCGCGCTCGGAGCGCCGCCCGTAGCGGAACGTCTGGGAGTGGGAGCCGAAGAGCCGTGCGCTGTCATCCTCGGCATGGAAAGCGCCCCGGTGGCGCACGGCCCGCGGCGAGGCCGCGACGGCGGATCGCAGGGTCTCACGCAGGCTGCCGATGGGGCATGCGGTGGCGCTAGATGTCTGCATGGCATCGTCCCTCTGGAGCGCGTATGCGCCCGGCTTCCTCTTGCTTGTGCAATTGCGCGGAGTCTAGCATGAGCCTCACTGAAGCGCAACTGCCGTGTCAGTTGTACGTCAGGCGTTTGCCTGGGTGGCTGCGCTTGTACGCCTGCGGGCGGAGGGAGCGAGCGCACCTCGTTGGGGACGCGCCTTTCCTGTGTCGGGGGGTGAGGCTTCCCGGGGGGTGCATCGCTGGCGTGGGGCGGCTCTACCCGCGAACGGCGCTGGATGGCCCGCGCCGGGTCCCGGGGAGGCTAGCGCGCATCGGACGTCGTCGCATCGCTTCGGGTCGTGGCGTGCGGGATCGCGAGCCGCTTCAGCGCCGCCGTACGGTAGGGGGCATTGCGGGCACCGTAGCCGTTGTAGCCGCCCCGGCGCTCCACGACCTCGAAGAAGAAGCCGTCCCCGTGCGGTCGGGAGTAGAGCTGGTAGTAGCTTCCGCCCGTCCCATCACTGTCGTACAGGATGTTCCAGGCGCGAAGGAGGTCGGTCTCCTCGGCCTCGAGATGGAACTCGCCGGCGAGGTCGCGATAGTACGACTCCGGGATGGGCAGGCTCTCGAAGCCGTTCGCCGACAGCTTCCGCGCCGTCGCGGCGATGTCATCGCACAGGAAGGCGACGTGTTGGGTCGATGCGCCGTAGCTGTCGGACAGGAAACGCCCTGCGAAGGTGCGATGCGAGTTGACGCCGTTCAAGGTGAGGCGGAACCTACCGTCGTCACGTTGCAGCGCTCGCGACCTGACGGAGCCGCCGGTGTCGGCGATGCCGATCTCGGGCGCCTTGCCGACGTCGAAGATCGAGGTGTAGAAGAGCGTACAGCTGGCCAGCTCCTCCTGCTTCATCACCTGCGCCAGGTGATCGACGCGCACGAGGCCGGCGGGCTGGACCGTGCTCTCGACGGCGAGCGGCGAGAACTCGGTCTCCCAGACGCGGCGCAAGTCGGTCATGTCGTCGATGAAGTGCAGCACCGAGCCGCCGACATCGCGCACGGCCGGGATGTTCAGCTCGCCCGCGTAGCGCTTCTGCTCGAAGCGTCGGGTGCCGAGCATGACGGCGCGGTTGGCGGCGGCCTCGGCATCGGCGACCTTCAGGCCGATATCGCACACGCAGGCCCCGTGCATCACGTAGGCGGAGTGCGCGTAACCCTGCTTCTCCGAGTTGATGACGATGTTGATGCCGTCCTGTCGCCACATCGTCACGGCCCTGACGATGTGGCGCGCAACCGGCCTGAAACCGAGCTGGTGCAGCATGCCGCCGAGAGACTCGGCGTCGGCCCCGCTGGCGGCGAACTCGATGAACTCCACGTCGTCGATGGCCGCCCTCGCCGGCAGGGGCGGTAGCTCGAGATGGCCGGTCGGCTCGGCGCGTTCGGCGGCATCGGCCAGGGCGATAAGGGAACGGTGGCCATCCAGCGCCAGTTGGCGCAGGCTTCCCCTGCTTCGGTTCTCGATCAGATCCAGGCCGTAGGCACCTGCGTATCCGGTTGCGGCCACCGCCCGGACGAGGTCCACGAGGGGCAGGTCCCCCTCGCCTGGCAGGCAACGGAAGCGCCGCGACTTGTACTCCAGATTCATCGCCACGGCCGGGGCATCGGCGATCTGGACATGGAAGATGCGATCGGCCGGTATGGCGCGGATGCTCTCCGGCGAGAGGCCGCGGGCGGCGACGTGGAAGCTGTCGAGGACGAGGCCAACGGCCGGGTGGTTGGCGCGACGGACCACCTCCCACGCATCGCGGTAGTCGGAGATGTACTGCCCCCACGCCCGCGCCTCGTAGCCGACACGCAGGCCGCGAGCGGCGGCGCGCTCGCCGAGGAGGGCGAAGTCGCTCGCCAGCCGGTCCACCCCGCCCAGGCCATGGCGCGCGGTGCCCGACTCCACCAGCATCAGCTCGGCGCCGAGCGCCTCCATGACGTCGAAACGCAACTCGATGCGGTCCAGGACCCGTGACCGCAGCTCGTCGGGCAGGCCCTCGAACTCGAAGGAGGGCCTGAAGAGATCGATCTTCAGGCCATGATCGCGCACCATCCTGCCGATCTCCTCAGCCGTGCTGCCCTGCACGGCGAGGTCCCGCTCGGCGATCTCGATGCCGTCGAAGCCGGCCGCGGAGAAGGCAGTGAGCTTGTCTTCGAGGGTGTCGGCCACCGACAGGGTGGAGATGGAGGTTCGCATCGGCGCACTCCTTCGCTGGTGGGCGGTGGCGCAGACCGCCGCCGATGGCGTGGGTCAATCGGTGGAGGCGTGCCCGCCGCTGCCGTCGGGCGAGTAGATGTCGAGGATGTTCCAGTGCCCAGAGGTCGGGGTCGGGTTGTTGACCATCGCGACGTCGATCACCGTCGGCCGGCGGCTGGCGATCGCCGCCTCGAGCGCCGGCCGGAAGCCTGCGGCCGAGGACACGCGCACGCCCTCGCAGCCGTAGGCCCGGGCGATGGCGGCGTAGTCCGGCGTCTGCTCGTCGGGCGCGGTCGCCGCGGGGAATGTGGTGCCGAAGACGAAGCCGAAGTTCGACTTCTGGAGGCCCGCGATGGTGCCGTAGGCATTGTTGTTCATGACGATCCAGGTCACCGGGGCGTCCTCGGCCGCCGCGGTGGCCAGCACCGCCGGGTTCTGGCCGAAGCCGCCGTCACCCACCAGGCTGATGACGACCCGGTCGGGCGCCGCGAGCCTCGCGCCTACCGCGGCCGCCGGGCCGAAGCCCATGGTGGCGTAGCCGCCGGGGATCAGGATCGAGCCGGGGGTGAAGATGTCGAACTGCTGGGCGACGCCGTTCTTGTTCCAGCCCACGTCGGAGGTCAGGATCGCGTCGTGCGGCATGGTCGCGCGCAGGTCGGCGAGGATGCGTTCCGGCATCATCGGGAAGGCGTCCGACGTCTGCATCTCGACGTTCCGCTCGGCAAACTCGGACCGCTCGCGGGCGATGCTCTGTGCGCGGCCGTCGGGCTTACGACCCTCGGGCAACATCTCGCGGGCGACGCGGTTCAGCACCTTCAACGCGGCCTTGAGGTCGGCCACCGCGCCGATCTCGGCTGGGTAGTTGCGGCCGATCTCCTGCGGTTCGATGTCGATCTGGATCAACCTCGAGCCACGCTTGCCGATGTCGAAGGTGTATTCCGGGTACCAGCTCGAGCTGTCCGCCTCCTTGAAGCGGGTGCCGAGGGCGAGGATCCAGTCGGCCGCGAGCGTCTGCTGGTTGGTGAACGCCATCCCCCAGAAGCCGGTCATGCCGATCACGAGAGGATGATCGTCGGGCAGCGCGCCCTTGCCCATCAAGGAGTAGGTGACAGGGATCTGCATGTGGTCAACGAACTCGCGGAGCTCGCCGAAGGCCCGGGCCAGTGCGATCCCGCCGCCGACATGGATGATCGGGCGGGTGGCGTGGGCCATCCGCTCGACGATCGTCCGCGCGGTCTCGTCGTCGAGCGAGGGGCGGGTCAGCGCCTTGGGCCCGTTCGTCACCCGCTCCCACAGGGCGGCATCGATCGGGGCCGAGAAGAGGTCCATGGGGACGTTCACCAGCACCGGCCCCGGCTGACCGGACTCGGCGAGGAGGAACGCCTTCTCCAGGATCTCGGGCAGGAGCTCGGGCGTGTCCACGCGCCAGGCGCGCTTGACGAAGGGGCGGTAGATCTCGTACTGGCTGGCGTCGGCGTGCAGGTTCACCTCTTGGTGGGGATGCTTGCCGTAGTAGTAGCTGGGAACGTCGCCGGCGATCACCACCATCGGCGTGCAATCGAGTGCGGCGTTGGCGACGCCGGTAGCGGCGTTGGTTAGGCCCGGAGACAGGTGCGTGAGGAGCACCGACGCCCGGCCCGTCACTCGCGCGTAGCCGTCGGCGGCATGGGCGGCGAGTTGTTCGTGCCGCACGTTCACGAAGCGCATGCTCGAATCCGCCATGGCAGACAGCACCGCGAGATTGGTGTGGCCGCAGAGGCCGAAGACGTGCGTGACCCCGCGCGCTTCCAGGTAGCGCACCATGTGCTGCGCCATGAGGTCCTTGCGGGCCACCGGCTCTACGGACATCACAGTACCTCTGTGCCGTAGAACTCGCCGAACAGCTCCTGCTCGGACGGCCGGTCCTCCGGGATCGGGCGGGCGATCCAGGTCACGTTCATGTAGTGCTTCAGTGAGATGTTCTCGTTGGTGATGTTGCCGCCCCAGACGCCGCAGCCCAGGCTGGACGTCATCGGCATGCCGTTGGTGAAGCTGCCCGCGTTCGCCTTCGACTGCGGCTGGCGCACCATCACGCGGCTGACCGGCGCGTTCTCGGCGTGGCGGATGATCCGTTCCTCGTCGAAGGAGTAGATGCCGCAGGAGTGCCCCTTGCCCCCGACCTCGAAGATCTCGCGCACCATCCGCAGGGCGTCGTCGAAGTCCCTGGCGCGGTAGAGGGCCAGGGTCACCGACAGCTTCTCGCGGCTGAAAGGATGCTCCTGGCCGATCCCGTCCTGCTCGACCATCAGGAACTTCCGCCCTTCCGGAAGGGGGAACCCGGCGAGCTCGGCGATCTTCTCGGCCGAGACGGCGACCGTCTCGATCCTGCGGCTGCCGTCCGGGTTCCAGAGCGCCTCGGCGAGCAGGCGCTTCTCGTCCCCTGAGCAGAGATGGCCGCCCTCGGCGACAAGCGCCTCCTTCATCTGGTCGTAGACCTGATCGACGATGACCAGGTTGCCGTCCGCCGAGCACCCCGAACCGAAGTCCGACATCTTCGAGATCCGGCTGTTCATCGCCGCCTCGGCGATGTCGGCGGTCTCATCGATCACCATGGTGGAGTTGCCCGCGCCGACGCCGTAGGCAGGCTTGCCCGAGCTGTAGGCGGCCGCGACCATCGGCTTGCCACCGGTCGCCAGGGTCAGATCTGCCTCGCTCATGAGGTACTGGGTCATCGGAATGGACGGCTTGCGCACGCACTGGAAGAGGTCCTCGGGCGCGCCGACCAGCTTGCAGGCGTGTCGCATGACGTCGACCATCTCGTTGGTCGTGTCCTTCGCCCGCGGGTGCGGCGAGAAGATCACGGCGTCCTTGCACTTGGCGGCGTAGATGCCGGTGACGGGCGGCGTGAGCGCCGGGTTGGTCGTGGGGATCAGCGAGGCGATGACGCCGGCGGGCTTGGCGATCTTGGTAAGCCCCTTCTCGGGGACGTCCTCGATGACACCGACGGACTTCTGGCGCAGCGCGTCGCGCAGCACGCCCAGCACTTTGAAGCGCTTGCCGGCGCGCCCGGCCCGATCACCGATGCCGCTCTCGTCCACCCCCTTCCGGGCGATGCGCACGAAGGTCGTTTCGTTGCCGCAGTGCCAGCCGATCGCCCGGGCGAGCCGGTCCACCTGCTCCTGGTCCCAGTCGGCGATCTCGTCCATCGCCCGGTGGGCGCGGGCGATCAGTTCGTCGACGGTGGCGACTTCTTCCTGGGTGATCTCGCGGGCCATCTAGCGTCCTCCTTCTTCGCGGCGGGCTTGGGTGGGTTGGCCTGCAAGCCCCTGATCGTTCTCGAACACCGCGCGAGCGGCCTCGAGGCAGTTCCGTGCGTGTTGTTCGGGGCCGAGCTCCGCGATGCGTTCCGCGTGCGGCAGCTCGATCGAAAGTGGAATGTCGGGGAAGAGGAAGTTGATCGCCCAGAAGTCGATGGCGCCTTCGCCGGGGTAGAGGCGGGCGTCACGGGCGGTCCGCATCATCCGCTCGCGGGTGAAGGCGAGATCCTCTGCGTCGCAGACGTGAAGGAAGTTGACCCATTCGGGTGGCACCTTCTCCAGCGCCAGCAATGGGGCCTTGTTGAAGTGCATGTAGAGTGTGTCGACCAGCACGCCCTGGTTTCGCCGCCCGGTGCGTTCCAGGATCTCCATGACCTCTTCGAGCGTGGTCAGCCGGGAGAACGAGGGGAACTCGAGATTGACCGTCAGGCCATAGCGCGCCGCGAGGTCGCAGATCTCGGCGAAGGTCTCGACGATGTATCGCCGGTCGTTTCGCACGTCGGTCCACGCCGAGCAGATGACCTGGCTCGCGCCCAGCTCGGCTCCGGCCTCGAATGCCGGAAGGAACTGCCTCGGCTCCAGGTCGCGCATGATACGGGTGAGCTCGATGTCGAGGCACTGGAGCCCGGTCTCGTCGAGCGCGCGCCGGGTGTCGCGGACGATCCGCGGGTCGGTCGGCTCGATGTCCGGCTCCCCTGCCACGCCCAGGTGGAACAGCCGGTAGCTGACGTAGTCGTACCCGGTGCGCGCGGCGATGCGGGTCTGCTCGGGCGGGGTCACGCCTGGCACGGTCAGATAGGAGAGCGAATAGGGGTGGCTCATCCCGTCTGTTCCACATGGCGCTCCCAGGGCGGAGCGGGCACATGCGACGTCCTGCCAGGCAGCGAACGGCCTAGCAGCGCCTCGGCCTCCGCGACGGCGGCGCCGAGCGCCGGGCCGTCGATGCCCGTGAAGAGCCCCATCTGCTCGCAGGCGAAGGCTGCGTCCTCGGTGGCGATGTTGCCGGTCGCCTTGGGCACGAAGGGGCAGCCTCCGAGCCCGCCGAGCGCCGCGTCGAAGATGCGCACGCCGGCCTGGAGACCCGCTAGCAGGTTGGACAACCCGAGACCGCGGGTGTCGTGCAGGTGCAGCGACAGCGCCACCTCCGGTGCGATCTCGTCGCGCAGGCGGCGGCACAACGTGTAGACCTGCCGCGGGTTGGCAAGCCCGGCGGTGTCTGCCAGGTTGATCTCGTCGACCCCGAGCGCGGAGAACTGCCGCGCGATACCGGCTACCCGGTCTGGATCGATCCGCCCTTCGAAGCCGCAGCCCAGCGCCGATTGGATGCCCGCGCGGACGGCGACGCCCTCCGACAGCGCGCGTTCGATCACCGGAACGATGTGGGCAAGCCCTTCGTCCACGCTTCGATTGGTGTTCTTCCGAGAGTGCGTCTCGGAGGCGGAGACCGATATCGACAGATGCCGCACGCTCACGCCCAAGGCCCGGTCGAGCCCCGTCCCGTTGAGAACGAGCGCCGAGTAGACGACGCCGGGCCGGCGGTCGATCCGCTCGAAGAGTGCGTCGGTATCGGCCATCTGCGGCACCCACTTGGGATGCACGAACGATCCCACCTGGATGCGCCGCACGCCCGCAGCCTCGAGAAACCCGAGGAACCGCAGCTTCTCGTCGAGCGAGAAGAGCCGCTCCTCCTTCTGCAGGCCGTCGCGGAGGAACTCGTCCTCGATCAGGACATCGCCGGAGAGATCGAACATCAGAGCCTCGGGCGCGCGCTGGCGAATACTGGCTGCATCGAATCGTTCCTTTGGGGCGCGTGTGCGCCCGGTTCCCGCTTGCTTGTGCAATTGCGCGGAGTCTAGCATGGGCCTCACTGAAGCGCAACTGCCGTGTCAGTTGTACGTCAGCCATCCTGCTGATATGGTGAACGCACTGTGCCTACGCTTTCGAGTGAGCGCGAGTTGTCGCTGAAGGACCGTGCCTATGCCCGCATCAAGGAACAGATTCTCAGGGAGGAGTTGGAGCCGAACGGGTTCCTCTCCGAGCGGGGGCTGGCTCGCGACCTGGGGATGAGCAACACGCCGGTTCGCTTGGCGCTGGCTCGTCTGGAGCACGAGGGGTATGTGCGCATCTCGCCGCAGCAGGGCATCGTGGTGGTGGCGCTGACGTTCGAGGAGATCGTCGACTACATCGATTACCGGTTGGCGTTGGAGAGCTTCGTGGTCCGGCAGATCGCGGGTCAGTTGAGCCCTGGCCAGGTGGAGGCCTTGCGAGGCAACCTGCGTAGTCAGCGCGGGGTCCTGGATGGCGCGATGCCGGAAGGGGAGGATCGGGAGGCGCTGTTGAGGATGGACGTCGCCTTCCATCTGCTCCTGGCCTCCGCCTTCGGCAACCGTCAGATCTCCCGGGCGGTCGAGCTTCAGCACGACATGCTCTTCCGTGTGGCCAATCGTGTGTTCCGCCGTCACCCGGAGCGACTGGAGCAGAGCGTGAACGAGCACCACGACATCGTGGAGGCGATCGTCGAGGGGGCTCCGGGGGAGGCGGTTTCGCGCATCGAGGCCCACATCCTCAAGATCAAGCCGCTTCTGGTTGGCGTCCGCTGAACGGCTACGTGGTAGAAGGCCGCGTCCCAGACGCTGCGGATACCGATGAGCAGCAGGCCGAGCGCCACACCACCTAGGCCGAACGGCGCCGCGCGCGTCGAGCGCGTCGCTCTCCTGACTGGAGAGTTCGAAGTCGGTTACCGCGAAGTTGTCGGCGATTCGCTCGGCACGGGTGGACGTTGGGATCGCAGAGCGGCCCTCCTGCAGATGCCAGCGCAACATCACTTGGGCGGCAGACTCGCCGTGCCGCTGGGCGATCTCGAGCAGCGTCGGATCGTCGAAGGTAGTCTTTGCTGCGTCCCGGTAGGAGGTGATGCCGCCGATCGGCGACCAGGCTTGGGTCAGGATGCCGTGCTCGGCGTGCACACGCTGGAGAGCCTTCTGCTGGAAGAACGGGTGGACCTAGATCTGGTTGACGGCCGGAATGAAAGACGTTCTGTCCATCAGGCGGTCGAGGTGTTCGGGCATGAAGTCACTTACGCCGATGGTGCGTACCTTGCCGTCGGCAAGCAGCTTCTCGAGCGCCCTGTAGGCGTCCAGGGTGCGCTCGAAGGAGGGTGGCAGTGGCTGATGCAGGAGCAGCAGGTCGATGTGGTCGACGCCGAGCTTGCCGACGCACTTGTCAAATGCGTGCAGGGTGGCATCGTAGCCGTAATCGCTGATCCAGATCTTCGTCTCGACGAAGATCTCGGAGCGGTCGATTCCCGTCCCGCGAAGGCCGCGACGCCAGCAAATGATCCAAGCCCAAGCGCTTGATGGCGGTGAGCACGGCCCGCACGTGCCCATGCGGCCGCGACGCCAGCGTGCGGAAGGCATCCTCGACGACCGCACCTGCTTGCCCTCGAGCGCCACCCGGACCAACGCCACGATCTCATCGCCCAGAGGCGTCAGGTTCGCCAACGTCTCCTTCCTGACCTTCCTCCCCTCCCGGTAGGAGCGCATCAACAGGTGCGCGAGGTACTCCCGCTCCCCACGGCGCCGCGTGGTCGTCACCACGGGAACTCCCGAACCACGAGAAGGCATGCCCAGCCCTTCCACGCCGAAGCGCGCCACAACAAGGCAGATCAGGAACTACACGTACACGACCAGAAAGCTGTCGCTCCCCACCACCACACCAGCACCGGCCCAACTACGAACGGAACTCCGGCCTAGTGACAACAGCCCACAGCGAAGCGCGTCACCAACGCAAGCCAACCATCATACTGTCGAACTTGGCTCAGAATGGTCGCGATCTCATTTGATTGCAGGCCAAGGAAGACGTTGACCGATCGGTTGCCGCGATCTGCGACTCGTCATCGCGGCCCCTACACTCACCAGGCGTGGCCTGACGACGGCGCCATGGTTGTAACCCGAGAATTCCGTCCACCCGCGTGTTGGGGGGCGCCGGAGGCTTGTATCGCGTCGTGACCTACCGGAGCGCAAGAGCTCCGAGGCCACCCCCTATGAGAATCAGCGCCGCGGGATGGACGTTGAACTTGACGGCCAAGAAGAACGCGCATACGGCAAGGCCCCAAACCAGGAGCGTCCGTTCCCAATGACCGCCGATGCCGAGCGCTTTGGGTGCGAAGTCCCAGACGACCAACGCCAGGAGCGCGATTACCACAGGGCGCACCCCTTTCAGGAAGCCCTCGATGGCGGGATTGTCTTTGAATCTCAGATAGAGGGTCGCCAACAGGATCATGGCCAGCACGGTAGGCACGGAAACGCCGACCAGGGCGGCGACGGCGCCGGGCCATCCGGCCACCTGGTAGCCGACGTAGCCGGCCATCTTCGTGGCGATTGGGCCGGGGAGGGAATTCCCGAATGCGAAGGCGTCGAGGAACTCCGACTTCGTCAGCCAGTGTTGGAGCTCGACGACCTCTTCTTGTACCAGCGGGATCATGGAAGGGCCGCCGCCGAAACCAAAGATGCCTACCTTGGCGAACGACCAGAACAGCGCAAGCACTCTCAAAGTGACCTCCGGGCCGGCACCCTCGCGCACCCTTCTTGGGCCTTTGGAACACGCCGGCGACTCGGTGCGGCGCACCCGCTGGCTCCGCAGCGGGGCTATTCAGGCAACGCCTAGAATGCGACCGCCTGTCCGTCCTTCCGTGGGTCAGAGCCGGCGATGTAGCCGTCATCGGACCTATAGATCGCTTGGGCGCCACCGAAGGCGAACTCGAGGTCGGGCTGGTCACGGACGATCTCATGGCCAAGCCCTTCGAGGGCCTGCCGTGTGTTCGATGGGATTCCTGGCTCGACAGCCACGGTGCGTCCGCCCATCCAGCGCCACCTGGGGGCGTCGATTGCCGCCTGGGGATTCTGGTGCCACATCGCGGTTCGCAGGGCGAGCTGGAGATGCCCTTGCGGCTGCATCGGACCGCCCATGACGCCCAGCCCCATCAAGGCGGAACCCCCCTGCGTGAGGAAAGCCGGGATGATCGTGTGGAACGGTCGCTTCCCGCCAGCGACAACGTTGGGGTGATGCGGGTCGAGCGAGAATCCAGCGCCTCGATTCTGCAGGCTGATTCCGGTTCCCGGAACAACGACACCCGACCCGAAACCGTGGAAGTTGGACTGGATCAGCGAGACCATGTTGCCATCCTCGTCGGCCGTTGTTACGTAGACCGTTCCTCCTTCGGTCGGCACACCCGCTCGAGGGTCCTGGGCCCGCCTGCGGTCGATCGCCCTTGCGCGTGCCCTGAGATACTCGGGGTCGAGAAGGCTCTCCGCCGGTGTGCCCATGTGTGAAGGGTCGGCCACATAGTGATACGTGTCGGCGAAGGCGAGCTTCATCGCTTCGATCTGAAGGTGGATGGCCTCGACCGAGTCCGGTCCGAGCTGATCAAGGCCCTGGTGCTGCAGTAACCCGAGCGCAATCAGTGACGCAAGGCCTTGACCGTTGGGAGGCAACTCATGGAGCCGGATGTCGTCAACACATTCTTGGGAGATCGTGGCAACCCAATCGGGTGCATGCGTACCCAAGTCGCCATGGCTCAGCAGGCCGCCGTTGCGGGCCGCGTGCGCGACCATCGCGTCGGCAAGATCGCCCTTGTAGAAGGCGTCGCCCAGAGTTGCCGCGATTCGTTCGAGCGTCGTGGCTTGCTCGGGGTGGGAGAAGCGCTCCCCTGGTTCAGGGGCCCTCCCGTTGGGCAGGAATGCCGCACCGAACTCGCTCGACGCGGCCAGTGTCTTCGCGGCCCCCCGCCATACGGATGCGACGTGGGGCGTCACCTGGAACCCGTCACGGGCGTAAGTGATCGCTGGCTCGAAGAGGTCCTCGAACGGCAGTCGACCGAATCGCTTCGACAGGGTCGACCACGCCGACACGGCTCCCGGGACCGTAACGGCATCCCATCCGTAGAGGGGCATCGTGTCGACGTGGTCGAACCGCTCCAACGTCCATGCGGCGGGAGAGCGGCCGGAGGCGTTGAGGCCATGCAAGCGAACGTTGTCCCACACGATTGCGAATGCGTCGCTGCCGATCCCGTTTCCCGTTGGTTCGACGACGGTCAGAGTCACAGCGGCAGCGATCGCTGCGTCGACAGCGTTTCCCCCTCGCCCCAGCATCTTCAAGCCAGCTTGCGCGGCGAGGGGCTGAGATGTGGCGACGACGTTCCGGCCCATAACCGGCATGCGTTTGGACGCGTAGGGGAACTCGAACCGGATCTCGGTCATGACATCGCCGTCCTGTTCGCCGGCGCCAACTGCCGGGGTTGGTTCATGCGTGAGGGGCGCGCTGCGCAAAGGGCTGCAACATCCTGGAGGCGGTTAGACGTGGCCGAACCGCTCGAGCATCTCAACGGCGCTGAAGGGAGTCCCATCGGGTTTCCGGGCTGTCTCTTCGTCTCGAACGATCTGCTCGGCCCGCGCGAGCACCTCGCCCACGTCGTGCCGAGGAACGACCACCACGCCGTCATCATCGGCGAGTACGAGATCGCCGGGCGACACGGTGAGCTCCTCGCGTGTCGCTGATGTCAGGCGAAGCGTTACGTTCGCCCCGGTCACGCGCCATCTCCCCACGGCTTGAACGGGGCTCGTGTAGCGAGCGAAGACCGGGAAGCCTTGTGATTGGATCGTTGCCCTGTCGCGAAAGCCGCCGTCGACGATGGCCCCTCGGCAGCCGCGGCTCGCCATCGTCAAGGCGAGGAGGTCGCCGAAGAGACAGAACCCCTGCGCATCGGTGCCTGACCAGACGGCGATGCTTCCGGATGGCGTTGCATCTACTACGCGTAGCTTCTCCCGATCTGGCCCCGCTTCGTTGAGGCAGCTACCCTCGATGGTGTACGCCCATCCGGCCACCGTCCCGCCGGACGTCGTGAATGGCTTGACGCCCATGTCCAGCGCGGGTGCCTTCCATCGTTTCTCGTCGAAGACGTCGCAGATCACGGCTGTGTTGAGGGCCTCGAACCGTTCAAGTATCGCCTCAGCCGTACTATCTTGAGAGGTCACGGACGCTCCCTTCGTCTGATGGGCTCACCTGCTCGCCAGGCCAGCAGATGTGAAATGCCATTTCACTAATACATGAAAAGGCCGTCGAACGCAACCCACCTCGGCCTCCGGTCATCAGCTGGCCGCCAGGGCCTCCATGGACGGGCTGCCGAGTTCGCTCGAGATAGCGTCCGCCGTTCGGCGCAGCTGGCTGACCAGGTCAGGAAGACTGTCTTCAGTGACGTGGAAGATGGGCCCTGCGACGCTTACCGCGGCCACCGTGTCGCCACGGTGATCCCGGACTCCCGCCGCGATGCAGCGGATACCGATACCGCGTTCCTCGTCATCGATAGCAAACCCGTTCTCCCGAACGGACGCCAGGTGGGCAGTCAGCTCTCCCGTGTCTACCAACGTGCGGTGGGTAAGCCTAGGCAGCTCGATTCCATCTAGACGCCGGTTGAGTTCCTCCTCCGGCAGGTTCGCCAGGAGTACCTTACCTAGCGCCGTGGCGTTCGCGGGATGTCGACCGCCAATGTCACTCTGAACGCCGATCTCACGGCGCGCCTGCTCGATCGCGACGTACACGATCTCGATACCGTCCAGGATCGCAAGGTTGACCGGTAGGCGGCATTCGCGCGCCAGCGCCACCATGTGTGGCCTGGCAAGCTCAGGAATCGACAGGGCCTGAAGGAACACGTTCGAAAGCTGGAGGATTCTGGGTCCGAGAGAATACTGCTCCCCGCGCCGGCGAAGGACGTCTTCGTCTTCCAACGTCCGGATGATCCGAAGCAGCGAGGGCTTGTTCAGCCCGCTCTTCGTGGACAGTTGCGTCAGCGACATTGACGGTTCCTCAGGAGCGAAGCAGAAGAGAACACGCAGAGCACGTGCCAGCACCTGAACGCGGCCGACCCCATCAGCCTCCGTCATGCCTGAGCCACCATGGGGATGTCCCGACCAGTGACGGAATGGCGTCCGTACTCTGCGGACTCGCTGAGCCCTCGGGCTTTGACTTTGGAATGTCCGGCAGCATCGGCACCCTCGCGCGCCGAGAATCGCATGGCATCTCCCTCCGTCCCAGACATAGCTACTGCGATTCGAGCAGCTCTATCTCCGTCGCGCTCGTCTTGACAGTGTACGGCAAAGGGTCAATAATCCACAAAACATTCTGACATGCCATTTCACTTCTTGACCAGGTGGCAGGAGGGAAGGGACGCGTGGACTTTCCGGAGAGCGAGTATCAGGAGAGGGTAGGTCGGGCACGCGAGTTGATGAGGCGGTACGAGTTCGACGGCATCATGCTGACGGGCGACTTCAGCGCCGCTCCCAACTACCGTTACTTCAGTGGGCACTCGCCTCGGGACTTCCAGCTCAACTTCGCACGACCCCACGTCATGCTCTTGACCGCCTCGGGCGAGGCGACCCTCGTCGTGTACCACGTCAACGCGGAGAATGCGGCTGACACCTCCTGGGTCACCGATATCCGCGAGTACACGCAGCCGTTTCGGGCCGAGGCAGTCATTCAGGCCGTCAAGGATGTTGGCCTCGATCGGGGCCGTATCGGGGCCGAGCTCGGATTGGAGCAGCGCCTCTTCATGCCGGTCCTGGAGTACCAACGGCTCGAGGAAGGCCTCCCCAACGCCAGCTTCGTTGACGGCTCGGACTTGCTCTGGGACCTTAGGACGATCAAGTCGCCGGCCGAGGTGGAGCGCATCCGTCGGGCCGACCTCATCAACCATAGAGCCCTGAAAGCCGCGCTGCAGCACTTGCGGCCGGGAATGACCGAGGCTGACGTCTTCAAGACCGTGGCCTCGGTGATGATTCAGGAGGGGGCCGACCGCCCCCCCTTCAGCCAGATCCTGAGCACTTCATCACCGAAGTTCCGGCGCGGGGGCCATCGCTCGCGTTTCCTCGGGCCCTCTACCGAGCCACTCAACGAAGGAGACCTCGTGTTCGTCGACTCCGGTTGCGTCATCGACGGTTACTGGGGCGAGTTCAACCGCATGGGTGTCGTTGGACAGCCAACGGATCACCAGCGGAAGGTACACGAGACCATACGGACGATTGTCCGGCGAAGCATCGCTGAGGCGTTCAAGCCAGGGAATACGCACCGCGAGGTAATGGAGCACATGGTCGGGCTCTACAGGGAGTTCGGGCTGGATGAGAGCCAATACAGGCGCTACATGCAATATCCGTACGCGCACCTCGGACACGGGATCGGGTTGACCTCCAGCGAGCCGCCACTCACTCGAATGGACAATGACGACGTGCTCAGACCCGGGATGACCATCTCGGTCGAGGCGTATCTGAGAGACGAGATCGTCTACGGCTCCGAGGAGGACATTCTCATCACAGAGGACGGCGCGGAGATCCTCTCGGACGTCGACGAGGGTCTGTACTGCGGGGCCGAGGCGTGAGCAGCCCTGTACGGATTCTCGGGCGCGAGGACGTCCGAGCGCTGCTGCCGATGGGAGAGTGCATCAGACTCCAGGAATCGGCTTTCAGATCTCTGTCGACGGGCGACGCCTACTCCTCTGACAATGCGTGGTTGAGGATGGAGGAGTTTGGCGGTTGGATCAAGCTGCTGGCCGGCTGCATCACGTCACAGGAGGTGGCGGGCGTGAAGGCACTGGCCCGGAACCCCGGCCTTCCATCGGGGGGAAACCTCGTCGGGCTCGTGCTTCTCTATGACGCGAGGAAGAACCAACTCTTGGCGATCATGGACGCCGTTCACATCACAGCCGTTCGAACCGGGGCCGGTGGTGGCCTCGCAGCCAGATACCTCGCGCGTCGTGATGCGAGAGTCGTGGGTGTCCTTGGCTCGGGTGTCCAAGCCCGGATGAACCTCGAGGCCCTCGTTCTCGAGTATCCCGAGCTGACCGATGCCCGTGTGTACAGCAGAACAGAGGCCAATCGGAACGCGTTCATCGGGGAGATGGAGGCGCGAACCGGCCTTACTATCGCCGGCTGCGACGATCCCGAGGCCGCCGTCAAGGGTGCGGATATCGTTGTGACCGCTACGAACTCTTCAACCCCGGTGTTGCAGAGGTCCTGGCTACGTCCCGGGACCTGCATCTTGATGATGGGCATCAAGACAGAAGTGGCCCCCGAGTGCTTTGCAGGGGGGAAGATCGTGGTTGATGACATCGACATCGCTGTTGCGGACGGCAAGATCGCTGGCGCCGTCAAGACGGGGCGACTGGCGCATGAGGACATCCACGCGGATCTTGCCTCGGTCGTGAGAGCCGCCAAGCCGGGACGGGTCGCAGACGACGAGATCACCTTCTTCGATAGCTCGGGCGTTGCTGCACAGGACATCGTCTGTGCCAGTTACTGCTACCACCGAGCCAAGGAGGTCGGGCTCGGTCTCGACGTCGTACTGGAAGGGTCAGTGGGGCATGGACACCAGGGTGCGGCCGAGCCCGACCTGCGCTCTGCGCCGTCAAGCAGGTCCGGACCTTCGGGCCGGGGCCGAGGAGGAGGCTACGAGACATGAACCTCTTCGCGTCGTCATCTCATGGCACGCCTGAGCGCGAGCGCGTCGAACGGGCCGGTTTGGACCTGGGAACGGATGCTGCGCGTTCCTCCAGCCTCGTTCTCGAAGGCGTGGGAAAGCGCTTCGAGCGAAAGCATGGCAGGAGTGTCACCTATACGCATGCGCTGCAAGACATCAGCTTTCGCGTCGCCGAACACGAGTTCGTCTCGATCATCGGTCCCAGTGGCTGCGGCAAGACGACGTTGATCCGCCTCATCGCGGGTCTGATTCCGCATACGACCGGGTCCATCTCATTGGAAGGGCAACCCATAAGCGGCCCGGGACCCGACCGCGCGATGGTCTTCCAGCATGCAGCGCTCTTGCCCTGGCGCACGGTGCTCGAGAATGTCCAGCTCGGCTTGGAGCAGCTACGTGTCCCGGCGGACCAGCGTAAGGAGAGAGCTCGGGCGGCAATCCGGCTCGTGGGCCTCCAGGAATTCAGTAGTCACTATCCGAAGGAGCTCTCGGGCGGGATGCAACAACGTGTCGGCCTGGCCCGGGCGCTCGCCGTCAATCCGAAGGTACTCCTGATGGACGAGCCGTTCGGTGCACTCGACGCGATCACCCGGATGCAGATGCAGGATGAGCTTCTGCGGCTTTGGGAGGCCGAACGCAAGACGGTCGTATTCATCACCCATGACATCGAGGAAGCCCTCCTCATCTCGGATCGCATCATCGTCCTAGACAAATCGGGGACCTTCAAGGCCGCATATGAGATTCCGTTCCCGCGGCCCCGCCGACGAGACGAGCTCCTCGCATCGCCCGAGTTCATCCGTGAGAGAACGCATCTCACCCACATGTTGTGACGCGGGGTTGAAGGAGGTTGAGATAGCCATGGCCGACGGCTCGCGAGCGGTACCAACTGAGGAAGCGACCCTACAACCCAGGATCGTAACGGTCGACGTCTCAGATGGCTCGTGGTTCACACGGGAACGGATCTCCATGGTCGCCGTCCTCGTCGTGGTCCTTGCGGTGTGGGAGGCAGCAGGGCGCATCGTGGGCACGTTCTTCTTGCCTCCGCCGACGTCGCTCGTAGGAGCCACGAGGGAGCTCGTTGCGAGTGGAGATCTCTTCAGAGAGCTGGCGAAGAGCCTTCAGACACTGGGTGTGGGCTATCTCTTCTCCGCGTTGGTCGGCGTAGGCTTCGGCTTCGTCTTCGGCTGGTACAAGCTCGTTGGGCGCGTGGCAAACCCCTTCATAAATGCGCTCTACGTAGTGCCTGTGTCGGCGTTGGTCCCTCTCGTCATCGTTTGGTTCGGCCTCGGGATCTTTCCGCGAATCCTGGTCGTGTTCCTGTTCTCCGTCTTCGAGATTCTGATCGCCAGTATGAATGGCGTTGCCAACGTAGATCGCACGATCGTGGAGGTCGCTCGCTCGTTCGGCGTCCGGAGCCAGTGGGATATGTTTCGCAAGATCGTCTTCTTCAACGCCCTTCCTTTCGTGTTCACTGGCCTGCGCATCGGCGCGAGTCGTGCCGTGAAAGGAATGATCATCGGAGAGCTACTGTTCGCTGTGACGGGTATCGGCGGCCTCATCGACAAGTACTCGAACGCCTACCGGACCGACATCGTCTTCGTGCTGATTGTAGTCATCACCCTGCTCGGCGTTGCGGTCAATTACCTCGTGCAGCTTCTTCACGCCCGGATTGCGCCGTGGAACCAGTGACCTCGGTGCGGGCGTTCGATAGACGGGTCGGCAGCACCCATCGCCCATCGCGCAGCCAGAAGGGGGGTCGAGGCTTGCCGTAACCACCGCCAGTTGACGCTCGCCCGAGGGTACGTGGAGCGCCAAACGTCCCGTTCTCCAGCCGCCGACACAGATGCGCTCCCCGCACGAGCGGTCAGCGCTTGGAGAAAGCTAGGAGGAAGACCATGAGGACCCCACACCTGATTAGGAGCGTAGTGTATGGCTGCCTTGCAGCCGTCACGCTCGTCGTAGGGACCGCCAGCGCCCAAGTGACCACCTTGAAGATCGGCTACGGCGGTGGCCAGCCGGATGTCGGTGACGTGGCCGACTACCTCGGATACCAGCAACTCGGCAGCGCCTACCAGGTGGATAGACAATCCCTCGGTAGTGATAGCGCAGGCGTGTCGGCCCTGGCGTCGGGACACCTCGACATCGCGAATGTGGACCTGGTCAGTGCCATCAAGGCCGCTCAGCAGGGCCTTCCCATCAGGGTTCTCATCGCGGCGAACGCGAAGCAGGAGTTCGTGTTCGTGGCGAAGGACTCCATCGAGAGCCTCGCCGATCTCAAGGGGCAGCGCGTTGCGTTTCACTCGATCGGATCCACGACGGAATACTATGCGCACCTCGTAGTCACGAAGTTGGCCGGCCTCAATATGGACGATGTGAAGTGGCTCGTCATCGAGGGCTCGAACAATCGCGCGTCCGCGCTCCTTGCCAACCGGATTGACGCAACGGTGCTCGAGTGGGCGGACTGGCTCGAGCTGAAGAAGAAGGGCGGCTTCAAGATCCTGAGCACCTTCAACGACGTTGCGCCCTATGCGGTGGCAACGGCCTACGTCACAACGCAGTCGTGGCTTGACAAGCACCCTCAAGCTGCTCAGGATTTCGTTACTGCCATGGCCGAAGGTTACCGGCAGGCATATAGCGACAAGCAGGCCTTCATGGCCGAGGCCGCCAAACTCGTTCCAGAAGTCCCAACGGAGAACGTCTCTGGAACATATGACTTCTACACCCAGATCGGGATGTTCCCCGAAGCAGACACGTTCAGCCCCGAGAATTGGCAGAAGACGGACGAGTACTTCCGGCAGGTCAAGGAGTACAGCGACCCAGCGCCGTACGACCTCGTGGCGTCAGACATCCTGAGTAGTGCATGGACGCAGTGAACCGGTAACTCCAGCAGCGGCTTCGGTGCCTCGGGACGGGATCGCACGGTGTGCGAACCGTTGAGAGGCACCGAGGCTTCACCGGAGCGCCCCGGGCTCAGCTCGATAGAACGAGCGGCAAGCTTATCGCGCCGATAACGAGGCATACGGCAGACCCGGGGTGAGGGGTCGTCTCCTCGCCACTCGGCTGCAGCATCTTCCCGGTATCTCGACCTAGGAGGGCTGATGACCATCCGTCCAAGCTCTACCAGCGTCACAGCAACGTCCTGGTACGTGGACATCCTCGACGTTCTGGCCGAAGAAGGCGTCCGATACCTGCCGCATGTGCCGGACAAGACCATCTCCAAGCTGCTGGAGGAGGCAGCGAGTCGGGAGGAGTTCGAGCCGATCTCTCTCGCCCGAGAGGAGGAAGGTGTCGGTGTGCTCGCAGGGGTACACCTCGGGGGTGAACGAGGCGCGCTGTTGCTCCAAACGAGCGGGATGGGCAATTGCCTCAATGCCATCGGGTCGCTCACAGCGGCTCAGCGTTTCCCATTCCTGGCAGTCGTCACCGAGCGCGGCGGCCTGGCTGAGAACGTATCCACGCAGATCCCATTCGGCTATGCGTTGCCCCAGATTCTCCGCAGCATGGGCGTCCAGTGTCACGAGATCGACGATCCGGCAGTAGTGAGCAAGGCGACCCGGGGCGCTGTGACCACGGCGTTCGTGTCACGAGCCCCCGTAGTCCTGCTGCTCACCTCTTTCTTGACGAAGTAGGACGCTGCTGGAGCCAGTGTCCACGTCGGCATGCGCCGTCACGATGCCATGGGAGGTACGAAGTGAGTGTAGACAGGCTAGAGGCGACGCGCGCTCTGGTAGAGGCGCTCGACGACGAGTTCGTCGTCGCCGCGCTTGGGAATCCCGCCTACGACCTCTATCTTGCTGGTGACCGTCCGCACAACTTCTACATGTGGGGGGCCATGGGCCTGGCCTGCTCTGTCGGCTTGGGGCTTGCGAAGTCGGTGCCGAATGCGAAGGTCATCGTGCTGGACGGCGACGGGTCCATCTTGATGAACCTTGGCGCTCTCACCACGATCGGCGTAGAACGCCCAACGAACCTCGTACACATAGTCTGGGACAATCGCTCGTACGACCTGACCGGCGGTCAACCGACTGCCACCGCGCAACGGGCCGACCTCGTGCAGATCGCTTGTGGAGCGGGCCTCGATAAGTGCCGCTTCGTTGCATCGCTCGAGGAGTTCGTGTCGCTGGTGCCTGATTTGCTTGAGGAGCAGGGGCCGTGGTTCGTTGCCGTCGACACGGGACCTACCCCCAAGGACCGAGTGAAACCGCAGGCTTCGCTGCGACGCCGATTCTTGGACCTCGACCAGACCATCGATCGTGCGAGGGCTCAGAAGTGGGTCTAGTTCAGCTTCCGTGCGAGCGCGAGAACGTTGACCGTTGCTGCCCGGAGGGAGGGAGGGCTGAGGCACGTTTCTCGTCGCCAGGCGTGCCTTGCGGATCTTCGAGGGGCGTGCTTGCCGGAGATCGGCCACGATCAGACTGGTGTTGATGCCGTCGGCCGTGTGAGCAAGACGGGCCTCGCCGCCGCCTTCGACCCTGCCCGGGGCGGCGTTGGGGTAAGCCCAGGCAGCCAATCGGCCCCGCGAGAGGCTCGTCTGCAGTCGGGTGTCGCCGGCGGTCTGAGAGCTGGGCGTTGTCGACGGCGCTTTCTCTCTGGTGCTGTCGCCGTTGGGGTAACGTTGAAGGCCGATTGCATCCGAATTCGGTCGGTTGGCCAGGACGACACCTAGCTCGCAGCGCGACCGACGCTGCACGCCTCACGCGTTCGATCGCGCCTAGGGCGCCAACCGGATAGGCAGTTCACATGCATGAAGAAGAGCGGGCCCTGATCGAGTACCTTGCTTCGCTTCGGTTCGAGGATCTTCCCGCCAAGGTCGTCGAAGCTGCGCGCCTGCGGCTGCTTGATCAGGTTGGCGTGACGCTCGCTGGCGCACGGGAAAGCGCAGCACGGATCGCGGTTGACTACGTTCTCGGGGAATCGGGACCGCCCGACGCACTCGTATTCGGCACTGCCGTTCGGACGGGCGCGGAACGTGCGGCGTTGGCGAACGGCATCATGGGCCATGTTCTGGAGCTCGATGATGGCAATCGCTTCGCGATGGGGCACCCCGGTGTCGTTGTCGTGCCTGCGGCGCTCGCGCTGGCTGAAGCGACGCATGCTTCCGGCGCGCGACTCATCACTTCGATCGTTGCTGGCTATGAGCTCTTCGTGCGCCTGGGCAGTGCGGTGAACCCAGGTCACTACAAGCGAGGCTTTCATACGACCGGGACGGTTGGTGCCTTGGCCGCAGCGACGGCTGCGGCCAAGGTCCTGGACCTCGGCTTCGAGGCGTTCGCGAGCTCCCTGGGCCTGGCTGGCTCGATGGCTTCCGGCCTGTTCGAGTTCCTTGCCGATGGAACCATGACGAAGCAACTCCATGCCGGCAATGCAGCTGCCTCGGGTGTCCGGTCCGGCCGCATGGCGCAACTCGGGTTCTCCGGTCCGCGCACGGTGATACAGGGAGAACATGGCTTCATGGCAGCGATGTGCGATGAGGTGACACCCGGTAGGCTCACGGCCGACCTGGGTGGTACGTCTGCCGTTCTGCAGTGTTACGTCAAGCTCCACGCATGTTGCCGACACATACATCCCGTTGTCGACGCGATCCAGACGTTGCGAAGTCGGAGCGGCGTCGAGGTCCGTGACGTGGCCCGGATCGAGGTGGCGACGTACGCGTTTGCCGCAAGGCTCGATGGAGTGGACATCAACAACGCGCTCGCAGCGAGATTCAGCGTCCCGTACTGCGCGGCCGTCACCCTTCTGGAGGGATCCTGTGGGTTGCGGCAGTTCAGGACGGAGCTACTGACGGACGCGCTCGTGAGAGCGACCATGGCAAAGGTGTCGGTGAAGACAGATAGGGGCTTGGATGCAGCCGTTCCAGATGTGCGCGGGTGCCGTGTCAAGGCGACCCTCCATGACGGCACGACCTTCTCGGAGGAGGTGCTTCTGCCCCTTGGCGAGCCCGAGCGTCCGGTCGGGCAACAGGTGCTCGAGCGCAAGTACCGGGACGGTGTCGCCGGGGTCTTGCAGCCTGCCGCGATTGAGGACTCGCTTCAACTCCTTGCCGCCTCGGACATGCTCGCCGATGTCACGGAGCTCACCGCGGTGCTAGCAGCAGGCCTGTCACACGGCCGATAGGTGGCTGGGCGCCTCATGGTTCGGCGAAGCTGATTGCGCGACCACGGAGATGCGGAATCTGCAATGCTTTCCGATATTGGTTGCAAGACACGGAAGGATATGCTAGTCTGCCTGCGAATTCCGGAATCAAGACCTTGGCCGGCTGCTGAAGCTGCACCTCAAGCTGGAAGGGTAGGGTTGCGCCGTCCTCGTGGCGAATGCCACCCGGTTGGCGGCGCACAGGCCCACCTCAGATGTTGGATTGGAGGCTTCTCATGCAGAGGACAGAGTGGTCAGTGGGAGAAGCGGGAGCGCGTTTTCGCTTCCTCGCAAGCTGGCTGACGGGCTTGGTGTTGACGCTCACAGCCACGGCCCTCGGGCAACAACCGGTCAGCGGGGGAAGCCTGACGATCGCGATCGATGCTTCTCCGCGGTCGTTGGAGAGCATCATCGACCCGGGCTTGCCAGGAATCTTCATTCTCAACAACACCGAGGAAGGCCTTCTCGGATTCGACAACGACGGCAACATCGTCCCCGTGCTTGCTGCAGCCATGCCCGACAATCCCGACCCGCTTACCTACATCTTCCATCTCAGGCAGGGTGTCCGCTTCCAATCCGGCGATGAGATGACTGCTGAAGACGTTGTCTTCACGTATGAGCGCCTTTATGAGCCAGACTCTCGCGCATCGTTCGCCTCGATCTACCAACAGAACCTGGCGAACGTCGAGGCGCTCGATAAGTACACGGTGAAGATGACCCTGAAGCAACCATTCCCCATCTTCCTCTCCTTCGTTGCAGGCAACCACACGAAGGTCGTGGACAAGAGCTTCGTGGAGGCCGCGGGCAAGGATTACGGCGTGACCAAGTGGGATGGGACTGGACCCTTCAAGATCGTCGACTGGGTCAAGGACAGCCACGTCACGCTGGAGAAGAATCCGTACTACTGGCAGGCCGGGAAGCCCTACCTCGACAAGATCGTAGTCCAGATTATCCCCGAGCCGTCGACCCAGCTCGCCAACTTCCAGACGGGCGCCGTGGATCTGGTCTTGAACCCGTCGTTCAGTCAGCTCGACGTCTACAAATCCGTGCCGAACGCCTCCGTCCTGGCCGGCCAGGGCGCGTCTGAGACCCTGCTCGTCTTCCGAACCGCGAATGCGCCAGTGAACGACGCCCGGGTCCGTCGAGCCATCTCGCTCGGTATCGACCGAAAGGCGCTCGTGGCCACCGTGCTGCGCGGATACGGGGTGGTCGGCGGGTCGATCTTCCCACCAGGGCATTGGGCATACGATCCTTCGCTGGCGGTGACGTACGATCCCGACACCGCCAAGCAGCTCCTCGACCAGGCCGGATACAACCAGCAGCACCCGCTCGCGCTCACGATCCTGACGATCAATGAGCCCTTCTATCAGGATCAGGCGGTGCTCATTCAGAGACAACTCGCGCAGATCGGCGTGAAGGTGACCGTTCGCCCGCTGGAGTACACCACCATCTCCTCGCTCACGAAGGGTCCGCAGAAGGATTGGGGCGGTGACGCCGCGATCTACCGGATCACCCCGCTTCGCGGCACCGCGTACGAGTTCTCCTGGTACCAGTACGACAGCAGCGGGCCACTGAACCGCAGCCGCTACAACATCGACGACGGCGCGAAGGACCAGAAGGTCGAGGACCTGCTGAATGCGGCCGCGAAGCTCTCGGACTACATCCCGTCCGAGCAGGCGAAGGCGCGACCCATGTACGAGGAAGCGAACAAGCTCATCCTGGAGGACGCGCCGCAGCTCGTGCTCAATTTCTGGGACACGGTGAACGTCGCGAGCGACAGAGTGAAGGGTTTCGTACCGTCACCCGTCAACACGCCGCTGCTCGGTGACGTTTGGCTCGCCCACTAGATCGTTCCTCGCCAGAGCACCGAGAAAGGCGCCCGATGCCACGGATCGTAGACCTGACTTGCCCTCTAGAGACGACCTACCGGACCCGGCAGTATCCGACCATCTCGTACAAGACCTACATCAGCCCCCTCTTCACCGTGTTGCGGGACGGCCGCGACGTCACCGAGTTCAGGCTGACCACGCACAGCAACACGCACGTCGACGCGCCCAGGCACATCTTCGATGGCGGGAAGCCGCTCGACGCGCTGCCTCTCGAGTCGTTCTACGGTGATGCAGTGGTCCTCGATATCCCGAAGGGCGAGCTCGGCGAGATCTCCGCGGCGGACCTGGAACGTGAAGCGCCAGACCTTCCCGAAGGGATGATCGTCTTGCTTCACACGGGTTGGGGCAAGTACTTCTGGTCCGAGCCCAAGCACGCCGAGTACCTCGCTGCCCACCACCCTGGTCTGATCGAAGATGCCGGTGATTGGCTCGCCGATCATAAGGTCAAGGCCGTGGGGATCGACTGTTTTGCCATCCGTCATCCGAGCCTGAGCCCCAGTCTGTCCTACGAACAGAAGAAGGCTGGTGCACCCCGGCCCGTGGAACCCGTGCATCACCGCCTACTGTCCCAGGACATCGTGATCCTCGAACAACTCATGAACTTGGAAGAAGTGAAGTCACGCAACTGTATCGCCTCGTTCTTCCCCCTTCCCTTCCTTGGTGTCGACGGCTCGCCTGTGCGAGCCGTCGCCATCGTATGAGGGGCAAGGCCGTGGCTCCCAGCATCCTCGCCCTCCTGCAAGGAGAGGGCTCCATCGCCCTGCCCGGCGCGTACGACGCGCTCAGCGCAAGGTGCGCCGAGGTCGCCGGCTGCCGGGCGCTCCACGTGACCGGTGCCGGCGTCTCGTGCAGCATGGGATACCCGGACGTTGGCCTGGTGACCCAGACGGAGATGGTCGACAGGGTTCGCGAGATCGCCAGGGTGGTCGACCTGCCCGTGATCGCGGACGCGGACACCGGTTACGGGGGGGTGACGAACGTACGCCGGACGGTTGAGATGTTCGAGGCCGCCGGCGTGGCCGGGATCCACCTCGAAGACCAGCGGGAGCCGAAGCGTTGCGGGCAGCTCGCAGGGAAGACCGTCATCCCGGTCGAGGAGATGCAGACCAAGATCGAGGCCGCCATCGCTGCTCGCCGGAGTCCAGACTTCTGCATCGTGGCGCGAACCGACGCCCGCGAGTCGGGCGGCGTCGCGGAGGTGATCAAGCGATGCACTGCGTACTTCGAGGCGGGAGCACACTGCGTCTTCCCCATGGCGCTCCAGAGCGAAGACGACCTCAGGCGGGTCGCGAAAGCGGTCCCCGGGCCGAAGATGATCACCGCAACCCACGGCGGGAAGACGCCGATGTTGGCGCGCGACGAATTCGCCGCACTCGGCTACCGCCTGGTCGTGTTCGCCATGTCACCGCTGATGACGGCCACCCATGCCCTGCAGGCCGTCATGGCGGCGATAGCCCGCGACGGCAGCGATCAGGCCGTGAGGGATAGCCTCACGCCGATGCTCGACGTCTACAACCTGGTGGGACTCGCCGATTATCAGAGCTGGGAACAGCGGTTCGCCACTCGATAGCGAAGGGATCGCACCGTGGGTCTGCCGAGGTTTGTCGTCAAGCGAGCGCTTCTGGCCATACCCGTGCTACTGGGGGTGTCGTTCCTCGTCTTCCTGATCCTCCATCTGGCACCTGGCGATCCCACGGTGCTCATGCTCGGTACGGAGTGGACGCCGCAGGACGCCGCCAGGCTGCGCGCCGAGCTCGGTCTCGACAAGCCTCTGCTGGCGCAATACGTCGACTGGTTGGGACGCGTCCTCCACGGCAATCTCGGCAACCAATACACGACCCGTCAGCCCGTTCTGGGAGCCATCATCGAGCGGCTTCCCACCACACTCACGCTCGCGCTGGGGTCGATGGTCGTCGCCATCGGCCTCGGCATCCCCATCGGGATGATCACCGCCTGGACGAGACGTAGTTGGATCGACAGCGCGATGCGAGTGCTGGCCCTGATAGGCATCTCGATGCCCGTCTTCTGGTTGGGGATCGTCCTCATCATCGTGTTCGCCGTCACGCTGCGCTGGCTACCACCTGGCGGTGGCATGGGCCAGTACGGCATCCGGGCGATGGTGCTGCCATGCGCTGCTCTCGGCACTTCATTCGCGGCCCTGCTCATGCGCATGACCCGGTCGAGCGTCCTCGAGACGATCGGCCAGGATTACGTCCGAACGGCCCGCGCCAAGGGGGCTCGCGAATCGCGCGTTCTGGTGCGGCACGTCCTGAGGAACGCCGCCATACCCGTGATTACCGTGGTGGGCGTGCAGTTGGGTTCCCTCCTCAGCGGGGCCGTCCTGACCGAAACGATCTTCAGCCTCCCGGGCGTCGGTAGGCTGATGTACACCAGCATAGGCAGTCGCGATTATCCGACCCTTCAGGGCACCATCCTCTTCGTCGCCACCGGATTCGTGCTGGCCAACCTCCTTGTGGACATCCTGTACGCGGTGCTGGACCCGCGGGTGGCCTATGAATAGGACGGGGCTCGCGGGAGGCGGCGGATCCGATCACGCTACGGCAGTCCACTCGCGCCGGGGCCGACGTCGGTTCCTGGGCATGGCCCTGCGCGACAAGCCGATGGTGGCCGCGACTGCCCTGATCATCCTGGTGATCTTGGTTAGCGCCATGGCACCGTGGATCGCTCCCTACCGCCAGGACGACATGGACGTTTCGGCCATGCTCACCCCACCAGGCCCCCGGCACCTTCTCGGTACCGACAACTTCGGCCGCGACGTGCTGAGCCGGATCATCTACGGGGCGCGGATCTCGGTGCTCGTCGGCGTGCTCTCGACCTTGGGCGCAACCGTACTCGGGGTCGCTTGGGGGACGGTCGCCGGCTACTTCGGCGGCTGGATCGACGAACTCTCCTCCAGGTTCCTCGACATCATGTTCGCGTTCCCGTACATCGTCCTTGCGATGGCTCTCGTCGCTCTCATCGGCCCAGGGACGACCAACGTCGTCCTCGTCATCGCCATCATCCGCGTCCCAATGTTCGCCCGTCTCACGCGAGGGTCTCTGCTGAGCATCAAGCAGAACGACTACGTCGTCGCGGCTCGCGCGCTCGGGAATCGCGACCACCGGATCATGGTGCGGCATCTGCTGCCGAACCTGGTTGGTCCCGTCCTGGTTCTGAGCACGTTGACCATGGCGACCGCGATCAACACCGAGGCCGCTTTGAGCTTCCTCGGGCTCGGCGTTACGCCCCCACAGTCGAGCTGGGGAACCGTGCTTGCTGACGGCCGGAACTACATCTGGCAGGCTCCCTGGATAAGCACGTTCGCAGGCGTCGCGATCTCGCTCACCGTCCTCGGCTTCAACCTCTTGGGAGACGGGTTGAGGGATCTTCTCGACCCACGCCTGCAACGCGAGATGGGCAAGTCAACGTGATCCGTCGTCCTGAGCCCGTGCGGCAGGACTCGAACGCAACCCCCTTAAGGAGGGCATCATGCGCAGAACCATCATCCATAACGTGAACGTGATCGACGGCCGGGGCGGTGATCCGGCCCGGGACGTGACGGTCGTCATCGAGGGGTCCCGCCTGAGGTTCATCGGCCGAGATGGTGACATCGCGGCCGACGCGAAGGACCACGCCGAAACGATCGACGGCCGCGGGGGCTTCCTGCTCCCCGGGCTGGTCAACTGCCACGAGCATCTTGACAACCGCCGTCAGACCGGTCCCTTCCAGGAGCGGGCCGCCCTCCCGGTGTCGGCTCTCGCCATCAGGGCTACACATAACGCCATATTGAGCCTCTGTGAGGGGGTCACGGCCATCCGTGACCTCGGCGCCAAGGGCCAGACCAATCTGCAGATCAGGGACGCGATCAACAGCAATGCCGTCCCCGGCCCTCGCGTCTTCGCGTGTGGCATGCCCCTCGCCATCACCGGCGGTCACGCCTCGCCGATCTGCCGGGTGGCGGACGGCGTCGAGGAAGTCCAGAAGGCGGTCCGGGAGCAGATTCGGGCCGGTGCAGACTTCGTCAAGTTGATGGCGAGCGGCGGGTTCGTCTCCCGCGGCACGGACCGTCCGACCTCGGCCCAGTACTCCCTCGATGAGATGCGGGCGGCGTTCGACGAAGCGAGAGACGCCGGTCTCAAGACGACCGTTCACGCGCATCCGCCTACGGCGATCATCCGGGCCGTTACCGCGGGCGTCGACTGCATCGAGCACGCCGGCCTCCTCGACGACGAGGCCGCCGGGTTGATGGCCTCGCATGGAACCTATCTCGTTCCCACGCTGAGCGAGTCCTGGATCATGGCAACGAACGGAACGAACGTGGGGCGGCCACAGTGGTTGGTGGACGCCAGCCGAGAGCACGCCGAGGAGCAACACGTCTACTTCTCGCGGGCCGTCAAGGCGGGGCTCAAGATGGCCGTTGGCACCGACGTGATCGGCGAGATGGTTCCGGAGATGCAACTGATGGCGGCCGGGGGCCTGAGCAACGCACAGGTGATCGTGGCGGCCACCCGGAATGGGGCGGAGTTGATCGGAAGGCTGGGCGAGTTCGGTACCCTCGAAGAAGGCAAGCTCGCCGACATGGTGTTGGTGCGCCACAATCCTTTGGAAGACCTGGCAGCACTGGAGAACATCGAGATCACGATCAAGGACGGGGTCACGTACGTCCCCGCCCAGGTGCGGCAGTCGTTGGGACTGGCGAGCCCGCAACTCCCGAAGGTGCCACATCTCAACCGCGCGGCCTGAGGAGAGCAACTACGCCAGGGACGGGAACTCCTGTATAGTCGACTACTGCGGAAGACCGGAAGGGAGATCGTGCCGAAGTCAGACGCCAGTCCCCTCGACGAGTTGGATCACCGGCTCATCCAGCTCCTTGCTGCTGACGGCCGCGCGAGCTACACATGGCTCGCCGAAGAGCTCGGTGTTGCGGCCGGGACGGTTCGTAATCGGTTGCAGCGGCTTCTGGACCAGCAGGTCATTCAGATCGCTGCCTATCCGAACCCGAACCGCGACGAGCATGCGATGCGAGCGTTCATCGGACTTCACGTGGACTCGTCGAGGCTCCACGAGATCACGAGGGCGCTCGCGAGGTGCATTCCGGTTCGGTACCTGGCTGTGTCTACTGGCGTCTTCGATCTGGTTGCCCTGACGGAGTTCCCGTCCCGCTCCGATATGCTCAACTTCATCACCGACACGATCGGAAGCATCGAGGGGATCGAGTCTGTTCAGTCGCTGGTTCTGCTTTCCGTCGTCAAGAGTCTTGGCACGGTGATCACCGACCTGAACGCTGACAGCGCCACTTGATGCGAAGACCGTAAGGTCCGAGGTCGTTGCGAACACCGAGGTGGGTTCGCTCGAGAGGACCGAGAACGGATAGATAGCCGAGGGCTCGGGTGGCGGTAGTCGCAGAAGGAACCACGCCGGTTCAGGGGTGGCAGCGGCAGGACCGACTACCCGATCTCGCTGATCCTGGCGGAGGGTGACGTGGCAGACCCGTCCGCCCTCGCAACAGGCAGTCATGGTGTGTGGAGCGCAGGAGGCGGTCGATGGCAAGGGTACTCGAATACCTTGTTGCCGGTGAGTGGAGAGGGCCGGACGCGGCACGAACGAGAGGCGTGCTCGACAAGTACAGCGGAGACGTCATCGCCGAATGGGGCAATACGCCGGCGTCCGACATCCAGGAGTGTGTCGAGTCGGCTCGAGACAGAGTCGGTCAACTCTCACCGAACGACCGGTTCGAGCTGCTCAGCAAGACAGCTGCCGCGCTCGATGACGCTGCCGAGGACTTCGCTCAGATCCTTGTGAGCGAGGTGGGCAAGACGGTCCGCGAGGCGCGTGTCGAGGTGAAGAGCGCGGTCGCTGCCATGAGGGCGGCCGCTGATCAGTCGAAGCAAGCCACGGGCGAGGTGCTGCCCATCGCTGGCAACGCCGGTATGGAGCGGCACTTCGCGTTTTCGTTCCTCGTGCCGGCCGGCCCGGTGTGTGCGATCGTGCCGTTCAACTCGCCTCTGAATATCTCGGCCCACAAGATGGCCTCAGCCATCGCTGCAGGAGATGCAGTCGTAGTGAAGCCCTCTGAGCTCGCTCCCATCGCGGTGACGAGACTAGCCCAGCTCTTCGAGGGTGCGGGAGCACCCCCGGGACTGGTGAACGTCG
>Ga0102953_1000302_pt1 | contig 35453 bp, 29 predicted proteins | sample SalPon2A_C_D2_MG_FD_78509 | JGI IMG/M metagenome (GOLD analysis project Ga0102953, IMG submission 78509) | Soil microbial communities from South San Francisco under conditions of wetland restoration - Salt Pond MetaG R2A_C_D2_MG | ecosystem: Environmental > Terrestrial > Soil > Wetlands | place... | reverse complement strand
GGAGCGAATGGGCTGCGGCATGGCGCGGTCCACGTAATAAACAATCGGCTTGACGGGGTCACTAACGGCCGCCGAGGGGTCTTTCTTCTGCAATCGCCAGTGGACGATGTAACGCTTCGTGAGGGACCGGTCCACCGGCGTAGAAAAATCCATAAAATCCAAGTCGAAAAAGCCGCAGCGCGAATCGTAGGCGCGCATGTGGAAGCCGGGCGGCGGCGCCTGAATCAGGGAGAAATGTTCTCTGACGGTGATGGCCTGCGGGTTGGGCGTGACCTCCTCAACCCAGCGGCCGGGATGCACGCCCACGAAAGTGACCGTCGATTCCACGTCGGTATTTTTGGGGAAATTTTTCGTCCGGGGAAGATAAATGGCGGAGCGCGAGGGATCAATTTTGTATTCGCCCTGCTTCGTCGATTTCAGTTGTGCCGCAATGCCGTGCGCGTCCCGCTCGAAGAAGGGCGTGGCGTCCACGAGAACCGTGTCACCGTCTGCCGCGGCAACCGTGAATCCCCACAGTACCGATTGCGCGAACGATTCCTTCACCGCCTGTCGTTCTGCGGCATCGCCCGTCACGGCGCGGTAACTTTCATTCTGCGCAACCAGCAGCACGCGCGGCCCGCTGCGCTCAAACCGGACCACCTGGGTTTCGCCGGGCTGGCCGCGGTCGAGCCCGATGTTATTGGAGCCCACGCCGGTGGCCAGCGATTCCACGTAGAGGAAGTCTGTATCCCACCGGTCAATTTGCATCCAGATTTTTCCTTCGCGGGCGTCCCAGTAGTCGGTGAAGAAGCCGGCAAATTTCTCCATCCCTTTCGTTTTTTCGGCAATGGTCGGCAAAGGCTTCGGTGACGAGCCCTGGGCGGGTGCGCCTTGCGCATTGCCCACCGTGGCTATTGCACACAGCAGAGTGCAGATGATGAGTGCACGTTTCATTGCTTTTCCCCTTCCGGATGATGTGACGGAAACGAAATGATAAGTCCCGAGTGTAGACGACAGGAGGCACCACAAGCAATCGCACTTATTCCGATTTTACGACACGCAGCCCGCTTCCCCAGCCCCCCGCCTTGAGTTTTTGGAATTCGAAGGAGACAGGTACGCCGACGATGAACAGGGGTCCGTTGAAGATGGGGCATGGAACATCGGGGAAGGTGGCGCTTCGTCCACTGGGCTTAAAAATCCTACGGCCTCCTTAAACCGTGCCTAATCCAAACTTATAAAAGGCGATAGCCGCTGTCTTGAAGCAGCAACCTGAAAAGTTGTTCATTTTTTGACATTGTTCATTTATAATGAACATCGCTATTTAATGAACAGCCGGCGCCGTAGAGTGCAACGGCCCGGCCAAGGCCTGAAGGAAAAGTGACGACAAGGTCCATGCAAATGCTGAACCATGCAACAGAGATGGCAATGCTGGAAGGAGCCTTAGCCGCGTTTCACCAGGCCACCGGGTTCAACCTGCGAGCGGAACGGGCTGCGCCCGCAGGTCCACGCCGGGGGAAGGCGGATGTTGTGCTGCGGCTGGCCGCTCGCGGGAAGGCGAAGCGGATTGCGGCGGAGATCAAGCGCACCATGAACCTGCACAACCTGGGGCTGGTCGCAAAACAGGTTGCCCGCCTGCCCCAGCCGGCTTTGCTGGTGACAGAGTATGTGAACCCGAACCTGGCCGAGCGGCTGAAGCGGATGAATGTCTTCTTTATAGACACGGTGGGCAATGCCTACCTCGACGTCCCGGGAGTTTTCATCTACGCAACGGGACAAAAGCCCCCAGCCAAACTCCTGACGGAACGGCCCACGCGAGCTTTCCGGCAGGCGGGCCTCAAGGTGATTTTTGCCCTGCTCTGCAGGCAGGACCTGCCCGGCGGTCCGTATCGAACCGTGGCAAAAACGGCAGGCGTGGCCCTGGGCACCATCGGCTGGGTTTTTGACGACCTGGAGGAACTCGGTTATCTGGCAAGGTTGCGTGGGAAAGACCGAAAGCTGGTGAAACGGGAACAACTGCTGGAGCGGTGGGTGGCGACTTACCCGGAGCAACTAAGGCCCAAGCTGGTGATCGGCCGATACGCCGCGCCGGACAGGGACTGGTGGCAAAAGGCGCATCTCGAAAAGCATGGAGCCTATTGGGGAGGAGAAATTGCGGCCGCCCGGCTCACCCGCTATCTGAAGCCGGAAAACGCAACCCTTTATGTGAGAGGGTTGCCCGGGCCATTGTTGGCCGCCCATCGGCTGCGAAAAGATGATGGAGGAAACGTGGAAGTTCTAAAGGCATTCTGGGACCCCGGCCTGGACTGGGCGAACAAAGAAATTGTCCATCCCATCCTGGCGTATGCTGATTTGCTGCGTACCGGAGACGCCCGGAATCTTGAAACGGCAAGGCGGCTTTACGATGCTCAAATTGCTCGATTTGTCAGGGAAGATTGATCCATCAGCCGTGGAACTTTACGAGGAGCTTGGCAGGGTTGCCACTGCCACAGGCGTCCCGTTTTTCCTGATCGGAGCAACTGCACGGGACACCATCCTGGAAAAGGGGTCAAGTATCCGCAACGGGCGCGCCACAAAGGATGTTGACATCGCAGTACGTGTATCGGGTTGGGATGAATTTGGCCGATTGAAGCAGGCGTTGCTCGACACAGGGAATTTTACTGAAACCAGAGAGACTCAGCGGCTGGTCTACCGTAACGAACTGCCCGTCGATATCGTCCCCTTCGGCGGCATCTCTGAACCTGACCACGAGATAAGCTGGCCTCCGGAACATGATTTCGTCATGCGCACGTTGGGCTTTGAAGAAGCCTTTGAGACCGCGCAGCTTGTCCGGGTAAGAGCCCGCCCGCCATTGGACATCAGGGTGGCATCGCTGGCAGGATTGGCGATCCTGAAAATCATCGCCTGGGCTGAACGCCCATCAGAAAACAACAAGGATGCCTATGACCTGGGCTTTATTATGGAAAACTACCTGGACGCAGGTAATTACGAGCGCCTGATGGAAGATCATGCCGATCTGGTGAATGTTGCAGACTTCGACTACGTTAAGACCGGCTGCCACCTGCTCGGGCTGGATATCGGGAACATCGCCGGCCCGGAAACCAGAGCCAGGATTCAGGAAACGCTTCGAGGTGAAACATCCGAAACAGGACAATACCGCCTCGTCCGGCAGATTGCGCAAGGTTCAACCCTGGTCGGCAGGGAGGGACAGCATTTCGAACACATCCTGGCCCTTCTCGTCGAGTTGAGAACTGGAATCGACGAAAGCCAAACTCAGTAAGCAGAAAACTTCCTTCCCGCATCTCCTTCCCAGGCGCAAACAGCCCCCGGAAAAAGTTGGATGACGGCACCCTTCCTACCAAGCGCTCATGGCGTCAGAGAAGAGCTGGGCCAGGTCATCGGCATCGGCGGGCCGGGGAGAGAGTTTGGTGACGCGGTGCTGGGGCAGCGTGCCCTCCACCAGGGCCGGGATGTCGCCGGTTTCGTAACCCAGCTCGCGCAGGCCGTTGGGAACCTCGAGGTCGTGCATGAACTCTACCACGCGGTCAGCCAGAATCCTTCCTGCGTCTTCCAGCTTCGCTCCTGTGACTTTTGCTCCCAGAATTTCCGCCACCTTCAGGTGGCGCTCCGGGCAGGCCTGCGCGGTGAAGCGATAGACCGCCGGGGCGTTCAAAATCACCGAAATTCCGTGCGGCACCATCGGGTGGTCAACGGCGTAGCCGCGAGGCCGAAAGTCCCGCACCAGCCCTGAAACCGGGTACGACATGCCATGCGGAAGGTGGACGCCCGCGTTGCCGAATCCAATGCCGGCGTAGGAAGAAGCCAGCAACATGAACCCGCGCGCCTCGTCGTCGGACGGATCGGCCACGGCGCGTTTCAGATAGGTTGCAACGAGCCGCAGCGCTTCCAGGCTCCAGAGGTCGCTGATGGGGTTCGAGCCCTGGTAAGCGGGGCGCATGATGGGCCGTTCCGGACGCGGGCGCTGAAGGTAAGGCAGCGCGGTGTAGGACTCGATGGCGTGCGACAGCACATCGAGCCCCGTGGAAGCCGCCACCGCCGCGGGCACCGTGCGGGTGTTCTCCGGATCAACGATGCCCAGGGTCGGCTTCAACCGGCGATGCGCGATTCCCGTCTTGGCGTGGAGCGCACTGTAGTCAAAGATAGACACGCCGGTAGTCTCGCTGCCCGTGCCAGCCGTGGTGGGAATGGCAATCAGGGTCTTGAGCGGCCCGGGGACAGGCTGCCCTTTGCCGATGGGCGGGTTGACGTATTGCAGAAAATCCGCCGGATAGCAGGAGTAAAGATTGGCGGCCTTGGCGGTGTCCATGGTGGAACCGCCGCCCACCGCGACAAACGCGTCAAAGTCGTCCGCACGCGCCGCGGCAATGGCTTCCTGGAAGGATTCGTCGGTGGGCTCTGTCCGCACGCGGTCGAAGACTGAAAATCGGATCTTGTGAGCGTCCAGCGATTCCTGCACCGTCGCCACCGGCGGCAGTTTGCGCAGGTTCGCGTCGGTAAAGACCAGAACGTGGCGCTTGCCCAGGTCAGCCAACTCCGCGCCAATCTCGCGCGTGCCCCCCGCGCCAAACCGGATGCCGGAAGTCACCATCTCGAATGCATATTCGTGTTCCACTGCAACCTCCTGATTCAGAACATCTTACGCCAGGCCCTCGCAGGTTTTCCGCCTCAGCCAAATGCTTTGCGCGCTTAGTATACTACGCTCCGGAAAATGTGGCAGTGAGATGCATGAATGGTGGCCTTGCCAGCAGCCTTGCCGGTAAGCCGTTGATTGCAAAGCAGCGTTTGCAAACTCAGCCCGATGGAGCAAAGGGACTAGAACTAAAGTGGCATTGTCCTCCTTGCCCAGAAGGGCTAGCATATCGCTGTGGTGCAAGTTTTTGCACACAGGGAATGCCGCATCACCCGACGTCATCTTTGGGGATACCAGCGGCATGGATGGCCCTGAGCCGTAACGGGGAGGGTAAGCGTGAAGTTTATCAAACCGCTTAAGTTAATGCTTAATTCCATAGCCGAACGTGCCTCTTACAGAGTTTTTATAGCGAACAACTCGTCGCACCGGAAAGTCCTGATTGTGGCGGATGAACCCGCAATCAAGAACCTGCTGCTGCTGGTGAAAAAACTGGACAGCCGGCGGGTGACAACAGCCAGCAAAGGGCTTCCCATTTCTATAGTTCATCGAAGGTCGTTTGACACCGCCATCCTTGACCTGCGGTATTCACAGCGGCGGCCTGCCGGCAGGGGTTACGGCTTTGGTGAGGTCTGGGCAAGCATGACGGGAAGAGTGCTTGTGATCAATGCCGAGGTCAACGATCAGAAAACGATGGAGTTGGCCGAGCGCTACATCTATCATCGGCACACCATTGAAGGCCTTATGTTCGACCTGGCAGATCTCGTCGGAACTGTCATCGGACGTTCGCCCGCGCCACACCGCATCTGATCCCGCTGGAAAAGCAATTCGTCACAAATGCAGGTAGAGGCGCGCCGTTACGCGCTTCAGGTGTTTGCCAACCTCCATTCCCTAAACCCTCAATGGACTATATTTCCCGCTCAGGCCATGGATCATGGCCTCTCCGCACCGTGCCCGGGCGGCATATTCCCCGTTCGTGCAGCGGCGCCGGGGGTCTTGCCATTCAAAAACCCGGGTACCATGCGCGTTAGAACTAAAGTTGAATTGTCAGTTCAGGAACTACAGGCTAGGATGGAATTGTCATTACGAATAGGCATCTGCCTGGGGAGGGGGGTACCTCGTATGACCGTGTTACTGCAGTTTCTGGCAGTTCTCAGCACAGTTTTTCTTTGTTATTTTCACGTGTTTCACGGGAAGGAACAACGGCGGAGCAAGGCTTGGCGCTTCTCCGCCTTGTTCCGTTCGCCAGAGCGCCGTTCCGTTACGCGCGCAGAATGGAAAAGAGGGCTGTATTAGGCTGACCAGCCGCCCACCGGCAGTTTGCAAAAAGTGAGCATTGAATTTCCGCTCTGCACCAGGCTATTTCACGCCGAAGGCTGAATTGAACGCTGCCTGCTTCCATCCAGGCTTCTTCCAATCGCTACCAGCATAACCAGGGACAACCCCGGCAACGGGCCCTCGCAGAACTATTCGCGTCAGGCGGGCGGCAGGCACTACAATAATATATTTCGACCCTGCCGAATAATCATTCAAGGGTGAGGCCCCGGGTGGCTGACCCGATTGCGAGGAAAATAATAAGAAGATGAAAGCTCTATTTCTGGAAAACATTAATGAAGCCGCCGCTGCTCCATTTGCCAAAAGCGGCTTTGAAGTGAAAACCCTGGCGGGAGGTCTCGATGAGGCCACCCTGCTGAATGAAGTGAAGGACGTGGAAGTGCTGGGGATCCGGTCCAAGACAAAAGTCACGGCGCGTTTGCTGGACGCCGCCCAAAAACTGATGGTGTTGGGCGCCTTCTGCATCGGCACCGACCAGATTGACCTGCCCGCCTGCTCAGACCGCGGCATCGCCGTTTTCAATGATCCGCACAGCAACACGCGCAGTGTGGCGGAACTGGTGCTGGGCGAAATCATCATGCTGGCCCGCCGCGTCTTTGACGGTAGCGTGGCCCTGCACCAGGGATCGTGGCAAAAGACCGCGGTGGACTGCCACGAAGTACGCGGCCTGACGGTGGGCATTGTGGGCTATGGCAAAATCGGCTCGCAGCTTTCAGACCTGGCCCAGGCCATTGGATTGAAGGTGATCTTCTGCGACGTGACGGAGGTTCTGGCGCGTGGCAACGCCATGAAGGTTTCTTTCGAGGAGTTGCTCGAAAAATCCGATTTCGTCACTCTTCACGTTGATGGCCGCCCGCGCAATCGCAACTTCTTTGGCGCGGATGAATTCCGGTTGATGAAAGAGGGATCGTATTTCCTGAACCTGAGCCGTGGCTTCGTTGTGGACCACGACGCGCTCGCGGAAAACCTGAGCAACGGCAAGCTGAAGGGCGCGGCCATCGACGTGTTTCCGAAAGAGCCGAAGACCAAGGGCGGCGAGTTTTCCGACAAGCTGCAGAACCTGCCCAACGTGATCCTCACGCCGCACATCGGCGGCAGCACGGAAGAAGCCCAGCTCCACATCGCGCACCTGGTTTCAGCCAGGCTGCATCGTTACATCGACGCGGGCGACACCATTCTCAGCGTCAATTTTCCGCACTGCCGGCTGGAGCGCACACCGGACATCCACCGGCTGGTGCATATCCATCGCAACCAGCCCGGCATGCTGCTGGCTATCAACAAGGTGGTCGGCGAACGGGGCATCAACGTGGAACGCCAGGTGCTGGACACCAAGGGCGAAGTGGGCTACGCCATTCTCGACATCAACCAGGAATTGGATGCGGGCCTGCTCAAAGCGCTCGAAAGCATTCCCAACACCATCCGGTCGAGAGCGCTTTACTAGAAGCGCGCCACGGCGCCATCTTTATTGACCGTTACAAACACGCGCAGCCTGTAAGGAGACCTGTAGCACAATGGGTCCTGGCAGGCTTGCGCGGCTGCCCACCTGCACGGGTTCTCGCTTTCCAGCGTTACATTTCAAACCGACAGAAGTTGCAGTTGTCGTCTGTGCGGCGCAATCCGCTTGACAGCCGTTGCCGGCTTTGATAGCGTCCATCGCGGTCTCGATCAATCAAGCCCGGCGGCGGGAATCTATCAGCATTCAAGGAGCCTCCAATGGACAGAAGAGAATCCTTTAAGCTTGGCGTGGCAGGAGCCATGGGCGCGGCGCTTTCGGCGCAACCACTCGCGGCACAGGAGCGGGAGGCGCGCGCAACGCGCGGCTTGCCGACTCCCATCATTAAAGACATTCAGGTGATCGCTACACAGCCCCGAGGCGTGCGCCTGGTGGTGGTGAAGATCATAACGGACCAGCCGGGCCTTTACGGTTACGGCTGCGCCACCTTTACGCAGCGCGCCGACCTGGTGGTGCCGGCCGTGGAGAAATATCTCAAGCCGCTGCTGCTGGGCAAACCCTGCGACCGCATTGAGGACACCTGGCAGGCCTGCTACAACAGTTCCTACTGGCGCAACGGCCCCGTGCTGAACAACGCCATCAGCGGGGTTGACCAGGCGCTGTGGGACATCAAAGGCCGCCAGGCCAACATGCCTGTCTACCAGTTGCTGGGCGGCAAGGCGCGTGAGGCCGCACTGGTCTATGGCACTACCGGGGGCACAAACTCCTCCGAGGCCGTCGATCGCGTGCGCGGGCTGATGGCGAAGGGCTTTAAAGTGATCAAGGTGATGGTGGGCGTGCCGGGCATGTCATCCTATGGCCCTGCGAGCGGCCCGCCCATGCGCGGCTTGTGGCCAGGGCCGGTGTGGGAGCCGGGGCCGTACATGCGTCTGACGCTGAAAGTGCTGGAAGCATGCCGCACACAACTGGGTGAAGAAATTGAACTGATCCACGACGCGCATGAGCGCGTGAGCCCGCACCAGGCTGTGCAGTTTGCCAAGGCACTGGAACCCATCCGGCTGTTCTATCTGGAAGACGTGCTCCCGCCCGGGCATATCGACTACTTCCGGCAGATTCGACAGCAGTGCACCACGTCGCTCTCGATGGGCGAGCTGTTCAACAGCCCGCACGAGTGGCAGCCGCTGATCGAGGGCCGCCTCATCGATTACATCCGTTGCCATGTATCGCAAACCGGAGGACTGACGCCGGCAAGGAAGATCGCGATTCTGTGTGAAATGTACGGAGTGAAAACCGCCTGGCACGGGCCGGGAGACGTTTCACCCGTGGGCCATACGGCGCAGTTGCACCTGGATCTTGCCAGCAGCAGCTTCGGCATTCAGGAGGGCGGCATCATCACCGGCCTCGAGGCCGAAATGTTCAAGGGCTGCGCCACCTTCAAGGACGGCTACCTCTACGCCAGCGCCAAGCCCGGCTGGGGCATCGAAGTCGATGAGGCACTCGCCGCCAAATATCCCTTCCGCGACACCAACCACCTGGATGGCGGCTGGGGCATCGTGCGCCGCTACGATGGCACGGTCATTAACCAATGAGCGCGCGGCGTCTGAGGTGGCACAGGGGAAGATTGCTGCCGGGGATTGCGGCCGGGCTGCTGGCGCTGTTGTTGCCGGTTACCGTCCGGCTGATGGCGGGCGACTGGCCGACCTTTGGGCATGACTCGCAGCGCTCTGGCTGGGCGCGTGATGAAACAACGTTGACGCCAGCGAACGTGGGCAGGCTCAAACTCCTGTGGTCCGTTCAGGTTGACAACCCTCCGCTGGCGCTGAACGCACTCACAGCGCCCGTCACTGCCAGCCACATTGTTACTCCCAAAGGAATCCGCAATCTCGTTTACGTGGCGGGAAGTTCCAACCACTTGTTTGCTCTGGATGCCGCGACCGGGAAAGTGATCTGGCAGCGGACGTTCCAGAGTTCCGTTGTGGCCAAGGACGAGCCGTTCTTCCTGTGCCCCAACGCCGTGAACGCAACGCCCACCATCGACAAGGGCCGGAACCTGATTTACGCGATTGCGCAGGACGGCAAGCTTTACGGCCTGGGCCTGGGCAGCGGAGCAATCAGATTTGGCCCCTATCAGTTTGTTCCCGCCTTTGCAAAACCGTGGAGCTTGAATCTGCAGGACGGATTCGTTTACACCACCACATCGCAGGGATGCGGGGGTGACCGGTCAGGCCTCTACTCGATGGATGTTCGCAATCCCCGCCACCCGGTGACGCACGAACTGCTGATGGAATCGGGCTACGGAGCGGGCATGTGGGACAGGGGCGGGCCGCTGGTGGGCACGAACGGCAGGATCATTGTGAGCACCGGCGACGGAAAGTTTGATCCTGCAACGGGCGATTACGGCAGCAGCTTTGTTGCGGCCTCGCCGGGGAAACTGCGGCTTCTCGATTCCTACACGCCGCTCGACTGGAAGCTGATCAACAAAGACGACCTCGACATTGCTTCCGGTGGCACAGTAGCGTTTGCCTGGCAGAATTACAATCTGGTGGCCGGCGGAGGCAAGCAGGCGGTGGTGTACCTTTTGGACGCCGATTCGCTGGGAGCGAAAGACCACCAGACGCCGCTGTTTGTGACTCCGCGCCTCGGCAACGACGCAAAGGCCCTGGAGGAAAAAGGATTGTGGGGCGCTCCAGCCGTTTGGAAAGATGCCGGGGGCCAGACGTGGCTTTACGTCACGCTTTGGGGACCCGTCTCAAAGGAAGCACCAAAATTCCCACTCACCAACGGGGCCGTTCCACACGGCTGCATCATGGCCTTCAAAGTGGCGCTCAACAAAGCAACCGGGAAGCCTGTGCTGGAGCCGGCATGGATTTCTCCGGACATGAACCTGCCCGACCCGCCCGCCATCGCCAACGGAGTGCTGTTCGCTCTGGCCACGGGCGAAAATCCGCAGCAGGTACACGTTGCGGGAATGATCCACTTTAAGAGCGTGGCGCAATGGAAAGCCAATCTACTGACCACCGCGCAGCGTGGCGAGGGAACACACGGGGCCGTGCTTTACGCGCTGGATGCAAAAACCGGCAAGCTGCTCTACCAGAGCGGCAGCGCCATGAAAAGCTGGGTACACTTCAGCGGACTGGCGATTGCCAACGGCAAGGTCTACGCCGTGGACCACGAATCGAACGTGTATTGCTTTGGGCTGAAGCCAGCGGGGAAATAACTACAGACCGCACGTATCGCAGACACAGCAGGGGGTCGGCCTTGCGGCGGTTCTACTGTGGCACGGCTTTCCGATCCTGTGCTCCTTGAGAGGAGTTCACCTCGACGGTTGCTGGTCGTCATCACGGACGACAGATTCTGCCGGTTGGTCCGACCTGTACCGCACAAGCAGATCCTGGCCCTGCACGAAACTTGCAACATAGTCCTCTGCGGCGTCTCTGCTAAACAAGAAAGCCATTGTGTGCATACCGGTGTAAAGCTTGCCCTCCACCCTGAATGTATAGGTCACTTCAGCCAGAGGGTAAGACGCTGGGTCCAGCGAATATGCCCGTAGCACCTTTCCCTGTGCGACCGGCCAGGAAACACTGCGATTTTCTCTGATCAGCCGGCGTACAGTTCTGAACAGGTAAACGATGGATATTATCCAGCACCAGGGGCAATGCGGGCCTCCACTCGAAAGTGGGTGCGTGGCCCATTTTGCCACACGTTGGGGTCAGAAACGATGGGGCCAAACGCATGTGGCGAATCTCAGGCGGCGGGGACGTGGTTCTTCAAGTTGTAGACGGCGCGCACGGTGGATTCGTCAGCTGTTTCAAGCGCAAAGCCGACCTTCTCCACCATGTGCTGCATTTCGGGATTTTCGCGCAGGATTTCTGCGGCCACAAAATCCAGGTTCTCGTCGCGGGCGATCTGCAGCAGGCGGTTTAGCAGCTCTGTGCCCAGGCCTTTGCGCTGGTGGTCGTCACTAATGACGATGGCGACTTCCGCCCCGTGGGTCTCATACAACTTGCTCAAGCGTCCCACTCCCAGCACCTGCTTTTCGCCGCTTGCGGCGTCGGTGTGTTCCACCACCAGGGCCATCTCGCGGTCGTAATCAATGAAGCAGATGCGGGTGAGGCGGTCGTGCTCAATGCGGCGGCTGAGCGAAAGCATGTGGAAATAGCGCATGTAGACGCTGCGCTCGGAGAGCGTGTGATGGAAGTTCACCATCAGCGGCTCATCTTCCGGGCGGATGGGACGGATGACCACGGGCGTGCCGTCCCTCAGGTTCCACTTGTAACTGTATTGCGAAGGATAAGGACGGATGGCCAGTTTGGGCAATTGGTCTTCCGTGACTTCGCTGCCGTGCAGCACCACGCGCGCGTCCAGCGCAATCATTCCGTCCCCGGATACCAACAGCGGGTTGATGTCAATTTCGCGGATGCGCCGCTGTTCAATCACCAACTGGCTGAAGCGCACCATCAGGCGCTCCAGCGCAGCGAGATCGGCGGCTTTCTGCCCGCGCACGCCCTTGAGCGCGGTCCAGATGCGCGTCTGTTCCATCATGCGCCGGGCCAGCGTGGTGTTGAGCGGCGGCAGCGCCAGGGCGCGGTCTTTGTAAACCTCCACGAGCTGCCCGCCCGACCCGAACAGCAGCACCGAGCCGAACTGCGGATCAAAGGTGCTGCCCAGAATCACTTCGTAACCCTTGAACTCAATCATGGGCTGGACGGTAACGCCGCCGAAATTGCCGGGGCCCGTCTTTTCCAGCACAGAACTCTCAATCACCCGCCAGGCGTGGCGGACGGCAGCTTCATCACGCAGCCGCAACTGCACTCCACCCACGTCGGTCTTGTGCGTGATGGTTTCTGAAAGCAACTTCAGCACTACGGGGTAGCCGGCCTTTTCCGCAAGCTGGACGGCCTCGTCTTCCGATTGCGCCGCAAACGTGGGAACGGTGGGAATGCCATAGGCCGCCAGCAGACTCTTCGATTCGTACTCGTTCAGCAGTGACCTTCCGGACTGCTGAACGCGCTGAATGATGCCCTGCACTTCGTCGCGCCGGATGCCGTTTTCCTCGCTGCCTGAAACCAGCATGGGCGTTTCATAAAGGCCGCGCAGGTTGTAGCTGTACTGCCACATGTACTGGAACGTGCGGACGGCGGCGTCGGGATAGGGAAAAGTCGGAATGTTGGACCGGTTCAGGATTTCCTGCCCGGCCAGCACTTCAGCGCCGCCCATCCAGCTGGCCAGAATCGGCTTGCCCTTCAGCTTTGAAAAGCGCTTCAGCTTTTCAGCCGTTTCGGAGGGGTCAGTCATTGCCTGCGGCGCCAGAATCACCAGCAAGCCATCGGCGTTGGCGTCCTGAGCAACGATTTCAACAGCCTTCGCGTAGCGGTCGGGCTCCGCGTCTCCCAGAATGTCCACGGGATTGTTGTGGCTCCAATGCGGCGGAAGGATTCCGTTCAGCGATTCGATGGTTGAATCACCAAGCATGGCCAACTCGCCGCCGTGGATGGAGAGCGCGTCGGTAGCCAGCACTCCGGGACCGCCGGCATTGGTCAGGATGGCCAGACGGGGACCTTTCGGGCGCGGTTGCTTGGAGAGAACTTCCGCCATGGAGAACAGGTCCGCAATGCTGGAAACGCGCAGCACGCCGGAACGCCGAAACGCTGCCTCCAGAACTTCATCGCTGCCGGCCAGGGCTCCGGTATGCGATGCGGCCGCGCGAGCGGCGGCTTCCGTGCGGCCTGCCTTGATGACGATGATGGGCTTTGAGAGCGCGACCTCCCGCGCGGCGGAAAGAAAGGCCCGCGGGTCGCCAATCGATTCCATGTAAAGAATAATGCTGTGGGTGTTGGGATCGTCGCCGAGATGGTTGATGAGGTCGCCCCAGCCCACATCCAGCATGGAGCCAACGGAAACAAAAGCGCTGAAGCCGACATGCTCGTGCAGGCTCCAGTCAAGGATGGCCGTGCAGAGCGCGCCGCTCTGGCTGACGAACGCCACGTTGCCCGGCTGCGCGCCCGTGCGGGCAAATGTTGCGTTCATGCCGGAAAGAGGGCTCATCACGCCCAGGCAGTTGGGACCAATCAGCCGGGTCCTGCCGCGGCGAAGCTGGGCCAGGATGTTCTGTTCCATCTCGACGCCGGCGGCGCCGCATTCCTTAAAGCCTGCTGAAATGACGACAACGCCTTTGACCCCGGCGTCAACGCACTCGCCTACAAGGCCGGGCACCGTATGGGCAGGCGTGATGATCACGGCCAGGTCTACCGGCTCCGGCAGCGACCCGACGTTGGGATAAGCTTTCACACCCAGCACCTGGCTGCGCTTGGGATTGACGGGATAGACCGTGCCGCCGAAAGGGCTGCTGATCAGGTTCCACAGGAGCGTGCGCCCCACGCTGCCTGCGGCTTCAGTGGCGCCAATGACGGCAACACTCTCAGGGGAGAAAAAAACGTCCAGTGGATGATGCGTCTGGCGGTAGATGTCGTGCGCACCTTCGATGGTTTGCTTCGCAGAGGGTTTGAAGGGTTTCATTGGATTTGCCATAGTGACCTTTCCATTCTGAACGCGATTGGCAGGTTAATTCAAGAGGTTGCCGCGCTTACGCTCACAATTTTCCCGCCGCGAGCCGTGGCCGCGAATACAAAGAATCTTCCTCTCGGGAGAAACTGCTTCTCAGAGGTGCACGGCCAGGACGGGGCTGGTTCCCAACTGGATGACGCGGTGCGTTGTGGAACCGAACAGGGCGAGGTCCACCGCATTGCGGCCGCGCACACCCATGACCACGAGGTCTGTCCCGCTTTCGAGTGCAATCTGAAGAATCTGCTGGAAGGGTTTGCCGATGCGAACAGCCGACTGTAACCTGCACCAGTCTCCGGCTTCCGGGGGCGCCAGTTCATCCAGACTTTTCGTAACCTCGCCGATGCTCTTTTGCAGGTCGTCGGTGGGAGGAACATCCTCAAGAACATGGAGCAGGGTCAGCTCGGCGTTGTACTCCATGGCCAGTGACAGCGCGTAGGTGAGGGCACGGCTCGAATAATCGGAAAAGTCAGTACAAAACAGAATTTTCTTCAAGCGGACCGGGTCCGTGGTGTCCGCCGGATTGACGAAATCGTGGGCAGGCTTGCGAACCACCAGCACCGGGCAACGGGCTTTCCTCAGGACCTTCTCGGCAACCGACCCCATGGCGAAATGGTCAAACCCGTGGCGCCCGTGGGTCCCCATCACAATCAGATCAGCGGACTGGCTTTCAGCAAAGGCCAGAATGCAATCCGGCGCCGTTCCTTTGTGCACGAAACGCTGGATTTCAAGTCCGTTCCCGTTGTGGGAGGAAATCATCTCAGAAAGTCTCTCGCCTGCGCTGTTTTCAAGGTTCCAGAAAACCTCGTTGATGGCGTCCGGAAAAGTGTCGTAGGGATAAGTGGAGGTCAACGGTTGGACAACGTGCTGCAAGAGCAATTTTGCTTCGTAGTGCTGTGCTAATGATTGGGCGTATTCGTAAGCCTTCAGCGAATACTCAGAAAAATCGACCGGGCAGAGAATCTTTTCAATTCTGAGCATCTGAAGCTCCTTCGTGGAACCGCTGGGAGGAGCGAGTCCCCGTCTTGCTGGGGCTGGCTGGCTTGCCTCTCCTGCCCAGAAGCTAACCTGCGCTCCTCGCGGCTTTCCTCCCAGCGAATATGACTGTAACAAAAGACAATCCGGGCCACCGTGACCGTGATTACCAGCGGCTGTGACCGTGCTCACAGCCTGGGTGTGCGCATTGCAGGAGAATTAAAAAGGAGGATCAGACCCGCGAGGGAAGTGTAGCGGCAAGTTTATCTCGCCAGATGGCGATTCCCCTTGTCCCGACTATATGGCGGCATAAAGCCGCCGCTACCGAACCGCCTGAAGCGGAGAAAGGAGCAAGCCATGGAAAAGCCGAAAGTCATGGTTGCGTTGCGAGACTCAGAAACAGCAGGAAGCCTGACCAAGCTGGCCTGCCAGATGGCCAGTCTGGCGGGAACCACCGTGATCGCGTTACACGTGATTGAGGTGCCGCCGGGTTTGCCTATTGACGTGATGGATCCCGTGTTCGAACGGCCCGGCCAACAGGTGCTTTCACTGGCCCGGCAGATTGCCTCCAACAATTTCTCCATGCACATCGCGACGAAGCTGCTGAAGGCGCGCAACGCCGGCGAAGCGATTGTGGGCGAAGCAACCGAGGAGGAAATCGATCTGCTGGTCATCGGGTACCACCATAATCATGGCCTGGCTGAATCGCTGCTGGGGTCCACGGTGCAGCACGTCACCCACCACGCGCCGTGCCGGGTGCTGGTGCAGGTGCCTGCGCCGAAGTCGAAGGCCAAGCCCGTTGCGGTAAGCGAGGGAAAAACCGAAGAAGGCGCCAAAGAGAGGAAGTCGGAAGCAGCGTAAATCAAAGGACTCCCGAGCAAAAACCTCTATGGAACGGGACAAAAAATGGTGAGATGATAGGGGGCACCCGGTCCGGAATTAACTCACTACGGTTGAGGAGGAATGGAGATGCGGCTATCGGTAAAGGGTCTGGCCCTGGCAATCGGGGTCCTGTGGGGTGCGTGTATCTTCCTTGTGGGGATTATCAACCTTGCTGCACCAACCTATGGAGTGGCTTTTCTTGCGTGGGCAAGCTCCATCTATCCCGGCTTCCAAAATTCGGGCCACTTTCTGGATGTGCTGGTCGGCACAGGCTATGGGCTGGTTGACGGCGGAATCGGAGGAGCCATCGTGGCGTGGCTTTACAACTGTTTCGCCAGCAGCTCCAGGCAGGCCGCCTGATTTCTCTTGCTCCGCCGACTGCCAGGCAAAAACCAGGGTCATTTTCAACAAGCCGGAACAAGGTGGGAATCCTTCCACTATATGGACTGGTTTTGCGGCAGGCATTGCTGGCTGTGAGCTTCTGTTGAACCAGGCCATACCTGTGGCATGATCTAAACTGCTCGCTACTTCTATGCGTAATGGCGTCGGGCATTCCCGGTAAAATCGTGAAAAAAAGATTAAGCCGCTGGTTGGTTCTTCTTGCCGGATGGAGTTTTGTTGCCCTGGGTGTGGCGGGGCTTTTCCTGCCGTTCCTGCAGGGGGTTCTGTTCCTTCTGATCGGGTTAAGCATCCTGTCCACGGAATACGTGTGGGCGCACAAGCTGCTCCAGAAATTGCGGAATCGGTTCCCATCCCTCACCAGATGGTTTGATAAAGCAAAACTACAGGCCAGCACATGGCTGAAACGCGTTTGCCCTCCCAAATCCGATAGCGTGGAGCACTGAAGCTGATGTTTGCCTTCGCCCGGATGTGGACCATCGACAGGCAGCCTGGTGGGGGCCGAGCCTATCACATGTCCTGGTGACGCAGGTCACCGCAGAAGAGGTGAGCCTGGAACACTATAGAGCCAGAAGGAGGGTGGCGTAGGCGAATAGGACACAACCTATAAGCGGAGCCCGGCGGCAGCAATACGGAGCTTCGCAAGGCCAGCGACTTAACGCGGCCCTTTCGTCCCCACCCTCCTGAGCGCTTCCTTAATTCAAACTCCTTCAGGCCTCGCTTTTTGTCTCCAGAAAAACCTCCCTTTCTTGATGTCCATCAAGGCAGAATGATATGTTAAAGGTATAGTTGTCCTGCCAAGACATGGGGTACAGGCATGGTTTGTGAAATAAAAGATAGCCAAGCACTTCCACACTTGGGAGGTTCGGCCTCATGTGGGAGCATTACACTCCACTCTTTTAAAGGGCCGGGGCACCTGCCTCAGTCAGCATGCTTCCTCTATTTTCTGAATAATAAATTCTGCCGTTTCCGACTGGAAAGAGGACCAATCCCTTTTGCTGAACAACCATACAAACGAAACCAGACATCTGCCGGCTGCGTCGAAATAGATAAACGGGAAGATTGGTTTTAATGCACTTTTCCGCTCAATTCGGTCAAGACCTTTTGGGCACCCCGCGATTAACAAGTAAAAACACGGGAAATTCTTTAAGGATCACAAATTTCATCTGCTCACACATGAGGTAGCGGTGGCTTTAAACAACACCTCCGACCCCAGAAGCCCCGGCCCACAGCCAACGGACCGGACGGCCCCAAACCAGCCCGAAGCCGGGCAGGGAGAAACCCACGCCCTTTTCGAACAGTTTTTTGAAGCGTCGCCTGACGGCGTCCTTGTGGTGAACCCGAAGGGCCTGATCATGCGCGTGAATGCCCGGACCGAAAAAATGTTCGGGTACAGGCGCAGGGAATTGCAAGGCCAGCCTGTCGAGATTCTGGTTCCGGACCGCTTTCGTAAGACACACCAAAAGGACCGCGGCCATTATCAGGAAGGGCCCCACATGCGCCCCATGGGCGCAGGACTGGAACTGTTTGCAAAGCGCAGCGATGGAAGCGAATTCCCTGTTGAAATCATGCTGAGCCCGATCAAATCCAGTGAAGAAACCATGGTGCTGACTGTGGTTCGCGACATCACCCTGCGCAAGAAGGCAGAGGATGCTCTGCGCACCAGTGAAGAACAGCTCCAAAGCATTCTGGATAATTCCACCGCCGTCATCTATGTCAAGGACCTCGAAAGCCGCTACCTCCGCATCAACCGCCGATTTGAGGAGCTCCACCAGGTCACAAAGGCCCATGTAAAAGGGAAGACCGATTACGACCTCTTCTCGAAAGAACTGGCAGACACCCTGCGTGCCAATGACCAGAAGGTCCTGCAGTCCGCGGCGCCGACTGAGTTTGAAGAGGTTGTGACCCATTCAGGCGGCATTCACACCTACATTTCCATCAAGGTCCCCCTGTTTGACCCCTGGGGGCGGCCCTACGCAGTGGCCGGAATCTCCACCGACATCACTGAACGGAAGAAGGCCGAAGAAGCTCTGCTGCTGGAAATCAGCATGGTCCTGCTGTCGAACCTGGATGTTCGAGAGCTTTTCGCCGCGATCTCAGCAACGCTTCACCGGATCATGCCGCATGAATACGCATCGCTGGCTCTTTACGAGCCCGAAAGCAAGGATCTCCGGCTGCTTTCATTGGAACAGCCCGAAACCGAGGCTGCACTGGGAAGGGAGATGCTCTCGCCAGCCCAGGAGGCCCTGGCGGGACGCGTTATGAATTCACGCCAGCAGCTGATTCTTAACGATCTTGAAAGCAGCGCCAGGTCCAAAGCTACTGACCGCCTGGTAGCTAAAGGCGTGAAGTCCGCCTGCTTCCTGCCGCTCGTCACTCAGGATCGCGTACTGGGGACTCTGAACCTGGTGAGCCGGCAGAAAGGCGCATTTGAGCAGCAGCACGTCGACCTGCTTCAAAAGGTGGCAAGCCACGTTGCCATCGCGCTGGACAATGCCTTGACTTATCGCAAGGTGGCGGAACTCAAAGAACGGCTGGCGGAAGAGAAACTCTATCTCGAAGAAGAAATCCGCACCGAATACCACTTTGAGGAGATCATCGGCGAAAGCCCTGCCCTCAAACGAATCCTGAAGCAGGTGGAATCCGTCAGCCCCACCAACGCCACCGTTCTGGTTCTGGGTGAGACCGGCACAGGGAAGGAATTGATTGCGCGCGCCATTCATGATTTAAGTCCCCGGCGTGACCGCACGTTCGTCAAGCTGAACTGCGCCGCCATTCCCACCGGGCTTTTGGAAAGCGAGCTATTCGGGCACGAAAAAGGCGCTTTTACGGGCGCCATTTCGCAAAAGATCGGCCGGCTGGAGCTGGCACATGAAGGAACCCTCTTCCTCGATGAAGTGGGGGACATTCCCCTTGAGCTCCAGCCCAAACTGTTGCGCGCCCTTCAGGAAAAAGAGTTTGAAAGGCTGGGCAGCACCAAAACGATCCCGGTGGATGTGCGCCTGCTGGCGGCAACCAATCGAGACCTGGCAAAGATGGTCGCCGACCGGGAGTTCCGTAGCGACCTTTATTACCGCCTGAGAGTCTTCCCTATCACGGTGCCTCCTTTGCGGGAAAGGGCCGAAGACATTCCCATCCTGGTGCGATATTTCGCCCAGAAACATGCAGAGAGGATGCACCGGCGCATCGAGATCATTCCTCCCGAGGCCATGGAGGCCCTCGCCCGGTGGCACTGGCCCGGCAACGTGCGGGAACTTGAGAATATTATTGAACGAGCCGTCATCCTTTCGCCCGGACCGGTCCTGCGCATTCCGCTGGCGGAGCTAGTGCCAGCCGAAGGTGAAGAGGGCAACGGTAACGGCTCCGGAACCCTGGAAGACGCTGAGCGCGATCACATCCTGCGGATCCTGAAGGAAACCAGTGGAATCATTGGTGGTCCCAATGGTGCGGCTGCCCGTCTTGGACTTAAGAGAACGACCCTGAATTCCAAGATGCGGAAGTTGGGAATTACCCGTGAAGAGATCTCTAAAGCGCCTCCTTCGTGACGGCATTTCGTCACCTGATTACTCACCGTCATCTCTCGTTTCTTCAATATGTCAATTTCCGCAGTGGCACTCTGCTAACCACCTGAATTTAAAATACAAAATGAAAATCAAATTATTTGAATTTTTGGAAGGTCGAGTGCTTCCCTTACAGGTGGAGAACCAAGACCGTACGCGCTAAAAGGCAAGCGCAGGCGAACCAACGGCTGGAGATGAGTCACCATGGCGGAACAAATCAACGCTTTGCTGGTTCACGCTAAGGACGAGTCGTACACCGACTTAACACGAATTCTCGGGTTGCTGGGCATCAAAGTGATTCACGCCCAAAGTTGCAGAGGGGCTTCAACCTTCCTGGAAAGAAAGGACGCCATCGACCTGGTTTTTACAGGGAGAAATTTACAGGACGGTGGATGGGTGGATGTGCTGGTGCTGGCGCAGCGGGCAGAGAGCTATCTGCCGGTCATAGTGGTTTCCCGAAAGGTGGACGCACGGCTCTATCTGGAGGCGCTCGGACTCGGTGCTTTCGATTTTCTGACCCCTCCATTCGTGACTTCTGATATGGCGCACATTGTTCGGTCCGCCATCTACAAGGGACTCATCAGCGGGCAACAAAACCTGACCGCTCCGCTGGTGGTTTGAATGGGAAGGAGCGGTATCTCGCTGGCGCCTGTGCCAGGAAGAGGGTGCTGGCAACATTTCAATAAGAGGTTTGGAATTCATAAATCAGTAAGAAGTTAAAATTCGCAGTTGTGATTTTCCTTATACCAAGGGGGGTGAAAGATGCTTAAAATAACGTTTCAAGATACCCCGGAAGGCACTGAAGTGAAGCTGGAAGGGAAGCTCGCCGGACCGTGGGTGGAGGAACTTGAGAGGAGTTGGACAGAACACTCGCCTCAAGCTTCTGAAAATGTCATAATGGATTTATCAGATGTAACCTACATTGACCCTGAAGGGAAACGACTTCTGACCCGAATGGTAGAGAAGGGGGTTTGCTTCAAGGGAACGCACTTAATGACAAAATATGTGATTGACGAAATTACGCGTGTCGGAATACCTTCTGGAAGGAACGGAGGTTAAAAGATGCGATCGCCATACGGATTGGAGCTGGTTGAAGACTGCCAGACCTGCTCGAACAAGGCCGACGGATTCTTTTGTGACCTTTCCCCGGAAGGGTTGAAAGCATTCGAGGCGATCAAGTACACAACTGCGTACCCCTCGGGCGCGGTACTGTTTGTGGAAGGACAATCCGCCCAGGGCGTCTTTCTGCTCTGTAAGGGCCGTGTAAAGCTCTCGATGACGTCCAGCGAGGGCAAGACGCTGATTCTGAGAATAGTGCAACCGGGAGAGATCCTGGGTATGCATGCCACGGTATCTGACACTGCTTTTCAGGCTACCGCTGAAACTCTTGAGCCCTGCCAGGTGAACTTTATCAAACGTGACGATTTCCTGCGCCTGCTCCGCGACCATGGAGACGCCTCCATCCACGCAGCACAGCAGTTGAGCGGCAGTTATCAAACAGCGTGCGAGCAGGTGCGGTCACTGGGCCTGTCACAGTCGGCGCCGGAAAAGCTGGCCCGCTTTCTCCTGGAATGGTCATCTAAAGGGCAGACTTCCACGCAGGGCATTCGCGTGAAACTCACGCTGACGCATGAGGAAATCGGCCAGATTATCGGGACCTCCCGCGAGACCGTGACGCGCACGCTGGGCGAGTTCAAATCCAAGCGCTTTGCCGAGCTGAAAGGCTCAACCCTTGTGATCCAGAACAAGGCCGCGCTTGAAGCCTTCCTGGGCGGCTAAACCCCGCAAACACCTCTACGCTGCAGGCAGGCCTGCAGGCGGATAGGGTCCACGATCTGCGCAGGCCCCACACCGATCATCATTCAAACCCAAAAGCCAACAAAAAGCCCTGCACGAAGCGGCGCAAAGCAGAAGTAAATCTCGTCACAGTCAAGAGTGACGTGGCTCACTGCCGAGATTCAAACCCTTCTCTAAACTGTACTTAACATACCGCCCGGGAATCCGCCCCAGCGGCCGACGATTTGCCCCACACGCGCCGTTCGATTCCCGGGCTTACCTGTTTCAGGAGCCCGTTTCAACTATCAGCAAAGTTAAAAGCTCTTCGTCCGTCCAGCTCTTTTCGGTCCATGGCTAAATTGCAGTCACAAGTGCCTGTGAATAAGGGCACTTGGAAGGGTGACTCTGGTCACTGCCCGCCTTCCGGCTGGCCGGATACACTCATCTTAGCCTGAGGGTAGCCACATGAAAGAAATCCATCCATCCTCGGTTGGAACTCCCACACCAGGTAAGCTCAGGAGCCCACTGCCGCCGGTAGCACTTACGGCATTAAGGTCCATTCAGACAACCAGGATCTGCCCGAAAGAACACGAATTTTTCCTGGAGGGACAGACCCCGCAGGGCATCTACATCCTATATTCGGGCCGAGTGGAGCTTTCCGTAAAGGATGCGCATGGGCGGCAAATGTTGCTGGGCACAGCGCTGCCGGGAGATGTTCTGGGACTGAGCGCAACGGTTTCAGGAAAATATTATGAGGAAACTGCCGTTGCGACCCTCCCCTGCCAGACAGGGTTCGTCTCGTGCCCGGACTTTCTCCGGTTCCTGGGCCATCATCCCGAAGCCGCTTTCTGGGTTGTCCAGCTGTTGAGCGACCGCGTCACTACCACTCTTGACCAGCTCTCCTGCATGCATGAGTTCCCCGTCAAAGGTCTTCGGCAATAGCGAAGGGGCCAGCCCCCTCTGCATCCCTGGTTTTCGAAGGTCTCAGTAGTGCCCCTCTTCCAGCCGTACCTTGCCGTGGAACACCCGGTGAACGTAGGTGCTGTAAACGACCACGGCAATCATGCCAATTACATTGGCAATCAGGGACACGCGGAGAGCGTGCGGCGAAGAGGCGGAATTGTAAATGTTCAGGCTGTACTGCGGATTAACGGTTGAAGGAAGCAGGTTTGGAAACACGGTGAGAGCAGATGTCAGCATCAGGGCAACGATGAGCAGCACGGAAGACCGAAAAGCGGCCTTGCTGCCGCCTGCCCCGCGGGACATGAAGCCCCAAACCAAAGCGGCCAGAATAAAGAAGGGTATCACCCAGGCTGCAGGATAAACCTGGAACGTGCGCGGGCTGCCGGAAAGCACAATGAACGTGGCGATCGTAACCACGACGACCATCGCCACCACAATCCACCACAGCGTGCGCGACCACCTGACAGCCCTCTCAAACAGCGCGCCCTCTGTTTTAACCCTCAGGTAATTCGCTCCGTGCCAGGCCAGCACCACCACGCTCAGAATACCCGTCAGCAGCGCATAGGGGTTCAGCATCAGGCCAAATGTCCCCTGGAAATATCCGTCCGCACCGATCGGCAGACCGCGGACCACGTTCCCCAGAGCAACACCCAGCAACAATGCCAGCAGAACGCTGCCGACCCAGAAACCTGCGTCCCACAACGCCCGCCACAGGGGGTTTTGGGACTGGCTTCGGAACTCAATGGAAACGCCACGCAGGATCAGCAGCCACAGCACCAGCATCAGGGCCAGATAAAATCCGCTGAAGCCCGTGGCATAAACACGCGGGAACGACACCACCATCATGCCCCCGGCCGCCAGCAGCCACACCTCATTGCCGTTCCAGACCGGCCCGATGGAATTGAGCGCCAGGCGCCGCTCCTCGTCGGTTTTTGCAATCCAGAGCGACATGGACCCAACGCCCAGGTCATATCCGTCCAGAACAGCGTAAGCTGTCAACATCGCTCCAAGCACCCAGAACCAGATTACATTCATCACCTGAAACCTCCATTGGCAGGAGTCAACTGTGTCCAGGCCTCACAAGCAGGCGGCTTTTGGCTGTGGTTTCATTTATCTCTGCACCGGGCAGAACGCTACGCCTGCGCCGCTGTGTTTTCCTGAGGCCCGTGTTGGATGATGCGAGCCACGAGGAAAAGAAATAGGATGCCCAGCATGGCATAGATACCGGCAAATCCCATGGTCGTGAAGATAGTTTCTCCCGCGGCAACGTTGGTGGAGGTCCCCGCCGGCGTCTTCATCAGCCCGTATACCAGCCAGGGCTGCCGCCCCACTTCTGTGACCAGCCACCCGGCCTCATTGGCAATATACGGAAAAGGAATGGTGAGCATCAGCATCCAGAGAAACCATCGGCTCGAATGGAGCTTGCGCCTCCACAAAAGGAACAGGCCGATCAGCATCTGGGCGATAAAGATGGTTCCCAGCCCCACCATGATGTGATAGCAGTAATACGTGAGTTCAACCGGCGGCCAGAGGTCCCGGGAATAGCTGTTCAGCCCGTCAACAGTGGCGTGGAAATTGCCGTAAGCCAGGAAGCTGAGAAAGTCTGGAACGTAAATGGGGTCAATCAGTTTGCCAGTTTCCGTGTCCGGCATGCCCAAAATCGCCAGCGGCGCGCCCTGCTCGGTTTCAAAAAGGCCTTCCATGGCGGCCAGCTTGGTGGGCTGGTACTTCACTACGCTGGCGCCGTTCAAGTCTCCAGTGGGAAACAATTGGGTGAGCGAGAGAATCACTCCGGCTACCACCGCCGTCTTTACCGACAACATGCCGAATTCCCGGTGGCGCTCCGACAATAGGTAGAAGGCGCCAAGGCCGCCGATCACAAAGGCCGCTGTCAGCAGCGCCCCGTTAATCACGTGGGTATATTGCCAGACCGCGTAGGGATTCAGCAGGACAGCCCAGAATGACTTCAAATGGATGGCCCCCGAAGCGTCCATCACATAACCCACCGGGTGCTGCATCCAGGCGTTGGTGGCAACGATAAAATATCCCGACAGCAGGGACCCAAAGGCCACGCCCAGCCCTGAAATCCAGTGGAGTGTCCTGCCCACGCGCTTCTCGCCTGCCAGAAACATCCCCAGGAATCCGGATTCCAGAAAGAACGCGTAGACGCCTTCCAGCGGCAGCGTCTGGCCGAACACCCCGCCGCCAAAACTTGAAAAGCGGGCCCAGTTGGTGCCGAACTCAAACTCCAGAGGAATGCCCGTCACAACGCCCAGGGCAAAATTGACGGCGAAGATCTTTGCCCAGAACTGTGCCGCGTCGGCATAGCGTTTTTCCTTCGTGACCACATGCAGGGTGGAAAAAAGGGCGATGAAAAAGCCCAGCCCCATGGTGAGAATAGGGAACAGGTAGTGGAACATCACCGTGAAGGCGAACTGAATGCGGTGAGCAAATACTGCTTCGTTCATAAACCCTCCCTCGAGCGGATGCGTACCACGCTGGCAGTGCACGCCGGCACTGTGGCAGGAAGAGGCCACCGGTGCATGGGCAGCCAGGATGAGAACTTCCCCATGCTCCGGCGAGTTACTTAGAGTGGCAATCCCGACTGCCACTTTGATACCGCTTCAGTCAAAAGACTGATACTCATGCTGGCTTGGCAAGCTTCCAGCACTCCTGCGCAATCGCCCACTCTTCACGTGCCGCCACCACCACCACGCCGATGGCGGAATCCGTACCCGAGATGTCGCAATCTACAGGCGAGTCGCCGTTCTTCTGCCGGTCAAGCTTGAGGCCAAGAAATTCAAAGCCGGAGCAGGCTGCGGCGCGCACCTCGGGAGAATTCTCGCCGATGCCTGCGGTAAAAGCCAGCGCATCCACGCCGCCAAGCGAAGCGATCATCGCCCCTATGTATTGCCGCAAACGATGAATGAACGTATCAAAGGCCAGACGGGCGCGGGCATTCCCGCTTTCGATGGCGGAGAGAATTTGCCGCATGTCATCGGACACGCCCGACACTCCCAGCAGGCCGGACTCACGGTTCAGAAGCTGCTCCAGCCGGTCAGCAGAATAATTTTCTTCCCGCAGAAGATGAATGAGAATTCCGGGGTCGATTGTACCGCAGCGGCTGGCCATCATCAATCCTTCAAGAGGCGTGAAGCCCATCGTAGTTTCCACGCTGTGCCCGTTCCGCACGGCAGACAGCGAGCAGCCGTGGCCCAGGTGGCAGGTAACGATGCGCAACGATTCGAGATCCTTGCCAAGAATCCCGGCCGTGCGCCTGGCGCAGTATTGGTGGCTGATGCCGTGAAAGCCGTAACGGCGGATGCCCCGCTCCAGCCAGTCGTAGGGTCCCGGGTAGGTGAAAGCTTGCTTCGGCAGGGTCTGGTGAAACGCCGTGTCAAAAACGGCCACCTGCGGGCGCGATTTGAAAATCCGCTCGGCTGTCTCTATGCCGCTGACTTCGGCAGGATTGTGCTCAGGAGCAAACTTCGATAACCGGCTGATCTCCTGCTTCACCTCAGCCGTCACCCGCGTAGGCTCTGAATATTTTTCGCCGCCGTGGACGACACGATGGCCCACTACGTCCACCTCTTCCGCGTTGGCAAGGACGCTCGCAGGGCCTTCCCAGAGGGTCTGCAAAAGATGGCCGGCGGCCGCGCTCTTCGAATCAAGTTCGGGATGCTCGTCTATCACCTGCCGACCCTGGCGCTTTACCCGGAGCCGCACATTGCTGAACCCCTCCTCCCATTCCATGCGGCCCTCCCAAAGCGGGACGGGTGGCGTTTGCGGCAAGGGTTCCGCCAGGGCGTAGAGGCAGCTCTTCAGGCTGCTCGATCCCGCGTTGAGCACCAGGACTTTCATGCGATCTTGGAATGCTCCATCCGGCGGCTGTTCGGGCCTTCCTTTGGAAAGCGGTTGATGGCGTCAGTCCGCCGTTCAGGCATGGGTGAATGAGCTATTTACAACGCAGAATACCATCCACTGACGACATCCGCAACCAGGAACGCAGACAAGGAAACGGGAAACCGTCCACTATTGAGAACCCCCCGCGGACCCGCCCAAACCCAGGTCCGTCAGGATTTTCGGGTTGGCTTCGCCCATGGAAAGCAGGTTGTGGCAAATACTGCAATCCTGCGGAACCATCTTGGAAGGGTCGGATGCCTCGTGCAGTGTTCCATGGCAACGGAAGCAGCCCGGGAAGTTCATGTGCCCGAGGTTATTGGGATAAGTCCCCCAGGTTACTTTCATTTTGGGAAACACATTCTGGTCATAGACGGCAACCAGCCCTTTCACGGCCCGTGAAACCTCCGCCCGATGCTGGGAAAGGACCTGTGGGTATTTCTGCCTGTAATATGCCACTAGGGCTGCCGAGATTTTCTGCGCGGCTTCACTCTGGCTGCTGTATTTGGCTTGCAGAAGCGAGAGGCCCTCCTTCTTCACGAACGGAAGCGACGGCGGGATGTCACCGTTTGCCATGGCTTCGTCCATCGCGTCCCCAGGCAGGTGAAACTTGTGGGAAGGCTGATTATGGCAGTCGATACAATCCATCACTCGTCCGCTTGCAGGATTGACGGTTTTGGGATTGGTTTTCCCGTCGACAAAAAGGGTCTTCTTGCCCGTCCTGGCGTCAGAGTACTGGACCCAGTGCATTTTTTGCCGGCTGGCATCCGACCCGTAGCGGATGGTGATTCCGGGACCGACGTGGGCTCCGTGAATTCCGCCCAGGCCGTCACCTCCGCCGATGTGCATCAGCAGCACCGTCTTGGTGAGGGAATTTGTTTGGTCGTCCGAGTAATGAGGAATGACAACCAGGCGATTGCCTTCAAACCTGGCGGGCCAGTGGCACTGCTCGCAGGTCGCCCGGGCAGGCCGCAGGTCGGTGACGGGAACGGGAATCGGACGCGGGTAGATGTTCAAGATCGTCGCGTAAACCTGATAGGCCCCTGCCAGTTTGTAACGCACAAACCACGAAGCTCCCGGACCGATGTGGCACTCCACGCAGGCCACGTGGGCGTGAGGCGAGTGTTCGTAGGCCACATATTCCGGCTGCATGACCGTGTGGCAGGTCTCCCCGCAGAAGGTCACGCTGTCCATGTAATTCACGCCTGAATAAAGAAGCTGGGCGCCGATAATCACGTTGACAATGGTTGTGACACCCACAAAAAAAAGCAGCCTGCGCAACTCTGCGTTTTTGAAGTCCAGAGGTGGAAAATCGGAGGGATAAATGCCACGGTGCCGCTCACGCCGGGCCTTTAGAATAATGCCTAACGGGATGAGAATAAGCCCACCGAAAAAGATCGTGGGCAGCCCCATAAATGTCAAAATCCCTGCGTAAGGGCTATTCGTGAAGCCGCGCAAAATGACGGGCAGCAACGAAAGCCACAGCACGGCGCCCGTGGTGACGAGCACAACGCCAATCCGGCTGAGCCAATTCCCCGAAAGATAGACATATGGAGTCAGCCATGCCTTTAGTCCTCTGCCTTGATTAACCATCCGTACTCTTTCCCTCCTCAGGACACCTTGAACTTCGGGCCGGCCAGCGCCCGCACCTTACATCGCCTTCTTCCCACTTCCTTCCCGCTCCGCTTGATGGTAGGGCCGGCCAGCCCTGCTGGTCAACCCGATCGCGGCCTGGAAGTAGACTGGCGGGTTGCCCCATGGAACTTCTGACTGCTGGAACCACAAGGACCGGGGCCCACCGGGGTTGCTCCAGGCGATTACCCCAGCAGCCCCACAGACATCCGCACTCAATGGCTGAATGAAAACAGCGTGAGCAGAAGCAGAACAAAACCGGTGGCGATGGCGGCAAAGCCCACCACCATGCCCGCCACGACGAACCATCTCTGTGGCGCTTCCGCCCGGATGTCCTCCAGCCTGCCCTGTGCCAGGAGGCGGTCGTACTCCACAGGATGCTTTTCCGCCAATTCCTGAGGGGTTTGCCGGCCCGTGAAAATCACAGTATCCATCGGAAAGCTGCCGGGCCGCAGGTGGGTGTTGAAAAAGTGAATCGTAAAAATGAACCACACCGCAAGCAGCGCCTCGTCTCCATGGAGAAGCAGTGCAACGTTGAACCAGGAGCCTGGCACAAACCTGGCGACGAACGGGGCGAACCACATACTGTAACCGGAAAGTCCGATGACGGCCATGCCCCAGAAAACCGCCCAATAATCGAACTTCTCCCAGTAGGCAAAGCGGTCAAATCTGGGCTTGGGCCCCAAACCAAAGAACCAGCGAAAATGCTGCCCCATTTGAATGAGGTCCCGGGGTTGCGGCACAAGGGATTGAGGCCCCCAAAGCATTCCGAATCTTTTTTTGATGAAAGCCAGGCGGAGAATGTTCCCCACATGAACAAGAAAGGCCAGCGTCAACAGGACGCCAAAAGCTTTGTGGAAAAAGAGAATGGCTCCGAGCCCCCCCACCCCGTGAGCAAAGGCGGAGGCCCATCCGGCAGAACTGAAGCGAAGCGTCATGCCGGTCAGAGCCAGGCCCAGAAATGTGGTGAACAGGATTGCGTGAAGCAATCGCTTGCCCGGCGAAAACCGATAGTAATAGCGGCCTTTTTCCACTTGATTCAACACTTCACCTCTGCGGCGCTAATCGGACGCAGATTCCTCACCCTTTCCTCCACTTTTGCGCCGCTCCACCATGGAGCGGATAAACCACAGAATTGTGTGCAAGCCGAAAAACCCAAAAACAGCCAGCATCAGGAAGTTCATAAAGCGCGCGGTGTAATAAAGTCCCGGGTAATGCGTGCTGTCGTGCGGATTAGCGTGCGGATCGTAGGAAACGAAGCTCTTCGAGACCTTCCCATGGCATTGGCCGCAGGTTTTCTGCAGATTATCCGGCGCAATGGAAGATTGAGGGTCAGAGGCAGGCAGAATTTCGTGAGGCCGGTGGCAATTCCAGCACCGGGCCGTGACCACGAAACCCAGCGCGGTGACCTGGCCGTGAAACGTGTCATGATAAGTCGCCGCACGTTCGGCGTGGCAGCTTCCGCACTTCGCCGTGGTCTTTAACTGAAAGGAGGCTGTCCGAACGCTTACAATGGAATGCGCCGTATGGCAGCTGGTACAGACCGGCGCGTCAGAAACACCTGCCTTGAGGGCTTTGCCGTGGGCCCCCAGGAGATATTTCGCTTCAATCCCGGCGTGGCAGGCACCGCAAGTTGCGGGAATGTTCTTTCGGTACACCGGGCTGTGTGGGTTATTGGGGGCCAGAATTTTGTGCGCGCCATGGCAGCTTGTACAGGTGGCGGCAACCAGCAGGCCATCCCTGGTCAATGCAAAGCCATGGATGGAATCGATGTACATCGAATAAACATTCGGCAGTCCGTACTCTTTTGCCACTTCGGGATTTCCGTGGCATTTTCCGCAGGTCCTGGGCAGATTCAGCGCATAGACCGGCGACCGGGAATCATGCACAGAAACGATGGTGTGCGGGTTCCCGTGGCAGTTGAGACACGCTGGCGACGAGGCACTCTTCATCACCAGATGATGAACACTGACTTGGAAATCTGACTCCTCGGTGGCATGGCAGGTGGAGCAGGCAACCTTCTTGACCGGCAGTTTGTGAGGGAATTCCGTGACGTCGGAGTGGCACGTCTGGCAGCCAAGCGCGGCGTGAACAGAGGAGCTGAATTCCTTCGGGTCAACGTAAATGCTGTGACCCTTCGAATCCTTAACACCTTCCTGGCCGTGGCAGGCCAGGCATGAGCTGCTAGAAAGTGAGCCCGAACCCTGCGCCCAGCCTACCGATGAGAGCACAAGTATTGCAACCGACACTACAACGCACCGCTGCCACGCGTTCATGTTGAGCCATCGTTTCCAGCTGCCCCGAACTCATTGCGGCAATTTAGCGCCCTGCTGCCACACGAAATACAGATACATAACTCCAATGACCAGGCCGTAAGTCACAAGAACGGCGGTTAAAATCTTGCCCCACCGCTCGATGACTTCCAGTCTATGGCTGAGTTTAATCTGGGCAGCAACTTGTGGCGCGTCACCGTCCAGCACATGAAGTGATTCGTCTTCGTGGCTGGCCATCATATTCCGATAGATGGCCAGCGCCGCAACCACCACCGCAAGAGGGATCCATGTTGCAAGGTAAAACGTGAGGTTCATACTAACCTCCAGTTACGATTCCCGCGGCTTCCAGGCCCGGAGAAATTCCGGGAGCTACTTCTTCCCTTTCTTGGCCGCAGATTCACAAGCTTTCAGATTCTTCTTCTTTTCGTAGCACTTACCCACATCGTTCAATTCTTTCTGGCCCATTTTCACATGGCACGTGGTGCACGAAGCCTTTTCCTTCTTGGCAATCTTCATGTTGCCAAAGGAAGTCAGAGAAGACATCGCGAGAGCCACGCCCAAAGTGATACCGAGTACTGTCAGCTTCCTGATGGTGCTCATCATGACACAACCTCCGAGCGCATCGGGCAGGTGATGGTATTCTCCTGCGCAAGATTCTACTACTTCTTCTTACCCAGGTGGCGAATATAGGCCACAAGGTCGTTAATTTGTTCCTTCGAGAGCTGGCTGCCGTAGGCCGGCATGATTCCTTTGCCCTTGGTAATAAAGTTGTGAAGTTCGGCGTCTGATTTTGACTGCACAGCCTTCGAGCGCAGGTCGGGAACTTTCATGTTCTTCCCCATGGGACTGTTCCCGCTGCCGTCCTTTGCATGGCACATTGCGCACTTCGCATCATAGGTAGAAGCGCCGCTCTTTGCCTGAGTTTTAAAGGCAGGCATCAGAAGCCATGCACCGGCCAACAGCGCTGAGAAAACTGCGAGTGCTGTGGTGTTAACGACCTTGTTCATTTCGTTCCTCCTTGTGACATCCCTTTGGAAACTATCTCTGGATAAATCATCCCTTGTTTCTGATCCGATTTCAACCGGCACGTTTCACCTAAAAGTTCCTCGTCCAGCGAATCATCAGGATGTTGGCGCCGAAATTGTTCGCGGTAATAATCTGCTGGATGTAATAGGTGCGCTGCAGGTCAACAGAAAGCCGGCCGGCCTTCGGAATATTGAAATATACGGTACCTGTGCCCAGCGGCCAGGTCAACGGCCCGTAAACCGGGGTGATGCCGCCTTCGTTGCCAAGCCCGGTGGTACGCACAAAGTTACCGGTAAAGCGGATACCGAAGTATTTGGACGGCTGGGCGGCAAGGCCCGCCTGCCACACCCGGTTCAGCGCCTGGTCACGCAGTTCGAACTGTGTGCCTGCTACGGGCACGCCGCGCTGGTAAGCGATAATTCCGGTGGCAAGTTCGTTATCGTAGGTGAAACCGCCAAACAGCGAGTATTTCGGGTTAAAAGTATAAGTCAGCATGGTGGCGTTGGACTGGACTTTGCCATGGTATTGCGTCGCCAGCAGCTTCTGATTCACCATATAGACCTCGTCACTCAGCGTGAACTTTTCCGTCAGGTGAACGTTTGCAACCACGCGCCCGGTGGTGTCCGTGTGTGGCGTCAGCGCGGTGTAGGACGCCCCGTTATTGTAGGTACGAATGTCACCTCGAATATCGAACCACTTCGAAGGCCGATAGAAGGCACTCAGAATAGGCGCCACCGCATGGTTCCGGAGGGTACGGGCGGGATCGGCCACGCCGTCCTCAAGAACCTCAACGTCTGACTTGTATACGCTGACGCCGGGGCTGATCACCAGGTTGTTGACAGGGGTAAAGATCATCTTGAGGTTGCCTTCGTGCAGCCCGAATTTCCAGTTATTGTCGACGGTTTCGTTTGCACCCACGGGAAGAGCAACAACCTCTCCAGCGATTCCCGTGAACGAGCTGGTGAGCGTACCGTTGGTGTCCGTTGTAAATCTCGAATAGCGATAATCCAGGTCAATATCCCACCACGGTTTGATGTGAAACGTGAAACCCTGTTGAACAATATTGTTGGGTTCGCTGACTTGTACCCGTCCACTCTGAGATACGTTATACGTCGTTGGCGGATTGATACCACTGAACGACTGGTCGAGGGTGGCCGGGCCGCTGTAACGGTAAAAGAGGTAGCTGCCGCGCACATCCACCCAGGAGTTGGGGCTTCCGGTGTACGAAAATTCGCTGACCGGTGTTGTCAGCCTCCGGTAATCACTCCATGAAGCCGCCGTCAGGGGGGCGCCCGGCGTTTCAGATATGGACAGCTCACCCGGAACAGCGGCATTCATTGTTACATTGTCGTCGAAGGTCTGGTAACCAACGTTGTAGTGGAAATTCCAGTTGTTCCAGGTGTAGTCAATGCCGCCTGTAATCCGGTTGGCGTTATCAAAGGTTGGCGCGTAAAGAGGATACGCGTTTGCACGGGCATAACTGCCCCAGCTTCCCGGCTGGTCCAGGTAATCGGGAGAAAACGTCGTGAATGTCGGGCCGCTGAACGACGTCTTGTAATACTGGAAGTGGAAGCGCAGGTTGTTGGTGGCGTGCACCGTAAAGTCAATCGACCCGATTTTGCGTACCGTGGACCAATCGTGGTTGTAAGTGAGCCCGGGTACATCGAGCGTTGGGATAATGACATTGTCGTTCTGGTTCCAGTAGAAGTAGGACTGGCGCCAGTTGACGCGAAGATCATAGAGCTTGGCCTTCGACAGCGTAAGCTGGGCGCCGGGATACGGATCACCGCCCATACCGCTCATGTTCAGAGAAAAGTCATTCGCAAAGGCATTCTTGTCATTGTTGTGGCCAAAGATGCTGAAGTCCATGAGCCGCGGGCCACTCTTGAGGTTATAAAGCTCCTCATACATCGGCTCATAGCCTTTTACGTCGGTGAAGCGATAACCCATGCTGGCAGAACCTTGAACTCCGAAACCTCCCCACTGCAGTGGAGGTTCGCTTTGGCTCTGCGCATTCAGTACAGGCAGACCCACCAGAAGAGCTAACATCAGGAAAAATAGACTACGTGTGATTCTCAAGCGACACCTCCTATCGCAGCAGGGTTTCATCAAAGTTGGATCCATGGATCGCCACATGGCAGCGTGTGCAAGGACCAGAAGTCTGGAAACCCTGGCGGCCGTGCGGCACGTTCGCCTGGCCGTGGAAACCTGACGTGCCATGAAGAGCAACGTGGCACTGCAGGCACAGCAACCGCTGCGAGCGCCGCTTCAGCATAAAGTTATTCACGCTGCCGTGAGGATTGTGGCAGGCCGTGCAGCCCTCAACCCGTACGACTGCGTGCTCATAAAGGAATGGGCCGCGTTTTTCCACGTGGCACTTCACGCAGGCCTCCCAGTTTGCTTTGCGCAGCTGGAAGTGGTTCATGGTGCCGTGGGGATTGTGGCAATCCGTGCACTTCATGAAGCCCTCAGGAACCCGGTGATGTTTTGGCAGAGCGAATCGCGCCTGGATGGTGCGATGGCAGCCGAAGCAAAGCTCGGGCTGCGGCTTCTTTAACAAGCCGTCGGTCAGCCATGCGTTCTCCTCTTTCAGCCTGGGGACTGAGAAAAACGCAGCCTGGGCAGGCTGGAGCTTGGGTTTCCCTGCGTCAGCTTTTTCAACCGGATGGATGGCATGGCAGTCAATGCAACTGACGCCCGCCGTTGCGTGAACTGAATGCGGGAAGGAATCCTGCGGCGTTCCCGTCTTGTGGCACTGCATGCACCGCGCGGAGTTCTCCTTGGGGTTGGCGTCAAACTTGAAAATGAGCTTCATACCCGCTTCCATCTTTGCCGGATCGCCTGCGGCCTTTTCTTCAGCCTCCGCATGGGCTTTACCAGGCCCGTGGCAACTCTCGCACCCGACACCCATCTTTGCCCCCTTGGGAGCAATGCCGGCATGGGGGCTTTTGTCAAACTGCGCTGCCTCCGCCGTGTGGCAAGCCTTACAGGTGCTCTCACCCACGTAGTCACCAGGCTGGGTTCCGACAGGCGCCTTCCAGGCAACTGACGGCCCCTTGGCTGGGGCTGGTCGCCTCTGAGCGTAGAGAAATGCCGTGGACAAAAATCCAACCAGGCAGATCAACAACGCAGCGATTTTGGTAAAACTCAGCAGTCGCTTCATGTCGCTCTCCCCTCTTTCCCGTTCATTAACCATAGAATTCCTCTTTTCAAGCGAACTAAGACACCAACAACTCAAAACCCTTGCCAGCCTCATCGGCTCAACCACTGTGGGGCTTCAGCACCGAGTCCGGTTTTCGCAGTCTCCCCTGCCGGGACCGTGGCCAGGCCGCTGCGCCTTAACCGCGCACAATTGACGTTTGAAACTGCACCTGTGTGAATAAGCTCTGCATGCTTCAGCCCCCGACAGCTCACCGCTTTGCCGGCACGCTGAAACGAAAAAGCTTTAGCCATACCCAAGCCAAAGCTGGACAAAGAAACTGATAAAAAACTTAATCTGTGACCTATCTCACATGCTATGGTTTTGATAACCCGGTAGTCAATTCCTTTTGTGCCAGCAACAGTATGGATATCTGCCATTAGAAAGGATCCGTGCTGCTCGAAACTGAGGCGGGGCTCTCTTATCGAGCCCGCTCGACATCCGTCTTTTAAGTTCGGCCTCAATTCCATCTCATCTATTCCTGCCGCAGTGCTTCAAATACCTCGTCCTTCGCCCTGTGAGCAATATCACTCCTTGTTCAGGTAACTATTTCTATCAGCCACCCGAACATCCGGCAGTGAGCTTGCTCACGGTCACATGTGACCGGTATCACACGTCGGGTTCAGTGCAGCATGGAGCCTTTATTTTCAGTCAGTTATGAAATTGCTGAAGGTTTTGACTGCACGGAACTGTTGAGTTCGTTCCGGCGCACTTGAGTCAACCGGCAAGCACCTGGAATGAAGGCGGCGCCAAAAGCATTCAGGGATGAAAATCAAATTTCCTTGCCTTCGCGTGAGCTTCACGCTTGGGATCAACGGTCAATTCTGCCGAAAACAATATGAGACTGTACGGGGCAAAAAACAGGATTTGCTGTGAAACAAATTTCGACGGTCTT
>Ga0102953_1000300_pt1 | contig 35510 bp, 32 predicted proteins | sample SalPon2A_C_D2_MG_FD_78509 | JGI IMG/M metagenome (GOLD analysis project Ga0102953, IMG submission 78509) | Soil microbial communities from South San Francisco under conditions of wetland restoration - Salt Pond MetaG R2A_C_D2_MG | ecosystem: Environmental > Terrestrial > Soil > Wetlands | place... | reverse complement strand
TGCGCCGTCCGGACCGGATGCAATCAAACCGCCGATTATTTGATCATCGGAGATAATTTCGGCTTCTGGATAGAGCTCTTCGACCAGGGACTCATCGTCCGGATGGACGGTTATGCTCCGCCATTCTCCGGGCGGGATTTCTTGGGCCAGCCGGGTGAATATCTCCGATCTGTTCTCGCCGGCAAACTCTTGCAGACAGCGGCGGGCCATCACGTACAGCCGCTCGTTCAGTTCCTGCTCGGCCCTGGTGGCGATATTGGCAGCCCTACGCCGGGCCGCAACCGCCATTTTTCGTCTGACATTATCACCGGCCCGGTCGGCCGAGGAGCGGCATTGACATTCTTCCTCTTTTACGGGGGCGGCTGCCTCGGCTTGCAGCCTTTCCAGCTCTTCGCCGGCTTCTCGGCGGATGGCCTCGATCTCCTCTTCGCCTTTGGCTCGCAGATTGTCGATAAGGGTCGAGTGGCTCATCTTATTTCATGGTCAGAATCATGGTTGCAATCACAAAACCGAGGATCACCATGGTTTCCGGGATAGCGATCATAATGATGATCGTTGCCCGCAACTCAGGTTTTTCGGCCAAAGTGCCGGCCCCGGCCGCACCGATTTTCGATTGAGCCCATGCGGTTGCAATGGCGCTTAGGCCCAGGGCCAGGGCTGCGGCCAAGGCGATTAGCGCTTTTTCAAAACCGATTACTCCTTCCATCTGCTTCCTCCTTTCTCTAGGGAAATTTAGGCCTGTCCGATTGTCTCCTGTTTTTTTGCACTGTTGTTTTCATCCACCTTGGCCAGCGGGTGGTACTCCCTGCCACCGTCTCCGGCGATCTTGCTGAAAAACTCCACATAATGAAGGCGCAGGGCATGAACGGTCGGTGCGAAGATGCCCAGGACTATATTGAAGCCGTGCAACATGATTCCGGCGATGACCCCGATCCAGACACTGCCCATGATGCCGACCATGCTGTTGGCTACATGGGCCAGCAGCACCGAGGTAAGCCCGATGGCCATGATCCGCGCGTAGGAGACGATATTGCCGAAGTGCTTCAGCAGTTCAAGGGGGGCCAGCAGCCCGCCGCTGATCAAGATCACCGGAACAGCGATCAGCAGACCGAGCAGGGCCGGTTCACGGAATGGGGCCAGGTGCGGGGAGAAGGACGAGCCTACCACCAGGGCCAGGCCGAGCATCACTAAAATGCTGGCCAGCTTGAAGACGGCTTCTTTTTTCTCCTGATATTTGAAGGAAGTGATCATGCCGAGAACCAGTCCTACCAGAATATGGACAAAACCCATGGCCATGGCGAAATAAAGCATCGGCATCATCGATTCATGCCGGTTCAGAAGCAACGGTTTAAGGCCGAAGAGACGGTGTCCCAGGACCCCGAAAAACTCGCCGTAGAGAAGGCCGAAGATGATGGCATAGACGGCGGCCACCCCGAAGATCCTGCCGATATCCCGCAGGGTTTTATTGCGGGCTTTCAGGGCCGGGACCAGGGCTGCGATCAGCACCAGGGTGCCGTAGCCCATGTCGCCCAGCATCATCCCGAAGAAAACCGGGAAAAAAATTGCGATGAAGGGAGTGATGTCGAAGGCTCCGTAAGCGGGAATCGGCAGCATCCGGCTGAACAACTCGAAGGGTTCGAAATAGCCGCGGTTGCGCAACATGGTCGGCACACTGGCCAGATCTTCCTCGCGGATCTCTTTTTCCTTGACCACCACCCGGCCCCGGAATCGCTCGTCGACCAGTTCATGCAGGGTGGCGAACTCGGACAACGGCAGCCATCCCGAAACCACAAAGCACATCTCGGTCTCGAATAATGAAGCAGTGGTGGTGATCAGGGCCAGCTGTTCGTCGAGCCAGTCCCGGGCCAGGAGATAGATGCCTCGCCACCGTCCGGCAAAGACGGCGAGTTTCCCGGCAATTTCATCGCGCTCCGCCGTGTAGACCGGCAGGAGGCGCCGGGCTTCCCTGATCTGATCCGGAAAAGACAGTTTCGAGAGTTCGGCCGGCAGGACGTAGTCATAGATCTGATGACCGCTCAGGGCCTCCCTGATTTTAGCTACGAACTGCTTCTCGGTGGTAATCACTCCTACCAACTTGCCGCTTTCGGTCTTGGCGGTGGCGATTTCGAAAAGGCCATCGGTCAGCTTAACCCCGAGTTTTTCGAGGTCGGCCATCGCCTCCTGGTCGCGGATTTCAACCCCGATATGATCGAGATTGGAGCCGTCCATCTCTTCGGGGATAATTTCAGCGATGGCGGTCAGGAATTCCCGGAAGCGATGCAACTCCAGGATTTGGCCGCGCAACTCTTCCAGCCGCTCTCGGTACAATCGGCATTGTTCGAGATGTTGATCAACGGTTTCGGCAATTGAGTCAACGACGTTTTGGGCGTTGAGCTGGGGTTCGCGTGAGGTTTCCGGGGGAAGAATACTGAGCAGCCGGCTGATTTTGTCGCGCAGTTCTTCAAAAAAGATACGGCGGGAGAGGACCGATCTGTCGAGATGCAGGGAGCGAAGGCGCGTGGTTATTTCGTCACCATTGACCTTGTCCGGCGGCCGGTCATCGATATGGAGGATGCCGCGCTTCCGGACCAGAGCCAGAAAATCCATCAGGTCTTCCTTGGGACCGATTGCCACGATCCTGGCCATTTTAACGATCACGGCCCGTTCTCCGGCAGAATTGCGACGAGATGTTTCCGGACGTATTCTAAGAGTTTATCGTCAGGCAGTTCCTTGAGAAAGGCGGCGTAGCGCTCGGTTTCTTCAACCAAAGCGGTTACTTCCCGCTGCGCCTCGACCTCGGCCTTGGCAATCATTAGGTCGCATTTCCGTCGGCAGGCCGCGATCTTTTCCTCGCTGTCCCGGGTAATGGCCTCGCGCTGCGCTGCCAGCCATTCCTCGATCCGGCGGGTTTCCGCCTCGATCCTGAGCCGGATCTCTCTTTCGATCTCAAGTATCTCTTCCAGGGCCTGTTCCGCCATGGCAGCCTCTCTTGTAGATTGTGCCGGGCTATAAAGGATTTCGCCTCTTCCTTTCATTATGCATAAGGCGGCGCAAAAAATTAAGTTATTTCAACATAAATTGGGGATCGAGAAAATCTGCCCGGTTGTTGAGAAAAGGTTGCCTTTCCGGGTTGTTCTGCTGGTAGAATTATTGAGTCGGCGTGTCACTAATCAAACTGAAGAGAAGGAGGCGGTGTAAGCGAAGATGGCCCACAAACATGGAGAAGGCCCCCATAGTCACGATCACCACGGTTCCAAGCGAAGCCTTTTTCTGTCGTTTCTGCTGATTTCCAGTTTTATGCTGGTTGAGGCGGTCGGCGGCTGGCTGACCAATTCGCTGGCCCTGCTTTCCGACGCCGGTCACATGCTCACCGATGCCGGAGCCCTGGCTTTAAGTCTGTTGGCGATCAAGATCGGCGAGAAGCCCCCCTCGTCAACCAAAACCTTCGGTTACCGGCGCTTCGAGATCCTTGCCGCCCTCTTTAACGGCCTTGCGCTATGGGCGATGGTCGTGATCATTGTTCATGAGGCATACCTGCGTTTGCAGGCCCCGCCAGAGGTCAATGGGCGCGGGATGATGACGGTGGCGGCGATCGGCCTGATAGTCAACCTGATTGCCATCCGCCTCCTACATGCCCACCAGGAAGACAATATCAATATTCGCGGCGCCTTTCTGCATGTCTTGGCCGATTCACTGGGATCGGTGGGAGCGCTGGCCGCCGGCCTGATCGTTTTGACCACCGGCTGGACCATGGTCGATCCCCTGATCAGTCTGGGGATCTGCCTTCTGATCCTCTGGAGCTCCTGGGGAATCGTCCGGGACACTGTTCATATTCTGTTGCTCGGCGTACCGGCCCATATCGACTATCAGGAAGTGGAAGAGTTGATTCTAAGTCATGAGGGTGTGTGCTGCGTCTACGACCTGCATATCTGGACGATTTCCAGCGGTCGGGAGGCCGTTACCGCCCATGTCGTGGTACCAGACGGCTTCGGGAGTCAGAATGAGCTGCTGGAGGAAATTGTCGGTAAATTGGACCAGTCTTTCGGTATCGATCATACCACCATCCAGATCGAGGAAAGCCATAAGATCCGGGACCAGGGGATCTGCAGCGCCTGCCGGATCGGGGGGCGAAACCGGTCATGCGCCTATCCGCCTGAGCCCTGATTTTTTATTAAAAAGTTTATAAATTGATTGCCGTATCCGAGGAGAGCAGGGTACTTTTCGAAGATATATTTATAACTCATCCTGTGAGTTATGGAGGGATAGTAAGAAGAAGGTTTTTTTAATGTTTAGGACTTTGAAGATAAGAAGGGATATTGCCATGGCGAAAATTATCAAGACCATTCTGCTGCTGTTTCTACTAATCGGCCTTGCCGCTTGCGGTATCGGCAATCTCCGGCTGATTGTTCAGTTCGGCATGATCAACGGTCTGGAAAGCGGAGACCGGATTATCCATCAAAATAAATATATTGGCGATGTTGAAGAGATAACCAGAAACACGCAAGGCCATTATCTGGTCGAACTGGATATCGACTCCGACTACAAAGATCAGCTCACCGTCTATTCGATCTTCTATATCGACGACGATCCGGACGAACCGGGCCGGAAGGCGGTATTTACCGAACAGAAAAGACCGGGCGGCATCCTGCTGAACGACAACAGCGTTGTGGCCGGTCTGGATCATCCTCCCTATCTACGCAATATGTTGGACGATCTTAGGACTAAAGTGGATGAACTGGCCAACGACCTGGCCGATAAAATAGGCGAGGCCACGGAATCGTATCAGGATAAATCAACGGAACTGGCCCGCGGGTTGGATGAGTCGCTGGCCGAGATCGAAAAAAGATTACAGGAACTCGAAAAGGCGATAAGGACAGCCCCCAACAGCACCGAAGCAAAAAAATTGAAAAACAACGTCGATAAACTGCTCAGCGATCTAGAAACTACCATGGAAAAGGTCAAGACAACGATCAGCCGGGACCTTTTCAATAGTTTGCAAAAGTCCCTGGACGAGATGCATCGGCGGCTTGATGAACTGAATGACGAAGACAATCCATCCCCGGAGCAGGAAGAACTGATCGAGGAGGAGATTATTTAGCCGGTGGGATCGTTCAACGGCTTTTAAAGACTCTCTCCGGCTATCGTTCCTTAGGATCTATGCAATATCCCGGTTGGTGACCTGTGGCATATAGTGTCGTAACATGGGCGGATTTTAGGATTTTTTCTGTAACTGGGCATCGAGGCGGCTGCGGAAGCTTCGCATCACGGTCTCATATAGTTTATCCTTCAGGACCAGATCCTCCGCCTCGGTTTCGATATTGGGGTTGTCGTTCACTTCGATCACCACCACCCGTCCATCCTCCAGTTGTTTCAAGTCCACGCCGAAAAGGCCGTCGCCGATAAGGTTGGCCGCCTTCAGCGCCGTTTCTATAACCAGGGCGGGGATGTCTTCAACGGCGAAGGTCGTCATCTTCCCCCATTCGCCGGCATTGGTATGATTGATGATCTGCCAGTGCGACTTCGACATGAAATACTGGCAGGCGAACAGCGGGGTGCGGTCGATGATGCCGATCCGCCAGTCGAATTCGGTATAGACGAATTCCTGGGCCAGGATCAGGGCCGATTCCTTAAGCATCGTTTTGGCGAGGCTCTTGGCTTCATCTATGGTGGCGGCTTTTTTTACCCCCCGGCTGAAGCTGCCGTCGGGAATTTTCAAGACCAGCGGCAAGGGCAGGGTCGGCAACAATTTGTTCAGATTGCGTCTGGTCAGGATGGTGGTCCGCGGGGTCTCGATCTTGTGGGCTTTTAATATCTCGGCCAGATAAACCTTGTTGGCGCAGCGCAGGATCGTATCGGGGTCGTCGATGACCACCATCCCCTCGGTCTGGGCCTTGCGGGCGAAACTGTAAGTGTAGTGGTCGATATAGGTGGTTTCCCGGATGAACAGGGCATCGTACTCGGTCAGGCGCGGCAGGTCTTTTTTGTTGATAACTTCGGCGTGGATGCCGACCTTTTTGGCGCCGCTGATGAAATTTTTAATGGCCTGGGGGTCCGACGGCGGGTAAACCTCTTCGGGGTCGATCAGGATGGCCAGATCGTATATTTCCTGGGGTTTCGGTTGGGCGGCCCGCCAGCGTTTGGCCAGGTGGCTGCGCAGACCTTCCCAGAGCAGCCAGGCCTGCTCTTCGTCGAGCTTCTGAATATCCAGGGGGGTAAGCCGGTCCAGCACCCAGTGCTCGCCTTTGCGTTTGAAGCGGATATTCAGGGCCGGAAACGGCAGGCGGGTAAAAACCTGCCGGGCTATATTGGCAAAAGGCTTGGTCGGGGTGCGGCCGAAATAACTCTCTACTGAGAAGTGGTCCAGGGCCGGGTCGTCAAGGGTCTTGCGGATTGCCGGAGTGATATCGACCAGCAGGTTGCGGTAGAGGCTTTTCCGGCTCAGGTCCTGCAACGATTTGACCGTGGGCATCACCCGATGGCGGCGGGCCTCGGCCAGCAGGGAACAGTAATAGCCGTTACTGAGATAGGAATAGTCGCGGCTCAGGTTCAGCACCCGCGCCTTGGCCAGCCCTGCATAGGTTCCGTCGGTCAGGTAAGTTTCCGGATCGATCAGTTTTACATTCGGCAGATTAAGAGCCCAGTCCTGCGGTTTGTCCAGAATAATCAGATGTTCAACCATGTTTGATATCCTTTGTTTTCGGTCGGATCAGCACAACCGCCCGCTGGCCTTTTTTACCATAACGGGCCATTCGCTGGAAATCGGCATGGGCGATGGGCATGGCCAGCGAATCGGCAATTGTTTCGCCCTTAGCCTTATCGATAAAGGGATCGTGGGCATAGACGAAGCGGTCATCCATATCGATGACTGTCAGCCAATGGGGAAATTTTTCCCGGTAGATCGCCCAGGAGCTGATAAGGACCAGGGGGATGGCCCCACGGTCCAGGCTTCTTCGCAGTTTTTCCATGGATAACGGCCGGTGATGGATCGGGATTTTCTGCTTTACGCATTGTTCGGTCATATCTTTTTCGACCAGCGCCATGATCTCTTTTTTTTCCTCGGACCTTACCGAGTCGATCAGGAAGGTTTCCGGGGAGTTAAGATAGATTTCCGCGCCGAAGCCCCGGCGCACGGCGGCCAGGGCCAAGCCCTGAGGGCCGCAGCCTCCAATCCCGGAGGTCATGAAAATGGTGGTGGCCTCCCGCCAGAGACGCAATTCTTCCCGCCGGGAAAATTCCTGCTTGGGTTTAAAAAACTTCATGGCCATCATCAGGCAGGCCGGACCGCAGGTGAATTCCAGGGTCTGGGCGTAAAAAGGCACCTTGAACCCTTTTCCTCTCCGTTTGGGATGGAGATCTTTTTCCATCCGCACCGCGGCTTCATGGTCTTCGTAATAATCCAGGACATGACTGAAGGGCTTGTAGCCCAGCTTGATAAACAGATGCTGGGAAGGTGCGTTGTCCTCCCGGACCTCGATGCGGATCGAGGTCTTGCCCTGTTCCAGGGATTCAGATTCGGCGGCGGCGACCAATTTCCGACCGATGCCCTTTCGCTGAACTTTCGGGGCGGTGGCGACGGAATAGATCCGGGCGATGGAGGTCGCCCGGGAAAAGAGAAGCATGACATACCCCAGCAGTTGCCCGTGGTCGGTATAGACCAGGGTTTTGGAGCGGGCCTTGGTCAGCAGGTAACGGAATTGTCGGGTCGTGATCTTGTCGCCCTGAAAGCACAGGTTTTCAAGATGGACCAGGGTGTCAAGATCGGAGACCTGCGCCGCTCGGATCATGACCGGACCTGCATGGGCGGCTGGGTTGATGGCGGGGCCATTTGGTCCGTTTCCCGTGAGCTGATTTGTGTCTCTTTGAAATGCGGTAAGCAGTCCATAATATTTTGCAATGGATACAGCTTTTTGTTTCGCTGTTCAATTTAATAATTGACGGTGCGTAATTAATTTACGGAATAGCTTCCTTCGAACCATCTGCCTTTATTGTCTGTTAAGAAATATTTGTTGCCGGAGCCTTTTAAATCAGCATATCATTCAATTATAAACGGTGTTTTTAAAAAATAATTTCGGATGAAGGAAAGGTCGGCGGCAACGTTTTTGTCAGAGTCGTAATCGTCATCGAATCTTAATAAGTATTTGGATTTATAGTTAAATCCTTCGACAGGCTCAGGATGAACGGCGGACCAGGAATGATCGGTGTAACAGTAATTCCACTCAACCTGAGCCTGGCGAAGGGTGCTGAATTAAATGGTAGCCAGATTTAAATATCATGGAGGCTTTGCATGCGAATATTAATAAATGCCCTTTTGATTATTCTGCTCTCGGTAACTGCCGGTTTTGCCGATCAAGACCAGACAGCTCCTCCGGAGAAGGGCATCCTTAAAGGCAAGGTGTTCCAGAATGGCAAGCCGATGCCACGGGCAATCATTTCCCTGTTCAGCGTTGCCGGGGGCACCCCGCCGGACCACGGTAGCACTCGGCGGGTTCCGGAGGGGCTAATCTATGTGAATGAAGATGGGAGCTTTCTGGTGGAGTTGTTTCCGGGCAAATACTACCTCGGTGCGGTTTCCCGCTCCGGTGACCGGCGGAGAATGGGGCCGCCGAGTGAGGATGAGACATTCTTCTTTGCCAGAAATGATAATGGCGAACTGCGACAGTTTGAGATTGCCGGCGGACAGATCAATGACGTAGGGACCTTAACCGGGGTAATGCCGGAATCGTTTCCAGAAATTGAAGATTACTTTACTGTCGCGGGCACGATATTTGACGAACACGGCAAGCCTTTTTCTAAAGCCCTTGTCCTGGTGCGCCGCGAACTCAATGTGCCAAGGCCCCTTTATATTTCGGAGAGGACCGGAGCCGACGGCAAATATGAAATTAAACTTCCGGAAGGGGGTTCTTATTATCTGGTAACCCGTGAAAACCTGGTAAACGTAGGGCGGCCTAAACCGGGGAATTTTGTCGGAATATACGGCGGCACGCCGCCAAGCTCCGGCGCCGTCCCGACAGTCTTTGCCGGCGGCAAGGTGGTTAGCGCCGGTAAAGGGGAAGTCGTCAGCGGTATCGATATAACGATGTACAAGATCCCCGATCCTGAAAAAAGGAAGGAAGAATTTCAGGCGCAATCGGCGTCACCAACACCTCCGGGCAGCGGACCATTGATGAGGCCAAAGGGTAAGTGATTGCTAATTAACGGAGCAATATTTTTACAGTGGACAAGCTCTTTAGAGAAAACAAAATCATCTATCTGTATGATCCTGAGGGGGATTTTTAGATAAAAGTCGACAGGATATTGACCCTGATTGTCGTCAGCCGGATAGCGTTTCGGGTGAGACGCTATTGCTGTAAATTATTTAATTATATTAATGGGTTAATGGTATCAGGTTTTTCTTTCTTGAACCTTTTGAAATAAAGTTCTTCTATAAATTCCGGTAATGGAACTTTCCATGGTTCTTGCTTGTGATTTGCCAAGCCACCAAATTTCTTTGGATTCAGACCCAATTCTTTTGCCATTTGAATATGCATATTTGAGAGCCGAAATTTCTTTTTGGCTTCAATCCAATTTTTGTTTTTTTGTGCCTTGTTACTCATTGTTCATTATTTATAACGAGCCTATGGAAAATCCACCCGGCGGAAACAACCGCTTTCAGCCGGAAAAGCTTTCTTCAGCTCAATTGTTTGCTTTCATTTCTTTTGACGAGATTAAAAGGATCGCAGAGTAAGAGCCAAGAACGGACCTGACCCCCTTCTTCGTATCGAAACGCGCCTGTAATGTTTCAGAGATGGTGAACATGGGAACGCCCTCCCGGATGTCTTTAACGTTATTTGGAATGATATAGAGAAAAGAGCTACTCCGCAAAAAATGGCTTGTCAAGGATAATTATCCGTAATATATGAAGGTTACAAAAATATGGAGCATCCAAGGCAAATTAAAGTACGGCAGGGATACTTTCGTGTATTCTCCAATTTTGGATGATACACAGATCTGTTCAATAACTGGTTATGTGGGTAAAAATATTTACTCCAATCAAATAGAGAAGTCATATGTCCGAATATACAAAAACAGGTGGTGCAAGAATTGGATGGTCAAATGCAACTTGGCCTTTTGCCACTTTGAAAGTAAATCGGAATAAACTTGAAATAAACGCAACAATTCTCGGAAATTTAGTTTTTTCACCACAAGATATTATTTCAATTGAGCCTTGTGGGATGATTCCAATTTTTAGTCAGGGAATCAAAATTAATCACCGAGTAAAGAAATACAATTCAAAGGTAATATTCTGGACATTAGGGAATCCGCAAAAGGTAATTAACGAAATCAAAAAAACAGGGTTTCTAAGTAACTCGTCACCAATATCAGAAGAATTACAAACAGAAATTCATCAAACCCAGAGTCAGGGGACATTCCCAATCAAAACAAGTGCTGCGATAGCAATTGTTGTGATCTGGAATTTGTTGTTTGCCATAGACTTTGCAAAGGCTTTCAGAAATGGATTTAAAGCACCTCCTTTGGGTATTGGTGCAAGTTTAGCGCTTGGATTTATTCTCATTACTTCGCTTTCTCTTTTGATATCAACAAAAGCAAGAAAGATACTCCTCAAAGAAGGACAACATGTTGATAATATTAAGAAGTTTATATATTTCTTAATGTTTATCTGTGGCTTTATGCTCATTAATATTTCTGTACTATCATTCAACTAAGTATATGAATTAATAACAGAAATCACATAACCATGTAATTCAGCGGATGGCGTTAACGGTGGCGGCGCTGACGCGGCAAGTACATTGGCGCCACCGCTGATCACGACGTTCGGCAGGGAAATAACAAATGGATCGCTGGGTAATTAACATTGACTTAGAAGGGTTTAGCGTTCTGTGGAGTGCTGACGATTCAGTGTTAATGGCTCTTTCCGAACTTGTGGGGGCAGTTTTCCGGATAGGTAGGAATTGTTACCCGAATTCACCTGAAAGATTATTTGCTCATCAAGTTGGTGATGGTTTTTTTATAGTCAGCGAATTTCACGAAAGTGATTTGGAGCGTGCAGTTACCATCTCTGCAGCCCTTATGCAACATGTGGCATCATCTGGCAGGTATGCGAAAGTAGCAATTTCCGAGGGAAGAATTGCTGATATTAAAAGTTGTTATCCAGAAGAAGTAATTAATGAAGCAAAAAATGATCTTTCGCTTTCAATAGGAATGGGTCGCATGTCCATCTTCCCTGTAATGGGAACTGCGATTATCAATTCTGTCAGAGTGGTAGCCTCCTCACCCAGCGGCCCTTTGCTAAGTCTTGAAAACAACAAATCAACTCGCATTCCAAGTCATATACCATTTATCAATGTTCCAGATACTAAAACCATCTCAGTTAATTGGATTGATATGGAAACATGTTTGTTACAAGAGATTCAAAGAAAATCCCAACTGAAAGCTCCAAGCAGACAAAAACTAAAAAAAACATTGTTTGATTATTGCAACAATAACAAGTTGCCAAAAGATTGGATTTCAAACACCAAATCATACTTGTTGAAATAATACAAAAGAGGGGGAGTTATGTTCTTGATTCGCAACGCAATATTGGCAATGCTTTTTTCGGTTATGTTTTGCGCAGTTGGCATGGCAGAACAAAACATGACAACGAACCCACAGACATATGAAGAAGCTTACAATTCTGTTTATGGATTAATACAAGAAAATCCAGAAAAAGCACTACAGGCAATAAAATATATTTATAAGAAAAAACTGCCTGTAAAACAGTCAGATGTGTTTTATGTCAATTCCATAGCCTCAATGGCACTAAGGCCAATATTTAGGGAGAATGAAATAGGTAAGAAACTACTAGAAAAAGTAGTTGCGGTAAAAAATAACGATTTTACATCTAATAGAATATTAATGGTTTTTGCATCTATGAATAATGATTTTGAAGGAACCAGGAAATACGCATTAAATTTATTAAATGCTGATTACAATTCTTATATACAAGAAATGGCTCCCGCCGTTAACAGTAGTCTGCCTGAAATTCGCAATTACTTAGATGGCATTATTACCACCTACCAAATGACAGCTAAATTCTTCTTGGACAATGGTGACCAAATAAATAGCCAAAAAGCAATAAACATAATCAATGATATTGATACTAGAAAATGAAATGAGAATATAAATAATTAACGGCGGTTAACGCATTTGTATTGCCGAACCAGGCGCTTAACTTGACGCCGAGAACGTCGGCGGCGCTACTCGCGACAAGACTCTTGGCGGCGCAAGTTAGCTTGAACGTTAGCGCAAAAGATATAGATAATGACAAAATTTGATAATAAATTTTTAGAAGAAACTATATCAAAATCATTAAGTGATCCTGAGAACTTTCATGTTCCAAAGGGGATATCCCGTTATGACTATTCAGACCAACATGGCTGGTGGGTCCGTATACGTCGAGATGACGCACCATTTCAAAAATTTTTTTGGGACCATCAATTTTCAACGATTGGAGATTGTCTAAAGGCCGCAATAGAATACCGTCATGAAATATTAGAAACTTTCCCTCTAGAAAAAAAAAGGAAAGGAAAGTTCAGAACATTAGCCGATGAACCAGAGAATAGAATATCTAGAAGACAAGATAAAGGGCGGCTACAGCCATATGTATATTGGCATGCTACTTGGTATGATGAAAATCATAATGTAAAAACTAAAAATTTTTCTGTTAAAAAATTTGGTGAGGAGCAAGCTAAAGAACTTGCATTAGAAGCTTCATCAATTAATCACAACAAAAATCCAAAACCAAAAAAAGACTTAAAAATTATAGACCCATACGAAAAACAAACTTTTAAAACTTTATCAAGAGAAGATGTGAAACTTTTATCAACCATTAACAGTGGAAGATACAACAAAAACGATTTGTCTTCTAAGAAAGAAGATATTGTTAACGGTAGTTATCCATTTGGATTTGAAGGAAATAAAGTTCTTCAAAAGCATTACACTATCGAAAGAGATAGGAAACTTAGAGATGCAAAGATAAGGGAGTTTTTAAAAACAAATGATGATATATTTTGTGAGTTGTGTTCATTCAATTTTGTAGACACATATCCATTTCTAAGTAAAAATATTATTGAAGTGCATCATATAATTCCACTTTTTCAACTACCCAAGAAAACTAAAGTACGACTCGAAGACTTAATCTTGTTGTGTGCTAATTGCCATCTGGCAATTCATCAGGGGAATGAAAAGAAAAACTTAATTTTTGCAATGGACTATTTTAAAAAACAATAAAAGCGCTAACCAAAAAATTAAGCGGACGGCGTAAAGCGTGGCGGCGCTGACGCGGCAACTTCATTGGCGCCGTCCGCTTATTTAGGTCGTTATGTTCTAACAGTTCGCTATGACTTTGTAGGGATATCAATATACACCAAGGATACTTAAATAATGAAGATAGATATTCATATCCGCAACAAGTTTCCCTTACATATTCTTTTTGCGTCATTTTTTTTCATCGTCATTCCTTGTTTTTTGTCAGCGTGCTCTGGAGGAAATGACAATAATACTTTTTATAATACTACCCTAAATATTAGTTTGACCGATCCCGCTACAAATGAGACAGGAATTTCGCTTTCTTCAGACATTACCATGGTATTTAATGACACAATTGACCCAAATTCTGTCAACCAAACTTCTTTCATTTTAAAAGAGGCAAGTAGCACAACTGAATTAAGTGGGGATATATTCCTTACAGAACAAACATTAAAGTTTACCCCTCGGGACATGTTAGTAGACGAAACGACTTACTTTGCGACCATTACGACAGGCGTAAAAGGTATTACAGGAAATAGCTTGCAAAACAACTTCAGTTGGAAATTTTCGACAGGACAATATATTAACTCAAATTTATTTAAACCATATGTGTTAATTCCAACAGGTTCTTCCCCAGAGGCTGTAGCAATAGGAGATGTAAACAACGACGGATTAAATGATGTCGTCATGACAACCAGCTTTTATTTTAGCCCCGCTTCAGACTATAAACTAATTGTCTTCACTCAAAATTCAAATGGAGATTTAAATACACCAGTTACTTATACAACAAATGGTGCATTTTCTTCACGACCTCCCCAGTCTGTAGCAATCGGCGACATAAATAGTGATGGTAAAAACGAAGTCGTCGTTGGAAATAATTACTTAAATATCGAGGTATTTATTCAGAATGGAACTGGTGGCCTTATCTCAAATGCTATCTACACTACAGACAACTCACAAAGAATCAAGATCGCAGACCTGAACAATGATGGACGTCTTGATATAGTTGGAGTTGGCTTCAACACCTCTTCAGTTGATATTCTTTACCAGAATATAGATGGTAGCTTAAATCTTCCAATTACATATACAGTCGAACATTATGGCATGGAGGATTTAGAAATAGGTGATATTAACCACGACAATCTTCTAGACATTATAATTTTAAACAGTGGGGTAATCCCTGCACAGCTTGCAATCATGGCTCAATCCCAGGCATCCTTTGCCGCACCTGTTTATTACAATTTAAATGCTACATCCCCATTTGGTCTAGCCGTCGGAGACATAACTGGTGACGGAAAGCAAGACGTCGTCACAACTTTTAGCCATAATGATGGTTATATTGAAGTTTTCCTGCAAAACGAGGAAGGGACATTAGATACACCTAAAACTTATAATTCTTATGATATTCCTGGACCAGTCGAAATTTCAGATGTAAACGGTGATGGCAGATCGGATGTCATCGTTCTCCATTGTGCTTTCGATTCTATGGGAGTGTATCTCCAGAACAATGACGGGACATTAATGACAGAAGAACTTTATAGTTTGCCTCGAGCAAGTTTTAGCAACCCGCACGGATTAGCGATGGGAGATATCAATAATGACGGGTTAGTAGACGTTGTTATGTCAGTTTACGACAATGAGAGTGGTCTCGGTATTTTATATCATAGGTGATTGTTAACATAACAAATCAATTAACCAGACAGCTAGGCCTGCGGCCTAGTTCCCTCGCTGCTCTCGGCTGCAAGTTATTTCAGGAGTTATGCGTTACTAGGATGATAGATCGTGAAATATAAAATTATCGATGAGTCACAGGCAGGAGAGATCGCAAAGTTAGCAGTCTGCCTTACAAATGAAATTATTGAACGAACCGGAATTAAGCATTTCGATGTTGATGTTTCATTAGCTATCGAGCTATGTGATAAATATGTTTCCAATGGCATTTATCATGTTTTGGCTGCATTTGATGAAAATCAAATTGTAGGCTTTGGAGCAATGTGCGAGAGTCATTCTCTTTACGCAGAAGGCGCATTTGGCATTATTCAAGAGTTTTATGTTATGCCGAAATATCGATCCAAAGAAGTTGGTAAATCACTTATAAACGAAATAGTAGATTTTGCTAAAAGTAAAGGATGGAAGAGGCTTGAGCTTTGTACGCCGCCTATACCTGAGTTTGATCGTACAGTTGATTTTTATAAATCTAATGGCTTTGAAATTACTGGTGGTTACAAAATGAAATATTCAATAACATCATGAGTATCGTAAACACAGATAATGCTGAGCACTATAAATGGGGCAAGGACTCAGATGGCTGGCACTTACTAAAATCTGAGGAACTGAGCATCATTGAGGAAAATGTGCCTCCGAATGAGAGTGAAGAACGGCACTACCATAATGAATCACAGCAATTCTTTTATATCCTTTCAGGCGTCGCACAAATAGAGGTATCGGGTTCCGTATACGAGATTCAGACTGGCAGTGGAATCCATGTTCCTGCTAAAGAACCTCACCAATTAATGAACAACGGTGAAGAAAGTCTGCGCTTTTTAGTTATCTCGCAGCCTAAGAGCCATGGAGATAGAGTCAATGCGTAAAAGTGGGGTGGGGTTATGAAGAAACCATTTACCTTACTAGCTGTGCTTGTCATCTTGGCGTATGCAGGTGGTTGCCGTTTATATAAAACGGAAAATGGTCTGGTATTCGGTATTCCAGATTATGAAAAAAGAGACATCCACGTATCGAACGTAGATTTAGACATTCTTATCAAAGCAAACGAGCTCCTGCCAAATGAAAGCGCATGGAGAAGGAGCCATGTATCAGACTGTTCGCAATCAAATACACTGGATTTGTATTGCGCTCTAGAAGCGGCCTCGGTAATTGTAATGGGGAAATATGTACATAGACAGCCGGCATTGCAGGAAGTAAGATTTGCGATTGATGACAATTATAAGGATCGCTGGGACAAGCATCGTCTAGTAGATTTTAACTCGCATAGTGATACAAGCTTCGCCGATATAAAGCATGTGCTGAATGTTGCTATATATAATGTAAGGCGGAAAATCACGCATAACAAAACAAATTAACACGGACCACAAAAACCGCTGCACGCTTTTTGCGTCCAGTTATTTGCGACGTTGAGTCTGTAGGAAAAGTATAACCTACTGGAATTATTAGTAAAAACATTGTAAGTTTCGGTTGTTGACTAAAGCGAAACCGCTTAACTTCTGCACCGGATTCTGCAATGGCCAAATACAAAGTTTATTCCTATTCGCAAGGGGCATTCATCCCCGTTCACTTCGATCATCAGATCCAGCCGGGCACTTTCGAGTTCACCCTGAGTCATATTATAGACAACGAACTCGATCTTTCTATCTTCGACTCCCGCTTCAAGAACGACGAGACCGGCGCCCCGGCTTACGATCCGAAGCTGCTTCTGAAGATCGTCCTCTTCAAAAGATTAACTTGATTCAACAGAGCAACTTTACAAAGTTTTTAAATATTTAAGTCAATCGAATATATCTTCAAAAAACATCAGTAGATTGACAAAGTTATCGAATTCACCCGATACAGAAGTGGCTGAGCACGCATCAATTGTACTTGAAGTTGGCAAAGTCAAACCACACAAGCGAGGGAGATTGAAGTTTTTAGCAAAGAAACACAGGGAATTATTTATAAAGCTAAAGGAATCTGGGCTTATATTTGCCCATAATCATTGAAATAGAAGCACTTAACAATGTAATTCAGTGGCGTGATCGTCTGCGGCGCTGACGCGGCAAATTCATTGGCGCCACCGCTGATCACGACGTAGCGCACAAAATACCATTCGCAAATTCGCATTAAATTCATGTATAATATGGCATCAAATAAGATTCACAAACAAAACGAGGTGGAAAGATGCTAATCAGTATAACCGAAGACATTAGGTCCATTACCGACCTGAAGCGAAACACAAATTCCGTTTTAGACCAAATTCATAAAACAAAACGTCCCGTCATACTTACCGTAAATGGGAAGGCTGAGGCAGTCTTGGTTGACGCAAAAGAATATGAAAAAATCACTAATGCATTCAACCTGTTAAAGCTTCTTGCACCCGCAGAAGAAGATGTCAAAGAAGGGAGGTTTACCGAAGCTAAAGAATTTTTACAGGGGTTTAAACGTGGCAAAGAAATATAAGGTCAATATATCGTTCAATGCCCAAAAAGATCTGGAGCACATATTCTTCTATATCGCTGAAGACAGCATGAATAACGCAAAAAACTTCATTCTCGAATTAGAAGAAAAGATATTAAGCCTTGGTAGTATGTCAGGGCGTTTTGCATTAATTCCTGAAAATATCTTTTTTGGCACAAATTATAGGCAAATCACCCATAAGAAATATCGCGTAATATACAAAATCAGTGGCAACTCAGTTTTCGTCCTTAGGGTGGTTCAGGGTGCGAAACTCCTTGATTTATAAACAAAACAAGCGCTAACAAGGCGCTTGAGTGGATGCGGTTATGGTCGGTCGAGCTACGCGCGATGTTTGGGACCGCAGCACTCAGCTAAACGTTCGGCTCTAAAATTGACAGCCATGCTCCAAGCAAATGACGGAGTAAAAATGAAATCTCAATTCAGTTAGCTCTTTGGATTTCTTACCCTAATCAATGCCTGTTTAGAGGCTGGGGGCCGGGGTCGCCGGTAAAAGGTAGGACCAGCAGACGGCCGAAGCTTTGTTTTTTGCTGTCGCGGAACTGTGCCAGCCCGATGTTCATGTCATGGTGGCCCCTGGTCGGCTGGTCTTTGAAAGTGCCGAACAGTCTGTCCCACCACGGCCTCGTTTACCACGGATCCATCTGGGGCCAAAGTAAGATTCGTCTAGTTCAACAACTCCTTTGATCGGAGTTTGTTTTTCACATTCCCGGGCGATGCGTTTTGCAGTTTCAGGAAAATTGAGTTAATACTTCTGACACTAATGGCTGTTAAATAAGCAGTGTCTGAAGCAATATAATCTTGAGCAAAATAACGAAGGATCTCTCTGAATTTTCGCTCTGAAATTTTACTGCACTTTTGATATCGATTTTTTAACGGCATGTTCGAAGCTTATCACAATTTTTGCGATTTTTGCTTCCTAATCCCCTTTTTTATAGTTGAAGTTAAGCTGTTTGACTTAGAGTCAAAAAAGTGTCCGCTTGGCACGCTGTAAAAGGCAAAGTATAATGACCAAATGTGTCCAATGAACTATCAAATTGCTATTGTCTTCCTCCCCCTCCACAACACAGCCAGGGGATAAGGAAATCATTTAATTGTTTGACAATCAGCGCAGCAATCGCTAAAAAACAGTTTGAAACTGATACAGGCCGAAGGTTTGCGGGCTGGCCCCCCTTAAGCACCATCATTTTATCAATTGATGGCTAAAGCTAATACATATCATTACTCATTTTTGGTGTCCATTTTGGCTGGCTTTTCTACGCCGCTTGTCGTCGACCTTGACGGCACTCTGATCAAAAACGATTTGTTATTTGAGACGGCAAATAATTTTATTATTCGCCATCCTTTCCAAACTGCACGCCTTATCGGTTGGTTGGCTTCCGGCAAAAGTGTTTTGAAAGCAAGACTCGCCGAATCATGTGATATAGATCCGAATTCTTTACTCTACAATGAAGTTTTGATTGCTTGGCTACGTGAACAAAAAGAGCAGGGCCGACGGCTCGTTCTCGCCACGGCCAGTCACAGGCGACTTGCCGATGCAGTGGCGCGGCATCTCGGTTTATTTGACGAGGTTTTGGCTACCGAAGGAGAAATCAACCTCAAATCCCTCCATAAGCGAGACCGTCTAGTGAACCGTTACGGCGAGCGCGGCTTCGATTATGTCGGCAACGATGCCGCTGATCTGGCTGTCTGGCAATCGGCCGATCGCGCATATTTAGTTAGTGCTCCACGAGCGCTTGTAGCCAAGGTGCGGGCGCAGGGTCTCACCGTCAGGGTTTTCGACGATTGCAGGCCCTCGGGCTTCATCTCTTTTATAAAGGCGCTACGACTTCATCAATCTATGAAGAACGTTCTCATCCTTGTGCCCTTGTTCGCTGCTCACCGTTATGGAGATGAAGCCAGCCTGATACAAGCACTGGTGGCCTTCGCCGTTTTTGTCCTAACCGCCTCTAGTGTCTATTTGTTAAATGACCTCATCGACGTCGCTGATGATCGGCATCATCCTCGAAAACGACGCCGACCCTTCGCTGCAGGTAACCTGAGCCTCATGCATGGCTGGTTGGCCTGGCCGGCATTGCTTATTCCGGCGTTCTTCACCGCCTGGCTTTTCCTCCCGCCGGCTTTTTTGGCCTCTTTGGGAGTTTATTTCGTGCTGACGCTTGCTTATTCCCTGTACCTCAAACAACTCGCCATTGTCGATGTTCTAACACTTGCCTGTCTGTACACCCTGCGCATCATAGCCGGGGCAACTGCCATTGCCGTTCAGCTCTCTTTCTGGCTGTTGACCTTTTCCATGTTTGTCTTCTTGAGTCTGGCTTTGATCAAACGGTTCAGCGAACTCAAGGCCGCAAGAGGTCAAGGAGAAAGCGGACAAATCCTTGGGCGGGGGTATTTCCCTGATGATCTGGAAATGATTTCCAGTCTCGGCGCGGGGGCAGGATATATTGCTGTGCTGGTGCTAGTACTCTATATCCAAGACAGTCATACGGCTGATCTTTATCAGAATCCCCATCTGATCTGGTTGGCTTGCCCGTTACTATTGTACTGGATTTCGCGTATTTGGCTGATTACGCATCGTGGCGAGATGCACGACGATCCCATCGTATTCGCCTTGAAAGACCGGAGTAGTTGGATTGTAGGAATTTGCTTCATAGCGATCTTTTGGTTGGCAAGGGTAATGGGATGAAGCACACCGTGCGCATCAGCTTTCTCTACGCCATTTTCGCTGTTCGGGCAAACCTTACCAACTTGGGTTCGCAAGCGCTGACCATTCGGCGGTATCAATGCTTCAATTTTGTCGATATTTCCATCTTGGCTGGTACTGCTATCGGCCTGTTGCTCAAATACATTCTCGACAAGCGCCATATATACGGCTTTAAGACCGACAGTCCGACATACGATGGATTGCTCTTCTTCCTATTTTCTTTGATGGGGGTCTTCACCACCATGATGTTCTGTGGAGTCGAATACAGTTTTCACGAACTATTCGGGACCGATACCATGCTTTATCTTGTCGGCGCCATCGGCCTCACGCTGGGATACTACATCAAGTATTGCCTCGATAAACGTTTAGTCTTTTCTAACCGAGCAACGGCAATAGTGGGGACTTTTTGATGGAATTCCACGGCTGGGGGCGCTACCCGAGAATCGAAGCGGACGCCTCATTTCCGCTATCACCGAATCAATGCGCCAGTGTGGTCCGTAACGCCGATAACCTCATCACACGTGGTCTCGGACGCAGTTACGGTGACAGCAGCCTGGCACCACGGTTGCTCGATACCCGCTATCTCGATCATTTCCTCGACTTTGATGAAATCACAGGGGTACTCACCTGCGCTGCCGGCATATCGCTCGACGCCATCTTGCGGTTATTTGTACCACGCGGCTGGTCTCTTCCGGTAACACCGGGTACACGTTTTGTAACCTTGGGTGGCGCCATCGCCAGCGATGTCCACGGCAAGAATCACCATATCGAGGGCAGTTTCGGCGATCACGTCATCAGCATTGAACTGTTGCTCGGCAACGGTGAGCGGGTCATAGTTTCCCAAACCGAAAAACCAGAACTGTTCAACGCGACCTGCGGAGGCATGGGGTTAACGGGCGTGATTCTTTCGGCCAACTTCCGTCTCAAGCCAATCCGTTCTAGCAGCATCATCGAGACCACAATCAAGGCGTCAGATCTGGATGCCATCCTCGCCGCATTTGAAGAGAATGCCGGCGTCACATATTCGGTGGCTTGGATCGACTGTTTGGCGCGAGGCAGGCAATTGGGGAGATCCTTGCTAATGCTTGGTGAGCACTCCGAAGAAGGCCCGCTGAGCGTCAAGGCCACCCGCTCTCTGTCGGTTCCTTTCGACATGCCGACCGGCCTGTTGAATCGTTCAGCGGTCCAGGCTTTCAACATGCTATATTATGGTAAAACATTGCATTACAGACAATCCCGCCTCGTACATTACGAGTCCTTCTTTTACCCCCTTGACATACTTGCCAACTGGAACCGTCTCTATGGTAAACCGGGGTTTGTTCAGTATCAATTCGTTCTGCCTATAAGTGCTGGATCCGACGGCCTGCGTGATGTGCTGGAACGCATTGCCGCTTCCGGTCGGGGCTCATTCCTTGCCGTTCTAAAAGCGTTCGGCAAAGGGAACGCCAATCCTTTGTCGTTTCCTCACGGAGGTTTTACGCTGGCGCTTGATTTCAAGGCTGAGCCAGCGGTCTTCCAATTGATGGATGAACTCGATAAAATTGTTATCGGTTACGGAGGACGACTTTATTTGGCCAAGGACGCCAGGATGAGTGAAGCTACTTTCAAGGCCGGGTATCCTGCCTGGCAGGAATTCGAAGAGGTTAGATGTCGTTACCATGCCATTGGCAAATTCTCCTCAATTCAATCCAGACGTCTGGGACTGCAATGAAAAAAATTCTTATTATCGGCGCCACCTCCATGATCGCCGAAGCCACAGCCAGATTGTGGGCTCAGAGAGGTTGTCGCCTCTATTTGATCGCGCGCAACGAGGAACGACTGAACTCCATTGCTGCCGATCTGAAAGTTAGAGGCGCTGAATCAATCCATTTTGCTTCGTTCGATTTGAATGACTTTGAACGCCACGAAGCAGCCATCGATGAAGCCATTGAGGCTCTGGATGGTATCGACATTGTTCTGATCGCTCATGGTACGCTAAGTGATCAGAAATCCTGCGAGCAGGATTATAATTTGACTCTACAGGAGCTTAACACCAATGCGATCAGCGTGATCTCGTTGCTGACCCCTCTCGCTAATCGCTTCGAGAGTCAAAGGCACGGGAGTATTGCAGTGATCAGTTCAGTCGCTGGTGATCGAGGCCGCCAATCGAATTATATCTACGGAACCGCCAAGGGCGCGGTCACGATCTTCTTGCAGGGTTTGAGGCAAAGGCTTTATGAATCAGGTGTTCACGTGCTGACGATCAAACCAGGATTCGTCGACACACCGATGACCAAAGGATTCAAGAAGGGGTTGTTATGGGTAAGCTCCGAAACTGTCGCTAAGAGTGTAATTAAAGGGGTAGATAGAAAACAGGATGTGATTTACGTGCCTTGGTTCTGGAAAGCAATAATGACAATAATCAAGGGTATACCTGAAGCAATATTTAAGAGGATTTCCTTATGAGATGGGCGGTAAGGAGTGTTGATAAATGCCTTTTGGTGTCTGGAGTGCCCACATCCGAGTGGGTGGTGCATGTTTAGCGAAAGTGAAAGGATTGAGATCGCCGGCAAAATTCCCAAACTGGCGGCGTGGTGGCAGATTCATTTGTCAGTCCAAAGTGCATATTCCTGCAATAAATCGTCAAGGAATACTGCTAATCCAAGTTTTTTAAATTGATCGGCAACCCAATTGCCGCAAAATCTCCCAAATCCCTGGCTTGAATATGGACTGAGTTGGGAGCAACCATTTTCTGCAAGTCATTGAATTGATGATTCTCTAAGACAAGAACTGAACCAGCCGGCAGAGCATTCATCAGATTTAGGTCAGATAATTCTATGTTCTCCGGTACCTGGATGGTTGGGATCCCGGTGATAAATCGCCATATGATAGGCCTTTGTATGATTAAAACCCCTTTTTTGTCGACTAAAGTGTGAAGTGCTTTGCTGTCAGGGTTGTCGGAAGGGTTAGGCGTAATATCATTGTATATTAGCTTGCCGACTTTGATGGAGCGCTGCTGGGATCCATGCTTTACCAAATTATTCATAGCAGAATAATAAAGACTGTACCCTCTAGTTGCCTGTGAAATAACAATAAAAGCGGTTATGCCAATAACAAGCAGTTTGACTTTCCGACTGCCGGCAAAACCAGAAGTCATCATCAGCAACATCAAAATAAGAGGGATTGCCGGCGCAATCAGGCGAACATCAATGTTGTCGAACTGGCTGTGACTCCTGAGTGCAACAAGAGCCAACAAATAGATGCCTGCGGAAATGGCTAGTAACAATAACGGTCGCCACATTTGTGTGTGATTTTTGTTATCAAACTTATGCCAATAATGTGTTAGAGTAAATACCACCCCTGCAGTGATCGCCAAGGAGATTAAATAGCTCAAAAGCGAAACAGGCAGTGAAGTTAGCAAGGCATATGCTGTCGCCAGTCCGTTTTCTATCAACGATTTATCTGAAGGAGGACGCGCTGTTCCTGAGATTGATCCGGTGAGTTGATAGTTGTCGTAAAGCCAATACCCCACTGCCATAGCATAGGTGATGATGGTTGATGGGAGCATAATCCAGTCCCATTTGTCTTTACGAGACAGAAGAAATACCGACGGAATTAGTACTGCAAAAGCTATTCCGATATAGCGTGTATAAGCCATTAGAATCAATCCTGTCAACATCAGCACCATCCATCCAAATCTACGAAGGGGTGTGCCAAGGTTGCCGTTAGTGTAACCAATTGCTGCATAGACGGTTATGATCAGTAGCGGAATAAAGAGAGCTTCACTCCAAGCATAGGTGTAGACCAACACAATTGGCAAAGATAGGGAAATCAACATCGACCCTATCAGGGCAATGACCCAATATAGTTGTGTGGAAAGCAACAAGAAAATTACGGCTAAAGTTGTAAACAATAACACCGTAGAAAGATTTGCTGCCCCCTTGACATCTCGGAAGTCTTTAATAAAACCAGAAAGTGCTAGCTGGTAGGCCGGTGGCCAACTGCGTTGGTGAACAACGGCCTGCCCCTCTGGGTTTTCAAGCGAAAAATTGGTGGCAGAAAGCCCTCTTCCGGCCTTGAAATTTGCTGCAATATCAAGATATGCGATTGAGTCTGGTGAGGTGGCACTGCCATAAGGTGTTAAGACGCTAGCCATTATGATCGAAAACAACAATAGAACTAGCAAAGATATTAGATAGGGAATGAATTTATCGACTTTCACGTATATCCACATCTAGTTATGGTGTGATGTTTTTCGTTAATTCGGACAAGTTGAACTTACAAGCGAACTACTAATCAGTAAAACAAATAGTTTATTTATGTCAACAAAATCACTTTAACCAACCGATAGCGAACTCGACTACATAATGTGGAGTTGCATGACACCGGGATAGATGGGAGACGAGACCACAAACTGATTCTGCCGGGAACACCTAAACCGAAATTGCGGATATAATTGATTCCGTTTAAGCCATGACCGGCTGTGCCGGAAAACTCCAAGTTGCCATTGTTGCTATATTCGATCTTCCCCTGGCAATGAACTAGCTGTAGCTAGCTGCGGGGGAGCTCTTTTTGATGAGTTGTGTTTCTAGAAATATTCATGGCTTTTATCAAAAAGTGGAATAGCTTCCAATCTTTCAGCAGGTATATCAGTTCCTGTTATGCGATGGAATAGAACGTTGATTGTTCCTGGCGTGAAGTTCTGTTTTTTGCTAGGAAAACTGAGGTGCCGTTAACTCTATGGACTCTTGCCCTAATCAATGTCGATTTAGAGGCTGGCGACCTGGGTCGCCGGTAAAAGGTAGGATCAGTAACCGGCCGAAGCTTTGCTTTTTGATGTCGCGGAATTGTGCCAGACCGATGGTCATGTCCATATGGCCCCTGGTCGGCTGGTCTTTGTAGGTGCCGAACAGCCTGTCCCACCACGGCAGGTTGAAGCCGAAATTACTGTTCGTCTCTTTGATGATCACCGAATGATGCACCCGGTGCATGTCCGGGGTGACCACGAGGTATCTCAGCCATTTGTCTATCTTTACGGGGAGGTTGATATTGCCGTGATTGAACATGGCTGTGGCATTCAAGATGATCTCGAAAATCAGGACCGCCAGGGGAGAGGGGCCGAGGGTGGCGATGGCCGACAGCTTGATCGCCATGGAAATGATCATCTCGATGGGGTGGAAACGCAGTCCTGTGGTGATGTCGATATCCAGATCGGCATGATGCATCATATGCAGCCGCCACAATAGGGGGATTGCATGAAACATCACATGCTGAAGATAAATGATGCAATCCAGCAGGATGACGCCGACTATCACCTCAAGCAGGACCGGCAGGTCGAAGTTATTCAATAGGCCCCAGCCGCGTTCCTGGGCAATGTAGGCCAGATTGATCGCCAGCAGCGGGAAAATTAGCCGGACGATCGGCGGGTTAACCAGGGTGATCAACAGATTGCTGAACCAGCGCGTTTTTTTAGAGGTAGTCAAAACACGGCGGGGAGCGAACACTTCCCAGATCGCTACGGAAACGAAGATGCCGAAAAAGAACAGCAGCCTGATCATGGTTTCGTTGGGCATGGTGCATTCTCCCCTTAGTCATTGGTTATTGGAATGATGTTTGATAGCGGTTGATATATTGTATTCTGATTGCCACTTAATTTCAGCCAATAATCGAAGTTGGTCAAGCACCATTCTACAGGCTCAGGGTGAGCGGAATTACTACAGGCTCGGGGTGAACGGGATTACTATTACGCCGATCATCCTGAGCCTGTCGAAGGATATATCTTTACCTGGGAACCGGCTGAGATTCCATGCTAATCAGATATTGTATTACTTTTCGGGAGAGTGTGAGGCGGTATTTTAGGCACAGGGGCTCAAACGTGGACCGGAGGGTTTCCCTCCGAGGAAAAATCTCGGGGTTGGGGTGAAGATGGGGAAATCCGGATACTTACGGGTTCTTCATTAAGAGGGGAAAGCCTGCTTGATTACAGCCTGCCGATCCTGCCACTGACTGCCGATCACTACTAGCCGGGCGGCCCTGGCGTTTTCATCCTCTTGCGGATCGAGCTTTACCTCCAGATACTCCTCCGGCAACAGGGAGCCGAGCCGGTCCGGCCATTCGATCACGGTCAGGCCGTCCCCGTAAATATATTCCAGGAAACCCAGGTCTTCGATTTCCTCCTCGGAAGAAAGGCGGTAGAGGTCCATGTGATAAAGGACCAGGCGGCCCTGGTACTCGTGCATCAGGCTGAAGGTCGGACTGGTGATGTAGCAGTCGGCAGGAACCTCCAGTCCGGCCCCGATAAACTGGGTGATAGTGGTCTTACCGGCCCCCAGGGAGCCGGTAAGGATGATCACATCGCCCGGTTCGGCGATCCGGCCCAGCAGCCGGCCGAGCCTCTCCGTATCAGCCAGGCAGGGGAGTTCGATATCAAGAGTTTCCACGGTCGTCCCGGGAGGGGGCTACTGGTCCCGTTTATGGCAGAAAAGGCAGCGATACTTGGGGGGATGGCCGTCGGGCAGCGGGGCCACGCCGTCATCGTTATGGCATGCGCCGCAGAACTTTTCGGCTTCCTTTTTGCTGGCGATTTTATGGAACTTCTCATGGTTGTCGTCATGGGGCAGGCGCGGGGTGGTCTCGTTCGGGGCAAACCAGAGGAACAGGAAGATGCCGCCGCAGACTATTAGGAAAAGAAGGTTGTAAAGTAGAACGTTTTTTTTGACTTTGGGGGTATCGGTCAATTTATTATCCTCCTGCAGAAATCAATATCAATGCTGCCGACAATCACGGTTTACCCGGCCATCTCCAGGGCGGTGAAAGGAACCAGGCCCGTTCGTAAAGCCAGGACCAGCGACTCCATCACCAGGCGGCAGGCCCAGCGGTTTTCGCCGGTGAAATAGACCACCCGCCGGTGCAGGCGATGCCGGCGCAGCAGCTTGTGCATGGCCACGCTTTCGTATTCGGGATCAAGGATCGTGCGGGCGATTTCCTCGCCTGAGACAATCGCCGGGTAGATGCCTTCGCCGGTTAAGGGCGAGGCCAGCCCGGCCGCGTCTCCGGCCAGGAAACAGTTGCCGAACCGCCAGCCCCTGAAATCCCAGTTGATCAGGGCCGAGGTCGTTTTTCCTCGGCCACGGTCAAGATTAATACCATGTTTTGCCGACCAAAGGTGTAAATTTTTCAGGAGCAGGGTGGGGGAGAGATTCCCGCGTATGCAATAAGCGCCGATCGAGGCCTTTTGCCTGTGCGGGAACACCCAGGCGTAACCGTTGCCAAATAACTTGGCGTCCAGGTGCCACTCCATGGCCGGAAAATCGCCGGGAACGAAGTAGTTGATTCCGACCCCGACCCGGTTGGTGGGGATCCCCAGAAGGCGGCGCACCGTCGAGCCGCTGCCGTCTGCCCCGACCAGGAACCGGAAGGCAAATTCGTCGTGAACGGTCCGCAGCCGATTTCCGGAAAAATTTTTGATTGCGGACGAAGTTCTAATCTCGGCCCCGGCCGTCCTTGCCTCTTCCAGCATCCATTGACCGAGAGCTTCACGGCTAATCGTCGAAACCAGCGGCTGGCGGGCTGAGATCGTAGTTTCCTGCCAGGGTGTGACGACCTTCTGGTCGGGGAATGACCTTTCGATCAGCCCGGCTGGAACCCGATTGCTGATCCCGGACCAGGTGATGCCGCCGGCGCAGACTTTGGGGCCGATCCGCCGGTTTCGCTCCATAACAAGGACCTTCTTCCCGGCCCGGGCCAAGGCGGTGGCGCAGGCCAGGCCGGCAGGACCTGCCCCGATTATTATGGTGTGATATTCAGCCATTATCATTTTCCGTAAGCGGTCGGTAACAAATATTTTACTTAACGATGCTATAGAGCGAAGAGGGGTTGCTGTCAAGATTTTCGATTGGTAAGCTCTGGGATATCATGTTAGTATTGCCCAGCTAGAAAGAAGCGGTCCTTTTTTGGGGCCGACTGGCTGTTTAGCTTTCATTGCACGGGTCTGCGGGGGTGAGTTAGTCCCCGGATCGGCAGGCCCGGATCGGCAGTCATTTTAGGAAATAATCTAATAAAGTTTTGTTATTGAGGTGTTGGTTTGGATTCGTTTGATAAATTCGAGAAAGGTCCCAGTCGTAAGCCGCTGATTCTGATGTTCATCCCAGTGCTTCTCATGATCGGATTGGCCGTGCTGCTGGTTGGTTTCTATGAACGGGAAGTGTCCCAGGTCAGGGTGTTGACCGATATCGAGATCGTCGGAGCGGAAAAAGATGTGGAATTGTTGTTGACCGACGATAAGAGCGGACTGCGTTCTGTCCGGGTCGAGCTGGTCCAGGGCGACAGGAAGGAGCCGGTTTTCGAGAAAAATTATGATCGGCGGGGGCTTTTCAAAAGTTCCGGTCCGGAAAAAGACGAGGTTAAGATCAAACTGGAACCGGCAAATCTCAAATTCATGGACGGCGAAGCCGAGCTTCTGGTTACGGTCAGGGATTATTCTTGGTGGAATTGGATGAAGGGTAACCTGGCCACGGTTTCCTTCCCCATGGAGCTCGATACCAAGCCGCCTCTTCTCTATATTGCCGACTCGCCTCGTTATATTCTTCAGGGCGGCGCCGGGATTGTTACCTACAGCCTGAGCGAAGAGGTCGCTAAGCATGGGGTGATGATCAACGATAAATTCCATCCGGGTTTCCCTTTGCCCCAGAAGGGCGAGGGAATGTACGGCGCTATGATCGGCTTGCCGTATGACCTGGAGCGGATCGACAAGTCGGTGGCAATGGCGGTCGATCTGGCCGGAAACTCAATCGCCAAGCCGTTCGGGATGATCATGCGCAAGAGGACGCCCCGGCGTGATCGGATCAACATTACCGACGGCTTTCTGAGCCGTAAGCTTCCGGAGTTTGTTGGTTATTTTCCCGAATTACAAGGCAAAGAGCCCCTCGTCCAGTATCTGGAGATCAACAACCGGGTTAGGCAGGAAAACAACAAGGTTATCAGCGAGGCATGCAGTAAGTCCAAGCCGGAAAGACTATGGGAAGGGCGTTTTCAGAGGCTGGCGCGGAGCAGCCGCCGGGCGGGTTTCGCTGAATACCGCACCTATTATTACGGCGGTAAGGCGATCGACCATCAGGTCCATCTGGGGGTCGATCTGGCCTCGACCAGCAGGGCCGAAGTCAAGGCGGCCAATATCGGCGAGGTGGTTTTTGCCGGGTATCAGGGAATCTATGGCGAAATGGTCATCATTGACCACGGTCAGGGGGTCTTCTCCCTTTATTCGCATTTGAGCCAGATCGGCGTTGCGGTTGGCGATAAGGTTAATAAGGAGAGTGTGATCGGCCTGACCGGCGCCACCGGCATGGCCGGTGGCGATCACCTCCATTTCAGCATGCTGATCAACGGCGTATTTGTCGATCCCCTTGAGTGGTGGGACAAACACTGGCTGGAATTGAATATCCTTAAATATCTCCAGGCCTCTTAATTTACCGGATTTGAATTTTCGCCTTGGATTCCCCGGTTTTTTTCAGCACCAATAATCCGGAAGCTGGGAGGAGTGATCTTTCAGGTATTCTCCTTCTTGTTTCCGAGCCTGAAAGGCGGAGTTATTAATTGAAAATTGGTTCGGAGCCGTTTCCATCCCGGACCTTGAAAATCCTTAAGGGTAGGTGTTTTGTCCCAGATTAGAGTTCTCCCGGAAAACCTGGCCAACCAGATCGCGGCCGGTGAGGTGGTCGAAAGGCCCGCCTCGGTGGTCAAGGAACTCGTTGAAAACAGCATCGATGCAGGGGCCGCCATTCTGACGGTCGAGGTCGAGGGCGGCGGTGCTTCCTTGATCCGGGTCATCGATGATGGCCGGGGCATGGACCAGGATGATATCCTCCTAAGCCTCGAAAGGCACGCGACCAGTAAACTGGTAACCGTCGAGCAACTCGATGATATCAGGACCCTCGGATTTCGGGGTGAGGCGATTCCCAGCATTGCCTCGGTTGCAAGGCTTTCCATAACCTCCCGGCAACACGGCGCCGAACTGGGCAATCGAGTCGAGGTGCGTTTCGGCAAGGTGGTTAAGGTCCATGAGATGGGCTGCCGGATCGGGACCGTCGTTGAAATACGAGATCTGTTCGGCAATGTCCCGGCCCGGAAAAAATTCCTCAAAACACCCCGCACCGAATTATCCCATATCGAAGAAGTGGTCAGAGGTTATGCCCTGGTCCGGCCCGGACTGGCGATCAATTATGCCGTTAACGGCCGCGAAGTCATCTCACTGCCCGCCGCCACAAAGGCAGATATCGAACCACGGCTCAAAAATCTCCTTGGTTGCGATCCCTGCCAGGAGCTGATGACGGTCGGACCTACTCCCGAAGAGAACGGGGCCGCGATTTCCGGTTTCCTGTTGCCGCCCGATCATTCCCCCGGAACCGGGGCCAATCTGCGGGCCTTCGTCAACGGGCGGCCGGTCCGGGACCGGCTCATTACCCATGCCGTTACTGAAGGACTGCGCAACTATCTGATGAAAGGACGCAAGCCCGCCGGGGTGTTGTTCATCGATTTACCCCCTGTCGATGTCGATGTCAATGTCCATCCCGCTAAACAGGAGATCCGTTTTCATAAAGCGAAGGTCATTCACCAGCTGATTGTCCTGGCTGTTGGCGAAGCGATGGCGAATTTTCAGAGCGACTTAAAGGGTTCGGTGTTCGGGGGTGTTGTCCCTGTTGAAACCGTTGTTGCCGCCGCCCCTTTTGCCGATAAAACCGAGACGGCCTCGGCCTCTTTGGACTTCGATCCCATCCCCGACAAATCCTTTTCCGGGTCTTTTGTAAAAAAATCAGGTGACTTTGGGGGCGACGTTTATGATAGGATTAACAATGAAAATCCTGTCCCGGCGGTTTCGGAACCGGCGCAGACCCGATGGCAGCCGGATAGCGAATCCTGCAGGAGCGAGCCGGCGGCCGTTGCCCCCCCGACCCCGATCGCTGAGGCGGCAGATGAGGCCGCAGCAGGATTTGAAGCCGGAAATTTGCGGGTAATCGGACAATTGCTCGATACCTATATCCTCTGCGAAGGCGAAGAGGGGTTGGTCGCTATCGACCAGCATGCCGCTCAGGAGAGGTTGATATTCGAGAGGCTGAAGAAAGAATTCGGTGGCGGAAGAATTGCCAGCCAAAGCCTTCTTTTCCCGATGACCATGGAATTCGGTCTCGACGAGGTCGCCACTCTGGAAGGGGCCTCGGAGGAGATCGCCAGGATGGGCATCGATATCGGGGAATTCGGCGGCTCGACTTATGTGTTGAAGGCGGTGCCCGCCCTTATGGCCAAGGTGCCGGCCGAAGAGATCCTGCGCGGAGTGCTCGATCAGTTCGCCGGGGTTGCCGGCAGCCGCGATAAAAGCGGTTCCGCCCGCAGGATTGATGATGTTTTGTCGGTTATGGCCTGCAAGGCGGCCATCAAGGCCAGGCAGCGGCTGTCGATGGCCGAGATGAATGGACTTCTGGACGAGATGGTCAAAAATGAGGTCTTTTCCCATTGCCCCCATGGCCGTCCGGTGGTCAGGAAGTTTTCGGCTGCTGAAATCAAGAAATGGTTTTACCGGACTTGAATCTTTTAAGGACAGGTAATGGCCCCTTTCGGTCTATACATACAGCTCTTCAGCATCCACGGCCTGATCAGGGGGGAGTCGCCGGAACTGGGACGTGACGCCGATACCGGCGGCCAGGTGAAATATGTTCTGGAGTTGGCCAAATGTTTGGGGGAGCATCCCGCCGTTGCCCAGGTTGATCTGATCACCAGGCTTATCCAGGACAAGACCGTTTCCGATATTTACAGTCAGCAGATCGAACCGCTCTCCGAAAAGGCGAGGATCGTCCGTATCCAGTGCGGCGGCCGCCGCTATATCCGCAAGGAACTGCTCTGGCCCCATCTCGACGAATTCGTCGATAAGACCCTTAAATTCATCAAAGTCGATGTAGGTCGTATTCCCGACCTATTCCACGGCCATTACGCCGACGGCGGTTACGTGGCCCGGGAACTGGCCAGTATCTTCGGGGCGCCGTTTCTTTTCACCGGCCATTCCATGGGGCGGCACAAGAAGAATAAACTGCTGGACCAGGGGCTTGCCGACGAGGAGATCAACCGGCGCTATTTTATCGACCGGCGAATCGGAGTGGAGGAGGAGGTCCTCAAGGATGCCGACCGGATAATCACCAGTACCGCCGACGAGATCGACAAGCAATACGCCCTCTACGACAACTGTTCAGGCGCTTCCTTCAGGATCATTCCGCCGGGAATCGATGTCGATACCTTTCACCCTTATTATTACGGGCAGCTCAACGCCGAGAGCGAGAGCGAAGCGTGCAGGCAGGCCCGACTGCTCCTTTTAAACGAACTGAACCGCTTCTGGGTCTCGCCGGACAAACCCTTTATCCTGGCCCTCTGCCGACCGGACCATCGCAAAAACATTAAGGGTTTGATCACTGCCTACGCCGAGGACAAGGAATTGCAGGCCATTGCCAATCTGGCCATTTTTGCCGGGATCAGGAAGGACATCGGCCAGATGGAGGAAAATGAGCGCAACGTCCTGACCGAAATGCTCCTGTTGATGGACCGCTACGACCTCTATGGCAAGCTGGCCATCCCCAAGAAACATGATTTTACCACCGAAGTGCCGGAACTTTATCGGCTCTGCGCCAGCAGCCATGGGGTATTCGTCAATCCGGCCCTGGTCGAGCCATTCGGGTTGACCCTGATCGAGGCGGCGTCATGCGGGCTGCCGATCGTTGCCACCAATGACGGCGGCCCCAACGATATAGTCGGCAACTGCCAGAACGGCATTCTGATCGACCCTTCCAACACTGGGGAGATTGCCGAGGCCTGCCGTAAAATCCTGATCGATCGCGAGGTCTGGGACACTTATTCCCGCTGTGGAATCAACGGAGTCAGGACCCATTATGTGTGGAAGGTCCATTGCGATCATACAGTCGAGCTGATTGAAGAAGTACGGGCGGAGATGCCGGATCTAGCCGACCAAGGCCTGTTTTCACCTCTGGGAATAGGATTCGGTCGCCTGCTGACTAAGGTGAAGCATCTGGTGATCACCGATATCGACAATACCTTGGTTGGTGATGATGAGTCCCTCGGTGAATTCCTGGAGATTCTCTCGAAGAATCGAGACAAGATCGGTTGGGGAGTGGCCACCGGCCGTTGTCTGCGAAGAGTTATGGAGGCGTTGGCCGAAAATCGAGTGCCGCCGCCTGATATACTGATATCCTCGGTGGGCACGGAGATCTACTATGGCAGCGAGCTTTTGCCTGATAACGGCTGGAGCCGACATATATCTTATAAGTGGAAGCCGGAACAGATCATGGAGACCCTGGATAAGCTTGATTTTCTTTATGATCAGAAGGAGGAAGAGCAACGGGATTTCAAAGTCAGTTATATCATGGAAGACGATCCGGAACTGTTGGCCAGGGTCCATCAGGTTTTACAGGACCGCAAATTGTCCTACCATCTGCAATTCTCGAACAGCCAGTTTCTCGATATCCTGCCTTTTCGTGCCTCCAAGGGCAAAGCAGTCCGCTATCTCAGCTATAAATGGGAATTCCCTTTGAAATCGATCATGGTTTGCGGCGACTCCGGCAATGACGAGGAGATGCTGCGCGGGGTCACTTGCGGGGTGGTGGTCGGCAACTACAGTAAGGAGCTTGAGCAACTGCGCGGGCTCAGGCGCATGTATTTCAGCAAAAAAGAGTATGCCGCCGGGATTATCGACGGGATAAAACATTATCGTTTCCTTGAAGAGTGATGGCCTTGCAAAAGATACAACCGACCGGGTCGCGGCGTGTTTTTAATCGTGCGGCATTCCGGCTTGTTATTGACGATAGGCGGATTTAACCATGGCGAAATCACTCTACAGTTTTATCGAAGAATCCGACCTACCCCTTTTCCAGAATTTTATCGGGGAGTTGATGGGCGGGGATCGGCAGATTCTGCTCCGCAACGATATAATCACGGGGTTCAAGGATTTTCTTAAGGAAGATGAAGGAGAACAATCCCACAGCTGCTGGCGTTTTCTGCGCAAGATGCAGGAGGCCCTGATCTGGGAGGGGCGGCTGATCGTCGTTTATCGGCATCGCAAGGCCAATTGTCGGATCTATGTCCTGAACGGCACGGACGAGCAACTCGGCCACCTGGAAATTAATGATTTTCTCGAGATCAAGGAACATCTGGTTAGGCCGGACTTGAACCCCCAGGACCGGACCATGGAAATCAATCTGGCTTCCTTCTATGATTACGGTCCGATCCTTAAAGATCCCCAGACCATCGGCCACGGCATCAAGTACCTGAACCGCCACATGTCGGCCCGACTTGCCAACCAGCCCGACAAGTGGAACCAGGTCCTCTATGAATTCCTCAAGCTTCACCAACTGCACGGGGTCCACCTGCTTTTAGACGGCGAGATGATCAGGGACACCGCTGAACTTGAATCGTCCCTTGAGGATGCCCTGGATTTTCTCGACCGGTGCGATTGCGAAGCCAAGCTGGACTATATCATCAAAAAGCTGAAGAAATTGGGCTTTCTCGACGGCTGGGGCAATTCCCGGAACCGGATCCAGGAGACCCTGCACCTTCTTCAAGACACCCTGGAGCAGCCCAACGAGGATACCCAGGAGGAGTTGCTGTCCCGGATTCCGATGGTTTCCAAGGTGACGATGATCTCACCCCACGGCTGGTTCGGCCAGGAAAATGTTTTGGGGCGGCCCGATACCGGCGGACAGGTGGTCTACATTCTCGACCAGGCCAGAGCCTTGGAGAAGTATCTGACCGAGGACCTGGCTCTTTCCGGTCTCAACATCAGCCCTAAGATCATCATCGTCACCAGGTTGATTCCCGAAAACGAAGGCACGACTTCCGATCAGCGCCTTGAAAAGGTCCGCAACACCGAAAATGTCTGGATTCTCCGGGTGCCGTTTATCGACCGGGATGGGGCCATTGTGCCGCATTGGATCTCCCGCTTCCGGATCTGGCCCTATCTCGACCAGTTCGCCGAAGATGTCGAAGGTGAGATCAAACTCGAATTCAAGGGGCGCCCCGATCTGATCATCGGCAATTACTCGGACGGTAATCTGGTCGCGACCATGCTGTCGAGGAAGATGGAGGTGATCCAGTGCAATATCGCCCATGCCCTGGAAAAATCGAAGTATCTGTTCAGCGATCTCTACTGGCAGGATTTCGAGGAGGATTATCATTTCTCGGTGCAGTTTATGGCTGACCTCATCGCCATGAATCTGGCCAATTTCATTATCTCCAGCACCTCCCAGGAGATTATCGGCACCGAGCGTTCCATCGGTCAGTACGAGTCTTACCAGTTCTTCACCATGCC